>JABLTO010020054.1_pt1 | contig 46406 bp, 45 predicted proteins | sample 7160091 | NCBI WGS metagenome assembly JABLTO01 (sample SAMN14651225, study PRJNA627086) | human gut metagenome | isolation source: feces | host: Homo sapiens
TAGTAGTTTTCTTGCAACTTCCGAAAAAATAGGAAATAATAAAAATGAGTATATATTAACCTTTAACATACCAGAAGCATATAAAAATGAATACTATATAGGAGTATTTAATTGTTTAAAAGAAACACATTTATATAAAATTTGGCTAGAAAAAGAATAAAAAATTAAATAAGGAAATTAATAATGAAAAAGAATAATAAAATTATAATAGGAATAATAACAACAATAATTTTAATAATTGTTGCATTTGCAACCTATGAAGCCGTAACATGGAACAAAGAATATTATATAAGTGAAAAAAATATAGAAATTCCAATATTTCTATATCACGATATTGTAGAAAATAAAGAACAAATTGAATACGATTATATGCAAACAGATAAAGAAACTTTCGAAAAGCAAATAAAAGGATTATTAAAATTAGGTTATAAAATTATATCTTATGAAGATTTGGTTAAATATAAAAATGGAGAAATACCTATAAAAAAACATACTTGTTTAGTAGACTTTGATGATGGGTATGAAGGAAATTATAAAATAGCGTTAGATATTATAAAAAAATATAATATTCCAGTTAGCATATATGTAATAGATAATTGTGTAGGAAAAGAAGGATATATGAATTGGGAACAAATAAAAGAGTTAGATGAAACAGGATTAGTTACAATAAATACTCACGGAAAAGAACATTACAACTTTGACCAAAAAGAAACAAATGAAGCAGTTCAAGATGTTAAATATGCACATTCTCAAATAGAAGAACATTTAGGAAAAAAACAAATAAAAGTATTCACATATCCTTGTGGGCTTACAAAAGAAGAAACAAGAAGAGAATTAGAAAATGCAGGATTTATACAGAACTTAACAGATAACAAAATAAACAAAAGTAAAGAATTAAATTTATATGGATTACATAGATGTTATGCATTAGAAGATAATATTTGGAAAATGATGCTTAAAGTAAAATATAGAAGTATTAGATATGATTAATAAAATAAAAAAAGTGAAAAATAATAATATATACAAAAGGAAAGGATTTTGTTTATGTTATTATTTTTTTTGTTTCTAATTGTATTTTTGGAAATTATTGTAATCTCTTCAAGATTTGAATTTGAGATAGAAAATTTTTCATATTCAAATATGCTAAATAAAACACCAGATAATTTTTGCATAAAAGTTAGAATATATATTTTTAATAAAATAAAATTTTTAGAAATTAAATTAGATAATCAGAAACTAAAGAAAATTTATAGTAAGCAAAAAGTTGAGAAGATAGATACTAAAAAAATGATGAAAAGGCTTCCAAAAAGTAATAAGGAAAAATTGAATTTATTAAAAAAAATAAATTTGCAGAAATTAGACTTAAATTTTGAAATAGGAAGCATAGATATAATGCTTACTACATCAATAATTCCAATTCTTTCTAGTTTTTTATCATATTTTTTAGTAAAAGCTGGGAACCGAAATTGTAAATACAGAATTATGCCAATATATGTTGAAAGTTTTGTGTATAAAATAGACTTAAACTGTATATTTAGCCTAAAAATGATACATATTATAAATATAATGTGGTTAATTTTAAGAAAGAGAGATGATAAAAATGGGAGAACATCCAATAGAAGGTTTAATGCTTACAGCTATGAATAGTATACAAGATATGGTAGATGTAAATACAATAGTAGGGGAACCAATTATTTCAAATAATAATATAACAATAATTCCAATTTCTAAAGTAACATTTGGGTTTGCAGCAGGTGGAAGTGAATTTAGTGGAGAAACAATAGATGAATATAGCAAAAGAGATAAGGATGAAGATATTCAGTATAGATTACCATTTGGAGGTGGAAGCGGAGCAGGGGTAAAAATTATACCGGTGGCATTTTTAGTAATACAATCTAATAATGTAAAATTACTTCCAATAGACCATTCTTCAGCAATAGACAAGCTTTTAGACTATGTTCCAGACTTAGTAGATAAAACTAATAATTTAATAAACAAACAAATGAATAACAAGAAAGAAGAACAAAACCAAGAACATAAAATTCAAATGAAAAAACAAAATAAACACAAGAAAAGTAAAGTATATAAAGAACCAGAAGTTGAAATGAAATTTGATGAAATAGATTCAGATTTAGATTTTAATGAAACAGAGGATTATTAAAAAAGGATAAAAAGTTCCAAAATATTTTGGGACTTTTTGACGTTTTTCTATTGCATAAATTTTGTTTTATTGTTATGATATTAATTGATTAAAATTATGTACATGAGGAGAAAAAAATGATAGAGTTTAGAAATGTAAATAAAACATATAGTACAGGAACAGAAGCTGTAAAAAATGCGAATTTTGTTATAAATAAAGGTGAATTTGCATTTTTAGTTGGTTCTTCTGGTTCTGGTAAATCTACATTAATAAAACTTATTTTAAAAGAAGAGGAACCTACTTCAGGAAACATAATTATAAATGGAAAAGATACAACTTTTTTAAAACAAAATAGGGTTCCTTTTTTAAGAAGAAGCATGGGAGTTGTTTTTCAAGATTTTAGACTTTTACCAGATAAAACAGTATATGAAAATGTTGCATTTGCAATGTATATAGTAAAAGCAACACCAAGACATATAAGAAGACAAGTTCCAATGGTTTTATCTTTGGTTGGTTTGAGCGGCAAAGCTAAAATGTATCCAAATGAATTATCTGGTGGAGAGCAACAAAGAGTTGCACTTGCAAGAGCATTGGTTAATAATCCTTCAATGATTATTGCAGACGAGCCAACAGGAAATTTAGATCCAGAAACAGCTTGGGAAATTATGAACTTATTAAAAGATATAAATGCAAGAGGAACTACAATTGTTGTTGCAACACATGCAAAAGATATTGTTGATAGAATGAATAAAAGAGTTATTCGTATTGATGATGGAAATATAGTAAGAGATGAAAAAGGTGGTTATGACAGTGAGATTTAATATAATTGGATATTATCTAAAAGAAGGTTTTAGAAATACCTTAAAAAATAAAAAATCGACAAGTGCTTCTTTAATTGTAATGTGTTTTACAATGTTAATATTTGGTGTATTTTTTATGATTGGTGAAAATATTAACAGTATAATGGAACAAATAGAGTCTGCACAAGGAATACAAGTATTTATAAATACAGATGTTTCAGATGAAGATGTAGAAAAAATTGGTGAAGACTTAAAAAATATTAATGGGGTAAATACAATAACATTTGTTTCAAAAGAAGATGCATTGAATCAAATGAAGGAAAAATTTAAAGATAAGCAATATTTATTAACTGGTTTTGAAGAAAATAATATATTCCCAGCTTCATATGTTGTTACTTTAACAGATTTAAACGAATCAAACAGAGTACAAACAGAAATAAAAAATGTAGTTGGCGATAAATTAAAAAATATTACAAGTAAAGACGAAACTGTCTCTACATTAATAAAAATTGCAAATGGGGTTAGAATAGTAACAGGAGTTATATTAATATTCTTAGTAATAATTTCCGTAGTTATTATTTCAAACACAATAAAACTAACAGTACATGCAAGAAGAAAAGAAATATCTATAATGAAATATGTTGGTGCAACAAATAGTTTTATAAGATGGCCTTTTATAATAGAAGGTATTGTTATAGGAATTTTAGCAGGAGCTTTATCAATACTAGTTGTGGGTATTTTATATAATATTGTTTCACAGAAAATTATTGCATCACAAGTAATTGCTTCTATGAATATTAGCTTACTAAGTTTTGCTCAAATGTTTAACTTAATAGTTGGTGTATATTTAATTTTAGGTGTTGGAATAGGTATTATAGGAAGTAGTATTTCTATGAGAAAATACTTAGATGTGTAGAAAATAGAAAGGAAAGGTAATTGAAATGAAAAAAAGCTTAATTGCTATTAGTTTAGTAGCTATAATTTTATTTTACAATTCAATTACTTTTGCAGATGACATTACAGATTTAATAAATAAACAAAATGAGCTACAAAACCAAAAAAGTGAAGCAGATAGTCAATTAGGTATAGTTCAAGAAGAACTTTCTACAAATATGCAGCAAGTTGAAAATTTAAGCCAAAGTATGTCTGAATATCAAATTCAAATAGACGAATGGGGAAAACAAATAGATGTGCTAAACGATTCAATTAGCGAAATTCAAGATAAATTAGATGTTGCACAAAAAGATTACGATGAACAAGAAAAATTATTAGAAACTCGTCTTGTAACAATGTATGAAGCAGGTGATACGTCGTTTTTAGACTTTATACTAAGTTCAAAAAATATAGTTGACTTTATATCTAATTATTATTTAATGGCTGAACTTACAAATTATGATGAAGATTTGCTTGAAAAAATCGAAAGAGAAAAAAGTCAAATAGAACAAAATAAAAAAATGCTTGAAACTAAACAAAATGAATACAACACAATAAAAGCAAATTATGAAAAGAAAAAAATTATTCTTTATAATACGAAAGTATTAAGAGACGAGGCTGCAAGTAAACTTACACAAGAAGAAACAGAACTATCTGCAAAAATAGATGAATATAGAAATCAAATTTTAGCTGTAGAGGCTGAAATTTCAAAAATAACAACAGCAAATTTAGATACGCAATATATAGGAGGAGAAATGGCTTGGCCAGTTCCAGGGTATACACGTATAACCTCGAACTATGGAATGAGAACTCATCCGATAACAGGAATTTATAAATTGCATACAGGAGTTGACTTAGGAGCTCCTATGGGAGCAAATTTTGTGGCAGCAAATGATGGCGTAGTAACCAAAGCAGGATATAATGGTGCATATGGTAATATGGTTATAATAGATCATGGAGGAGGGATATCTACATTATATGCTCATGGAAGTGAAATTTTAGTAACTGTAGGGCAAACAGTAAAAAAAGGAGATGTTATATTAAAAGTTGGTTCAACAGGGTATTCAACAGGTGCTCATGCTCACTTTGAAGTAAGAGTAAATGGACAAGTAGTAAATCCATTGCCATATATTACTACTAATACTAAAGTTGAAGAAAATAATAATACGGAGGATTAAAATGAAAAAAATTAGTTTTAAGTTAATTGCAATATTTATAGCATTTGCATTAACAATTATGCCAATTTGTTTTGCGGCAACTACAAAGTCCGAACTAGAAAATCAAAAAAATGATATAAAAAATCAAATAGATGAAAAGAAAGATGATTTAGAAAATGTTCAAACAGAAAAATCATCAACACTAGAGGAAGTAGAAGATTTAACAGATAAAATATCGAATTATCAAAGCGAGATAGAAGATTTAAATAGTAAAGTAGATGAATTAAATACATCAATCAAGGAAAATGAACAAAGACTTAATAAAGCACAAGAAGATTATTCTGCACAAGAAGAAAGTTTAAAACAAAGATTAGTTTCAATGTATGAGGCAGGAGATACAACGTATTTAGATGTTTTATTATCATCAGAAGATTTTTCAGATTTAATATCAAACTGGTATTTAGTTTCTGAAATTACAAGTTATGATACAGATTTACTAGAAAAGATTGAAAATCAAAAGAATGAAATAGAAAATGCAAAAACAGATTTAGAAAATAATAAAAAAGATTTACAAACAACAAAATCAAGTAAAGAGTCTAAAACAGTTGAACTTGCTTCTGCAAAAGAAGAAAAAAATAAAAAAGTTGCAGAATTATCAAGCGAAGAAAAAGATATACAAAAGGAAATAGAACAATTACAAGAAGAAGATAAAGAAATAGCCGCAAAAATAAAAAAATATTCAGAATATGTACCACCTAAAAAAAATACATCAAACAATAACAATAGTAATAATAATTCGAATTCATCAGGAAATAACAATGGATCTGCAAATACAGGAAATACAAGTTCTTATGGATTTATAAGACCTGTAAATGGAGGATACATAGGAACAACGTATGGAGCTTCTGGAAAATATTGGTCAACAGGTTACCATACAGGAGTAGATTTTAATGGAGTAGCTGGAAATCCAATATATGCTGTAGGAGATGGAAAAGTAGTACAAGCTGTAAATAACTCGGGTTCATATGGAACTCATGTAATGATCTCACACGGAAATGGAATATATAGTTTTTATGCACATGGCGTTTCAGGATCGTTAAAAGTTAGTGAAGGACAAATAGTAAGCAAAGGACAACAAATAATGAATGTAGGAGCCACAGGAAATGTAACAGGTCCACACTTACACTTTGAAATAAGAACATCACCAGGAGGATTTAAAAACTGCATAAATCCAACACCATACATACCAATTTAAAGGAGAGAAAATGGTTGATAATAAATATAAAAAAGAGGTATCTTCAGTAATTAACTTAGCAAAGCAAAAGGGCAAAGTAAAAAAATATGAGGAATATAATCAAACTATAGAAAGTGAAAAATTAGCATTAAGCGAAGAAGAAAAAAAATACTACATAACTACTAATGAGAAAAATTATACTAAATATGATATTGGAGATATAGTTTTTGTATCGGCTTATTTATATAAAAACGGAACTAATGGAAAAAATCATGCTTTTGTTATAATAAATGATAATCAGGCAATAGATATAAATTATTTTGGATTTCTTTTATCATCAAAGATTAATAAAAGTTCATATCCTTTTAATGAAAAGTTAAATAAAAATAAAACAAATAACTTATATAAAAATAGTATAGTAAAATGTGATGATTTGATAGAGATAAGTGAAAAGGAAATTAAGTTTAAAATTGGAAGAGTTGAGCAAGAAGATTTGGAAAGATTTTTGAAAACATATAAAAAATATTTAACGAAATAAAGAAGAAAACCTTGGTTTGGTTTTCTTTTTTATATTATAGGAGATTCCTATTTTAGATGTAGGGGTCGGCGTCCCCGACGACCCGCGTGGCGAAGCCACTTTTTTATTTTGGATGTAGGGTCGACGTACCTAAAGGTATAACGGATTTGTAATTTCACATATGTTCGAACAACTCCGAAATGCTCGACGACCTGCGTGTATTTTAGCACAAAAAAAGAATCTACTATAAAATGTAGATTCTCAAAATTTGGTGACCCGTACGGGAATCGAACCCATGATTCAGCCTTGAGAGGGCTGCGTCTTAACCGCTTGACCAACGGGCCATTAACAATTAATACTATAACACAAAATGCATTAATTAGTCAATAAAAAATAAAAAATAGAACAAATTTTCATAAAAGTGTTGACAAATTAAAATTAAAGTATATAATACATATACAAACACAAATTCGTAAAAGGAGAACGCATGAAAATTAAAGAAAGATTAGATTCAATACTTGTAACAAAAGGATATTTTAAAAGTAGAGCAAAAGCTAAATATGCAATAGATAGCGGAAATATATATGTTAACAACATACAAATAACAAAATCAAGTAAATTAATTTCAGAGGAAGATAAGATAGAAGTTAGAGGAGAAACTTTAAAATATGTAAGTCGTGGTGGATTAAAACTCGAAAAAGCTCTAAATGTTTTTGAAATTAATTTAAGCAACAAAATATGCATGGATATAGGAGCATCTACAGGAGGATTTACAGATGTAATGTTACAAAATGGAGCAAAAAAGGTTTATAGTGTAGATGTTGGGCACGACCAATTAGACGAAAAAATAAAGAACAATAAAAATGTTGTAAATTTAGAAGGAATAAATATAAAAGATATAGATGAAAAAGATTTTAATGCAATAGACTTTATTTCAACAGATGTTTCTTTTATATCTATATTGCAAGTAATACCAAAAATTTATGAATTACTCAAAATAAAAGGGAATGCTGTTATTTTAATAAAACCACAATTTGAGGTTGGAAAGCAAAACTTAAATAAAAATGGAGTAGTTAAAGATATAAAAATACATAAAAAAATTCTCGAAAGCATAATAGAACAAATAAATAAGGAAGGTTTTGAAATATTAAACTTAGACTATTCACCAATAAAAGGTCCAGCAGGTAACATAGAATACTTGTTATATATAGAAAAAAACGAAAACAACTTATTAGATAGTTTTAAATTGAAGAATGAAATATCAAAAATAACTGAAGAAGCGTTTAAAAAATTAAAATAGGGGGCTCACAGAAATGATAAATATTTTACATATAAAAAACATAGGTATTATAGATGAATTAACAATAAATTTAAATGGGGGATTTAATGTTTTAACAGGAGAAACAGGAGCAGGAAAAACATTAATAATAGATTCTTTAAATATAATATCAGGTGGTAGATTCTCAAAAGAAATGATAAGAAAAGGAGAAGAATTTTCTTTTGTAGAGGCACAAATTTCAAAAGAAAAATCAGAAGAGGGCATTATAGTTTCAAGAGAAATAAATTTAAAAGGAAGAAATATATGTAAAATAAATGGAAGATTAGTTACAGTTGCAGAATTGAAAGAGTTTATGAGTAAAAAAATAGATATTCATGGACAAAATGATAATTTGAATTTATTAGATACAAGTAATCAAATAGAATATTTGGATAGTTTTGCAGAAAACGAAATATATGAACTAAAAAATAAATATAAAAAATTATATGAAAAATATCTATATGTAAAAAATGAATTAAACTCTAACTATGGTGATGAAAAAGAAAAACAAAGAAAATTAGACTTACTAAGATACCAAGTAAATGAAATTGAAGAAGCAAACTTAAAATTAGGGGAAGAAGAAGAACTAGAAAATGAAAATAAACTTATAAATAATTCAGAGAAAATATATAACAACCTATATCAAGCAAATTCTTTGGTAGAAAACTCAGTAATAGAATCAATAAGTACAGCAGTTAGAAATATGGAAAAAATAGAAGAATATAGCAAAGAATACGAAAATATATCTAAAGCATTAAAAAGTGTATACTACGATTTACAAGAAATAAATAGAGATTTGCAAAATAGTAATAATAATATATATTTTGATGAAAACAAAAAAATGGAAATAGCAGAAAGATTAGATTTAATATATACACTAAAAAGAAAATATGGAAATAATATACAGGAAATTTTAGAATATAAAAATGATTTAGAAAAAGAAATACAACAAATAGAAGCATTAGAAGAATATATAAATAAACTAAATGCACAAAAACAAGAGTTAGAAATGCAAATGAAGGAAATTGCGGAAAAACTAAATGCAATAAGAAATGAAAATGCTACAAAATTGTCAAATAGTATAAATAAAGAATTAAAAGATTTAGAAATGGCTAATTCTGAATTTAAAGTTGAAGTTAAATATACAGAAAATGAATTTAATAAAAATGGATTAAATACTGCAGAATTTAAAATAAGAACAAATATAGGAGAAGATGAAAATAGTCTTTCAAAAGTTGCATCAGGAGGAGAAAACTCAAGAATAATGCTTGCAATAAAAACAGTATTGGCAGATGTAGATAATACAGAAACATTAGTATTTGACGAAATAGATACAGGTATAAGTGGCGTAGCAGCAGATAAGGTAGGAGAAAAACTAAAAATAATCTCAAATAAACATCAAGTTTTAATAGTAACACATTTAGCAAATATTGCAGCAAAAGGAGATTATAACTATTACATTCATAAAGAAGTAGAAGAAAACAAAACAAAAACAAAAATAGAATTATTAAATGAAGAACAAACCTTAAAGGAAGTAGCAAGAATTGCCAGTGGAAAAATAACAAAAGAAACAATTGAACATGCAAAAATACTAAGAGGCGAAAATAAAAAAATAGCATAAAATGTCGAAAAAAATTCAAAAAGATTTACATAAATGTAGATTTTGATTCAAAAATGTGATAAAATAAAATATGTAGCTTGTTAATAGTACTTTTGGTAATTAAAAAAGTACAACAATAAAAGGAGGTCTTTATGACAAAAATAAGAGCAGTAAGGATTGTTATAAAAGATATATTAATATTTTTTATGATAATAGCAGTAATGGCTGTAATTGTAACTACAGCCTGTGTGGTTTCAGTGGAAAATGCACCAATAAAAAAGGCAAAGGCATATTCCTTTGAAACTATAGAAGAGTTTGCTGCTCGGAATGCAAAAAAACAAAAGATAAAAGAAAAGGAGGAAAATAAAAAAATCGTAGTAGAGAAAATTCCTCCGTATCATTCTACTATGTGTAGAATGTATCAAGGCAAAGAGTCTACTAAGGGAGACTATGTAGTTGCCTTGGAGAAAAAAGAAGCAAGAAGAATAAAAAGAATTCGAGAGCGGAAAAGAAGAGAAAAAGAAAAACGCGAAAGAGAAAAATACTTTTCTGAATCGAATTTGGAGCTAATGGCTCACCTTATTTATGGTGAAGCTGGAGATCAATGTGATGAATGTCAACAGGCTGTTGGCATGGTTATCATTAATAGAATTAATGATAAAGATTTCAAATGTACTACCATAAGGGAAGCCATATTTGCCCCAAGCCAGTATGCTTGTACAACAGATGGCAACTTCTATAGAACGCCATCTAAACAAGCATATAGAAATGCGAAAGCAGTCTTAACTGGAAACACTATATATGTTCCTAAAAATGTAGTGTATCAATCACAGTTTAGACAAGGATCTGGAGTTTGGAGAAAAATAGGCTCGGAAACTTTTTGCTTCAAATAATAGGAAAAAAAGCAGAGAAAATTTTTCTCTGCTTTTTCCGTATTATAGAAAATTACAAAAAATAAAACAAGAATTGCGTAGAGGAGCATAGTGTGCTCCTCTACATTTTTTTCTAAACTATAACAAAATTTTAATAAAAAACAAGAAAGTACTTGCAAATTTACATAAAAAGTCATATAATAACAAAGCAACACGTTAAAAACCCCGCACAATGACACCAAAGGAGGAAAACAACATGGTAAAAGTTAATATTACAGGTTTATATAATCTGGTTGAAAAGAAGGTGGCTGTAGAGCCACGGTTTATACTTAATGAAGCTAAGGCCTGGTATGAAGGCATAAAGCTTGAAGGGTCTAAGCATGTTCTCTTATTTTATGAGGATGAGAATGGAGAAAGAGTTGAAAAACGTTGCCCTCAGATTGATAATATTGAATTAAGAGCAATGGCTGCGTTTATTGTAAAGCTCTATTATCGTTGGGATGATGATAACTCAATGCGCTTGGAGCACCACTATGATTTGCCTATGAGAATTTCTGATATATTAGATATGAAGAAACTCACAAAGGACGATGGAAGTGGGTATAAATTTATCACAATAAGAAAGATTATAGAAAATTATCTTTCTTAAACCTAACAAAGAGCGGGGAAAAGGTTCTGGCTAAAATAGCCAGAACTTTTTGTTTTTTACATATTTTTGTTTACAATAATGCCTTTTTAGGGTATAATAGCATAGAAATTTTATATAGTAAGGAGACGTTAAAATGCAAGAAAATAATAATCAAGAACAAGAATTAGATATGAATCATTTAATGCAAATTAGAAGAGATAAATTAAAGGAATTACAAGAGGCTGGAAAAGATCCATTTGAAATTACAAAATTTAACAGAACAAATACAGCAGGAGAAGTAAAAGCAAATTATGAAAAATTTGAACAAAAAGATGTAACTGTTGCAGGTAGAATTATAGCAAAAAGAATAATGGGAAAAGCATCTTTCTGTACAATTCAAGATTGCGATGAAAAAATACAAAGTTATGTAAGTATAAACGATTTAGGAGAAGAAAGCTATAAACTATTTAAAACATATGATATAGGAGATATAATTGGAATAACAGGTTTTGTATTTAAAACAAGAACAGAAGAAATTTCTGTTCATGCAAAAGAAGTAACACTACTTTCAAAATCTTTAAGACCATTACCAGAAAAATTCCATGGATTAAAAGATGTTGACTTAAGATATAGACAAAGATATGTTGACTTAATAGTAAATCCAGAGGTAAAAGAAACATTTATATTAAGAAGTAAAATAATCAAAGAAGTAAAAGCATATTTAGATAGCAAAGGATACCTAGAAGTAGATACACCAATATTAAATACAATAGCAGGTGGAGCAGCAGCAAGACCATTTATAACACATCACAATACATTAGATTTAGATATGTATTTAAGAATTGCAAACGAACTATACCTAAAAAGATTAATAGTAGGTGGATTTGACAAAGTATACGAAATGGGAAGAATGTTTAGAAATGAGGGAATGGATATAAAACATAACCCAGAATTTACAAACATTGAATTATATTCAGCATATGAAGATTATAATGACATGATGGATATAACTGAAGATATGTTTAGAACAGTAGCTCAAAAGGTATTAGGAACAGCTAAAATAAACTATCAAGGAGTAGATATAGATTTAGAATCACCATGGAAGAGAATAACAATGATAGATGCAATAAAAGAAGTTACAGGAATAGATTTTAATGCAATAGAAACAGACGAACAAGCAGTTAAAATAGCAGAAGAAAAGAAAGTAGTAATAGATCCTATTAAGAAAACAAGAGGAGATATAATAAATACATTTTTTGAAGAATTTGTAGAAGAAACACTAACTCAACCAACATTTATATATGATTATCCAGTAGAAGTATCACCATTAACAAAGAGAAAACCAAGTGATAAGAGATTAACAGAAAGATTTGAAGTATTTATTGGTGGTAGAGAATATGGAAATGCATATTCAGAATTAAACGACCCAATAGACCAATATGAAAGATTTAAAAAACAAGTAGAGGCAAGAGATGCAGGAGACGAAGAAGCAAACATGATGGATGAAGACTTTATAACTGCACTTGAATATGGAATGCCTCCAACAGGTGGACTTGGAATCGGAATAGATAGATTAATAATGTTATTAACAAATTCTGCATCTATAAGAGATGTATTACTATTCCCAACAATGAAACCATTAAATTAAAAAAGTTAATATGGGACTATTTTATATAATGCATGAAAAATAATTAATATAAAAAAATAAGAAGTGGCGGCCAGTGACCGCCATAAATTTTTATGTTATAGGAAATCTTTATTTTTGATATAAATATTACTGTCAAACGCTGTAGGGGTCGGCGTCACGACGACCCGGTATGTGAAATTGATTTTTTTATCTTAATATTGAGTAAAAATAAATAAAACTATAAATTAATACTAAATCTAATTGTATTTTAAAGCAAAATATGGTATTATGAGTTAGAAATAATAAAAAAAGCGGTGGATGTATGAAAAAAGTATTTTTTTTAATAAACGTTATTGTAGTTATGTGTTTAAATATCGTATCTTATGCAAACAATCAACAAGTTGAAGTTGTAGCAGATAAAAATTCATTACAAAATGAAGATGAAATAGAAGTTTCGATAAAATTATTAAATACAGAAAATGAACTGTATACATATAGCGGGGAAATTCAATACGATAAAGATATTTTTGAAGAAATAACAAGTAACAATTTTTCTAGTTTAAATTCATGGGAGAATTTGCAATATAATTCAAGTAACAATAAATTTATAATAACAAAAAATTGTAGTATAGGTAATGAAGAAATTTTAAAAGTGAAATTAAAATGTAAAAATAATGCTAAAAATTCAAGTACAAAAATATATGTTAAAAACCTAAAAACTGTTAATGAAACAAATAATGAAGAAGTAGAAACTTTAAGTGAAAAAGAAATAGATATTAATATAAAAAATTCTGATTCAGACAAAAATAAAGTAAATGATGTAAATAATAATGAAAGTGAAAATGAACCAAAAAACGATAATCTTGCAAACAAAAAATTACCACAAGCGGGAGATAAGAAAAGTATATCTATTTTTATTATTGCGATTGCTTTACTATATGCTTTTTGTATATTTGCAAGATACAAAAAAATAAGTAAGAAATTTATAGTTTTATTAATTGTATTTTCTCTTACAAACAATATATATGTTAATGCGACTCAAACTAGTTCAAATACTCAAAAAGGTGATATTAATTTCGATGGAAAAATTAATAACGAAGATATACAATTATTAGAAAAATATTTAATTGGTTTAGAAAATTTCGCAGAAGAACAAAAAACAAATTCGGATATATATGAAGATAATAAAATTAACTTAGTAGATTTACATTACTTGGTAAAAAAAATAAATAATAATCAAATTGGAGATAATACAAATAATAAATATAATTTTGAACAAATAACACCAGAAGATAGCAAAGTTACATATGAACCAATATTAATGGCAAACGAAAAAATGAAACAATATGGAATAACTGGTGCTGGAAGCCAATGGCCAGTTTCACTTGAAAGCTCAAGCGATGGAAGTTTAATGTTATATGGAATAGATGTGGCAGGATTATTTAAATCTACAGATCATGGAAAAACATGGACAAGAGCAAATTCAGGTTTAACATCACCAGGTGCAGGAATGTTTGCAATAGACCCACATAATACAAATCATGTTGCAACTTTAGGTCTAAGCCAATATTCGAATGTTGGAGGAATACATATAAGCTACGATAAAGCAGAAACATGGAATAAAACTTTAAAAATTGGTATTAGAGGATATAGATATTTATGGGATGGATTAGAGTTTGACCCAACAAGTTATGATTCTAATAAAAATTATTCAACAGACTTATATTTTTCTACACCATATAAAAGAGATACACAAATAAGAACAAAACCTTCAGATTATAGGCTTTTAACAAGTTTGAAAGAAAACGAAGTTGGTCTATATAAATCAGAAGATGGTGGAGAAACATTTTCCTTAATAATAAATGATCCAAGAGTAGCAGATGGAATAATAAGGTTTACAGATAATGGAAAATTATACTTAGGAAACCAATATGGACTATTTTTAATAAATACACAAACAAATAAAATTGAAAAAGAGTATACAGAATTTAAAAATAATCCAACAATATCTAATGAAGCTTCTACAAAAGGTGTAACAGGATTAGATGTTGTAGGAAATGTAATTTATGTTCAAACTTGGGATGGTATTTATACAATAAAAGATGATGATACAATTACAAAAATAACAAATGAAAATTACGATACAAGATGGCCACAATTATTGACTGTATCAAAGAAAAATCCTAATCATATGGTGTATGAATTTAGAGGAAGTGTAGACAATTATTTTACAACATTAATAAATGTTAGTTTTGATGGAGGAAAAACTTGGCAAATTTCTAAAGCAAACTTAGAAACAACTTTTTATCACAATGTAAATTTTGCTTCAAGAGAAAAAGCATTTATAATTGATCCAAGTGATGATTTAAACGTAATTACTTTAGGTGGAGATAATGTATTTAGAAGTAGTGATGGTGGCAAAAATTTTGTACAAGCTAGTGGAATATCCAATATGATGCAAGGTGGAAAGTTTAATTTTAACTATTATAATCCAGATTTAATATTATTATCTGCACAAGATTATACAGGTGTAATATCAAAAGATGGAGGTAAAACATGGACAGGCTTAGTGATGAATAAAGGTAATTTTTATGGAGGATTTGCTGCAGATGAAAATACAATTTATGGCTTTGCAAATGAATCTTGGGGTGGAGGAACTTTAACATATTCACACGATGGAGGAAAAACATGGACAGATACAGGACTAAAAGCAAAGTATGAAGAATCTTCTACATATTATTCATCATTACAATCTCTAACAGATCCCAATATATTATTTGCACAAGAATATTATTCTAAAGATAAAGGCTACACATGGAAAGAAATGAATGGTTGTGTTGGAATATATGCATATAATTATACAGAAAAAAAAGAATTATATGGAACAAATAAAGAAGGTCAAATAGTTGTATCTTACGATAATGGTGATACTTGGGAGATAATTACCAAAAATAAATTTAGTAATAATTCATTATCAGAAAAAATATACGATTTAGCATATGACCATGTAAATAACTATATATATGCGGTTGTTAGAGAAACATACGATTGGGGCGGAATAGAAAGAGTATATAAGTATAATATAAACACAAGTGAATGTAAAAGAATAGAAGTTCCAAGGGATGGCGAAAGAGGATTTACAAGAATAAGAACAATAGAGGTTGATCCAAAGTCTACTTCAGTAGTGTATGTAGGTGAAGCTGGAGACTATTTCTCAACATCTGCAGGTTTAGTTAGAAGTATAGATGGAGGAGAAAATTGGAGAGTGCTAACAACAGCAAATAACCCAAACTTTGAAGAATGGGCAAATAATAAAGGTGGATATGAAGTATCTTGCATAAGCATATATCCGAGAACAGGAGAAGTATGGCTAGCTTCAGGTTGTTATGGTCATTCTAAAATAAATCCACCATATAAAAATAAATAAAAATATGAAAGGCGGAAACAATTTGTATTTTGATAAAAGAGTAATTTATATAATTTTAGGATGTTTAATATTATCAACTGTAATTGGGTATTTATCAGATCCAAATAAATTATTAGGATTAATTATAAGTATTCCAGCAGTCCTTATTGCAATAACATTTCATGAATTTGCACATGCATTTGCAGCGGATAAATTAGGAGATGATACACCAAGAAATCAAGGAAGACTTAGTTTAAATCCACTACATCATTTAGATCCTGTAGGTTCTTTATTATTACTATTTGCAGGATTTGGATGGGGAAAGCCAGTAGAAATAAATCCTCGTAATTTTAATAGAAATATTTCTATGGAAAAAGCAGATGCAATTGTTTCCATAGCTGGTCCATTAATGAATTTGTTTTTAGCTATAATTTTTACATTAATATATTGTGCAATAGTAAAATTTGCACCAAACATATTAATAGGAACCACAGGAGGAGCAATACAATTATTACTTATGAGTATTGTAAGTATAAATATAGGATTAGGAGTGTTTAACTTAATACCATTACCACCACTAGATGGTTCAAAAGTTATAATGCCATTTTTACCAGAAAAAGCCAAAAGCTTTTTTATAGAAAGAGAGCAAATATTCTATATAGTATTTGTAATACTTTGGATTACAGGTCTTGCAGGATATATAATTTCCCCTGCAATAACCTTTATATATAAATGGATAATAAATTTAGGATTAGCAATATTTGGATTATAAAATTAAGAAGGTAATATAATGAAAGATATAATAACTTTAGGAATAGAATCAAGTTGCGACGAAACTTCCGTTGCCATTGTAAAAAATGGAAGGGAAGTTCTTTCTAATGTAATAAATACACAAATACCAATACACGAATTATTTGGTGGAGTTGTGCCAGAAATAGCTTCTAGAAACCATGTGGAAGCTATTTCTACAGTTGCAAAAACAGCATTAAAAGAAGCAAAAATAGAATATAAAGATATAGATGTAGTAACATGTACATATGGACCAGGACTTGTTGGTGCGTTACTAGTTGGAGTATCATACGCAAAAGCCTTAAGCTATGCAATAAATAAACCTTTATTAGGAGTTAATCATATAGAAGGACATATAGCAGCAAATTATATAACACATAAAGATTTAAAGCCACCTTTTTTATGCTTAATGATGTCTGGAGGAAATACTCAAATAATACATGTAAAAGATTATACAGAATTTGAAGTATTAGGGAAAACAAGAGATGATGCAATAGGCGAAGCTTTTGATAAAGTTGCAAGAGTAGTAGGTTTAGGCTACCCTGGAGGACCTAAAATAGATAAAATGGCAAAAGGTGGAGAGGTAACTTATAATCTTCCAAAAACACACTTTGAAAATTTAGACTTTAGTTTTAGCGGAATAAAAACAGCAGTAATAAACTTAAATCATAAAACACCAAATATAAATAAAGAAAATTTATGTGCAAGTTTTGAAGCGGCAGTTACAGAAGTATTAATGCAAAACACAAAAAAAGCAATAAAACAAACTGAAGTAAAACAACTAGTATTAGCAGGAGGAGTTTCAGCTAATAGCTACATAAGAGAAGCAATGAAAAGCTTAGAAAAAGAAAATATAAAAGTATATATGCCAGACTTAAAATTATGTACAGACAATGCAGCAATGATAGCATCTGCAGGATACTATAATTTTATAAAGGGAAAAACATCAGATTTATATTTAAATGCAGTACCAAACTTAAAAATAAACTAAAAAAAGAAAGGAGCAATAAAATGTCGTTATATGCAATATCAGACTTACACTTATCTTTTGATGAAGATAAACCAATGGATATTTTTGGAAAAAATTGGAAAAATCATCAAGAAAAAATAAGAGAAAATTGGAAAAAAACAGTAAAAGAAAATGATGTTGTATTGCTCCCAGGAGATTTTTGTTGGTCAATGTACTTACAAGATACATACAAAGCATTTAATTATGTAGAAACATTACCAGGAAAAAAATTATTATTAAAAGGAAACCACGATTATTGGTGGTCAACTGTAACAAGTATGAGAAACTATTTGAAAGAAAATAATTTCAAAAGCATAGATTTTATATATAATAATGCATATGAATACGAAAATTATATAATATGTGGAACAAGAGGATGGACAATAACAGATAATGATGAAGAAAATAAAAAAATACTAAACAGAGAAATACAAAGATTAAAATTATCCTTAGAATATGCAAAAAATAACTTTGATTTACAAGAAAAAAAGATAATAGTATGCATGCATTACCCACCAATAAAAGGAGAAATAATATCAGAATTTATAAATGTAATGAAAGAATATAATGTAGAAACATGTTTGTATGGACACTTACACGGAAATGCGCATAAAGACGTTATAGAAGGTAAAATACAAGGAATAAACATAAAAATGGTATCATGTGACTACACAAATTTTGAATTAATAAAATTATAAAAAAACATATAGACAAACCAAAAAAAATATGATAACATAGCAAACATAAACGCAGGTGTGGTGGAATTGGTAGACGCGATAGACTCAAAATCTATTATAGGAAACTATGTGTGGGTTCGAGTCCCACCACCTGCACCAAATAAAGCAAATCGCACTGATGGTGCGATGTTTTTATAAAAGGTGATTTATATATGAATAAAACAAAAAGGAAAATTTTTGAAACTTCTATGAAATTATTTGCAGAAAAAGGATATGAATCTACTAGCATTGAAGAGATAACAGCAACTGTTGGAGTCGCTAAAGGAACGTTGTATTATCATTTTTCAAGCAAAGAGGAAATTTTTAATTTTTTAGTAGAAGAAGGAATGAAATTATTAAAAAATAGTATTCAAATAAAAACAGCTAAGTTAGATAATTCTATAGATAAAATTAAAGCGATTATATTAATACAAATTAAAGTAATAAAAAAATATGAGAATTTAATAACAATAGTATTAAGTCAAATATGGGGAACAGAAGAAAGAAATACTAATTGCAGAAGATATGTAATGGATTATATAAAAACAGTAGAAGAAATTATAAAAGAAGGAATAAAAAAGCAAGAATTAATAGAAATGGATTCAGAAGTTTTAGCATCAGAAATTTTTGCTTCAACCTGTACAAGTTTAATATATAAAATGAAAACAAATCAAGAAATAGATATAAAAAAAATGTATACAGAACTTGAAACATCAGTTATAAAAGGTATTAAAAGATAATATTACAAAAATATTACAAAAATGTAACAAAAAAATAATATGTTTTTTTCGACTTTTTACTTGTAGTTTTATGTTGAAAAGTGTATAATGAAATCGTTAAGAGCAATAATACGTATGATTAAGGAGGGTGAGTTTACAATGTCTTTATTTAGAAGAAACAGAACAGGCATAGTAAACGTGAGAATGGTTATCACGGAAGAAAAAATATTATCAAATATTGATAAAGTACAAAGAATGATTAATCCAAAAAGTAAAAAACAAATTGTTGAGCTAGAGGAAGACAGTTATTTTAAGGACTTAATCGAATCTATCAAAACATATTTAATAGAATATCCAAAAAAGAAAAACTTTCCATCAAGTGTATACAATGCTGCTTATGGATTAGTTGAATTTGCAACTAATCAATTTGAAGAAAATACAAAACAAATAGAAAGTTTAATTAGACAAAGAGAAAATAATATAAATTTAGGTGCTGAATTAAAAGAAGTTTTAGAAGCAGCACAAAATAAAGAAAAGAATTGGAAAGACACAGTTAAAGAATCTAAAGAAAAATTTGGAGAAGATATGACTGAGCCTTTAATGATAATTGGTAGAGCAAGAACAAACAAATCTCAAAATTACCAAGATGCATTAAAACTTATAAATGCAAGAATTGCAAATTTAGAGTCTAATTTACATATTGAAATAGATATGGAAAGAATAGAAGATAGATCAAAAGCATTAAGTTATATAGGAATAGAAGTTGCAGACGCATTAAAAGCTATTCCAGCACCAATTGAAGAAAAAGCAGTTCAAGCTGTGCAAGAGCCTGTTCAAGAAACAACAGTTGAACAAATTACAGAAGAACAATACATTGCAGAAACTTTTGAAGCAAAACCAACATTATGGCAAAGAATTAAACAAAGCAAGCTAGGAAGAGCAATAAAAACAATAATGAGTATAAGAATTGTAGTAGACAATTCAAATGCACTTCCAGAAGGAAGAGGAGAAAACTAAAACAAAAACGACCCAACGGTCGTTTTTTTCTTTACAAAATTTAAAAAATGTGACATAATGACAGGGATAAAAAATAAAAGGAGAGCGATAATAAATGAGCCTAAGAGATTTTAAAATACCAAATTTTAAATTTCCAAAATTAAAAATGAAGGACATAGAAAACATAGAAGAAGTAAATGTAGAAATTGACCCAAAAAAAATAAATGAAAGAAATAAAAAACACGAATATTACCCAGAAACAAACTACAAAACAATAAAGGAAATATTTAATTCAAGTATAGAAAAATATTCAGAAAATATATTTGCTTTAGAAAAACAAGATCATAAAGAGCCATATAAAGAAATTACATATAAACAATTTGGAGAAGATGTTGTAGGACTTGGAACAGCTATTACAAAATTTTTAAATTTAAAAGATGAAAAAATTGCAATAATAGGGGAAACATCTTATTGTTGGTATACATCTTATCTAGCACTATTATGTGGAGCTGGAATAGCAGTTCCTTTAGATAAAGAGTTACCAGCAAATGAAATAGAAAACTTAATTAATCGTTCAAATACATCTGCAGTTATATACTCTAAAAAGAAAAAAGATGTAATAAGTAAAATTCAAGATAATTTACCATCTGTAAAATACTTTATTGAAATGAATTCAGACGATAAGGTGCAAGGAAGAAATGTTGGTTATAACTACGTTTTAGAAGAAGGCAAAAAAATTGTAAAAAATGGAGATAACAGTTTTAATGAAATTGAAATAGATCCAGAAGAATTTAGACTTTTAATATTTACATCTGGAACAACTTCACAATCTAAAGGTGTAAAAATATGTAATAGAAATTAAGCAGAAAATATAAATTCTGTAAATCCTTATGTAAAAATATATCCAACAGATAGATTCTTCTCAGTTTTACCACTTCATCATACTTACGAATCAACAATAGGGCTATTATTACCAATAGAAAGAGGATGTTCAATAGCAATATGTGAAGGATTAAAATATATAGTACCAAACTTACAAGAATCAAAGCCAACAGCATTGCTTGCAGTTCCATTATTAATAGAAAATCTACACAAAAAAATAAATAAATCTATAGATAAAAGTGGAAAAGCACCAATAGTAAATTCTATGATTCATGTTACAAATGCACTAAAATCTGTAGGTGTAGATTTAAAAAGAAAAGTATTTAAAGAAATTTTAGACAATTTAGGGGGAAATTTAAGAATAATAGTTTCAGCAGCAGCACCTATCGATCCAAAAGTAGGAAAATGGGTACAAGATATGGGAATCATATTTTTACAAGGATATGGACTTACAGAAACAGCACCAATTGCAGCACTAACGCCAGACTTTGACCCAAGAGTAGGTTCAGCAGGAAAAGCAGTTTTACCAGATGAAATAAAAATACATAATCCAAACGAAAAAGGCGAAGGAGAAGTATGGATAAAAGGTAAAACAGTTATGCTTGGATACTATGAAAATGAAGAAGCAACAAAAGAAGTAATGTATGACGGATGGTTTAATTCAGGCGATATAGGATACTTAGATAAAGATGGATTCTTATTCATAACAGGAAGAAGCAAAAACGTAATAGTAACACAAAATGGAAAAAACATATATCCAGAAGAAATAGAAATGATGTTAGGAAAAGTACCAGAAATAAAAGAATGTATGGTATATGGAAAAGAAGTAGAAGGGCAAAAGGAACTTGTAATATCTGTTAAAGTAATACCAAATTATGAAGAAATAGAAGAACTACACGGAAAAGACCTAAGCGAAGAAGAAATACGTAAAATAATATGGGAAGAAATTAAGAAAGTAAACAGAGAATTAACATCATATAAAGCAATTAAAAATCTAGAAATCAAAAAAGACGAATTCGAAAAAACAACAACAATGAAAATAAAAAGATTTGCAGAAATCAAAAAAGACCAAAAATAGAATTTAAGGTGATTTATAAACAATTAATAAAATAATAATTGAAAGGAAATTCAAATGAAACGTGTTCTATTTATATCAAGCACAGGTGGGCATTATAACGAGTTAATGCAACTAAAGCCAATGTTTGAAAAATATAATTACCATATAATAACAGAAAAAGATAAAGTAACTGAAGAAGAAAAAGCAAAATATGGAAAAAAAATATCATATTTATTATATGGGACAAGAGCTCATTTATTAAAATATATTTTTATTTTATTCATAAATTGTTGGTTATCACTTTTTTATTATATAAAATACAGACCACAATACATAGTAACAACTGGAACTCATACGGCTGGTCCAATGTGTTGCATTGGAAAAATATTTGGAAGTAAAATTATATACATAGAAACATTTGCAAATAGAAATACAAAAACAGCAACTGGAAGATTAATTTATAAAATTGCAGACTTGTTTATAGTACAATGGGAAGAGATGCTTAAATTATATCCAAAGGCTGTTTTAGGAGGTTCGATTTATTAATGATATTAGTAACATTGGGAACACAAGATAATTCATTTGAAAGACTATTAAAAGAAATAGAACACCTTATTGAAAAAGGAATAATTAAAGATGAGGTAGTGGTTCAAGCTGGAAATACAAAGTATAAAAGTAACAAAATGAAAATTATAGACTTTGTACCACAAAAAGAATTAGTAGAATATATAAACAAATCGAGTTATATAATAACACATGGTGGAGTGGGTTCCATAACGGAAGCTCTAAGGCAAAATAAAAAAGTAATTGCTATTCCAAGAAAGAAAGAATATAAAGAACATGTAAATAATCATCAAATACAAATAGTAGAAAATTTTGATATGCAAGGTTTTATAATAGGAATTAAAGATGTAGAAGAATTAGAAAATGCGATAAATAAAATACCAAATTTTAAACCTAACAAGTATAAAACAAATACGCAAAATATAATTAAAATTATAGAAGATTTTATAGGATAAAACGTAATATTACAAAAATATTACGTTTTTATTACATTTGTAATTATATATTGAATAAAGTTAATTGTTGAAATATAATTAAAGAAATTAGTGAGTACAAGGGGGATAAATATGGAAACCTTTGCAGATTATATTCTTAATGAACAAAATTATGTAAAAAAATTAGAGATTGTTTATTATTTACAAAAAAGATCGGATATATTTTTTGATAATTCAGTAATATTAAAAACTGAGATTGCTAGGCTTTTTTTAGACGAAGCTAATTTACCCGGAATAGATAAAAATTGGGTAATTACTGCATGCCTTTTATGTGGATGTAAAAAAATGAAAGATCCGGCAGATATTTCAAGATTAAAAGTTTATGCAAAAGAAGGGGCAGATTATTTAAGAACTTTAGGGTTTCCAGAAAGATTTTGTAAAATATGTGAGCAAGTAAACAGGTATAGTGGTTCTGCTCCAAGAGAACCAGAAGGTGACATATTAGAATTAGTAGATAATTTGGGTGGTTTATTATTAGATAGACCAGAGAGAAGAGGTTTTCCTATAGATGAAGCAATGACTTTACTAGAATATAGAAATTTAAGAAATGTAGATAATATGTATTTACAGGTCTTTAAAAAATTTGTAGCCCAAGAGGAGGGAATAGCAATATAATGGAAGGTAAAAAACGTATAAGTAAATTTACAAAATTAATAAATGTAGAAAGAAATGCAAGTGAGATTGGTGAAGATGTAAGGAAAAATACAGAAAAAATTATTGGATACATACAAAAAAATGGTGTTGAAAATATGTATGAGGGTATGGAAGAATATATAAACAAAAGAAAATTAGATAGTATGAAGAAAATAGAAGGACAAAATACAGGATATATAGCAGGATATTCAAGAGAAGAAAGAACTACAGATGGATTTGGAATAGGAGAAATAGAATATTAAACGAAAGAAAAAAGCAGGGAAAGTACCCTGCTATATTTAAATAAATATATAATAAAGGATGGAATAAAAAATGTATGAAATATTTGCAGATTTACATGTACACATAGGAAGAAGTGAAAGTAATAAACCAATAAAAATTACAGCAGCACGTTCATTAAATTTTGCAAACATAGCAAAAGAATGTGTAGATAAAAAAGGAATACAAGTTGTAGGGATTATAGATTGTGCATCACCTTATGTAATAGAAGATATAGAAAACTTTTTAAAAAATGGAGAAGCTTACGAAATAAAAGATGGAGGAATAATTTATAAAGACAAAGTTTGTATTTTATTAGGAAGTGAAGTAGAAACTTCGGAAGTAGGAAGAAATGGGAAAAAAGGAGCTGCTCATAATGTATGTTTCTTTCCACACTTAGAGGATATAAAAGGATTTTCAAAAGAAATGAGTACACATATAAAAAATATCACACTTAGTACTCAAAGAGCAGATATATCTGGATATGAATTAATAGATATAGTTGAAAAATATAATGGAATATTAATACCTGCACACATATTTACACCATTTAAAAGTTATTATGGAAATTGCACAGATAGAATTGAGAATATATTTAAAGAAAAATACAATAAAATTTTTGCAGTAGAATTAGGATTAAGCTCAGATACATATTTAGCAGATACAATCTCAGAATTAGAGGGAAAAACATTCGTAACAAATTCAGATGCACATTCTTTGCCAAAAATTGCAAGAGAATATAACAAAATGCAAGTAGAAGATATATCTTTTAAAGAAATAATAAAAGCATTAAAAAATGAAGATGGAAGAAAAGTAATTGCAAATTATGGATTAGACCCAAAACTTGGAAAATACCATAGAACATATTGTGACAATTGCAACAACACAATAGAAACAAAAGAGCCAGTTAGCAAATGTCCAATATGTGGCAGTGAAAAAGTTACATTTGGAGTTTTTGATAGAATAGAATTAATAAAAGATAAAGCAGAAACAAAGAGTCCAGAAAATAGACCAGAATATGTATACCAAATTCCATTATCTTTTATTCCAGGGGTGGGACCAAAAGTGATAGAAAAACTGCTAAATAATTTTGAAACAGAAATGAATATATTACACAAACTATCTTATGATGATATAGAAGCGGTGGTAGGAAGTAAAATAGCAGGAAATATAGTAGATGCAAGAGAAGGAAAATTAGGAATACACTCAGGTGGTGGAGGAAACTACGGAAAAATAGAAACTAAAAAATAATAATTGTTCTAAAATCCATTTTATTACATACACATTATGTAGAAGAAAAATGGAGGAAAGAATGAAGAGAATAAATAAGAAAAAACAACTCATATATACATATATTGAAGAAAATATAAAAGAAATAATTATAATTTCATTAATATTTATTATAGGGGTTGTTTTTGGTATTTTATTAATAAACAACGTGAAAGATGAAGGAAAAGAAGAAATAACAGCTTATGTAAATACGTTTATTTCTAATATAAAACAAGGTAATTCAATAGATAAATTTAATATTGTAAAAACAGATATAAAAAAAGACGTTTTAATAGGATTAATTTTGTGGATAGCAGGTTCAACAGTTGTAGGAATACCAATAGTTTATGGAATTATTGGATATAGAGGTTTTTGTTTTGGATATACAATTGCTGCAATTCTAGCTGTAATAGGTGCAAAGCAAGGAATATTAATATCTATAATAGGAATATTCTTGCAAAATATTGTATTTATTCCAAGTATTATTTTAATAGCTGTAAGTGGAAGTAAATTATATAAAAAGATAATTAAAAATAAAAATAGAGAAAATATAAGATTAGAAATTTGCAGGCATTCTATAATTTCATCATTGGGAATAATAGGAATTATAATATCTTCATTTATAGAAGTTTTTCTATCAACAAACTTGTTAATTTTTTTTGCAAAATATATATAAAATTACAAAAAAAGTATTTACATTCACATAAGTTTTGTGATATAACATAAGAAGTTTATGTAAAGAGTAAAAACTAAATTATTTATAAGACAAGGGGAGCTAATAATGGAAAAACAAGTTAAACTATTCTTAGAATTTATACAAAACGAAAAAAAATTATCAAATAATACACTACAATCTTATAGAAGAGATATTGCTCAATATAGCAATTATTTAGAGAAAAATAGAATCAATTATTCAAAAGTTAAAAACGAAGATATAAAAAGATATTTAAAATACTTAGAAGAAGTTGGAAAGAAAACTTCTACTGTTTCAAGAAATTTAGCCTCAATACGTTCATTTTATCAATTTTTATTGCGTACAAGAAAAATTAAAGAAGACCCTACAGAAGGAATACAATCTCCAAAAATAGAAAAAAAGGCCCCAAGTGTACTAACATCTCAAGAAGTAGAATTATTATTAGATCAACCAAAAGATGTTGACCTTAAAGGAACTAGAGATAAAGCAATGCTAGAATTTGCATATGCTACAGGAATGAGAGTTACAGAAATAATATCATTAAATATAGAAGATCTTCATTTAGATGAAGGATATGTTACATGTAAATATGGTAACAAACAAAGAAATATTCCATTGGGTGGAATTTCTATAAAAGCATTAAGAGAATATATAGATGAAGCAAGACCTATATTAATAAAGTCAGAAGATGAAAAATCTTTATTTGTTAATATAAATGGAAAAAGACTTACAAGACAAGGTTTCTGGAAAATTGTAAAATTTTATAAAGAGCAAGCTCATATAAATAAAGATATAACACCACACGTATTAAGACATTCATTTGCTACACATTTACTACAAAATGGAGCAGATTTAAAAGCAATACAAACAATGCTTGGTCATTCAGATATATCATCAACACAAGTATATATGCAATTTCAAGATGAAAGTTTAAAAAATGTATATAAAAGCGCTCATCCAAGAGCATAGAACTAAAAGGCGACAAAGTCGTCTTTTTTATTATAGAAAATTTCTATTTACTATTGACAGTTTACAATAATACATATAAAATATAAATGTATCTTAAATTATATAAAAGAGATAAATTTATATATATAAAAGTACATTGAAAATTAAATAGAAAGAAGGAGATTGATTATGAATATTGCAATCGTAATCATCGCTGTTCTTATCTCAGGAGTAGTTTTTATTCCAGTTGGAATGATGTTAAGAAAGAAAACTGCTGAATCTAAAATTCAAAGTGCAGAACAAGAAGCAAAAAAAATAGTAGATAATGCAAAAAAAGATGCAGAAAACTTAAAAAAAGAAGAAATAATTAAAGCAAAAGAAGAAATTATGAATGCTAGAAATGAATTAGATAAAGAGATAAAGGAAAGAAGAAGCGATGTTCAACAACAAGAAAGAAGAATGATTCAAAAAGAAGAAAACCTAGAGAAACGTTCAGAGAAATTAGAGAACAAAGAAAAGGAAATAGTAAAGAAGGACGAAGAAATTGAACAAAGAAGAAATCAACTAGAGGAAGAAATTAATAAGCAAATAGAAGAATTAGAACGAATATCAGGTTTAACTAGAGACGAAGCCAAAGAACAAATTTTAAATGAAGTAGACAAACAAATTACAAACGAAAAGGCTTTGTTAATTAGGGAATTAAATGAAAAATACAAAGAAGAAGCAGATAAAAATGCTAAAGAAATTATTGGATATGCAATACAGAAATGTGCTGCTGACCATACTTCAGAAACAACAGTATCTATAGTATCTCTTCCAAATGATGATATGAAAGGAAGAATAATAGGTAGAGAAGGTAGAAATATTAAAGCAATAGAAACATTAACAGGAATAGATTTAATAATAGATGATACTCCAGAAGCTGTTGTTATTTCAGGATTTGACCCATTAAGAAGAGAAGTTGCAAAATTAGCTATAGAAAAATTAATAGAAGATGGAAGAATTCATCCAGCTAAAATAGAAGAAATGGTAGAAAAAGCCAAAGAAGAAATTGCAGCTGTAATCAAATCTGAGGGTGAAAGAGCTGTTTTAGAAACAGGAGTTATGGGGCTTAATCCAGAACTTGTAAAATTAATAGGAAAGCTAAAATATAGAACAAGTTATGGTCAAAATGTATTAAATCATTCTATAGAAGTTTCAAACTTAGCTAGAATAATGGCAGAAGAATTAGGGTTAGATGCTACACTTGCAAGAAGAGCAGGTTTATTGCACGATATAGGCAAAGCGTTAGACCACGATATGGAAGGAACACACGTTGAAATCGGTGTAGAAATATTAAGAAAATTTAAAGAAAACGAAAAAGTTATAAATGCAGTAGAAGCACACCATGGAGATGTAGAACCACAAACAATAGAAGCAGCTTTAGTACAAGCAGCAGATGCTATATCAGCTTCTAGACCAGGAGCAAGAAGAGAAACATTAGAAGCATACATAAAAAGATTAGAACAACTAGAATCTATTGCAAATACTTTTGAAGGTGTAGACAAATCTTTCGCAATACAAGCTGGTAGAGAAGTAAGAATAATGGTAAAACCAGATAAAATAAGTGATAGTCAAATGGTAGTACTAGCAAGAGATATAGCAAAGAAAATAGAAAACGAAATGGATTATCCAGGACAAATAAAAGTAAATATGATAAGAGAAACAAGAACAATCGACTACGCAAAATAAAAACAAAAAAAGAATCTAAATTTTTAGATTCTTTTTTTGTTGTCAAATTTTGTCACAAAAGAAAAAATAAAATAATAATATATATTATAACTTGAAATTAGGAGGAGTTATAATATGTTTAGAAGATGTAGAAGATGTTGTTATATGAATAACTGTAACAATATTAGCAATGATATGTTAGAAACAAAATGCAATAATGTACAAAATTGTTGTTCTTGTAGTAAAAATAGTTGTGATTGTGGATTTGATGAAGAAGACACAGGTTTTCCAACAAATCCTATGTATGGTCAAAGTTATGTTCCAGTGCAACAAATGGAAGATGTATTTACACCTTGTGTAGGACTAAAAATGGGAACAATATTTCCAGAACTTGTAAGCCCATACAGACCAGGTCAAAGTATGGAAGAAATACAATTTATAGAAGATATGAATAAAATAGGAGAGGGGTGTAACACATGTCATTAGAAGATGAAAATAGAAATTGCGGTTGCAATAATGGATGTGGTTGCAACTCTAATATGATGCCATTATCACAAGAAAATTGCAGTAATGAAGCAGAAATGCCAGAAAGTTGTTGTGAAAAAAATCAAATAAGAGGAGAAATGTTACAAGAAATACGTTGTTTAGAATTTTCAATAAATGAACTTGCTCTATATTTAGATACACACCCAGAAGATGAAAAAGCAATATGTCTACACAAAGAATATTGCAAAGAATGTAAAGTATTAAAAGATAAATATCAAAAAGTATTTGGTCCATTAACAATAAATTATCCATGCAATAAATGGAGATGGATAGAAGAACCATGGCCATGGGAAAGGAGTGAATTTTAATGTGGACTTATAACAAAACATTACAATACCCAATAAATATAAAATGTACAGATCCTCGTTTAGCAAAAGTAATAATATCACAATATGGAGGTCCCGATGGTGAACTTGCAGCATCTTTAAGATATTTATCTCAAAGATTTGGAATGCCAGACCAAAATGCAAAAGCAATATTAAACGATATTGGTACAGAAGAATGAGTACCATGATGTTGTCAATAGTCAAAGACAGTAATTACAACTTTAACTATTGACTGTAAAATAAAGGTAAAGGGCCATAGATATTCTATGACCCTTGTGGTGATGAAAAGTTGTTAACTTTTAAATAGGAATATTAAGGAACTAGTGGATTTTTGAACTTTCAACCATTTTCAGGTAGTCGCCATTCCACACTCCACCCATTCAGATAGGATTTCAACTATATTATTTAAGTTTCCATTTCTACACCACCATAAAAATTATGTATACCATCCAATAATATCATAATTCTTGAACTTTGTCAATTAGTAACCTTTAAGTACTTTAGGATATATATGTAATTCAAAATTTGTAGGGTCTGAATCTTTTTTTATAGCTTTTTCTGTTTTTAAATATGTAACTTTTGCAAGAATACTTTTAAGTAAAACGTTTTTATCTTCAGCAGATTCTAAGTTATAATATAAATCTATAACATTTTCTAATTTAGGTATAATAATTTCTTTCTGTTGTTGCATTTCTGTATTTTTATTTAAAAGTTTTGTGTATTCCTTTAATTTATTTTCTAAACTTTCAATATTTTCTTTTTTAGATTTAGAACGATTTATAAATTCTTCTTTACTATAAATACCATTTTCTAAAAAGTCATAGATTTTATTAAGGTTAGCATTTTCTTTTTCTAATTCTTTTTTAGTAGCTAAAATAGATTGTTCTATTATACGGTTATTTTCTATATTTGAATTATCTTTTATTTTATAATCTATTTTATAATTCTCAAGCCAAATTTTTAATGCTTCAATTATTTTATTTTCCACAATATAAAGTTTAGAACTTATATTATCACATTTTGAATTAGAACACATAAGAGTAGCAGGTTTGTTTGCTTTTGTATAAGGTCTTCTCTGCATAGGTTTACCACATTTCTCACAAAATACTAAACCAACTAATGGATTTTGAACTATATTATTATGTTTTACTTTTGGAGTATTTTGTTTTCTTTTTTCTTGTACTAAATCCCAAGTTTCAGTATCAATAATAGGTTCATGTAATCCATCATAAATTAAATACTCGTTATTACGAGGTCTACTAATTATAAGATGTCCATTTTTAGTTTTCTTTTTTTGTTTTCTTCTATTCCATACAATTTTTCCAACATATGTAGGATTAGAAAGAATATCTTTAACAGAAGAAATAGTCCATTCATTTGAAATTCTAGGCTTTAAATTCATATTATTTAATTGCTTAACAACAGAGTTTATAGTATTACCTTCAAATGCATATAATCTAAAGATTTCTTTTACAATAGATGCTTCATTTTGATTTATTGATAAACTATAACCTTTTGAATCTTTTAGTTTTACTCTATCATATCCAAAAGGAGCAATGTTACCAACAAATTTCCCCTCTGAAACAGAAACTTCTCGACCTCTTTGTAAACGCCTATTTATTGTCTTATATTCTCTTCTAGACATAAATAATCCGAACTCAAAATATTCTTCATCAAATTCATTATCTGGGTCATAAGTTTTAACAGGTGTGATAATCTTTGTATGAGAATATTTAAAAGCTTTTGAAACTCTACCTTGATCAGCAGTATCACCACGAGCAAGTCTTTCTACTTCAACAACTAAAACACCAGTCCATTTTTCGTTCTCGACATCTTTAAGAAGTTTTTGCATTTCTTTTCTTTCACTAATAGTCTCACCACTTACAACTTCTCTATAAATTTTACCAATAGTTAAGTTTCGTTTCTCTGCTAAGGTAGTCAAGATTTTTTCATGTCTTGCTAATGTTTCGCTTTCACCATATTTTTCAGATTCTATATCTTCTCTTGATTTTCTTAAATATATTGCATATGTGCCATTTTGCACATTTCCTCCTTTCCTTGTAATTTGTCTTTAACTTGATTAAATTATATATAAAAATTGGACAAATTACAATGATAAGGTTTTATTTATTAAATTAATTATAATTTTATCTATGTATTTTTTTTGAGTAGCAATATTTTCTACTATATAATCATCATAAAACTTTATTTTTGTATTTTCTAAAGTATATTCTTCTAATATCATATAAATCGCCTCATTTAACTTTATGAGAAAAGCATAAAAAAATACCCAAGACAAGCCTGTCTTGAGCAAATTTACATTTCTCTATGCTAACATTATATGATGGGTGATTTATAAAATCAATTCCCTTTTATTTCCCTTTATTCTATTTGCAAATATAATTTTAATCTCCAATAGAAATAACATCAAGAGTAAAATGAACTCTCTGGCGTTCGCTCTTGACATTATTTCTATTGGGGATTTGGGGATAATTAAGCAAATATAAGGATAAATATGTTTGTAAATATTGGCGATTTAATTGTAAAATTAAGGAATTTATGATACATTATATACAGTAAAGATTAGGAGAATAGTGGAGGTTATAAAAAGTTATGAATTTTGAAAATAAAATGGCATTAGTAACAGGAGGAACATCAGGCATAGGAAAAGAAATTGCAAAGCAATTATTAAAAAACGGAGCAAAAGTAATTATAAATTATGCTCATAATGAAGAAAATTATAAGAAGACAAAGAATGAATTGGAAGAATATAAAGATAATGTTTTGTTTATAAAAGCTGATGTTTCTAATGAAGATGAAGTAATGAGAATGTTTGAACAAATAGAAAAATTAGATTATTTAATTAATAATGCAGGAACTAATATAGATAGTTATATAGAAGAATTTAACATAGAAGATTTTAGAAGAGTATTAGATGTTAATTTGGTAGGAAAAGTGATATGTACTAAACATGCGGTTCCATTATTAAAAAATAGTAAAGCACCAAGTATTATTAATATAGCATCAAGATTAGGAACAAGACCATGTGTAGAAGCAAGTGCTTATTGTTCAGCAGAAGCGGGAATTATTAATTTTACTCGGAGCAAGTGCATTAGAACTATCAAAATATTCAATCAGAGTAAATACAGTAAGTCCTAGTCTAACGATAACACCATTAGCATTAGAAGGATGGACAGAACAAGAAATAGAAGAACATAAACAAAATAATCCATTAAAAAGATTAGGGGAAACTATTGATATTGCAAATGCCGTTTTGTTCTTGCTATCAGAGGAAGCAAGTTATATAAATGGAGAGAATCTTAATGTAAATGGTGGTTCATTATTAAAATAGAGGAGGAATTTATATATGAAAGAAAATTATTTTATAATACATGGGTCATTTAGTAGCCCATATTCAAATTGGTTTAGCTGGTTACAAGATTTTATAGCAACAGATGGTAAACAAGTATATGTACCAGATTTTCCAATTGGAGTAGGATATCAAAATTATGAAAATTGGAGTAAGTTGTTAAAATATTATTTGGAGTTAGGACTTATAAATGAAAGTACAATAATTATAGGTCATAGTATTGCACCAATATTTATATCAAAATTTCTAGTTGAAAATAAAGTGAAAGTTAAGAAATTAATATTCGTATGTGGATTTAATAATTATTTAGGAATAAATGAAGAATATGATAATGTTAATAAAACAATGTATTTTGAAAATTTGGAAGATGTAAAAAAATATGCTGATGAAATAATTTCTTTCTATTCAGATAATGATCCATACGTGAAATATGAAGTTGAAAAAGACTTTGCAGATACAGTTGCAACAGAACAAATACTAATGCCAAAGGCTGGACATATAAATAGCGAAAGTGGATATGATACTTTTGAAGATATAGTAAGTTATTTATAAAGTAATGGGAGATGGAAAAATGGGAAAAAGAATATTAAATTGGTTTATTTTCGGAATTTTCTTTGCATTGATGCCATTAATAATATATATGATTTTGCATTATTTAAGTAATATGCCGTTACAATTAAAAGATTGTATACCAGAATTATTGTTTTTTACTATAATGGTATGTGCTACTTGCCTATGGGATGTTAATGATATGAAGAAGAAAATTAAAAGTGATATTGTTTTCAATTTGTTTTTTGCTTCATTGATAATATTATTGATTTTTTCTGCTATATTATATGGAGGAATACAATTACAAAATATGCAAAATAATATAGAATTTATGTCATTACAAAAAGTTTATACTTTTTCGATGTTTATGACAATAGCAAGTGGAATTTTAGGAACGATAATACAAATAGTATTGTCTAGAATAGAGGTGCAAAGTTATGAATAGTATAATTAATATTTTATTTATTATAGGTTTAGTATTTGTACTTTTTACAATTATAATAGGTATTTGGAGCATTATAACCCAAAGAGAAAAAAAATATAATGAAATTTTGAAAGAATACAAAGAACAAAAAAGTATAGTAGAAAAGGAACTTAATAAAAGGAGAAATGAGAATGAAAAATATTAGAGATTTTATTTATTTAGATAAGGATAGGGTAAATTCTTTATATTCGCAAGTTAATGAAGGGGTCGCAGAAGCAATAGTAAATTCATATGTGAGTAGCAAGGAAACTGGCGAAAAGGTAACCAAGCCAATATTAGGACAAAGCACAGAAGATAAAGTTGGAGAGTATTCTAATGTTACAGAAAATAAAATATTACATGACCATATTTATAATAAATTAGAGGAGATATTAAAAGATAATATTTATATTCCAAAAGATATAAATAAAGACAACTATAAAGAAAAATTACAAGATAAGTTTATAATAAAAATAAAGGGAAAAGTAAAAATACATAATTATAATAGAATGAAAATGTATTTAAAAGAATTTAATAATATTGGAGAAATTGTTGCATACTCGATATATTCAAGTAATACGGATAGTAGTGAAGAAAATAAAAGCGGAAAGCAAAAATATGAAGATAATAAGCAAATTAAGGAAATAATAAAAGAAAAGGGATTAAAGCAAGATCAAAAAACGCTTGATGGATTAAACAAAATGATAGAATTATTCAACGACGATGGATTTGAGTTAATAATACAAGGAGATAATCAAGAAATAATATATCGAGTTGTTTTAGATACAGCATATTTAAGATTAAATACTGATATGTTAAGAATTTTATATACTCAAAATCCTATAAATGAATGGACTATTGTAGGTCAAATAACATATCTACCAAATATTCAAATGAATAAAAACACTAATAATGATCAAGATGTAGATGAACAACTTGGCATGAGAGAAGCATACAAAAATATGATTGATGTAACAGCTTCATTTGAAGATATATTTTTCATAAGTAATAAGAACATTGAGATAACAGTTACTCCAATTGCTATTTATAGAGAACAAGAAATAAATATATAAGTCTAACACGAAATTTATTTTTTTGAAAAATATTATTTTGCTAAGTTAAAAGCTAAAGGCAGGATAGTGATGATTAACATGTCACCTGTACACGTAGAAAGACAAGCCTTCTAGAGTTAATAAAAGAACAAAAATTATATGCAAAAGTGATGCGAAAATTCACTAAATGAACTCAAAATTTACTATTTTTAAGGCAAAAGTTCACCAAGTGAACTAAATAAATTCACTTAGTGAATAATAAATGTAATAAGTTTACTTAGTGTACTTGTAATTTATGAAAATTTGGCACAAAGTATTGATTTTATAAATAAAATGAAGTATAATGAATATACTAATATTGATAAATTAATTTATCAAATAAACTAGGTTGCACAAGCCTTTGATTAATTTCATAAACAAGTGCAAATTTAAACATTAGGTTAGATATGAGCCTTTAGGATGCGAATCCTATAAACGAATATCCTATTGAACATTAGGTTAGAAACGAGCCTTTAGGTTACTATAAACGAGTTTCCAGAAAAATTACGGGGGTACTTAAAAAAGTATCCCCTATATTTGTAATATGGAGGAATAAATGAAAGATACAAAGAAAATTAAATTAGGGAAATTAAATTTTTATATTATAGATGATAATTATATTAAATATTTAAGTCAATTTGATAAACATATCGCTTATAATAAAAATGAAAAAAGACCATATATAGGAGTTGTAATTATTGTAGAAGAGCATTATTATTTTGCACCATTATTTTCTCCAAAACAAAAACATAAAACATATAAAGACAATTTAACTTTCTTCAAAATTATAAATACTAAAACAAAAAATGATTTAGGAATAATTCGATTTTCTGATATGATACCAGTACCACAAGAAAGTGTTTATTTATTAGATATAAAAAGTAAAAGTTATGGATATAAAAGATTACTTTCAGAACAATATTCTTACATAAACAAGCCTGAAAACAAAGCAAAAATTATGGAAAAAGCAGAAAAGATTTATAGTATTGTTACAAAAAATAGTAAAAGTAAGATGGCTAAATTTTACAAAGATTTAAGTTGTGATTTTAAATTATTAGAAGAAAAAAGTGCTGAATATAAAGTTTAATAAATAAAAAGTTCACTAAGTGTATTTTAGTTCACTCGGTGAACTTTATATATTTTACAGTCAATAGTCATAAATTTTTTTAAGTCGCAAAGCGACATATAATGGTTTGTAAGAACTAAAGTTCTAACACAACCATTTAATTGACAACATCGTGGAACAGAAGAATTAGCTCACTTAGAAATGGTAGGAACAATAGTACACCAATTAACAAAAGGAGCAAGTATAGAAGAAATTGAAAAAGCAGGATTAGGACCATATTATACAGATCACGGAGTAGATGTATATCCACAATCTGCAGCTGGAGCACCATTTGATGCAACATGTTTAGCATGTAAAGGAGATCCAATAGCAAACTTACAAGAAGACTTAGCAGCAGAACAAAAAGCAAGAGCAACTTATGAAAAATTAATAGACTTATGTAGAGATAATCCAGATGTAATAGATCCATTAAGATATTTAAGAGAAAGAGAAGTAGTACACTTCCAAAGATTTGGAGAAGCATTACGTGGAGTACAAGATAAATTAGCAGAAAGAAAATTCTATATGAATAATTGTAAATAAAGAAATTCCCTAAGGTATTTTGAATACTTTGGGGAATTTTTGTGTTTACATCTTAAAAACTTTATTATAATATATATGTGTAAATTTTATTAATAAATATGAAAAAATTTTGGAGGAGTAACGATGAGCGAAACAAAATGGACTGACGAACAAAAATTAGCTATTGAAGAAAAAGGGAGTAATATTTTAGTTGCTGCTGCCGCACGGTAGTGGAAAAACTGCAGTTTTAGTTGAAAGAATGATTCAAAAAATAATAAAAGATAAAATAGATATAGATAGCATATTAATTGTTACATTTACCAATGCCGCTGCAAGTGAAATGAAAGAAAGAATTTTAGAGGCTATATACAAAAAAATAGAAGAAAATCCAGAAGATAGCCATTTGCAAAGACAAATAACCTTATTAAACAAGGCAAATATAAGTACAATTCACTCTTTTTGTTTAGAAGTAATAAAAAATAACTTTTTTGAAATAGATATCTCACCAAATTTTAGAATAGGTGAAAGTTCAGAAATCGAACTATTAAAAATGGATGTGTTAGATGAATTATTTGAAGAAAAATATAATAGCGGAGATAAGGAATTTCTTGAATTAGTTGAAACATATTCAAGTTACAGAGGAGACGATGAATTAAGAGAGCTAATTTTAGATATATATAAATTCATTCAAAGCAGTCCATTTCCAAATGAATGGTTTGAGGAAGCGGTAGATAAATTTAATATAGATTCAAATATAAATTTTGAAGAAACAATATGGGGAAAAATATTAATAAATAATTATTTTGAGTTTATAGAAGAAACAAAAACAAATCTAGAAAATGTTGTAGGAATGATTGATACAAATTACGAGCTAGAAAAATATTCAAAAATAGTTAAACTTGATATTGAAAATTTAGAACAATTAAAAACAAATAATTGGGATGAAATGATAAAAAAATTAGAAAACTTTAAATTTAAAACATGGCCAACAGATAAAAAAATAACTTCAAATATAAAAGATTCAGCATATGAAAGAAGAAAAAACATAAATAAAAAATTCAACGACCAAAAGAAGGAAATGATAAAATATACATCAAAAGAAGCAGTGGAAGATATTATATTTACATATAACTATTTAAGAATATTAAAAAACATAGTTATAGAATTTTCAGAAAGATTTAGCCAAAAAAAGAAAGAGAAAAATATAATAGATTTTAACGATATAGAACATTTCGCTTTAAAAATATTAGTAAAAAAAGATGAAAAAGGTAATTATATTCCAACAGATGTAGCTAAAAGCTACATGAAAAAATTTACAGAAATTGCAATAGATGAATACCAAGATAGTAACTTAGTTCAAGAATATATTTTAAGTAAAATATCAACAGGAAAGAATGTATTTATGGTTGGCGATGTTAAACAAAGTATTTATAAGTTTAGACAAGCAAGACCAGAATTATTTCTAGAAAAATACAATTCATACAAATTAAAAGAAAACAAAGCTGAGGAAGATTCTTTAAAAATACAATTATTTAAAAATTTTAGAAGTAGAGATACAGTACTGAATTTAACAAATATAATTTTTGAAGAGATAATGTCAAAAGAACTTGGTAATATAGAATATAATGAAAACGAATACTTAAATTTGGGTGCAAGCTATCCAGAAAGAAATGATGCAAAGGCAGAATGCTATTTAATAAATTTAAAAGACGAAGAACAAAATGAATGGGATATGTATGAAGAAAATGAAGAAGAGGAAGAAACAGAAGAAAATAGTGAGCCAGTAGAAAAAAATATGATAGAGTCAAAATTTGTTGCCAACAAAATACAAGAATTAATAGAAAATAAGTTTCAAGTTTATGATATTAAACAAAAACAATATAGAAATATAAAATACAAAGATATTGTAATTTTATTAAGAGCTACCTCAAATGTAGCACCTATATATGAGAAAACATTAGCAGAAGCAAATATACCAGTGTATAGCGATTCATCCTCAGAATATTTAGAAAGTACAGAAATTCAAACAATTATGGCTACACTTAAGATAATAAATAATCCTATGCAAGATATACCATTTGTAGCAGTGTTAAGAAGTATAATAGGTGGATTTACAGATAATGAATTAGTAGAAATTAGATTAGTAGATAGGCATTGTAATTTCTATGAATGCATACAAAAAGCAATATTACAAGTTAATAATAGTTTGAGAGCTAAAATAGAAAACTTTTTAACTAAAATAGAAAAGTGGAGAGAAGAACAAGAATATTTAAGCTTAGATGAATTAATTTGGAAAATATATGAAGAAACCTCATATTATGAATATGTAGGACTAATGAAAAATGGAAGTTTACGACAAGCAAACTTAAAAATGCTATTTGAAAAGGCTAAAGCATATGAAAATGCAAGTTTTACTGGGTTGTTTAATTTTATTAATTTTATAGAAAAAATAAAAACAAGCAGTGGAGATTTAGATGCAGCAAAAATAATTGGAGAAAATGAAGATGTTGTAAGAATTATGAGTATACACAAAAGTAAAGGGCTGGAATTTCCTGTTGTTTTCTTATGTAATAGTTCAAAACAATTTAATATGAACGATTTAAAAAATAGTATTCTATTAGACCACGATTTAGGAATTGGACCACAATATATAGATTACAGAAAAAGAATAGAATATAATACACTAGCAAAAGAAGCGATAAAGTTAAAAATAAAAAATGAGAATATTTCAGAGGAAATGAGAGTATTGTATGTTGCTCTTACAAGAGCAAAAGAAAAGTTATATATAACAGGTACTTCTAGAGATGCAGAAGAAGAAATAAAGGAAAAAGAAAATACTGTTGAAATATTTAAAAATAAAAAAATATCAAAATTAACAATGCAAAGATACTTAAGCTATATGCATTGGATAGAATATGTTTATTTAAAGAATAAAGAAACAATGAAAGAATTTTTTGAATTTAATATTATAAATAAAAATGAAATATTAGAAAATGAAGATCTTCAAGAAGAAAATGAAAAGCTTTCTAAAGTTATTAATGAAAAATTAAAATATGTAAAAATGTTAGATAAAGAATATTTAGAAAAAATAAATTGGAAGTACAAAAATGAAGAATTAACTAAAATTGCAAGTAAAATGAGTGTAAGTGAAATAAAGAAAAATAAAATAAAAAATGAATTACAACAAGAAATAATAATGCAATCACCTAAATTTATTGCAGAAGAAAAAGTTTCAGCTTCTAGAAAGGGAACTTTAGTGCATTTATGTATGCAAAAATTAGACTTTAGAAAAGAATATACATATTCAAGTATAAAAGAGATGATAGCTGAATTAGAAAACAAAAAAATAATAACAAGTTTAGAAGCGGAAAACATAAATATAGAAAAAATACTTAACTTTACAAAAAGCAAAATATACAAAGAATTAAAAACAGCTAAAATAGTAGAAAAAGAAAAGCCATTTTATATAAATATACCATCAAATAAAATATATGGAGGAAAAACAACAACTCCAATTTTAGTACAAGGTATTATAGATTTATACTACATAAATAAAGAAAATGAACTTGTATTGCTAGACTATAAAACAGATTATGTAGAAAACAAGAATGAAAATACTTTAAAAGAAAAATATAAAATTCAATTAGAATTATACAAAAAATCACTAGAAGAAGCTTTAAACAGAAGAGTAGATAAAATATACATATATTCAACATATTTGGATAAAGAAATTAAAATATAAAAAAATTAGCAAAAGGGGTTGACAAGTGCTAAAGTTGGGTATAATATATAGCAAGTAGTTAGCAAACTAATAACTTGACTGCTAAATAAGGAGGAAAATAAGTTGTTAGATGATAGAAAAAAGAGAATTTTGCAAGCTATAGTTGAAGAATATATAAATACAGCAGAACCGGTTAGTTCAGCTAGTTTAGTAAAAAATTATGGCATGGAATATAGTAGTGCCACAATTAGAAACGAAATGGCAGAGCTAGAAAAATTAGGTTTGTTAGATAAACCTCATACCTCAGCTGGAAGAGTTCCTTCTGAAAAAGGTTATAGATACTATGTTGATGAATTAATGCAAGATAATGAACTTACTTTAGAAGAAATTCAATATATTCAAAAACAATTGGAAACAAAAGTAGATGAAATGGAAGATTTAACAAAAATTGCAACAAATACATTATCAGAAATAACACATTATACTACAGTTGCAATAGGACCAACACCAACAACGCAATATATAGATGAAATAAAATTTGTTCTATTAGGCTCAAGAATGCTTATGGCAGTTATTATGACAGATACAGGAATGGTTAAGGAGACAATAATAAGATTTGATGAAGATATATATGAAAATCAAGTATATACTTTAAATACTTTTTTCAATAATAAACTAAAAGGTGAACCATTAGAAAAAATAGATAGACCGCTTGAAGAATATATTATTACAGAAATGAAAGATAGTGTTAAAGTTATAAAACCAATAATAGAACAGCTTAGAAAAGTAATTTATCAAGAAAATCATCAATTATATTTAGAAGGAGCAAATAAATCTTTTGATTTACCAGAGTTTAAAAGCTTAGAAATTGCAAAGAACTTTATTAATGTATTAGATGAAAAAGAAGTTGTAGCAGATATATTAAATAGTGGATTTGCAAAAGATATAAATGTTTATATTGGTGACGAAAATGACCAAAAAGAATTAAAAGATTTTAGTGTTGTAACCTTTAAGCATAAAGTAGGAAATAAAGATTTAGGAACTATTGGAATAATAGGACCAAAAAGAATGGATTACAGTAAAGTAATATCTGTTATGAAATATATTAGCAAAAAATTAAATGATAATAATGAATAAGGAGGTACATATGTCAGAAGAAAACAAAGAAGAAGTTAAGGATGTAGAAGAAAAAGTAAAAAACGAAGAACATCATAAAGGGAAATGCAAAGAAGAATTACAAAAAAAGCAAGAAGAACTAGAAGAACTTACAGACAGATACAAAAGAGTTATGGCAGAATTTGAAAACTACAAAAAAAGAAGTAGCAAAGAAAGAGAAAATCTATATGGCTCAATTTTAGGAGATGTTGTAGAAGCTGTTTTACCGGTTTTAGATAATTTAGAAAATGCAGCAAAAGTTGAAACAAAGGACGAAAATTATAAACAAGGTGTAGAATTAGTTTTAAAACAATTTAAAGATGTTTTAAAAAGCAAAGGTGTAGAAGAAATTGAAGCCATAGGAACAACCTTCGATCCAGAATTGCACGAAGCTGTAAGTAGCGTACAAGATGAAAGCAAAGAAAGCCAAGAAATAGTACAAGAATACAGAAAAGGATACAAGTTTGGAAATAAAGTAATCAGGCATAGTATGGTTGTAGTAGCCAACTAAATCGATTAAAAGCAACAATCTGCACATTTTTATTCATAAATTCTAACCTCGACGTACACACGTACGACTTCGGCTAGAATTTAAATCAAAAAATGCACATCTTATCACTTTTAATCAATGTATTATGTGTAGTGGTCGACGCCTCTGTCGACCTAGAAAATAGTTATTAATTTTAAAAAATATAAATTAGAGGAAAAACCTCAAAAGAAAGGAAGTAAAAAATTATGGGAAAAATTATAGGAATTGACTTAGGAACAACAAATTCATGTGTAGCTGTTATGGAAGGAGGAGAGCCAGTAGTAATACCAAATAGCGAAGGTGCTAGAACAACACCATCTGTTGTTGGTTTTACAAAAAATGGAGAAAGACTTGTAGGACAAATAGCAAAACGTCAAGCAGTTACAAATCCAGATAACACAGTTATTTCTATTAAAAGAAAAATGGGAACAGCTGAAAAAGTTAATATAGATGGAGATGAATTCTCTCCACAAGAAATATCTGCAATGATTTTACAAAAATTAAAAGCAGATGCAGAAAGCTATTTAGGACAAAAAGTTACTCAAGCAGTTATTACTGTACCAGCTTACTTTAGCGATAGCCAAAGACAAGCAACAAAAGATGCAGGAAAAATTGCAGGATTAGAAGTATTAAGAATTATAAATGAACCAACGGCAGCTTCATTAGCATTTGGAATGGACAAAGAAGATCAAGACCAAAAAATATTAATATACGATTTAGGTGGAGGAACATTCGACGTTTCTATTCTAGATATTGGTGATGGAGTATTTGAAGTATTATCTACAAATGGTAACACACATTTAGGTGGAGATGACTTTGATAATGCAATAATAGATTACTTAGCAAGTGAATTCAAAAAAACAAATGGAATAGACTTAAAAACAGATAAAATGGCAATGCAAAGACTTAAAGAAGCAGCAGAAAAAGCAAAAATAGAACTTTCAGGAATGCAACAAACACAAATTAACTTACCATTTATAACAGCAGATAGCACAGGACCAAAACACTTAGATGTAAACTTAACAAGAGCTAAATTCGAAGAATTAATTCACGACTTAGTTGAAGCAACAAGAGTTCCAGTAGAACAAGCTATGAAAGATGCTGGAGTTACAGCAAGCGATATTCACAAAGTATTATTAGTTGGTGGATCTACAAGAGTTCCATGTGTACAAGAAATGGTTAAGAAAATAACAGGAAAAGAACCAGATAAAGGTATAAACCCAGATGAATGTGTTGCAATAGGTGCAGCAATTCAAGGTGGTGTATTATCAGGGGATGTAAAAGACTTAGTATTACTAGATGTAACACCATTATCATTAGGTATTGAAACATATGGTGGAGTATTCACAAAATTAATAGAAAGAAATACAACAATACCAACTAAAAAATCACAAATATTCTCAACAGCAGCAGATGGTCAAACATCAGTTGAAGTACACGTTCTTCAAGGAGAAAGAGAAATGGCTGCATACAATAAAACATTAGGAAGATTCCAATTAACAGGAATACCAGCAGCACCAAGAGGAGTACCACAAATAGAAGTTACATTTGATATAGATGCAAACGGTATAGTTCACGTATCTGCAAAAGATATGGCAACAGGAAATAGCCAAAATGTTTCTATTACAGCAAGCACAAACTTAACAGATGAAGATATAGATAAAGCTGTTAAAGATGCAGAAGCACATGCCGCAGAAGATAAGAAAAAGAAAGAAGAAATAGAAGTTAAAAACAATGCAGAAAGTTTAGTATACAACAGTGAAAAAACATTACAAGAAGTTGGAGACAAAATAAGCGGAGAAGAAAAAGCAAAAGTAGAAACAGAAATAGACAATGTTAAAAAAGCATTAGAAACAAACGATACAGAAGCAATAAAAGCAGCAACAGAAAAATTAACAACAGCATTCTATGAAGTAACAGAAAAATTATACAAACAAGCAGCACCAAACGGAACAGAAGGAGCAAACCAAAATGCAGCAGGTGCACAAGAAAGTGAAACAGTTCACGATGCAGACTACGAAGTAGAATCAGACGACAAAAAAGATGAGTAAATGTAGGGGCGCGGTGCTCCGTGCCCACAAACAAGAAATATTGATGTAGCGGTCGGTCATTGACCGCCATAAAATTAATTGTAAAAGGCGACCATTGGTCGCCCCTACAATATTTTGGAGGCAATAATGTCAAATAAAAGAGATTATTATGAAGTATTAGGAGTAAATAAAAATGCAACAGATGAAGAATTAAAAAAAGCATATAGAAAACTTGCAAAAAAATACCATCCAGATGCAAATCCTAATAATAAAGCAGAAGCAGAAGCAAAATTCAAAGAAGTGAATGAAGCATACGAAAATTTATCTGACCCACAAAAAAGAAGAATGTACGACCAATTTGGACATGATGGACCACAAGGATTTGGTGGAGGACAAAATGGTGGATATTACTCATATTCAACATCAGGATTTGATGGATTTGACGGTTTCGATGACATTTTTTCTTCATTTTTTGGAGGAGGATTTGGTGGAGCAAGAACTTCATCAAGACAAACTACAAGATCATATAAAGGTGAAGATATACGATTAAATATAGATTTAACTTTTGAGGAATCTTTTTTAGGAGTAAAAAAAGAAATTGCATTACATAGATACGAAAAATGTGAAAAATGTAGTGGAACAGGAGCAAAGCCCGGAACATCACCTAAAAAGTGTGGAAAATGTAACGGAACAGGAAAAATAAAACAAATGCAAAACATAATTTTTGCGCAAATTCAAACAGAGGTGCCATGTCCAGACTGTCATGGAACGGGAGAAATAATAGAAGAACCATGTATAGACTGTAAAGGAAAAGGAAAAATTCGTAAACAAGTAAAATTAGATATAGAAATTCCAGCAGGTATTGCAGATAATCAGACAATAGTGGTAAGAGGAAAAGGCAATGTTGGAGAAAAAGGTGCTCAAAATGGAGATGTATATGTAACAGTGCATGTAAAGAAAAACTCTATATATACAAGAGACGGAAAAAATGTTTATTGCGAAATTCCAATAACAATAACACAAGCCACGTTAGGGGCAGAAATAGAAATTCCAATGGTAGATGGAAGCAAAGAAAGAGTGAAAGTACCAGAAGGAACACAAACTGGAACCAAATTTGCAATACGAAATAAAGGATTTAAATCATTAAACGGTAACACATATGGAGATTTTATATATAATTTAATAGTTCAAACACCAAAAAAACTAACAAAAGAACAAAGAGATTTGTTAGTTGAATTAGCAAAAACAATGAACGAACAACCACCAATAAAGAAAAAAGGAATATTTGGATAAAAATTAAAGGCAACCATTGGTTGCCTTTTTTGCACTATATGAAATGCTTGTTTTAGAATATATATATAATTTTCAAGTAAAAATAAAATAAGAATTTGGTATAGGAACACAGTATTTTCAATAGAGAAAAAATAAGTAATGGAGTATAGGGGGATTATCTACTAATAATGAATTAAAAATGGAAAAGACATAAAAATTTGCAATTTACAAATATTTAAAGTAAAATACAAAATAAGAAAAAGGCAAAGGTAAAGAAACGGTACTTATGTGTCCAAAAAACAAAAGAAGGAGATGTATTTGAATGAAAAAAACGCTAAAAACGTTGATCCTGTACACAGGTATTTTAAATAATAAAAATAAAAAAGAAAGTAGAGACATTTTCATAAATGCCTCAAATAGTAATGCAAATAAATATAATGTTGTAACATTTGAAAGAATAGAATTAAACGTTGTAGGGGCGGACGCCTCTGTCCGCCCGCAAATAGAAAAATACGATAGAACGGGTTGCCCTAAGGACGCACAATTTTTACAATTGCTAACAAAACCGAAATATAAAAATAATGTCAAACGCTCAAACCTCCAACATCCAACCTCTAACACAGCTATTACCTTAATCGCCTTAATAATAACAATAATCGTACTTTTAATCCTTTCCGGTGTAACTCTAAGTATGGTAATGGGAGAAAGTGGAATATTTGGAAAAGCAAATTGGACA
>JABLTO010015308.1_pt1 | contig 46386 bp, 42 predicted proteins | sample 7160091 | NCBI WGS metagenome assembly JABLTO01 (sample SAMN14651225, study PRJNA627086) | human gut metagenome | isolation source: feces | host: Homo sapiens
CCATACGATAACAGTTCTCAATATAATTATCGGTCATACTTCCAACTGTGAGTTTATTCCCGGCGGTGCTGGCCGCCCAAGACCGTGCCGCCGCTGGGCCTGCGCTGCCTGCGCAGGGGTTGGCGTTGGTGCGTGTGGAATACTGATATGATTACGTGAAAAGACGGTTCCCCGAGGGGAACCGTCTTCTGTTTTGTTTGGAGGGGCAATGAGCGAAAATCACTCGTTGTCCTTTCTCTTTCTGCCGTACCGCACAACGCCGGTCACGCCAACGCCAGACACGCCCAGCAGTGCCGTCCAGAGGAGGAGGCTGCTGTCGTCGCCGGTCTTGGGTGCGTTGGTCTTGATGCGGGTCTTGGTGTTGTCCTGTTTGCCCGGCTTGGTCTTGGAACCAGTGGCCGGAATGGTGTCAGTCTCCAGGATATAGCCGCAAACGGTACACTCCTTGTGCCGTTCGCCGTCCGCCTTGGCCGTTGCCGCCTTGTCTATGACCCAGCCGCTGGCGGTGTGTGCTTCCAAGTCCGCAATGTCCTGGCAGCGCTGGCACACGTGCCAATGGTGGGTCTCGTCCTGGCTCCACTTGGTGTCGTAATCGTGACCCAGCGGGTCGCCGGACTGGAAGGTATCTTCCTGCTCGGTGCCCTCAGAAGTCAGGCCGCAGGCGGTGCAGGACTTGTAGTAGACTGCCGCTTCCGTACAGGTGGCTTCGGATTTCAAGTAGTCCTCTTCTGCCACTTCCGCCGTGAAGTCGTGAGGTGCCAGCTCGCCGTAGGTCTCGCCGCAGGTGGTGCAGGTGGCCAGTTCGGTGCAGGTGGCTGTGCCGCCGCCGCAGTTGTCGGTCTCGGTGTGGCTGCTGTCTCTAGCGCAGATACGGGTGTGGGTGCCGTCGCCGTTGGATTTCCAAGCACCCCAATCGTGATCGAGCGCGGAGAGGGGCACGTCCTTGGATGCGTCCTCTGCCCAGTCAGCATCAAAGGAAGCCTGATATCTGCCCAGGCCAGCCGTCAGGCAGGTCGGTTCGGTGACCACTGCATAGGCCGCCGGGACGGTCTCGGTTTCCTCGTGGCTCTTGTCCTTCTGGCAGATGCGCTTTGCAGTGCAGTTGTAGCCATCCTCGGTCGGCGTCCAAGTGTATTCCGTCGTGCCCCAGTCATGGCCGGTGGCGGGAAGGGTGACCTCTTTGGTCTGTGTGGGGAAGTCATCCACGGTAAACGTTGCGGTGTATCTGCCAAGACCGTCTGTCAGACAAGTCGCTGGGGTCACCACAGCGTAAGTCGCCGCGTTGGAGACTGCGCTAATTGATTCGGGGCATTTTTTACACGCTTTTGTTGCCGAGCACATGACGTCTCCGACCATTGACCAAGTGTATCCCGCTTCACCCCAGTCATGGCCGAGGACATTGCCGGATTCAAAAGTCGCTTCCGCGTCAGTTCCCTTGGAGGTCTTGCCACAAGCTGCGCAGGACTTGTAGTAGACTGCCTTCGTCGTGCAGGTCGCAGGAGATTTCAGATAGTCCTCCTCTGCCACTTCTGCCGTGAAGTCGTGGGCTGCCATTTCGCCATATGCGCCGCCGCAGTCCTCACAGATGGCTTTCGCCGTACAGGTCGCCGTGCTGCCGTGGCAGTCTTTGGTTTCCGTGTGGCTTGCATCTCTGGCGCACACGCGGGTGTGGGTGCCGTCGCCGTTGGACGTCCAGGCGCCATAGTCGTGGCTCAGGATATTGCCGGAGAAGAAGGTCGCCTCGCCTGCCGTGCCCTTGGAACTCAAGCCGCAGACAGCGCAGGACTTGTAATACTCTGCCTGTTCTGTGCAGGTGGAACCAGCTTTCAGGTACTGTGCCTCTGCCTTCTCTGTCGTAAAGCTGTGTGCCTCAAAAATTGCCTTGACGGACACATTTTCGGCGGGCATGGCAAAGGTATCGCCCGTGATCGTGACATCACCGCTGAGAACATCCCATTTCTTGAAATGATAGCCCTCATCGGGTGTGGCGGTCAGCGTGACGGTCTCGCCCTCCGCAGCCTTTGCCGCAGAAGCCTGTGCCGTACCGCTACCTTCTGTCGTCACCGTAACATTGTATTTATGAGCACCTGCTGCCAGCTGCAGCTTTTGGTCGTCGTTATACTCCACGTGCGCATTTGCGGTGTCGTCGGCAAAGAAAAGTGTCTCATAGTTCTGCCCATAGGCATTGGAAAACACCACGGGGTAGCTCGTGTTCGCAGTTTTGACGCCAACGGACGCGCCGGAGGACATGGTTCCGCTAATGGTCAGCGTCTTGCCGGAGGGGAGGTACACATTGTTGGCCTTGCCGGAGACAGTGTTGCCGGTCACGACAGGGGTACCACTGATGTTCAGCTTCCCGTTGTTGTTGGGGTTGATATAAATGCCGCCGCCACTGCCATTGGCGGTATTCTTTTCAATCTTGCCGTTGGACAGGTTGCAGACCGAGCGGCTGCGGTAGATGTACACGCCGCCGCCGTTGCCGGTGGCCGTATTGCCGGAAATCTCGCCGCCCGTCATGTTCAGTACCGACGGCTCCTGATTCAAATAGATGGCGCCGCCGTCCCCGCTGGTGTTTCCGGTGATCTTACCGCCGGAGAGGTTGAAGGTGCAGTCTGCATCGACTGCATGAACCGCGCCGCCTTCCGAATTGGCCCTGTTGCCGCTGATCTCGCCGCCGGTCATGTTGAGCGTCGTAGCATACTTCGCATCTTTGCGCAGGCAGATCGCGCCGCCCCAGCGGCTTGCGGTATTGTTGTTGAGCTTTGCATTACCAGAAATGGTGACCGTGCCCCAGCCCATGAGAATGGCACCGCCGTCCAGACTGGAGGAATTACCGGTGATCTGCGCACTGCCGGAAATGTTGATTTTGCCGGAGCCACGCATGTAGATGGCGCCGCCGCCGGCATCTTTATTGTCCATAGTAGCTTTATTGCCAGAGATCGTGCCGCCTGCCAGATTGACTGTGCCGCCGGTGGCAGAGGCGAATGCACCGCCGTTCTTGGCCGTGTTATTCTTGATCGTGCCGCCGTACATATTGAAGGCGCCGCCGGTGGTGTTCGGCACGCCAGTTTTGAATTTCCGATAAATAGCACCACCGTAGTTGTTGCCATTATTGCCAGAAATCTCACCGCCGTACATGTTGAACACGCACTGTTGGTCATCCATGGCGATGGCACCGCCACCGCCGCCTTTGGTGACTATGCCGCCGGTGAGCTTGCCTCCGAACATATCAAAGGTGCTTGTGTAGAGGTAGACGCAAGCGCCGCCCCAGACATTTTTTGTCGCGCCTTTGATTGTGCCGCCGCCAGAGCAGTCACACAACACCAGTCGGGCATTGTTTCTCACTTTGATTTTCTTTTCCCCGTTGGAGGACAGCGTCTTGCCGTTGAGGCACAGATAGAGCGTATTGCCATCGACGACAAGATCGCTGTTCATGGTCGCGTTGCCAGTCAGATAGACATAGGCAGTTTTATTGTCATATTTAATACCGCTTGTGCCGTTCCACGCCGTGTATGCCACGTCGGAATGGTTCGTATGTCCGCCCGCATTGATACTGCCCCCGCAAAAACAGTGCGTATGCGCCGCCTGAACCGCTACCGCCTTGTTATTGGCGGCCACCTTTGCAGCGACCTGAGGCTTTTCCTGGACAGTGGGTTCCGCCGGAGCGGCAGGCTCCTCGGTCGGTTCGGTCGGCTTAATCTCTTCCGGCTGCGCTTCTTGGTCGTCCTTTTGAGGGTCTGCCGGTTCTTGGGTATTTTTCAGTTCGTTCTCCTGTTCCCCCTTATACTGCGCGCAGTCCTCCAAGGCAGCGCCTTCCGCGCCGCAGGTGGGGCAGTCCGCGTTCCGCACTTCCGCTGTACAAGCCGTGGTGCAGACGCATTCCGCCCCTTCCTCGCCCTCAGCAAAGACCGCCGAAGGCAGCGTCGTCAGCAGCATCCCGCAGACCAGCAGGATGCTGAGCCATCGTTTTTTCATAGACTTTCCTCCTTTTTCTCTCGGATCGTCATTGGGTTTCCTTTTTGCATTTTGTACCGGATGCACAGCATGGTCACCACCACCCCCAACACGAAAGCGGCGATGCCCACCAGGATGTATGCCCCCGCACCGTCCCGCAGCAGCACCGCACTGTAGCTGCCGGCGACGGCGGATACCCCTGGCGTCTGTACTCCCTTCAGCAACAGGATGATGCCTGCAAACAAACACAGGCTCGTCCCGGTCAGGCCAGAGCGGATGCGCCGTTCCCTCCGCCTTCTCTTTTCCCGCACCCTGCGGTGTACTTCCCGCACCCGGATCTCCGTTCTCCCGGTCATGTCAACCCTCCTCCCCTTGTTTGATCGGTCGGTGCGCTGTCAGGGGTCGTTCCCCCTTCTCTACTACCTAAAAGACCACTTTCGCCAAATCCTTTCACCCAACCGCGAAAAAAGTTAAAAAAAGACCACCCCGCGTCCAGGATGGTCTTTGGCAGCACGTCATTCCAGTGCGATATTCCGTTTTAACAGCACCCGTTTGGTCAGGAACAGGCCGGTGATGAGCAGGGATGGGGACAGATAACCGGCAGTCCGCCACGGGCCTTGGGCGGTGACCAGCAGGTTATAGATGGCGTGGAAGCCGACACAGGCACCTAGGACGCCCACGGTGCCGGTCAGTGCCAGCCAGCGGCGGCGGAACAGATAGGAGATGCCAAAACCGGTAAAGATGCCGCACAGGATGTGCAGCGCTCCGGCGGAGATGCCCCGGATGAGCAGGAAGGTGAAGTTCGCCGCTCCATTCTCCGCCAGGTAGCAGACGTTCTCAAAGGTGGCAAACCCCACCGCGATGGCGATGGCTACGCCGGGCAGCTCCTTGGCCTCCGGCTCGAAGATGAGGAAGAACAGCAGCAGCGGCAGCAGCTTCATCACTTCCTCGCAGGCCGGTGTGATCTCGATGGCGGTCACGGTGGCGTTGGTGCCGTAGTAGGCCATGAAGAAGCTGCTCACATAGGCGGACAGCAGGCAGACGGCCATGCCGATGGTCACGAAGAGGGTGAACCGGCGTCCCCGGCCCTCGGTGAAGAACAGGGCGAGGATGAGGGGGATGGCAAGGCACAAGAACACATTTTCGATGTAGGTCATCCCATCGTCACCTCCTTCCAGCGCAGAGGGAGCAGCGCCACCAAGGATGTGGTGAGCGTCAAGTCCACGGCGAAATAGAGGTTGAAGTGGGTGAACTGGGTCATGATTCCGGAGATGGGATACAGGGCGACCTGTAGGGTGAGCGCCGCCAGCATACAGGCGTCCAGCCACCGGAACTCTGGCCTCCCCCGCAGGTGGCACACGCTCAGGTAGGCGTTCCCGCCCACGGTCAGGGCAAAGAGGCCGCAGACCAGCCAGGAGGGGCCAAAGATGCGGATAACCAGGATGCTGACCCCCAAAACCAGGGCACAGAGGGCGGCTGGCCACTGGAACCCCACGTGCGGCACCTCCGTCCGCACGATCTGGAGGGAGAGGAAGAACAGGTAGGCCGCCAGCCAGGAGATCTCAGACACGTAGAAGACCTGGGGAACGGTGCCCATGATGGCCAGGTAGAGCACGTAGAAGAGGGTGCCCATGGCGAAGCAGGCGTAGCCGAAGGCCAGGATGAGACAGCCCCGTTCCTTCCGCCGGACAGATAGGACCGTTGCCGCCACGGCCGCGCTGAACAGCGCCACCACCTGAAAGAGGTTGTCCACCAGCTCAAAGCTCATCGTCATCCTCCCTTTGCTTGGTGTGGCTGCGCATCCGATACAGCAGCACCGTCACGCACACCCCCAGCAAGAAGCACAGCAGCCCCATGACGATGTAGCCCAGCGCCCCGTGGCTGCCCATCAGGCTGGCTGTGCCGGCAGGGCTGTGGGACACGGGACTGGACAGCCGTTCCGGCATCCAAACACCCAAGCCCACCACCAACAGCAGGCACGCCGCCACGCAGACGCCGTCCCACACCCGCTGTTTCCGTCTCTGTTGTCCTCGTTTCAGCTCTGCCGTCCGCTTCCGGATCAGGCGAGCCCGTTCTTCACTCGTCCGCATGGTCAAATCGCTCCCGTTCCAAAATCCCTTTCAGGCTCTTCTTGCCCCGATGCACCAGGTTGGTCACCTGCTGCACACTCTTCCCCATGACCGCCGCCGCGCTCCGGTAGCTCATGTCCTCCCAATAGACCAGGTACAACGCCTCCCGGTACTCCGCTTTCAGCTGCTCCAACGCGGCGTACAGCTGCCGATCCCGCTCGCTGCGGAGCAATTCTGTGTCCGCCAACCCGTCGCTCTGTGGCTCAAAGGGCAGCTCCTCCAGGCGCAGGAAGGGGATGCGGTGCTTCCGTTTGTGGCGCAGGGCCAAGTTGCGGGCGGTCTTGTAGAGGTACGCTTTAAAACTCCCCGCCCCGTCGATGGGACGGGCTTTGGCGAAGAGCTGGGAGAAGGCTTCGATCATCAAGTCCTCCGCCTCGTGGAGGTCCTGCAAATAGCCGTGGAGGTAGTACACCAGCGGGTCGCCGTAGCGCTCCACCAGCAGGTCGGCGGCCTGCTCCTGGCCGTCCAGATACTGCCGGTATGCCATTTCATCTGAGATCACTTGACCGCCTCCTTCCTCGCCAGCACGTACATATTGTATCTATTATACCGAACTGCCGCCGTTTTTCAAGGATTCTGGACACAAAACAGGATGCTGCCTGGCGACAGCATCCCGTTCCTTCCTTTCTTATTCCATTCCTGGTAAAACCTATCTTTCATCACTGCTGACTGGACGAGATGACCTTCACATCCCCAGCGCTGAACTTGGTCTCCCCTACCACGATGTCCGTGATCTTGGCCACATCGGACGCTTTCAGGTCGTTGTTCTTGGCCTTGACCACCACGCTGACACTGTTGTCGCCGATAAAAGCCACGCAGTCGCTGTAGCCCTTGGCGGTGACCAGGCTTTCAATCTTGGACTCCTGCAAGGTAGCCGAGGCCATGGCGGTGATGCTCTTGGAAGCGGCGTCCACCGCGTCTTTGCTGGCCTTGGGGTCGTTCACCGTCTTTTGCAGGATGGACAGGGAGTTGTCCCGTGCCTCCTCCCGGTTGATGCGGGCGGTGGCGAAGTAGTCGCCGGAAGTGGTCTTGGCCTTGGCATCCTTCTGGGTGGTCTTGCTGTCCGACTTCTGATCGGTGGCCGCGCTGCCAGAGGCACTGCCGTCCTCCAAGCCCAGAGCACCGTCCGAGTTGACCAAAGCCGCTTCGCCCAGGTTCCGATCCGTCGTCACGTTGGTGGTGGCAGAACCCATACCGCTGACCGACTGCCCCTGGTCGTAGGACCAGTTCAGATACACCGCCACACAGACAAAGAGCACGATCGCGGCCACCACCGCATTGCGTTTCCACAGCTTCATGATTCATTTCCTCCTGATCGTTCGCAAATTGAAATTTGATCCGAGCCAAGCCCGGTCAACGCCTTCACCGCCTGGAGCAGGTCCAGCTTCACCTGGGGGTCTCCTCCGCCGTCGCTGACCACCAGCGCCCCCAAAAAGGCCGGATACTGCTGGGCTACCTCCACCACGTCCTCCTGGTTGGAACCTTTTTTCACCACGACCACTTGGGTCTCCACGGAGCCGTCCTTGCTGGTCTGGTTTTCTGCCAGCTCCACCGAACCGGTGGTGGCCAGGGTGAGCACCACCTGGGTCTTGCCCGCGCCGTCCACCTGGGACAGGGTGTCTGCCAGCTTCTCCTCCAGGCTCTCCAGATCGTATTCATACTGCTGCCGCTGCTCCGTCGCCGCTGGGATGCTGTTGTCCCCCGTCCCGCCGGTAGGCCAGAGCAGGAGCGCCAGCCCCACCAGCAGGAGCAGTGCCGTCCAGCGGTTCTTCTGGAAAAATTGGAGCACTGCCTTGCTATTCCACGTGAATCCCTTCATCCTGTTCCTTTCGTCTGATATGTGATCTGTTCCCCCGTCAGCCCGAATCCGGCCTGGATGCACTGGGTCAGCTGCTGCCGCTGGGCGTCGGTGAGGGTGCCGGTGACTGTCACCGCATCCGGCACGGGGATGCCCTCTTGGGTCTTGCAGGTGACTTGGACGGTCACCTCCGCCCCCAGCTGCTGGGCTTGTTCCTGCAAATACTGCTGGGTGCGCTGGCACACCTGGGTTTCCAGGACGGTGCTGCCCGCCTGAGCCACCTCCTCTTGGGAGACGGTCAGGCTCTCGCAGTAGTCCTGGAACGCCTGTAGGGTGCCGGTGATGTCCCACTGGACGATGGGCGTCACCACCGCCAGGAAGAGCAGCAGGCCGCCGCAGAACCGGCTGACCTTTTGGGTCTTCCCCTCCGGGCTGAGGCTCTGGCAGAGGGACACCAGCAAGCCCACCGCCACCACGCCCAGGATCCAATTCCGCACGCTGTCCATCATGTCATGGCCACCGAGATGGTGCCGATGAGGGAGATGAGCACCAACAGGGCGCAGCTGCCCAGCATCCCCAGCACCAGGCCGAAGGCGGCGCCGATCTGGTCGATGAGGTCGGAGATCACGCCCTGATACAGGACGGACGCCAACATAGCCACCAGCTTGTAGACCAGATACTGCACCCCCAAGTACAGGAAGGGCACCACGCAGAACCCCAGGATGACCAGGGTGCCGAAGATGCCGATGCCGCTGCGGATAGCGGACGCGCCGGTGAGGACGGTCTCGGTGGCGTCGGACAGGATGCCGCCCACCACGGGCACCATGCTGGAGATGGCCATACGGGTGGCCTTCAGTGCGGTGGCGTCCGCCGCGCCGGCGGCGGCGCCGCTGAGGGTCAGGTAGCCGGTGAACACCAGCAGGATGGCGGTCATGGCGCCCTTCACCCCCTTTTTCATGAACCCTGCGATGGCGGCGATGCCTTTGCTGCCCAGGGCGGCGGTGGCGGCTGTGACGGCGATGTACAGGTAGACCACCGGAATGAGCACCCGATTGATGAGGGTGATGAGCAGGTCGGAAAAGAGCAGGGTGGCCGCCTGCCGTGCGACCGCGCCGGTGACCGAGCCGCAGGCGGCAGTGGCGGTGGCCATGGTGGGGATGAGGACTTTGGAGAAGGCGTCGATCTGGCCGATGGCCTCCCGTCCCAGCCCCAGCATGGACGCCGTGTCTGACACTGCCACCAGGGTGATGACGGTGACGCCGATGAGATCCGCCGTCCGGGTCATGGCGCTCTGGCCGGACTGGAACAGAGTGTTGCCCGTGCCGCAGAAAAGCACCACCAGGAGCATAAATCCGGCGCTCCGAAAGGCGCTGTGCAGCACCGCGTCCACCTGTTCCGACGCCTGGGACGCCAGCACGCCCAAGCCCTTTTGCAGGTTGGTTCCTTCCTTTACCGAGAATGTCCCCTCCGCCGCGTCCTCTAAGGCGCTGGTGTCCATCTGCTCCCACAGCTGTCCCTCCAAGTCCACCGCCTGGGTGGGCAGGACGCAGCCGGTCAGCGCCAAGGTCAGGGCGACCAGCAGTATCATTGGTTTCCATCTCACGTTACAGCAACTCCTCGATCAAGATCAGCACCGCCTGGATGACGGGAATGGAGGCGTACAGGGCGCAGATGGCCCCCGCCAGCTCCACGGTGGAGGCGATGCCCCCTTCCCCGGCGTCCTTGCAGATGTGGGCGGCCAGGTTGGTCACCACCTCGATGCCCAGCACCTTCAGCATGGGGGTGAGCAGGGCGTCGGAGATGCTGGCCTGTTGGGCCAAGCTCCGGAGCAGGCTCAAAATCTCCACCGCCGCCGAGCCGACCAACACCAACAACAGCACGGTGGTGGCGATGCTCAGCAGCAGGGCGATCTCCCCCGCCTCCCGTTTCAAAAACACGGCGATGAGGCCACCCAGCAGGGCCGTGGCGGCCACGGGTATCATCTGCTCCATTTACAGGTCAAAGAGGGTCTTGACCAGCTCGAACAGGGCGCTGATCTGCTGGACGATCATCATCAGGACCACCACCAGCCCCGCCAACGTCACCATGGTCGCCTGCTCCTCTCGTCCGGAGCGGGTGAGGACTTGGTTGAGCACCGAGACCAGGATGCCGATGGCCGCTATCTTGAAAATCAAATTCACATCCATGTACGTTCTCCCACCAGCTCAGCAGGCCAGCACCAACACCAACAGGCCGCCTGCCACGCTCAATGTCATCGATAGTTGATTCCGCTTTCGTAGGGTCGTCTCCCCCGTCTTCCACATGGCCTCCAGCGTCTCCCCCGCGTACCGGAGGGCGCGGCACTGGGTATCCGTGTCGTAGCGTCCCAGCACAGTGCCCACCGTCCGGATGGCTTCTCGGGCGTTGGGGTTCAGCTGGAAGGGGGTTTGGGTCAGCTGTTCCGCCCAAATTTCGTCAAAGGCGTGGGCATCCAACTGACAGAGCGCCGCCTGACAGGCTTGGAAGAACTGCCGCACCATCCCGCCGGTCTGCCGGGACGCCTGTTCCAGCAGCTCCGCCAGATCCGGACTGCGACAGCGCAGCTCCCGTTCCATCCCGTAGAACGCAGTGAAGAAGTGCCGCAGCTGGGCTTGCTCCAGCTGCCGTCTCCGGACGCACTGGACTCCCAACGCCACCGCGCCCGCCAGCACGCAGGCCATCCCCACCCCCTTCAGCATGGCAGTGCCTCCACATTGTACTGCCGCTTCCTCTGGGTGCGGGTGATGGTGACCACCGCCTGGAACAGCCGCTGCTCCAACAGGGTCTGATACAGCGGCCGTCGGCACAGCTCTGCCGCCGACCTGCCGTGAGCCGTGGCCAGCACCGCCGTGCCGCAGTGGGCGATGACGGAGAGGGCGGCCACGTCCTCGGGGCTGGTCACCTCGTCCATAGCGATGACTTGGGGGTTCATGCTCCGCAGCAGCAGGATGCCCGCCTCACTCTTGCCGCAGCCTTCCATCACGTCCACGGCAGCGCCCAGGTAGAACTGAGGGACACCCTGGTGCAGGGCGGCGATCTCCCCGCGCTCGTCCGCCACCCCCACACGCAGGTGCCACTGGTCGCTGTAGATGCGGATCAGGTCCCGCAGGAGGGTGGTCTTGCCCATGCCCGGCGGGGCCAGGATGAGACAGCTGGCCTGGGTCAGACCCTGTTCCGTCAGCAGCTTCGCCACCGGTTCCGCCACGCCGGGGATGTCATGGGCAATGCGGATGGAGAGTGCAGACAGGCTCCGGAACTGCCGGATGCGTCCCCCCTGGGAGAGGGCGGAACCAGCCACGCCCAAGCGGTTGCCTCCTGGCAGTGGCAGGTAGCCTCGGCAGAGGGGTTCCATGGCGTTGTGGAAGGAGGCATGGGTGGCGATCTCGATCACGTCCTGGAGCTCCCGCTGGGTCACCCACTGGGTGCCCGGCACCAGCTGTTCCCGACCAGTCTCATCTACCACCCGCAGCCCCGACCCGGCACGCAGGCGCAGTTCCTCCGCTGTGGCCTGCTGGGACGCTGGGAGGGCGTGGAGCAGGTCGCGCAGGGTGGGTGGAAAGCACTGGGCGGCCAGTGCGAAGGGGGTATGGTGTTCTGCCATGGTTCTCGCCTCACAATCTTGCCACATCCTATGACGGCATGTCCTGTGGTATGCAAAGATTTCCCCAAATGCAGGCATTTAGGGAAGATTGCAGCCTGGTGCATGCCGCAGCGTTAAGCCAAATGTGCCGGGGCACATTTGGCAGCGTAGGCTCCGCCTGTTTTACAGGCGGAGCCTACCGGAGGAGTGCCGGAACTCTGCGAGGCAGGCCTTCCTTTGTATTCCCCTCCTTCCCATATAGAAAAAGGCACGAGTGCGAAACACTCGTGCCTTTGATCGTTTGAACTTGGAAACGGGTTCTGTGCTGTGTCAGCGGGTCAAGATCACACCGCAGCGCCCTTCTTGTTCTTCCGGAAGATGCCGCCGATGACCATGATGACCGCGAAGACGATCAGGTAATAGACGTTGGCGAACTTGTGGCCAATGATGCAGGCGAAGACCATGAAGGCAGCGCCGCAGAAGGCCAGGATGGGGATGATGAACCGTCTGCCGATGCTCTCGTCCTTGGCCTTCTTCATCCACATGACGAAGATGGGCAGGTACATGGCATAGATGGTGACGATGGGGATTTCAGAAGAGTCGAAGACGAACTTGCCCACCAGGGGGGAGTTTGCCAGGTTGGCCAGGAAGAAGTACAGACCCCAAGCGGCGCAGACGAACAGGCCCAGGACGGCGGAGTTGTTGGGCAGGTTGGTGGCCTTGTCCACCTGGACGAAGATGTTGGGACAGATGCCTTCCCCACGGGCGGCCACGGAGTACATACCACGGCAGCAGCCCAGCATGAGGCCGTTCATGGTACCCATGCAGGAGATGGCAATGAACAGGTTGAGGATGTTGCCCAGGACGTTGCCGAAGATGTTGACAAAGGCCACGGTCGCGCCGTTGTCGATCAGCTCCTGGTTGGTAGCGCCGCCGGCGACGCCCACGTAATAGGCGATGTAGACGGCGATGATGATGATACCGCCGATGACCAGGGCGCGGGGCAGGTTCTTCTTGGAATCCTTCAGCTCTGCGTTGATGGCGGTGGCGATGATCCAGCCTTCATAGGCGAAGGAAGTGGCGCAGACAGCGGCCAGCAGGGGGTTGCTGGAGGCGGCATCGCCTACATTTGCCATCGTCGTAAAGTTTGCAGCGGTCATGCCGTTCATCAGGCCGTAGATGATGCCGACGACTGCCATCAGGGCCAGCGGGATGAGCTTGATGACGGTGGTGGTGGTCTGGATCTTGCCTGCCACCTTGGGGGACAGGGCGTTGATGGCATAAGCACAGCAGAGGAAGAACATGGTCAGGGCCATACATTCCGGGCCGATGATGCAGCCGCCCTCGGATGCAGGGATGATCATGGTAAAGTCGGGGTTGACGGAGTTGATGAAGACCAGGGTGTAGCGGGCGCTGAGCCAGGCCAAGACCGAGGTCATGGAGGGGTAGTAGATGGTGGTCATGAACCAGCCCATGTAGTAGCCGTACTTGGGGCCCACCAGAGCTTCGGCGTAGTCCACCACGCCATTGACCTTCTCATACTTCTGCGCCATATTGGCGAAGGCTAGGATACAGACGATCATGATCAGACCGCCGATGGCCCAGGCAGCGATGCCCAGGGGCATATCACCGTTGGTCTTTTGCAGGATGGTCTGCGCCTTGAAGAACACGCCGGAACCGATGACGATGCCGACGACCAGGCATATGGCGGTAAATAAGCCATATTTCTTTTCCAGTTTGTTATCCATTTTTTCTCTCCCTAAACGATTTTAAGCATTGGCGCTTTTCACAGTAAAAGCGCACGCTAGAATTAAGATGTCACTCTCGCTTTCCCGCATCGAGAGTGACAAGTATGCTGTATAGTGTACCACACTTTTACAAAAGTTTCAATGCCTCCGGAAACATTCCCTGTCAAAATTCATAATTTCTTCCGTTTAGAAAGTAGAATACAGGTCAATTTGCCTGCCCGCCCCCTCTTTTTACCGGCTCTTCCAATAATCCCGCATGCTCACCCCCTGCTCGTAGGTGGTCTCCTTCCCCAGGCAGTCCAGTGGCGTCCAGGTCAGGGCGGCCTCCTCAGATTCAAACTCCACCTCCGCGTAAGAGAACGCCCCGCCGTCCACGATAGAGCACTCCAGCAGGTGTCCGTCGCTGAGACGATAGGCGTGGAACTCCTTGTGGATGAGGGGCTTGTCCAGCATGCTTTCCAGCTCTTCAAACTGGGCCCGGCTCAGTTCTGTCTCCACCTCGTGGCGGGACAGTTTTCCGATGCTCTTGACGCAGATCTGGTACACCGTCTCGCCGCCTGCCTCCACCCGTTTGCGGATGCGCAGCTCCACTGGCTCGGTGCACAGGTAGCCCTGGTACACGTCGCTCCGCCGCTCCTCCGGCAGATCCGGCAGGGTGTCGATCCAAAATTTCCGTTCGATCTCCATGGGAATCATTTCCTCCTTTGTGTTTCTCTCCTCTATTGTAAAATACCCCTCCATCCCCCGTCAACTCCCGAAAATTTCCCCTCGAAACATTGGTTTCAAATCCGTCACTTTTCCCCCGGATTCTTGTTACTATTTGTTACGATTGTCGCTAAGTTTCGGAAATACTTCATCTTTTTTTTCGCTGCATTTTTCACAAATTTAAGCCTGTCCGCCCCGTTCTTTCTCGTTTTATTTGAAATACTTGACTTTTGGGCAAAGTTGCGGTATAATTCAGATACAATAAGCGTTGCGGTTACAAAAATAACAATCGGTAACTACCGATTTTTTTATGCCTGCCGCCGATTGATTTTAGGAGGAATTTGATGAGTCATTTTCGAACCACAGCCCAGAACCGACCGCTGAAGATCATGCTCCGCGTAGGCTTGGCGATGGTGTTGATCGTGGGTCTTGTCTTACTGTTTGCCCGTATGGAAAAGGCCAAGACCGTCTATGAGATTACTCTGGACAACAACACCTACACTGTGGAGAGCGATTCCGAACAGATGGAAGATGTGTTCAACCAGGCTGGCTTGGAGCTGTCCGCCAGCGACTGCGTGGACGCAAAGGAAGATAAACAGACGGACACCGTCCAGATCTCCGTCACCCACAAGCAGTATGTCACCGTCACCTGTGACGGCGCCTCCGTCTCCATCCTCACCGATGAGGGCGAGACCGTCGCTCAGGTCCTCGACCGCCTGAACATCCAGCTGGGCAAGCACGACCTGATCTCCAAGAAGACCACCGCCGCCGTGAAGAGCGGGGACTCCATCGTCATCAACCGGGTGAAGATCACCTACAAGAAGAAGACCGAGTCTATCCCCTTCTCCAAGACCCGTCAGGCCAACCCCAACATGGCAAAGGGCACCGAAGCGGTGACCACCGCCGGTAAGAACGGTTCCACCGTCTACACCTACAAGCTCACGTCCATCGACGGCGCAAAGCCCACGTCGAAGCTGGTCAAGACCAAGACCACCAACCCGGTCACCCAGGTCACCTCTTACGGCACCCGCGTCCCCGCTCCCTCTCTGAGCGGCCTGAGCCAGTCCCGTGACTATATCACCAACATCGACGACGAGAAGGGCACCATCACCACCGTCTCCGGCAGCACCTACTCTGTCCGCAGAAAGCTCACCTGCTCCGCCACCGCGTACACCGCCCACGCCGGCGCTCGTACCGCTACCGGCCGGAAGGCAGCAGTCGGCGTCATCGCCGTTGACCCCCGGGTCATCCCCTACGGCAGCCGGATGTACATCCAGACCACCAACGGTTCCATGCTCTATGGCATCGCTGTGGCTGGCGACTGCGGCGGCGGTATCAAGGGCAATTCCATTGACCTGTACTTCAACACCCTGTCTCAGTGCTACTCCTTTGGACGTCGGATGTGTACTGTCTACGTCCTCGGATAAGAACTTCGATAATCTGTGAGACTAAAAAACGCTCTGGCTTTCGTCAGAGCGTTTTTTCATTGACTTTCTTCCTGATTTCCCCTAGAATGGAAGTGAGAAAACCAACACAGACAGAAAGGAGCCTAGGATGATCTCCCTCTTGAACCGACGGGAAGTGACCGTCACCCATGACATGAACCGGTTGAACCAGCTCAGAGAGAAGCTGGACGGAGCCGGCATCGAACACATCGTCCGCAACAAACGCAACCGAACCTTCACCGCCGGACGGAGCCACGGTGTGCCCAATGTGGATGCGGACTACGCCTACGAGTACGGCATCTACGTCCACCGCGACGACTATCGAAAGGCACGGGACCTGCTCTTTTAACCGACAACGCCCCTGGTCAATGACCAGGGGCGTTTTTGTATGCGTTTACTTCCCGTGTGCCACTGCCGCACGGAGGGTGTTCTCCATCAAAATGGCGCGGGTCATGGGGCCGCAGCCGCCGGGGACGGGGGTGATGTAGGAGGCTATCTTCTCCACCTCTGCGAAATCCACGTCGCCGCAGAGCTTGCCCTGCTCGTTGCGGTTCATGGCCACGTCGATGACCACAGCGCCCTCCTTCACCATGTCGGCGGTGATGGTGTTGCGCTGGCCTACGGCAGAGACCAGGATGTCCGCCTGACGGGTCACAGCGGCCAGATCGGAGGTGTGGCTGTGGCAGACGGTGACGGTGCCGTTCCGGTGGAGGAGGAGCATGGCCATGGGCTTGCCCACGATGTTGCTCCGGCCTACCACCACGCAGTGCTTGCCGTCCACGTCAATGCCGTATTCGTCCAGCATCTTCATGACCCCCGCCGGTGTGCAGGGCAGGAAGCTGGGGTCGCCGATCATGATGTGGCCTACGTTATAGGGGTGGAAGGCATCCACGTCTTTGCCCGGGTCGATGGCCAGCAGGACGGCCTCCTCGTCGTAGCCGTAGCCCTCCGGCAGGGGCAGCTGGCACAGGATACCGTCGATGTCCTCCCGCCGGTTCAGCTCGGCGATGAGGGTCAGCAGAGCGTTTTGGCCATAGTCGGCGGGCAGGACGAACTCCTCGCTGTGGATGCCGCACTCCTGGCAGTCCTTCTGCTTGTTTCTTACGTACACTTGAGAGGCGGGGTTCTCCCCCACCAAAATGACAGCCAGGCCAGGCTTGCGAGCCATGGCGTCCACCGCTGTCCGCACTTCTTCCTTGCACTTGGCCGCCAGGGCCTTTCCGTCAATGATGATTGCCATGTGATTTCTCCTCTATTTGGCTTGATTGTTTTCTGTTGCGCGATGTACCCACATCTTCTGGGGGTTCGGCTTCACGAACACCCGCATCCGCACCAGCAGCGCCACCGCCGCCAACACTGACACCAGCGCCACCAGCTGGGACACTCGGATGCCCGTGCCGAACAGGTACAGACTGTCCGTCCGCAGCCCCTCGATCCAGAATCGTCCCAGGCCGTACCAGCCCAGGTAGCACAGGAACATCTCCCCGTCGAACCGACGCACCCGCCGCACCACAAACACCAGCAGACACAGTCCCATGAGATTCCACAGGGATTCGTACAAAAAGGTGGGGTGGACGGTGATGAGCTGACCGTCTACGATGAGTCCCATCCGCCAGGGCAGGTCGCAGGCGCCGCCGTAGGCCTCCTGGTTGACAAAGTTGCCCCAGCGACCCATGATCTGTCCGATGAACAGGCCCATGACGGACAGGTCAGCCATGGCCAAGAAGGGCAGCTTTTTATATTTGCACACCACCAGGCAGGTCAGGATACCGCCGATGACACCGCCGTAGATGGCCAGACCGCCATCCCAGATGGCGATGGCCTCGCTCCACCGGAACTTCCCCTGGGCGTCCCGATAGAGAGACAGGTAGAAGATGACGTAGTAAATGCGGGCACAGATAATGCCGATGGGCAGCCCCCACAGGAGCATATCCAGGAAGTCATCCTTTTTGATGCCGAAATCCTTCGCCCGCCAGCTGCAAAAGGCAGCGGCCAGCAGGAAGCCAGCGGCGATGATGATGCCATACCAGTAGATGTCCTTGCCGAAAATTTGAAAGGCCACCCGCTGGATGTGGAAGGTCAGTCCCAGGCCGGGGAAGGTGATGGGATTCATGTCGTCCCCTCCTTCGGCTTCACCACGGACATGGCAGCGTATCGCTCCTGAACGCAGCGAGTCAGGAAGGCCTGCACGTCCTCCAAGGTGATGGTGTCATACAGGTCGGCAAAACGATAGTAGTGGCACCCCTCCAGCGCCCAGGCCGCCAGCATCCGACCGGCATGGTCCATGGAGTTGAGAGAGCGCACCCGGCTGCCGTAGGCGGCCTTTTTGCTGCGGCGGAAGAAGGCAGGGTCGATGCCCTCCCGACTCAGCCGTTCCCCTTCCTCCAGCACCGCCTGACGCACCGCCCAGGGGTCCTTGCTCTCGCCGCCCATGGCCAGGAAGGCCGCTTTGGGGCTGTTGTCGTAGCTGACGAAGAAGCCTTTGTCGATGAGACCCTGATGGTAGAGCTTGGCGTACAGGGGGCTGGACTCGCCGATGAGCAGGTCACCGGCCAGGTCGCCCAGCAGCTCCAGGCGCAGGTTTTCCTCGCCGTCCGGGTGGGGCGGGCACTTGAAGCCCAGCATGAAGTTGGTGGACGAGACCGCCATCTCCTCCATGCACTCCGTCTCCGCCGGAGTCTCCGGTTCCGCCTCGCCCCAGTCCTTTTCCGCCACCTCCTGCCGTTCCTCCGGCAGCAGCAGACGGGCGATCTGCGCCACTCGCTCCGGTTCCACATCGCCAATGACGCACAGCGCCATATTGCTGGGCTGGTAAAAGGCGTTGTGGCACTGGTAGAGGGTTTGGGCAGTGATATGGGAGATGGACTCCCAGCTCCCCGCCAGGGGGATGCGCAGGGGGTGGTTCTGGTACAACGCCCGCTGGAGGTTTTGGTACATCCGCCAGGTGGGGTCGTCTTCGATCATTTGGATCTCCTGCCCGATGATGCCCTGTTCCTTGTCCACGCTCTCCTGGGTGAAGTAGCCCTGAGAGACAAAGGAGAGCAGGGTGCGCAGGTTCTCCTCGAACCGCTCGGTGCAGTCGAAATAGTAGGCCGTCATGGCCGCCGCCGTAAAGGCGTTGGCAGAGGCACCGTTGGCGGTGAGCTTTTGCAGGGCATTGCCCTCCTTGGTGTCAAACATCTTGTGTTCCAAAAAATGCGCCACCCCAGCCGGAGTCTCCTGCCACACGCCGTCCTTGCGGAAGCGGACGTTCATGCCGCCGTAGCTGGTGGCGAAGAAGGCGTAGGATTTCAGGTAGCCTGGGCGGGGGACAACTTGTATCTTCAGGCCATTGTCCAGGACGGTCTCACAGCAGACCTCGCCCAATCTGGGGAACTGTACTCGTTTCACTGGGCATCCTCCTCTCCGCCTTCCGGCCCCATCAGGAAATAGCTGGTGTCCAGCTGGATGCGCTGGGCGGCTTCCACCACCTGCTGGGCGTCGATGACCCGGATGACCTCCGCCAGCTCATCCGGCCCGAAGGTCAGCCCGGCCAGGTTCTGGCCGAACTGGAAGTCCTCCAACTGGCTGGGCACGTCCAAAATGGAGCAATAGGTGGCGATGAGGGACCGCTTGGCCGCTTCCAGCTCCTCCTGGGTGAACGCCCCCGCCTGCACCAACTCCAACTGGTGCAGCACCTCGGTTTTCACCCGCTCCAACTGGTCGAATTCTGCTCCGGCCTGGACGATCATCAGCCCTTTCCACTTGTCCAAACTGGAATTGACATAATAACACAGGGACAACTCCTCCCGCACATGGAGAAAGAGCTTGGACGTGGCCGTGCCGCCGAAGATGGCATTGGCCACCATCAGCGCCGGATAATCCACGCTTGTAACGGTGATTCCCGTGCGGAAGCCCAGGACCAGCTTGCCCTGGGTCACGTCCAGGTGGTCGGTCACCTGCTTCTCCCCTTCCGGCATCCGGATGATGGTCTCGGGCAGGTCGAGGATTTCGTGCCTGGGCAGGTCCATCAGCGCCTCCCGCCAGGCCAATTCCACCTGCTGGGGGTCGGCGGAACCACAGTAATACACTTCCATCCGCGCCGTGGCCAGCACCTCCCGGTAGTAGCGGTTGAGCTTGGTCACGTTGAGCTTTTCCGCCTGCTCCAAACCGCCCAGGCGGTTGATGTGGAAGGGCTCGTCGGCGCACATCTCCTCGATGAGCCGGTTGTTGGCGTAGCTGCGCTTGTCGTTGAGCAGGCTCTTGATCTCCGCCACCAGGTTGTCCCGCTCGCCGTCCACGTATTCGCTCTTCAAGCGTCCGTTCCGAGTGGCCGGCTGGAGGAGCAGCTCGCCCAGCAGCTGTGCCGCCTGGTCCAGCAGAGGCGTCTCATCGGGCACCAAGCCGTCGTCCAGGAAGCTGGCCACGAAGCCGAACGCATGGCACTCGCCCCGCCGGCTCACCAGCGGTTCGATGGCGCCGCCGTACATTTCATCCAACGCTGCTGCCAGCTGTTCCTGATCCGGGCAGCTGGCGGTGCCGCGCCGGAGGACGCGAGGGAGGACGGCGTTCATGGCGGCCGTCTCCTGAGTCAAAGGGGTCAGCAGGCGGAGCGACCAATAGCTGCTTTTGAATTTCCGGCTCTGTATGGCGGTGAGCCACACGCCGGGCATGATCTCGATCCGATAGGGTCTGTCCATACCGGTCACCTCCTGTTCAAACTGGTCGTTTTGTCCCTATTATACCGTGCTGACCCCTATAAAACAAGGTTCATCTTTCCTAATTCGTATCGTCTCCCAGCACCACCCGGATGTGATGTTTCCCCTCCAGCTGCCGGCAGTCAATGGTGTCGTTGGCCGGTACGTCATCCAGGAATATCCCCGTCCACACGCCACGCACCAGCTCGATGTCCAACTCTACGTTTAGCACCCGCCAGGTCACGCGACACTGGTTCCAGCTGTCCGGCAGATGGGGATGGATGGTCAGGATGCCCTCCCGCAGGGTCAATCCCAACACTTCCTCCTGCACCACCCGATAATACCAGCCTGCCGCGCCGGTGTACCAGCTCCAGCCCCCTCGGCCCTCCTGTTGGTACGCCGTGCAGACGTCCCCGGCCAGCACGTAAGGCTCTGCCAGGTAGCGGGTGAGGTCGTGGCGTTCGGGGAGCAAGTCCAACAGCAGCTGATGGCCTTCCGCCTCCTGTCCCGTCCGGTAGCAGGCGGCAGCCAGCCAGATGGCGCCGTGGGTGTACTGCCCGCCGTTCTCTCGGACACCTGGGGGGTAGCTGCGGATATAACCCGGGTCGGTGAGGCCGTGGAAGGGCGGGGTGAGCAGGGCTGCGGTCTGGACCTGTCTGTCCCAGAGCTGTTCCAGGGCGGAGGTGACCGCCTGCCGGGCACGGTCGGGGTCGCTGTCCGGGGCGAAGGCGGCGAAGCTCTGTGCTACGGAGTCCAGGGCACACTCCGCATTGCCGTCGCTGCCAAAGGGCTTCCCCTCGTCGTCGTAGCCACGCAGATACCACTTGCCGTCCCAAGCGCCCTCCGCCTGTTGGACAAAGTGTTTGGATAACCGCTGATACCGCTCCGCCGCTTCTGTGTCGCCGCAGCACCGTGCCACAACACTCCACCGCTCCAGCACCAGCCCGAAGAACCAGGTCAGCCACACGCTCTCCCCCCAGCCCTTTGCGCCGATGTGGTTCATGCCGTCGTTCCAGTCACCAGTGCCCATCCGGCACAGGCCGTGCTCCCCTACCCCACGGGTCAGGACGCACTCGATGGCACGGGTGCAGTGCTGGTAGACGGTCTCCGACCGCTCCGAACGCGCTGGCCGCTCGTAGCGTTCCAACTCTTCCTTTGCCAGGACGGGCGAGCGCAGGTAGGCCACCGGTTCCTCCAGCAGTCCGTCCAGCCCCCAGACCTCCGTCCAGCGGCTCACCGTGTAGGGCAGCCACAGCAGGTCGTCGGTGATGCGGGTGCGCACCCCTCGTTCCGGTTGTCCCGTCCCCTCCGGGTGCCACCAGTGCTGCACGTCCCCTTCCTCAAACTGATGGGCGCAGCAGCGCAGGATCTGTTCCCGTGCCAGCTCCGGCGAGGTGGGGATGAGCGCCCCCACGTCCTGAAGTTGATCCCGGAAGCCGTAGCCACCGCCGCACTGGTACAGCCCCGCCCGGGCGAAGAGGCGACAGGCGATGGTCTGGTACAGCGCCCAGCGGTTGATATAGTGGTTCAGGGCTGGTTCCGGTGTCTGTAGCTCCATGGGGGACGTCTGGGCGCGCCACCACTGTTTGGTCTCGTTCAGTGCCTGTTCTGCCGCGTCCACCTGCAACAGGCGTTCCAGCTTCTCCCGTTCCGCCTCCGTCTGATACACGCCAGCCACCAGCACCAAGGTCTCCGGCAGGTCGCACTCCAACTGATAGGGGTTGTCGCCGGAGACCTTGCAGGGCTGGGAGAGGGCGAAGAGGGCGGTCTGGTTGGGGTAGCTGGTGTTGACGGGGTTGCGCAGGCACAGCCCCTGCGGTCCCGCCTGACACTGGACAAAGCGGTTGTGCTCCTGCCGGTCGGACAGGCGGGCGGTGACCTGCCAGCGCAGCTTCAGATTTTTGCCTCCGGACACCTTCAACAGGAACACCCGCGCTGGGATGTCCACCGGCACGAAGGCGGTTAAGATGGTGTGGACGGAGCTGAGCTGTTTTTCCCAGACGGCGCAGCCGCCGCCATAGGTGATGTTGGTCTCCAAGCCGTCCCGGGCGGCAAAGAGGCTATTTTCCTCCTGTTTCCGCACCAAGAGCAGCCGTTCCGCCCCCTGGTCGGCCAGCGGGTCGTTCTGCCACGGGGTGATGCGGTTCTCGTGGGAGTTGCCGTACCACAGGTGGCCGGTCCCCGCCTCGTCCGCCAGCCAGCCAAATTGTGCATTGGCCAGCACATGGCTCCACCGCAAGGGCAGCAGGCCGCCGTGCATTTCCAGGTGGAACCCGTCCTCTGACCAGTGCCACTCGGGCGCTTCTCGGCTCTGTGGGATGGACTGACCTGCACAGCCCGTTCCCTCCGGCGGCTTGGGCCAGCTCCACTGTTCGGCGCCGTCCAAGACCAGGTCGGCGTAGGCCAAGATGTCCGCCACGTTGGGGCGCTCTCGGTCGATGAGATGCAGGCCGCCCCGGGCGTCCTCGGCTGTCGGGATGCTCCGCTTTTCCAGCAGCTCCCGCAAAGCCTGGGCGGTGTCCGGCGTGGTCACGCACACCAGGTCATAGCGGAACCCCAACCGGGTCAGCACCTGGTGCTGTGCCGCCAGCCAGACGCCCCACTCCAACTGGTTTTCATCCAGCTGCGCCGCCAAAATGGGGTCGTCACCAGAGATGCCAAAGGGCCACAGGGACTCCTGTCCCTTGGCGTGGGCGCAGTCGGGGCGGTGCTCCGGCAGGAGCAGGCGGGATAAGGTGTGGGACAGGCTCATCTGCCGCTGGGTCTGCTGAGCCGCCTGGCGGAGCAGGTCGCCGGTGAAGTCGGACGCGCCGCTGACACCGCTGGTGAGGACGTTGGCGGTGGCCTGCTTGCTCTTCTGCACCGGCTCATAGGTCATGGCCAGCTGGAAGCGCAGGGTGGTCTGCTCCACCGGCACGTGAAGGCACAGGCAGGGCTGGAGGACGATGCCCGCTCTGGGGCCGCCGTAACGGGTCTCGTTGAGGGCATGGATGCGGTTGGTGGTCCACTGGGTGCGCTTGGCGTTCCAGCGCACCGCGAGCACCCGATCCTCCGGGTCGCCGTTGAGCTTGCGCAAGAGCACGCTGTTCTCCTGACCGGCGGTGACGATGGACAGGTTGGAGAAGGCCGGGTGCGCCAGGTAGCTGCGCTGGTCGGTGAGGACGGGCTGGAAGTAGAGGATGAGTTCGGTGTCCTCCCCCGGTTCCTCCAGCTGCACCTGGAACTGACGCAACTCCCCATCGTGGGCACCGCTGACGCAGACCGTCTCCTTTACGTTGAAAAACGCCCCCTGAACGGTGAAGCTGGCCCGGTCGTCCTGGAAACGCCACTGAATGGCGTCACTGTCCCCGGCGGGGAAAATGGGATACAACGTATCCTTCCGCCGCAGCAGCACCGCCACCCCGTCCAGCTCGTGGGTCAGGCGGGTGCTCCCCCACTGAGACCAGCCTCCGCCGCCGCTGGTGACCAGGACGGAATAGCGCCCGTTGGAGAGCAGGTGGCAGGCTGGCCGAGCGGCGCAGGTGCCGGTGCCGTTTTCTTCCCATTGCTTGTTTGTCATCATCCTCCGCCTTTCCTGTTTGTTCCATGTCCGTTCCAACACCGGCGCCGCCACCGGGATCTTTTCCTCTAGCAGCTCCCGATACGCGCCCATAGCCGGTTCCGCCATAAAGTCCCGGATGAGCTTTTGGTCGGTGAGGGCGTTGCAGATGGCGATGAGGCTCATCCCCAGGTGATGGGCCATCCAGCTCTGCACCGGCGTTCCCTGTCTGGGGGTTGGGCAGCGCTCTGGGGTGAAGTCCACCGCCTCGAACAGGCCGTAGCGTCCGGCCGCACCCAAGTTGCGCAGCTGTTTCAGGTCGCGCACCACCGCTCGGGGCACCAGGGACAGGGTGAGCCAGGCGGCGTAGGGGGCGATGACCCGGTCGGTCTGCACCTCCCGCTTCATGGCCAGCGCTGGGATGCCGTGGGCTTTGTACCGGTAGTGGTCGCCCCCGTCCAAGACGGCGTAGGCGGACTCGGACACCCCCCAGGGGATGCCTCGCGCCGCCCCCCAATCCATCTGGGCGCAGACGGCGAAACAGAGCGTCTCGTAGAGCAACGATCCCACCGGGGCGGGCAGGAGGAGCTGGGGCATGAAGTATTCAAACATGGTGCCCGTCCAGGACACCATCCCGCAATACTGCCGCCGTCCCACCAGGCTCCGGTTCAGGCTCGCCCAGTGCTCCACCGGCACGTCCCCTCTGGCCACCGCCACATAGCTGGCCAGGCGGGCTTCGCTGGCCATCAGGTCGTAGCGTCCTGGTGTAAAATCTTGCTGTTCACAGTCGTAGCCGATATAGAACAGCTTCCGTTGATCGTCGTACAAGGGGCGGAACTCCATGGCGTCGGCCAGCGCTTGGGCCTGTTCCGCCAGCTCCGAATAGCCCTTCTCCCGCAGCCCCTGAGACAGGGCGATGAGACAGGCGCACAGATTGCCGCTGTCCACGGTAGAGACGAAGATGGGCGCTAGGGGCTGGGCGGTCTTGATGTGATACCAATTATATAAATGCCCCCGCCACTTTGGCAGCTTTTGGATGCTGTCCAGCATATGCCCCAGCAGCGGCGTCACCTGTTCTTCCTCCGCCAGCCCTAACTCCCAAGCCGCCAGGCAGCTGAGCAGCGCCATGCCGATGTTGGTGGGAGAGGTGCGGTCGGCCACCTCGTAGGTGGGGAACTGCTGGATGTTGTCCGGCGGGAGGTAGTGATGCTCCGCTGTCAGCTGTTCCGCAAAGTAGCACCAGATGTGCTCCGCCTCGTGGAGCAAAAATCCTTGGTCCCGTGCCCGGACGGTGGGATGCTGGGGCACGGGGCGGTCTAACCAGGCGATGAGCAGAGGTGAGAACAGCCACAGCAGCCCCAAAAAGCTCCCCAGCCGGATGGTCTGCCAGCCGATGGCGATGACACCAGCCACCGCGCCGGGCAGGATGAGCCGCCAGGGCACCGTTTGGACACTGCGCTCGCTCTGGGCTGCCGTCACCCACTCCAGCAGTTTTTCCTTGCTCACCAGCATCCGCCACAGCGCCGTACAAACCGCCGACAGGCACACCCACGCCTGCACCGGCAGCAGCAAAAACTCCACCGCCGTGCGCACCACCGTCCCGGCAAACCCCGCCACCAGCACCGAGTGGAACCGACGCCGGATGACGCCGCGCCCGCACAGGGCTTCCACGCCGCCCAGGAGTACCGAGGACAGAATGGCCGCCAGGGCGACAATGCCTCCAGCCAGGCACATGGCGCTGGAGCAGCAGACCCCCACCAGCAATGCCGCCGTGAGGAACACCGGCACCAGAGAGCGCCGGAGGTTATCGAACAATTTCCAACGGTCCAGCATGGGCAGCGGGTTGGCTTCCGTCTCCCCGGTGGCAGTCTTGACCGTGTGGAACAGCCACGGCGACGCCTGCCAGTCCCCCCGCACCCAGCGGTGGAGGCGTTTGTAGTAGCTGCCGCACCGGGTGGGGAAGCCGTCGGTCAGCTCTACGTCGCTGAGGAACCCAGCGTGGAGGTAGGCCCCCTCCAACAGGTCGTGGGAGAGCACCCGATTGTCCGGGAACCGCTTTTCCAGGCAGGTATGGAAGGCTTCCACGTCCAAGAGCCCCTTTCCCGTAAAGCTGCCTCGGTCGAACAGGTCGTGATAGACCGCGCTGGACAGGCAGCCGTAAGGGTCGGTGCCCCCCTGCCCTGCCAGCACCCGGGCGAAACGGGTCTTGCCGCTCTCCGTCAGGTTCACCGCCGTCCGGGGCTGCAAAATGCCATACCCCTGGGTGACGACCTTCCGTTTGGGGTCGATCTTAGGGCGGTTCATGGGGTGGAGCATGGTGCCGATCATGCGTTTGGCGGCGTTGATATTTAAGGTGGTGTCGCTGTCCAGGGTCAGGATGAACTTGGTGCCCCGCAGGGCGTCCCGGTCACCTGCCAGCAGCTGCAATCCGCTGGGGACAGAGCGCAAAAACCGTGCCAGCTCCAGCAGCGCCCCTCGTTTCCGCTCCCAGCCCATGTAGCGGCCATCGGAGGCCAGGTAGGTGGGCGGGCGGAAGAAGAGGAAGAAGCCGCCATCGTACCGTTGGTTCAGTGCTTTGATGGCCGCCTGGGCGTTGGCCACCCACTGCCGCTGTTCCGCTCCCACGGGCTTGCCGCTGTCCGGCAGGTCGGCCAGCAGGCCGAAGCAGAGGTTTTCCCCTGCCTGCCGGTTGGCGAGGCGGTAGCGCTCCAGCTTTTGCGCCAGCTCTTGGCCGGATTCCGCACCGGTGAGCAGGGACGCGATGACGCAGAGTGTTTTACCCTCCTCCGGCACGCCCTCTTTTAGCTCCATGCGGAAGAGATAGCGAGGAGGCACCACCTTGGTCACCACAAAGTCGATGCCGTTTTTCAAAATCTCCGTCAGCGGCAAAAAGAGCAGCACCCCGCCCCACCAGCTGTCCAGCCAAAAGCTGATCCACAGGGAAACCAGCAGCGCCGGGAACAGGATAGCTGCCACATACCAGCCACCCCCTGCCGGTCGCGTCTGCCGGAAGAGCACCGACCCCAAATCCTTTTGCTCCGCCTGAGCGGTGTCGATGGCCTGTTGGGCGGTGTCCTCCCGGGTCTGGCTGCGCTTTTTCGCCAGGACGTAGACCCGCTGCCGGTAGCGAGAACGGGATGCGCTGTCCATGCGCGGATAGACGGCGTCCTGCCGGAGCACCCGGTCGGTGGCGCACTGGCGTTCCAGCGCCTCCCCCAAATCCAGGCTCTCCAGCTGATGGAGCCTGCCGATGGCGTTGATGAGCGCCTCGTTGGCCTCCTGGGACACGCTTTCCTGCTCCAATCCTTCCGCCAGAGCGCGACTCTCCTCCGCCACCTGTTTCAGCAGCGTCAGTTGGAGGGCTGGGAGCAATAAGTTCAGCTCCTCCTCCCGCAGGACACACACAGACTGAATCCCCGTGAGATAGGCCAGTAATGTTGGCGCTTCCAGGGTATCCACATCCCGCAGCACCCCCTCCGCCAGTTGCTGCACCCGCAAGCACTGCTTGGGCGCGCACAGCGCCGGAAGGGACTTCTGGGTGCGAAAGGCCCGCGTGACCCCCTGCTGTACCTGACGCAGCAGATAGAGATTGTCCAGCAGCCAGTCCGCCCCCTTGGGACAGGCCACGCCGGTCTGTAACCGTTCCTCTACCTGCCGTGTCATGGTCTCCAGCACATCCAGCGCCACCTTGCCCTGGGTCACCGCTTCCCGGCCAGGTCGCTCCCGATCCATCACCCAGCGCTCCGCTTCCTGTCTCCCTAACGCCTGATACTTGTCCTCTCTCATGCCACTGTTCCTCCGTCTCGGCCTATTCAGGCCGGAAAATATACCCTTTTCCCGCCTAGTTTTCCAGGTTGGGGGGTGGAATATACGCTCTGTTCCCGGAGGTCAAGCGCCGCAGACCCATTTAAGTTTTGCGGAGCTTTTTAAGTGAGATTCCAAATCTATGATTTGGCTTAATTGAACTTACACAGGGTGACAAAAGCGACTAGGGTCCAGGGGCAAGGCCCCTGGTCGCTGACCGCAGACGGCGCCGCAGCGTTAAGAAAACTTGCCGTTGGCAAGTTTTTAGCGTAGGCCATGCCCGTTTTACAGGCATGGTGCGTTGGTTCTTGCTGATTTTCAAGGGTGAATTTTCAGCTCTGCCAAAAAGAGGGAGAACCCCGCAGCGTAAAGAAAACCTGCCGGGGGCAGGTTTTTAGCGTAGGCCCCGCCTGTCAACAGGCGGGGGGACGGTTCGAGTAGGAGTACAAGGATGAGCAACTATGCTATCCTACCCTGGGGGTTCTCCCTCCAAACTTGCACTATCGCCCATACTAAACACCTATTTCCCAAAAGTATTGTCCCAAAACGCCCCTTTCTGTGCCATTTGTCCCTTGACAAACCATGCCAAATTGTAGTATAGTATCCATTGTTGTAAAGCTCTCACCCTTTACAATCCGGATGGAAAGGAGACAAGCCCATGGATCAAAAGGCTTTTCATATGACCCTGCTCTTTGATTTTTATGGCGACTTGCTCACAGACCGGCAGAAGGAATTCTATGACCTCTACCACAACGAGGACCTCTCCCTAGCCGAGATCGCCGAGAACGCCGGCATCACCCGCCAAGGTGTGCGGGATGTGCTGGTGCGGGCGGAGAACACGCTGGAGGAACTGGAAGCAAAGACAGGCATCGTCCGCCGGTTTTTGGTGGTGCGTTCCGGTCTGAACACCATTGAAGAGGCCGCCAAGCGCATCGAGACCCTCAATCAGGGGGCGCTCAACAGCAGCGAGCTGGCCGGGCTGGTCAAGACCATTCAGGAGACTGTAGACACATTAAAGGAGTAATCCATGGCATTTGAAGGCTTAACGGAAAAACTGACATCGGTATTCAACAAGCTCCGCGGCAAGGGCCATCTGTCCGAAGCGGACGTGAAGGAGGCCATGCGGGAAATCCGCCTGGCTCTGTTGGAGGCGGACGTCAGTTATAAGGTAGTCAAGGACTTCATCAAGACCGTCACCGATCGTGCCATCGGCGAGGACATCTTAGCTTCGCTGACTCCGGCGCAGATGGTCATCAAGATCGTCAACGAGGAGATGACCGCTCTCATGGGCGGCGAGGCTGCCCAGCTCAACTACGCCGACACCCCGCCTACGGTAATCATGATGGTGGGTCTCCAGGGCGCTGGTAAGACCACCAACGCTGCCAAGCTGGCCAACTTCCTTCGGGGCAAAAAGAGCCGCAGACCCCTGCTGGTGGCCTGTGACGTGTACCGTCCCGCTGCCATCAAGCAGTTGGAAGTGGTGGGCGCTCAGCTGGACATCCCGGTGTTCCAGATGGGGCAGATCGACCCGGTGACCATCGCCAAGGAAGCGGTGGAACACGCCAAGAAGCACGGCAACGACCTGGTGTTCCTGGACACGGCCGGCCGGCTCCATGTGGATGAGGAGCTGATGGACGAGCTGCGCAACATCAAGGCAGCGGTCAACCCCAACGAAATCCTGCTGGTCGTGGACGCCATGATCGGTCAGGACGCGGTGAACGCCGCCAGCGCCTTTGACGAAGCACTGGACATCACCGGTGTGATGCTGACCAAGCTGGACGGCGACGCCCGCGGCGGTGCCGCGCTCTCCATCAAGGCCATCACCGGCAAGCCCATCAAGTTCATCGGCGTGGGCGAGAAGCTGGACGCCATTGAGATCTTCCACCCCGACCGGATGGCCAGCCGTATCCTGGGCATGGGCGATGTGCTCTCCCTGATTGAAAAGGCACAGGCCACCATCGACGAGGAAAAGGCCAAGGAGCTGGAGCAGAAGATCCGCAAGAACCGGTTCACCCTCCAGGATTTCTACGATCAGATCCAGGCCACCAAGAAGATGGGGTCGATGGGTGATATTCTGGGCAAGCTCCCTGGACTGAGCGGCAAGCTGGACGAGTCCCAGCTGGATGACAATATGTTCGCCAAGACCGAGGCCATCATCCTCTCCATGACCAAGAAGGAGCGAGAGGACGCGTCCATCATCAATGCCAGCCGCCGTCGCCGCATCGCCATGGGCAGCGGCACCACAGTGGCAGACGTGAACGCCCTCTTAAAGCAGTTTGGCATGATGCAGACGCTGACCAAGCAGATGTCTCGCGGCAAGATGCCCCGTGGCCTGAAAGGCCTGCTGGGCGGCGGAGGCGGCTTCGATATGAACGCCCTGGGTGATATGGGACGCGGCGGCTTCGGTATGGGCGCCCACAGCGCCGGGCGTCAGCGCAAAAGCAACAAGCGCAAGAAGAAAAAACGTTGATTCGCGTTGGAAAACGCTGGTCATATATTGAACTTTTATTTGGAGGTGACAGAAATGGTAAAGATTAGACTGCGTCGCATGGGTGCTAAGAAGTCCCCCTTCTATCGCATCGTCGTGGCCGATTCCCGCTATCCCCGTGATGGCCGTTTCATCGAACAGCTGGGTACCTACAATCCCCTGGTCGAACCGGCAGAAGTCAAGGTTGACGCGGAACGCGCTCAGGCTTGGATCAAGACTGGTGCTCAGCCTACTGATACCGTAAAGCGTCTGCTGAAACAGGCCGGTGTCCTGTAATCGCTGAGAGGAGACTCACACATGAAAGAGCTGTTGACCTACATTGCAAGAAATCTGGTGGAAAAGCCGGATGAAGTTTCTGTCAACGAAATTGATTGTGATGGCGAGATCGTTCTGGAACTCCGGGTGGCCCCGGAGGATATGGGCAAGGTCATTGGCCGTCAGGGTCGGATCGCGAAAGAGATCCGCACTGTAGTCCGTTCCCTCGCCCAGCGGAAGAACACCAGGGTCTCCGTGGAGATCCTGGACTGAGAGCACTGCCGTATCAGGAATATCCGGTAACTTCGTGTCCGCCGGATTCTTGTGCGGCAGTGCTTTCTATTCTATGGAAAACAGATGATGATAGATAGATGCAGGAGTAAAGTAAGATGACACAAGCGAATTACCTGGAAGTGGGCAAGATCTTGAACACCCACGGCGTCCGTGGGGAGCTGAAGGTTCAGCCCTGGCTGGACTCCCCCCAACTGTTTCAGGCACTCCCCCAGCTCTTCGTCAACGGCAAGCCCTACACCGTCCAGTCCGTCCGGATGCAGGGGCCCAACGTGCTGGTGATGCTGGAGGGCATCACCTCCATCGACGACGCGCTGCCCCTGAAAGGCCGGGTGGCTTCCGCCAAGCGGGAGGACATCCCGTTGGAGGAAGGGCGGCACTTTGTGGCCGACCTGATCGGGCTGCAGGCCAAGAATGTGGAGACCGGCGAACTGTTCGGTAAGGTCACGGAAATTTCCGAGTATCCCGCCCACGACGTCTACGTGGTAGAGGGCGAAAAGACCTACCTCATCCCCGACGTGCCTGCTTTTGTGAAGGAGCTGAATGTGGCGGAGGGGTACATCGCCTTCAAGGTATTGGAGGGGATGGCTCAATGAGGATCGACATTATGACCCTGTTCCCGGAGACGGTGGGTGATATGATGAATGAGTCCATTTTGGGACGCGCCCAGGAGCGGGATTATATCAAGATCGAGTGCCATCAGATTCGGGACTACACCACCAACAAGCAGAACCAGGTGGACGACTACCCCTACGGCGGCGGGCACGGCGCTGTACTCCAGGCGGACCCGCTGTTCCGCTGCTGGGAGCACATCTGCCAGGAGGTGGGACAGGAGCACGTCCACACCATCTATATGTCCCCCTGCGGCACCACCTTCTGTCAGGCGGAAGCCAAGCGGCTGGCACGGGAGTTTGACAACCTCATCTTGGTGTGCGGCCACTACGAGGGCATCGACGAACGCTTCATCGAGGAGTGCGTGGACGAGGAGATGAGCCTGGGGGATTTCGTCCTCACCGGCGGGGAATACGCCGCCATGGCCATCGCCGACGCCGTGTGCCGGCTCTGCCCTGGTGTGCTGTCCACACCGGAGTGCTACGAGAATGAGAGCCACTGGGATGGGCTGTTGGAGTATCCCCAGTACTCCCGCCCCTACGAGTGGCACGGCCGGAAGGTGCCGGATATTCTGCTGTCCGGGCATCACGCCAACATCGCCAAGTGGCGGAGAAAGATGTCCCTGCGCCGGACGCGGGAGCGGCGGCCGGATATGTACGCCAAGCTGGACCTGTCCTCCAAAGCCGACCAGAAGCTGCTGGCCGAGATGGAGGCGGAAGACCGCGCGGCACAGGCGAAACAGAAGTGATGCGACCCCAAAGAACGGTGTGCCCTGCGCAGGCGCACCGTTCTTTGCGTATTTTGCCGTTGTTACGGAGCGTAACAGCCTTGTTATGGTCGGTGGATTGCCTTGGACGCCCCTTTAGGCTACACTGAGTGCAGCGAGATACAGAAGGAGGTCCTCCCAATGACATTAGGGGAAATGTTAAAGGAAACGAGAAAACAGGCCAGCCTCTCCCAGGAGCAGCTGGCGGAAAAGCTGGGCGTGTCCCGCTCCGCGGTGGCCAAGTGGGAGACTGGTAACGGGATCCCCGACGTGGATAACCTGAAGGTCATCGCACAGCTGCTGAATGTGAGCATCGACTATCTGCTGGATGACCGCGAGGGGATGGAGGTGCAGGTCTTACGGGAGCCGTATGACCTGTCGGCGTACGGGAAGGGCAGCAAGTTCACCAAGAAGAATCGGGTGGTGCGGGACAAATTCCCAGATGAGGAGATTTACGCCCTCCTGGCGGAGCAGAAGCTGACCCGCGGCGAAAAGGTCGTGGACAACCTCCTGGGCATTTTGACCGACGCGCCCTTTGGCATCCCCAGCCTCATCAACTCCATCAAGAACACGGATAAGCAGTTCTATCTGGTGGAGCAGGACGGCAGGCAATTCTTTGTGACCGTAACCGATGAATCCATTGAAAGCCGTCAACTGGCGAAGCGCTTGGAGGGAAAAAAGTTCGAGCTGGATGCCTGGAACTTTGTGAAGTGCGAAAAGCCCTTGAACTAACGCAAAAACCCGTCTGACTTTCGATTGGAAATCAGACGGGTTTCTTATGTCTTATTTATGCGGTCTTCACCGTCAGCGGCAGTTTCAGCTGGAAGTACTGGCACAGCTCCTCCATGGCGCTGGCTATCTCCCCGCTGGCGTTGTCGGCGTAGATGGAGTACTCGTACACCACCGCGTACTGACTGCCCTTCACCTGGGTGACCACACTGATCCAGGTCACCTGGCAGTTCCGCTCCGGGTCCTGATAGGCAAAACCGGCGGCGCAGGCAGTGCCCTTCTCGTTGGACGCCACCTGGGTGGCCTTTTGGAGGATCTTGTACTCCCACTCGTTCTGGTAGGTGTCCACATAAGTGTCCACGCTCTCCTTCAAGATCTCCGACAGCTCCCGGCCGGCCAGCTCGATGTCATACACGTTGCCTTCCCAGCCGCTGGCGCTCTGGTAGACGCTGTAGGGCAGGTCATTGTCCCCATTGTCCGCCTCCGCGTACTCCGCGCCGGGCACCATGGGCAGGGTGACCTTCTTGTTGTCCTCGGTGGCCATCTTCATGGCCTTCAGGTGGGTGTACCCCTTCAGCTCAGACAGCTTCAAGTCGGTGCCGTAGTCTCGGGTGTCGTCCCCTTCCTCCTGGTAGCGCTTGTCCCAGTCAAATTCCGCCGGGATCTCCTCCTCGGTCTGTGTGGTGTTATTGGCGGCGGAAACGGTCTGATTGCTCAGGTACAGGTCCGCCAGCTGTTCCGCCAGGTCGCTCTCCTTCTGCCAGTCCTTGGGGGCTGTCCACTGTTCCGGCACCTGGGCAAGAGGCGTCACTGTGGCTTTCAGATAGCGCTGGGTCTCCCCCTGCTCCACAGCGGACAGGGCGTAGACGCCATCCTTCCCCTTCTCCGCCGTCATCTCCAGGGTGGCCCCCTTTTCGATGCCGTTCTCCTTCAGCGCCGTCAGGTCTTCCTGGTACTCCGACCAGATGTTATCCAGATAATCCTTGCTGTTCCACCCGGCCATCGCCAACGTATCCTCTACGCTGGCCAGCAGCAGGGACAGCAGGTCGCAGTAGGCCTCCTGGTTCTCGGTCAGCTGGGTCAGCCAATCCACCTTCACCGTCTCCAGGCCCTTCGCGTCCAGGGAGAGGGTGTACAGCCCGTCCTTCTCGGTCACGCTGTTTTTCAGCACCTTCCCCAGGCCATTGTACCACTCGGAAAAGGCCCCGCTGGCACCCTCGCTCTTCTCCCACAGGGTGAAGGTATCCTCGCTGACGGAGAGCTTCACATACTTGCCATCCAGCTTTTGCGCCACTTCCTGCAAGGTCTGTATATCGTCCGCGTAGTCCTCGCTGTCGGTGGTCATATCTTTGAACTGCTGGTTCAGGTAGGTGATCCAATCATCCAATTTCAGATAGATATCCTTCCCATCCACCAAAATCTTCACCGTCCCCAGGGTCTTGTCCCCCTTGCCGAAGGCCGTCAGGGTCAAGTCCGCTTGGCTGTTGCTCCTGGAGACCGTGCCGGTAAGCTTTTTCCCGGTCTCCCAGGTCTCATCCTCGGCGGAAATCAGCTCCAACTGATAGTCCTTTTGGTTTTTGGCCTCCTTCAAGGTGTCCAGAAACCCGTCCGCCGCACCATTGCCGCCGCAGCCAGTCAGCAGGGTCAGCGGCAGGCAGAGGGCCAACAGGATCGCGCACAGTTTTTTCTTCATGGATTTGGCTCCTTTCTGTTCCGTCACTGGTCGTTGTTCCAGGGCTTAACAATGGTACCGCCCCCCAGAACTACGTCCCCATCATAGAGCACCACCGCCTGCCCTGGCGTCACTGCCCGCACCGGCGTGTCAAAGCGCACCAGCAGCTCATCCTCCCCAGTCTGTTCCACCGTACAGGGCGTCTCTAGTTGGGTGTGACGGGTCTTAGCGGTACAGCGGAGGGGCTGATGGATGTGGTCGCAGGCGATCAGGTTCAGGTCTGTGGCCACTAGGCCGTTGGCATACAGCTCATCGTTGTCCCCCAGGGTAACCGTGTTGGCGTTCACGTCCTTGTCCACCACGTAGGCCCGCTTGCCCAGGGCGATGTTCAGGTTCTTCCGCTGGCCCAGGGTGTAGCGGATGTGCCCCTTGTGGGTGCCCAGCACGTTGCCCTCCCGGTCGATATAGTTGCCGCAGGGGACGGTGGTTCCGGTGAAGTGCTCGATGAAGCCACCGTAGTCGCCGTTGGGCACGAAGCAGATGTCCTGGCTGTCCCGTTTCCGGGCGTTCAGGAAGCCATGCTGAGCGGCGATCTCCCGCACTTCCATCTTGGTCAGGCCGCCCAGGGGCAGCAGGAAGTGTGCCATCTGCTCCTGGGTCAGGTTGTAGAGAAAATAGGTCTGGTCTTTTTTGGTGTCCACACTCTTTTTCAGCAGCCAGCGGCCGTTCTCCTGGACGATCTGGCCGTAGTGACCGGTGGCCACGTAGTCCATCTCAATCTCCCGGGCACGCCCCACCAGCTTGCCGAACTTCATATACCGGTTGCAGTTGATGCAGGGGTTGGGGGTCAGCCCGTGCAGGTAGCTGTCCGCAAAGGGCTGCATGACGGTGCGGCGGAAGTCCTCTGCGAAGTTGAACACATAGTGCTGCAGCCCCAGCCGGTAGCAGACGGATTTGGCGTCGTCCACGTCCCGGAGGGAGCAGCAGGAGGACTCCATCCCCGCCCCAATATCTTCATTGTCGAACAGGCGCATGGTGCAGCCCACCACGTCATACCCCTGCTCCTTCAGCAGGCAGGCGGACACGGAGCTGTCTACCCCGCCGCTCATGCCGCACAATACTTTTCCCTTCAAACGATGCTTCCCTCTTTCGCTTCCAATACTTTGGAAGTTTTTTCTTCTCGTAGCAGAAAGCCTCTGCACGAGCCGGTGCTGCCACCGGCTCGATACAGAGGTATCGTGGTTATTCCAGAACGATCTTATCCTGCGCAGCCGTGGCATGGATGGCCTTGATAGGCTCCATGTAGCTGTCGATCAGGCGCAGGGCGATGGCGTCCTCCAGCTCCCGCTGGATGAGGCGGCGCAGGTTCCGGGCGCCGTAGGTCAGGGAGTAGGACTTCTTGGTCAGGTATTCCTCCAAGCTGTCGTCCCAAGTAAAGGTGATGTCCTTTTCCGCCATGGCGTCCCGCAGCTCGCCCAGCATGATGCAGGTGATGCCCCGGAAATTGTCCTCGGTGAGGCGGTTGAAGTGGATGATCTCATCCACACGGTTGATAAATTCCGGACGGAGGAAGGACTGGAGCGCCTTCATGGTCTTCTCCTCGTCCTGCTGGCTGACGGTACGGCCAAAGCCCACCGAGCTGCTCTGACCGGAGCTGCCGGCGTTGGAGGTCATGACGATGATGGTGTTCTCAAAGTTGACCTTTCGGCCGTGGGCATCGGTGACCACACCGTCGTCCAAAATCTGGAGCAGGACGTTGAGCACGTCCGGGTGTGCCTTTTCGATCTCGTCGAAGAGGATGACGCTGTAGGGCTTCCGGCGAATTTTTTCGGTCAGCTGGCCTGCCTCGTCATAGCCCACGTAGCCGGGAGGGGAGCCGATGAGGCGGGAGACAGCGTGCTTTTCCATATACTCGGACATATCCAGACGGATAAGGGCGTCCGGGGTGTGGAACAGGTCGTTGGCCAGCTGCTTGACCAGCTCGGTCTTGCCCACACCGGTGGCGCCGACGAAGATGAAGGACACCGGCTTATGCTTGGGGGAGATGCCCACCCGGTTCCGGCGGATGGCGGCGGTGACCGCATCCACCGCCTGATCCTGGCCGATGATGTGCTTTTTCAGCCGTTCATCCAGCTTGGACAGCCGTTCAAACTCGCTCTCCTCGATGCGGCTGGCGGGGATACCCGTCCACTGCTCGACGACATTGGCCAGGTTTTCCACGGTCAGTTCAGGCTTGGGCAGCCGCTTGAGCCCCTGGATGGCCTCCTCAGCCTGGATGATCTTGCTGCGCAGCATGGCCACCTGGGCGTACTGCTGGTAATCCTGGGAGCGCAGCTCCTGAATCTGCTTGGTCAGATCGTCCAGACGCTGGTTGGCGTCATCGATCTTCTCCTGGTTCTGTTTCAGGCAGATGTCCCGCTGAATCTGCTCATAATACTCATTGGGGATGCGCAGGCGTTCCTGGTTCAGCTCGGTGATCTCCTGGCGGACGCGAGCCTGCTCCTTCTCCTTCTCGTTGATCTCCAAGCCACGGCGTGCCTCTGCCTCGGAGCTCTGCTGCTGGATCATATCCTGTTCCAGCTCCAGGTCGGCCTTTTCCTTCTTCTTCTGAGCCAGCTCCATCAGGTTTTTGTTGTGCAGGTTCACGTCAGAGCAGGCTTCGTCCAACAGGTCGATGGCCTTGTCGGGCAGGAACCGGTCGGTGATATAGCGCTCGGACATGAGCACGGCCTGCCGTGCCACGGCGTCGGGGATGACCACTTCGTGGAAGTCCTCATAGTAGTGGGCAATGCCACGGATAATTTTCACGGTGTCGGCGATAGACGGCTCCGCCACGGTGACGGGCTGGAAGCGGCGTTCCAGGGCGGCGTCCTTTTCGATATACTTCCGGTATTCGTTGAAGGTCGTGGCGCCCACCACCTGGATCTCACCACGGGAGAGGGCGGGTTTCAGGATGTTGGCGGCGTTCATGGAGCCTTCCGCGTCGCCGGCACCCACCATGTTGTGGACCTCGTCGATGACCAGGATGATGTTCCCGGCACGGGTGATCTCCTTGATGAGCCCCTTCATCCGGCTCTCGAACTGGCCGCGGAACTGGGTGCCTGCCACCAGGGCGGTCAGGTCCAGCAGGTAGACCTCCTTGTCCTGGAGCTTATAGGGCACCTGCCCGTTGACGATGCGCTGAGCCAGAGCTTCAGCGATGGCGGTCTTGCCCACGCCAGGCTCGCCGATGAGGCAGGGGTTGTTCTTCTGTCGCCGGTTCAAAATCTGAACCACACGAGCCAGCTCTTCCTCTCTGCCGATGATCTCATCCAACTGACCGGCACGGGCCTTGTTGGTCAGGGAGATGCAGTAGCTGTCCAGGTATTTGGACTTCTTGCCTCCCTTGGATTTCCCTTCGGAACGGCTCACCGGCGGTTCCTTGGTCTCGCTCTCCTCCTCTTCCGAGTGGGAACGGCGGTTGAACAGCTTGCCCAGGAAGGGGAAGGTGGCGGTCTTGCCCTCTTCGTCCTCCTCGTCCTCGCTGTCCTCGTCACTCAAGTCCATGCTGCCGCCCATCAGCTCTTCCAGCCCTTCCGGGCCGCCGAAGGCGCTCATCATCTCGTTGGTCAGGTTCTCCATGTCCTCCTCGGTGATGCCCATCCGATCCATCATCTCCTGCACCGGCTGGATGCCCAGCTCCTTGGCGCATTTCAGGCACAGGCCTTCGTTCACGGGGTCACCTTTATCCAATCTGGTAATGAAAACAACCGCCACATTTTTATGGCATCTAGAACACAGTTTCGGCTGCATAATGTGTACTCCTTACAAATGTGTTTGGACGATGTATATCCCATCGTCAACTTCTGAATTTGGGGTCACTATATCATACAAATATGAATAAATCTTGTTTTTCGAGATGGAACTATCCTCTTGCCCAAGAAAAATTTGAAAAGAACTGCAAAAACACGCTCTCTTTGGTCTCCGCCGCCGTCACCAGGCCGAAGCGGAGGATGAGGACACAGACCAGCCCCACCACCAGGGCGCCCTTGAGCAGCCCCACGCCGCCGCCCATGAGGCGGTTGGCCAGGTTGAGCACCGGCAGCTTCGCCACCAGGTCCAGCAGCTTGCTCACCAGCTCCCACACCAGCAGGATGAGGCAGAAGGACAGTCCGTACACCGCCCACCAGGCCACTGGCTGCGCCAGATCCTTTGCCACCGATTTGGCGGCACTCTCCAAGCTGGGTTTCAGACCAGACTGGATGGCTTTTTGCAGCTGCTGGCTGGCTTTTTCATAGGTGTCGCTGCTGCCGAAGATGGACAGGATGCCGCTGAGGCTGTCTTTGGCGGTCTCCCCGGCGTCCTTCACCGAATCGCTCACGTTCTTCTCCAACCGTCCTTCCACCGTCGCGGTGATGCGCGGGGTGATAGCCTCGGCCACCATGGGGGACAGGCTGTCTGCCGCCACCTTGGCGCCGCCCAGGGCGACGACGATGGAGAGCAAGCCGCACACCGTAAGCACCAGGCCACGCCGGACGCCCAAGGCGGCAAAGAGGACAACGATTAGAAACAAGATCACATCAAATACTGCCATGGATTTCACCTCGTCAGGGCACGTACAGCCAGGTGCTGTCCGCGCCGATCATCATGGTCGCGCCATCGGAGTGGATGATGGCACGCTTACTGCCGTTGTTGTTGATCTGTGCGTATTCTTCCAAGTCATTGCTGGTGTAGATGGTCAGCGCTTCCGCCGTCAGCACCGCAATATACCGCCCGGCTGCCGACACGGAGAGCACCTCGCCGGAGATGGCTTTGGAGCAGGCGGTATCCCCCCGCTCGTCGATGAGGAGCACCTCGCCGCTGCCGCCGGCCTTGTACCAGCTGGCCACCTCTACGGCGTAGTTGTCACCGTTGAGGGAGTAGCCCTGCAGGTACTGGTTGGGTTCGCTCCAGGTGCCCAGGACGTTCAGCTCCTGATCCAGCACCGTGGCGCTGTCGTTGCCCTGGAGCCAGATGTTGTTGGACTGCCAGTGCAGCTCCAGGATGAACTGGTCTTCCAGCACCGTAGACGCCAGCTGGTCGCCCTCTTTGCCGTCGTACAGGCTGACGATGCTGCTGAATTTGCCGGAGCGCTGGGCGATGGAGACCACGGCGAACTGGCTGTTGCTGGGCGAGATGACCGCGTCCACCACGTACTCGCTGGACACGTTCTCCGCCAGCACCAGTTTAAAAGCGCTGTTGTAGATGCGCACGCTGGCCTTATAGCCCGACGCCTCCTCCACCACCGCCAGGCAGCCGTTCTCGTTGACTCGGGCGGAGAGCAGGTCGCAGCCGGTCTTGCTGGTGTACTCAAAGACTACTTCCTTGTTGTGGATGACGTACAGGTTGTTGCCCCCCACGTCGTAGACCACCGCATAAGTGCCACAGACGGAGATGACCGGGTCGTTCATCTTCACCTGTCTATCAATATACAGCACACCACTGTTGGAATATAACTGCAAAGCGGTGTCCGAGCACAAGACCAGGGAGCCATTGAGGCTGGCGAAGGCGTTGGTGGCGTCCCGGGTGTAGGTGAACTCCGCCGTCTGACCCTGGTCGTCCTTCTCCAGGCTGCGATAGGTCATGTGGCGTTTCAGGGCGTCCAGGTTGAAGTGGTCCCGATAGACCACCAGGACCACACCGCTGCAGAGGAACACGCCGGTGAGGATGAGCGCCAGGATCCGCTTGGTGACGGGACTGAGGCGCTTGCCCACCTTGCGTCTGCCTTTCTGTTTTCGGTTGTTCTTTGACGGCTGATGTTCTGCCATAGCTTATTCCTCCGGGTCTGTTTCCAACCCCACCGGTTCCCGATACCACAATTTGGTCATGTACAGTCCATCCGGCGGCACCGTCGGCCCCGCCTCGGTGCGGTTGCCCCGCACCAGGATGTCGCTGATGCCCTCCGGCGTCAGCTTGCCCTCGGCGGCGTACAGGATGGTGCCCACCATGGCGCGCACCATATTATACAGGAAGCCGTTGGCGCACACCTTCATCTCAATCATGTCCCCTTTCCGCGCCACGTCGAAATAGTGGACGGTGCGGACGGTGGTCTTGGTGGGGGTGCCTACGTCCCGCACGGCTTTGAAGTCGTGAGTGCCCACGAAGCGAGCAGCGGCCTGTGCCATGACCTGCTCATCCAAAATCTTAGGGTAGAAGTAGGCACGGTGGACGTAGAAGGCGTTGCGGATGCGGGAGTTGTACACCCGATAGGTGTACTCCTTCTTGATGCAGGAGCCGATGGCGTTGAAGTCGTCAGAAACCTCCTTGGCCGAGACCACCACGATGTCATCCGGCAGCCGGGCGTTGAAGGCCAAGGGCATCCGGTCACAGGGGATGGCGCAGTCGGTGCGGAAGTTGGCGATGTACACCTCCGCATGGACACCGGCATCAGTCCGGCCAGCACCCACACAGCGCACCGGGTGCTTGACCACCTTGGAGATGCCCAATTCCAGGGCTTCCTGGACGGTGATGGCGTTCTTCTGAATCTGCCAGCCGTGGTAGGCGGTGCCCACATACATCAATTTCAGCGCGATATTTCTCATAAAACCCCCAAAATTTCTCTCTTACAGGCCAAAGCCCCGTGCGGCCACCACGACCCCGCTGAACAGGAGGATGCAGCAGAGCATGGCGATGGCATCCCGGCGGTGGTAGTGGAGCTGGTGGAGCTTGGTGCGGCCCTGGCCGCCGTGGTAGCAGCGGCACTCCATGGCCGTGGCCAGCTCATCCGCCCGGCGGAAGGAGGAGACGAACAGGGGCACCAGCAGGGGCACCATGGCCTTGGCCCGCTGGAACAGGTTCCCGTCGTCAAAGTTGGCCCCTCTGGCCTTCTGGGCAGAGATGATCTTATCCGTCTCTTCGATGAGGGTGGGGATGAAGCGCAGGGCGATGCTCATCATCATGGCCAGCTCGTGGACGGGTACTTTCAGTTTTTTCAGCGGCCCCAACAGGCTCTCCAAGCCGTCCGTCAGCCGGATGGGCGAGGTGGTGTAGGTCAGCAGGAAGGTGCCCGAGATGAGCAGCATGACCCGCAGGACCATGAAGAAGGCCGAGTGGAGGCCGCCGGTGGTGATGTGCAGAAACTTCCACTGGAAGAGCATGGTGCCCTCGCTGGAATAGAACAGGTTCAAAACGCCTGTAAAAATCAGGATGAAGATGATCGGTTTCATGCCCTTGAACAGCGCCTTGAGACCCACCTTGGACACTGCCACGCAATAGGCCAAAAAGAGCACCATCAGGCCGTAGCTGACAAAGGATTTGGACAGGAAGAGGGCGATGATGAAGAGCACCACCACCATCAGTTTGGTGCGGGGGTCCAGTCGGTGGATGAGGGAATCACCAGGGAAATACTGGCCTAGGGTGATCTCTTTCAGCATACCGCTCCCCCCTTCCCCACCAGCTTCAGCAGCTCAGAAGCCGCCTCCTCCAGCGTGTAGATGCCGTCCTTGATGGGCAGACCCATGTCCCGGAGCTTTTCGCAGACCTGGGTCACCTTGGGGACACCCAGACCCATGGCGGTCAGCTCCTTCTCGTGGGAGAACACCTCCTGGGGAGTGCCCGTCAAGGGAATGGTGCCGTCGTTGATGACCACCACCCGGTCTACGGTCTGAGCGACCTCCTCCATGGAGTGGGAGACCAGGATAATGGTGGCGTTCTTGGCGTCGTGGTAGGCGCGGATGTTGGACAAGATTTCTTCTCTTCCCACCGGGTCCAGTCCGGCGGTGGGCTCGTCCAAGATGAGTACCTCCGGTTCCATGGCGATGACGCCTGCGATAGCCACCCGGCGTTTCTGGCCGCCGGACAGCTCGAAGGGGGACAGCTCCAGCTGTTCGTCGGTCAGCCCCACGAACTGGGCGGACTGGCGCACCCGCTGGTCGATCTCCTCCTCGCTCAGCCCCATGTTCCGGGGGCCGAAAGAAATATCTTTGTAGACGGTCTCCTCGAAGAGCTGGTATTCCGGATACTGGAACACCAGACCCACGTGGAAGCGCACCTGGGTAATTTTCTTTTTGTCCGCCCAAATGTCCTTCCCCCGCAGGCGCACCTGGCCGGAGGTGGGCTTCAGGAGGCCGTTGAGGTGCTGGATCAGGGTGGACTTGCCGGAACCAGTATGGCCGATGATGCCGATATACTCGCCCGGATAGGCGGTGAAATTCACCTGATCCAACGCTTTATGTTCAAAAGGGGTCCCGATGCTGTACACACAGCTCAGATCCACGGTTTCAATGATGGGTTCCACGGTGTTCCTTCCTTATTTCACAGTTGTATTGGGACGAATGACCTGGGCGATGGCCGCGGCACACTCCTCCACCGACAGGGCGTCCAGGGGCACGTCCACTCCAGCTTGGCGCAGCTGGTAGAGCAGGGCGATGGTGTCCGGCACGGTCAGCCCCACCCCTTTCAGCTCTTCCACCTGCTGGAACACGGTCTTGGGGTGGCCGTCCGCGATGACGCTGCCATCGTTCATGACGATGAGCCGGTCGGCCTGGGCCGCCTCGTCCATGTGATGGGTGATGAGCACCACCGTTGTCCCCTGTTCCCGGTTCAGCTTGACGATGGTCTCCAGCACCTCCTGCCGGCCGATGGGGTCCAGCATGGCGGTAGGCTCGTCCAGGACGATGCACTTGGGTTCCATGGCGATGATGCCCGCAATGGCCACCCGCTGTTTCTGACCGCCGGAGAGCAGGTGCGGTGCGTGGGTGCTGTAGGCGCTCATGCCCACAATTTCCAAAGCCTTGTCCACCCGGCGGCGGATCTCCTCAGACGGCACGCCCAGATTTTCCGGCGCGAAGGCCACGTCTTCCTCCACCACGTTGGACACAATTTGGTTGTCCGGGTTCTGGAACACCATGCCCACCGTGCGCCGCACCTCCATCCACTGCTCGTCGCTGCGGGTGTCGATGCCATTGACGTAAACGGTGCCGCCGCTGGGCAGCAGGATGGCGTTCATGTGCTTGGCCAGGGTGGATTTCCCGCAGCCGTTGTGACCCAGAACGGCCACAAAGGAGCCGGCCTGGATGTCCAGGGAAATATCCTTGAGCACTTGGACGGGCGTGCCCTCTTCCTTATTATATTGGAAGGTGACGTGCTCCAAGGTAATGATGTTGTCGGTCTTTTTCACATCTGTTGTGTTCATCCGTTTCGGTTCCTTTTCTTATTCCGCATCCGCCATCCAGCGTCCCGTGGCACCGCAGGGCAGCGCCAGGCCGGAGGCGGTCACCGGCAGACCCAGCTCCTGGGAGTCGGTGTGGCCGCCGTGGCGCTTGGTCACCAAGGTGTCCAGCAGGTAGGTCAGCACGGCGGGTGCCAGGCCGGTGGTATAGGAGTTGATGAGGACAAAGAGGGGCTGGTCGGACAGCACCTGCACCACCAGTTCCAGGAAGGGGTACAGGTTTTCCTCCAGCTTCCAGATCTCGCCGGAGGGGCCGCGTCCATAGGAGGGCGGGTCCATGATGAGGGCGTCGTACCGGCGGCCACGGCGGATCTCCCGCTCCACAAATTTGGCGCAGTCGTCCACGATCCAGCGCACCGGCGCCTGCTCCAGGCCGGAGAGCTTGGCGTTCTCCCGTGCCCAGGACACCATGCCCTTGGCCGCGTCCACGTGGCACACTTTCGCGCCCGCTGCCGCACAGGCCACGGTGGCACCGCCGGTGTAGGCGAACAGGTTCAGGACGTTGATGGGGCGTCCGGCGTTACGGATGCGCTCCATGGCGAAGTCCCAGTTGGCGGCCTGCTCGGGGAACAGGCCGGTGTGTTTGAAGTTCATGGGGCCAACCTGGAAGGTCAGCTCCTTGTACCGCACCTTCCACCGCTGGGGCAGCTTGCCCTTCTCCCAGTGGCCGCCGCCAGATTTGCTCCGCTGATACCGGCCATCCGGGTGCTTCCAGCCATGGAGGGTGCGGGGGGTATTCCAGATGGCCTGGGGGTCCGGGCGCACCAGGAGCTTGTTGCCCCAGCGTTCCAGCTTCTCTCCTCTGCCGCAATCCAGCAATTCAAAATCTTTCCATCCATCTGCAATCCACATAACGACTCTACTCCAGGTTTCATGATATTAGTTAGCACTTTATTGTATCATTCCTCCATTCTCCCGTCAACCACAGCCCCCAGAAAGAAGGGCGGCTTCATCCACAAATTGGACGAAGCCGCCGTTGATTCCCTTGTTTATTTTGTCACGTTCTGTCACCAGGTGTGCACCACCCAGGCGTCCACCAGGGACGCATCGTGGAATAGCCGCAGGTCGGGGGGCATGATGGTGAAGGTGACCAGCAGACCCACCAACAAAACGCTGGCGCAGACCAGCCATCCCGTCCACCCCTCCGGCACTTTGAGCCAATCCGGCAGCAGGCACCCTAACGCGATGAGCAGCACATAACACACGATGTCCACAAACCCCGGCGCGACCCCCAGCACGATGTGGCACACCCACCCGAAGACCAGCATCAGCCCGCAGCAGAGGAGCACAGACAGCAACACGCCGCCCCACTTCCCCTTGTCGTAGAGCATGGTCAGCCCCACCAGCAGCGGCCAAAAGACGATCTTCACGTGCTCCCAGATGCTCTCGTTCACCGGTGCCACAAACTCCGTCAGAATGCTGGGCCACAGGTCGAACAGGCCGTGCAGCAGTGTGCCCGCGATGGTGATGCACACGAAAGTGCGCAGCAGGTTCCAGCTCTGCTCCTTTTCCAGTTTCATATCCACCCTGCTCCTTTTCCCGTTTTGTTCTACTGCCATAGGTATGCGGGGGGATGCAAAAAGTAGAACCACCAAAGCGGTTCTACTTTTGTGTGTCATGGATTATTTCATCTGGATTAGTTCATAGTCCCGGCTGCCCAAGCCGATCTTTTCCCCGTGTTCCAAAGCGGCTTTCCACTCGGCGTTGGGGTTGGTGGCCAGGAAATGGTCGTGGGGGTGGTCACAGCCGTGGGCCAGATTTTCGCTGAGGATGGAGTTGGGCAGCGGGTCGGCCTTCAGGCAGGCGTCGGCACAGGCCTGGTCGATGGCCACCGGGTCGAAGGAGGCGAACATGCCGATGTCGGGCAGGATGGGGGCATCGTTGCTGCCGTAGCAGTCGCAGACCGGGGACACGTCCTGAACCAGGCTGATGTGGAAGTTGGGACGGCCATAGCAGACGGCCTGAGTGTACTCGGCCATCTTCTGATCCAGCAGCACCATGGAGCTGTCCTCCACGGCGTAGATGGCGTCAAAGTTGCAGGCACCGATGCAGCGGCCGCAGCCTACGCAGTTGTCGGTGTTGATCTGTGCCTTGCCATCAGCACCATACTCGATGCCATTGTTGGCGCAGCTGTTCTGACACAGGTGGCAGCCACGGCAGCGGCTCTGGCTGACCCGAGGCTTGCCCTGGGAGTGCTGTTCCATCTTGCCTGCACGGCTGCCGCAGCCCATGCCCAGGTTCTTGATGGCGCCGCCGAAACCGGTGGCCTCATGGCCTTTGAAGTGGCTCAGGCTGATGATGATATCGGCGTCCATGACGGCGTGGCCAATCTTGGCGTTTTTGACCAGCTCGCCGTTGTGGACCGGCACTTCCACGTCGTCAGTGCCTCGCAGGCCGTCGCCGATGATGATGGGACAGCCGCAGGAGATGTAGTTGAACCCGTTCTCCGCCGCTGCCAACAGGTGCTCCAGGGCGTTCTTCCGGCGACCCGGATAGAGGGTGTTGCAGTCGGTGAGGAAGGGCTTGCCGCCCAGCTCCTTCACCACGTCCACCACCGCTCTGGCGTAGTTGGGACGCAGGAAAGCCAGGTTGCCCGGTTCGCCAAAGTGCATTTTGATGGCGACGAATTTTCCCTCAAAGTCGATGGTATCCATGCCTGCCTTTCGGATGAGCTTTTGGAGCTTTTCGGTCAGGCTCTGTTCATGGTTGGTTCGAAAGTCTGTAAAATAAACTTTGGATGCCATTTGAGTACCTCCCGTTTTTTATTTTCAATATTCCCACAAAGTCTCCCGACTTTGCGGGAGCCCTTTTTATTCCACTTGCTCGGGGCGAGTGAATCGCCCCTGCGCCAAGGTTTTTCTGCGAAAAACGCTTGTCACGCCGGACTCCCGGCGAGTTTTTCCCTCAAAGTCTCCCGACTTTGCGGGAGCCCTTTTATTCCACTTGCTCGGGGCGAGTGAATCGCCCCTGCGCCAAGGTTTTTCTGCGAAA
>JABLTO010133405.1_pt1 | contig 46321 bp, 35 predicted proteins | sample 7160091 | NCBI WGS metagenome assembly JABLTO01 (sample SAMN14651225, study PRJNA627086) | human gut metagenome | isolation source: feces | host: Homo sapiens
CCATCTTGGTCGCCATATGCTGCTGTAGCTCAGTCGGTAGAGCGCATCCTTGGTAAGGATGAGGTCGGCGGTTCGAATCCGCCCAGCAGCTCCAAAAAGCATCGAAAACTTTCGTTTTCGGTGTTTTTTTTGTTGGAAAAACGCACTTTTATGTCCGGATCAAAATGTGGGGCAACCGCCTGACCCACACCGTGACCCACACGGGGAAATGCTCGGAAAGGGCAAAAGATGAGCGGACGGAAAAGCCGTTATTCTGAAAGGCCTTTTCTTTGTTTCGCCGCGTTCTTGTATTTTGCGGCAGGATATGCTACAGTACCTGCCGTTGATTCTTTCTGCCTCTTACGAGGCTGTGCGAGGTATTTATGAAGCTGTTACGATGGTGTAAGGCCAACGCCATGCCGGTGATTGCGGTGCTGGCCGCGGCGGTGACGGCGGTGTTCGTGCCGCCTGACGTGGCCTATCTTGGCTACTACGATGTGAAAACGCTATCCTGCCTGCTGTGCGTGTTGGCGGTGGTGGGTGCGCTGCGCCGCGTGGGACTGTTTCCTCTGCTGGCGCAGAGGCTGGTGCAGGTGTTCCACACCACCCGCGGCGCGGTGACGGCGCTGGTAGGTATCACGCTGGTGGGCTCCATGCTGCTGACCAACGACACGGCACTGCTGACGTTCCTGCCCCTCAGCTGGTTTGTGCTGGAGCGCACCGGCCAGACGAAATGGACGGCGCTGACGTTCATTCTGCAGAACTGCGCCGCCAACCTGGGCGGTATGCTGACGCCCTTCGGCAATCCCCAGAACCTGTATCTGTTCAACCACTACAACATCCCTAACGGGGAATTCCTGTCCATTATGCTGCCGCCGTTCCTGCTGTCCACGGCGCTGATCCTGCTGTGCTGTCTGTTTCTGCCCCGTGAAGGGCTGACTGTCCCCCGGAAGGAGACACTGCCGGACAAGCGTCGTACTGCGGTATACGGCGTACTGTTCTGCGTGGCGGTGGCTATGGTGCTGCGGGGAATCCCCTACTGGCTGGGACTGCTCGTTATCGTGATGGCTCTGCTGGTGCTGGATCGCCGTGCGCTGCTGGGCGTGGACTGGGGACTGCTGGTGACGTTTGCGGCGTTTTTCACCTTTTCGGGCAACATGGCGCGGATTGAGCCGGTGCGTGAGCTGTTCCGGAAGCTGCTCACCCACGGGGCCATGCCGGTGGCGGCACTGACCAGTCAGGTCATCAGCAACGTACCGGCAGCCATCCTGCTGAGCCGGTTCACCGGCGACTATCGAGGACTGCTGGTGGGCGTGAATATCGGCGGCGCGGGGACGCTGGTGGCGTCACTGGCCAGCCTGATCACTTTCCGGGAATACACAAAGCATGTCAAGGGGCAGACGGGGCGGTTCATGGTGCTGTTCTCCGCCATCAGCTTCGGTTTTCTAGGCGTCCTGTTGGTAGCCATGACACTCTGGATGCGGTGAAATGAGTAAACTAGAGCTCCTGCCCCATGGGCAGGAGCTCTAGTTTGTTATTGTGGTGCAGTTTGATCAGCTCACATCACCTGTGCCATGAAGCTGCCCATGGTCTGTGCGGCTTCGTCCTGCTTTTGACGGGTGGCGTGGGTGTAGGTGCGGAGAGTGAACCCCCATCGTAGTGCCCCAGCATACTGCTGACAGTTTTCACGTCCACGCCGTTTTGTAAAGCCAGCGTGGCAAATGTGTGCCTGAGATCGTGAAAGCGTATATGCGGCAGTCCAGCGTCTTTCAGAATTTTCTTATGCAGGTTCACAATGGAATCGGGGTAATACATCTCCCCTGTGACGGGCGATGGGAACATATATGGGTTGTCGGGATGCTTCTTGTGTTCGGCAACCAGCAGGTCAACAGCCTCCTGTGGAATACTGACCTTTCTGACCGATGTCTCCGTTTTGGGGCGCGAGAGTGTCAACTCCCCATTGGGGTTCTTGACGTACTGCTTGCTGACGGAGATGGTTTTGTCCGTGATGTCGAGGTCACTCCACAGGAGGGCAGTCAGCTCACCCTTGCGCAGTCCGCTGACCAGTTCCAGATAAAACATGGGCAGCAGTCCCCTCTTATCCGCGGCGTCGAGGTAGGTCTTGATATGCTCCGGTTGGAGGATCTGAACGCCTGTGGGCGCTGCAGGACGCGGTGCGTTGTCTCTGAAGATATTGCCCATGTGGTGCAGCAGCCGCGTGGCGGACAGCAGAATGTTGGGCGGCGGCAAATCCTCCTGCCGCTCCATGCGGTCAAGAAAATATCCGGCGTAGGCGTGGCCGTTCCGCTCCGTCACGGAAAACCAATATTGTGCGGCGTCCTTATCTTTTGGAACGCCCTCACCCATGAGGTACAGCTTCCCCAAGGCATACTGCGCGTCAGGCAATTGCTGCCATGCCGTCAGGGCCATTGGACGGTCCGGGAACTGAAAATAACTGCGCAGCTCCCATGCAGTGGGGATGCGGCCCGGGGCAGCCTGCCGCATTTCTTCCCGAATGCAGCGAACGGCTTCCTGCCCGGTGTGCGCGGCCAGGAAGTACAGAAGTTCCCGGCTCTGGGTGAATGGGTCCATAGAGATCACTCCTTGTCTGTAAGATGGGACACTTTCGGCTGCGGCCACCAGCCATAGTCCCTCACCTTATAGGACACTTAGAGCGGATTTGTAAACCAAAAAAGTCAGAGGACCCTGTCATAAGACAGAATCCTCTAACTTTTGGTACAGCTTTTTCAGTCGCCTTGATGCCGCCATTTTGGAGATGCCGTAGATCTGGCCGATCTCCTCCATGGTCAGCTCCTCGCCGTAACGGAGAGAGAGTAGGTTTTGACCCTGCACATCCAGCCCCGCAATGGCTCTCCGCAGATTTTCAAGCCGGAGGTTCCTAAGCGCCGCATCCTCCACGGGACTGCCTTCGTACAGGGGGTCAGAATGCCCTACGGGGCCCATGAATGCCTGAGACCACACCGGGGTGTGGACCTCACCGGAAGGCTGCGAGATCAGGCTTTCGCCTAAGAACAATATATATGCACCGGGAGATGTCAAGTCGGGGCGAATGACGGAGGTTTTCTCCATTGCAATATGTCATATCCTGTGCTATAATGCACTCAAACTGAAAAACGGGACAGCGTGAGCCGGGTTTATCCCGGCGGCGGAATGGGGTGAGAGGCCCCGCGAGACGGTCACTGTGATGCCGGTTTATTCGGCTAAGTCAGATACGCAAGGCGCTGATCCTGGGCCGCTGCCAGTACCGGGGCCAAAGCTGTTGCGAAAATTGCTTCACCCGGCTGCTTTTTGGCGGCCGGGTGATTTTTTGCTGCCAGGCACCATGGCTATCATGCTTTCCATGGAAAGCATGATAGCCATTTCAAGCCGCCGGGGCGGGGGAGGACGGCAGACCTTTCCCGTCCCGCTTTCCAGAAAAATTTTTGCGCTATTTGTCGTTCCTTTCTTTTTCCCGAGACCCGGGCCGTGCTGTAGAGGACGCGGCCCGGGGGGAGGGAAACAGGGGGCGTGGGATATGGGATATTACGGATTGCCACACCAGTGACATCGGTCACTGGTTCGCAATGACAGAAAACAAAAGTGTGTGATTGCTTCGGCATTTACATAAATAGAAAAATGAAAGGGAAAAAGAAATGAAAAAGAGAATCATTTCTCTGCTGCTGGCGCTTATCATGGCGCTGTCACTGCTTCCCGTGAGCGTGCTGGCGGCGGACGACCACACAGGCCAGGTCCATGTGACGGTGGAAAACACCACATGGACCAAGGCCGACGGCGCACCCTGGGAGGGGACGCTGGTGGACGAGTGGGTCACCCTCAAGGCTGACTCCTCCATGATGAGCTGCATCGTGGACGCGCTGACGGCCAGGGGCTATTCCCAGACCGGCGCGGACACGGGCTACATCAGCGAAATCAACGGCATCAAGGAGAAGGACGCGTCGAAGGATTCCGGCTGGATGGGTACCCTCAACGACTGGTTTACCAGCGAGGGCTTCGCCAACTACACCGTGGCCAACGGCAAGCTGAAATCGGGCGACGAGATCGCCGTGCAGCATACCTGCAATCTGGGCGCGGACATCGGCGGCTCCTTCGACACCAGCGACAAGAGCCTCAAGGCCGTCGCCCTCAGCGCAGGCGAGCTGAACCCCGCCTTCTCCTCCGGCGTGCATGACTATACCATGATTCTGCCCGAGAGCGTCACCACCCTCACCGTCACCCCCACCGCCAGCAACAAGCAGAATCGCGTCCACATCTATGTGGGCGGCACGGAGTATGGCCGCAAGGATGCCATTCCCGTTCAGGTGGGCACCGTTATCACCCTGAAGGTGGGCAATGACGGCGATGCCGCCCCGGAGACCTACACCATCGCCCTCCAGGCGGCGGGCACCCTCCTCTCCGGCGACAATGTATCCCTCACCTCCATCCATCAGGACGGCTCCGCCGGTACCAAAGTGGCCCTGACCTTTGACAAGGAAACCGCCGCCTTCACCGGCAAGCTGGCAAACTATACCCATCTCAAGCAGTATAACGACGGCGGCTTCACCGTCACCCTCTCCGACCTGCCCGCAGGGGCCACCGCCCAGCTTAAGAGCAGCAGCGGCAAGGTCCTGGCGGACTTTGTGGACGGCACCGCCTCCACCGCCGCCACCCAGTTCACCGGCAGCGGCTCGGCCTATTTCTACATCGCCGTCACCGCCCAGGGCCGCACGGAGAATTACAAGCTGACCCTCACCAAGCCCGGCGACTACTACTGGGGGAGATTTATTTTCAGTGGTACCCCCGATTTCGACGAGGAAAATATATTCTACGGCTATCCCGAGGGTACTCTGTTCCAGACAGATGAAAACGGCAATCCCACAGGCGAGACCGGCTATGCCAAGGGCTGCTGGAATTATACCGTGTATGTTTCCCCTGCGGTGGGCAGCTTCGGTGTTTCGTATTTTATGAACGTAATGGGCAATTCGGGCCTGAAAACATTAAAATCGAAGATTTTAGTGGACGGTGAGGTTCATATTGCCGAGCGGAAGGCACTTGTACCTGTCATGCAGGCGTTTGCCAAAAAACCTGTTCCCTTGAAAAAGGATAAAACGGTAATCGAATTCATTGGCACCAACAGTAAGGATGAGAAAATTGAAATCCACACTACCGTCACGGTGATTGTGGTCAAGACTACTCCGGCGGAGCTGACCGGTTTTATCAGCGCTCTGCCGAGCACCGATAATCTGACGTATTCCGAGCACTACAAGATCGTCATGAGCTATCAGCGCGCCTATGACAGATTTACCGACGAGGAAAAGAAGCAGCTGTCCGCGGAGACGTTGAAAAAGCTGCAGGATTCCGTGGCCCGCGTGGAGGAGCTGAAAAAGCGCCATGAGGACGGCATTCAGGCATGGATCGACCTGGTGAACACCTTTGCCGGGAAAGTGACCGCAGAAAACTATGCCCAGTATTACGACGCCGTGCAGGAGGCCCAGGTGAAGTATCTGGAGATGTCCGACGCACAGCGTGCGGAGTTTTCGTACATTAACTCTGCGGAAAACGCCGCAGTCATGACGGCCTACGAGGCTGCGTACCGCACCGTCAACGAGCAGTCCATTCTGGACGGCAGCTCCATCGGCAAGCCCACGGAATATTACGACGACTTCATGATGGGTGCCAACCACTATAATCTGGACCTGGGGCATGAGGACACCTATTACCCCGCCGTGTTCCGGGAGATCTGGACGAATCGCCCAACCTCTTTGTATCCGGCTTACTTTACCGAAAAGGGTCTGCCCTATACGCTGCCCGGTATTCTGAAGTTCGACATCAAGGACGACAGCATCTTCGAGATCAAGGAAGTGGAGGGTGTCTATGAGGACGGTGGCCTGAGCAGCTTTGGCACTACTCCGGCTATGAAGTACTATCTGGTGCCCAAGAAGGCAGGCACCACCACCTTTACCGTTACCTTTACGGATAAGGCGGGCAATTTCTATGGCCAGATCCCGGAGATTCCCGTCCATGTCAATAGTCCCGAGGAGACGGCTATCCAGGATCTGAACAAGAATCTGACAAACTTCACTTCTCTGAGCAACACCAGCAAATACGACAACTGGACCTATGACTACGGCACCCAGGGCGCGCCCTTTACCTTCAAGGTCAACGGCACCAACGCCAAGGTCAGCGTCTATAACTACCTCCAGTACAACACCGACGGTACCCCCGTCAAGACCGACTACACCCCCGATGAAAGCGGCAATGTGACCATCCTCATCAAGGACGGCTACAACGGCATCGAGGTCACCGCCGACTACCAGGGCCACACTGTCACCCAGGTATACTCCCTCAAGGGCAAGGTCACCCGCTATGTGCAGGAGAACATCTCCCGCCCCGGCGAGGCCCTGCGCACCGGCGATACGGCGGGTATCTGGATCATCGGGCGGCCTACCAATATCCACAAGATTCTCCGCATTTATAACCCTGCGACCACGACGGTGTTCTATACGGATATGCCTCTGCAGAGCGTAGTAAATACAGACAACCAGCACGATATTTACCGTACTGATGAAAATGGTGCGAAAAAACAGGTATCTTATCAGCCCCGCATTGCGGCTTATCTGACGGAATCCGGCACGATCACCCTCACCAAGGGCAGCTCCGATAGCCGCGGCTACGGCTCCAAGCCCGGCAGCGAGGGCGATCAGGGCAACACCGGCGGCATCGCCGATTCCACCCGCTATGGCTTCGGCATGCTGGCAGATATTACGCTGCAAGTGGAGAACAACCCCAACTTCAAACTGGAGCCTAAGTATGAGACCGTGGCCGAGAACGGCGGGCAGGTCAAGGCCGGGGACAAACTTACCATCTCCATCCCCACGCTGCCCATCGAGCAGCTGGCCCAGGACTATAAGCTGCAATATTGCCTGCTGAACTACTCCACCAACATCCCTGGTGCGGAGTACATTTTCTCCAAGTGGTCCAAGGGCGGCGACTCCTGGGAGGGCGAGGGCACTACCCCCGTCGGCCCCGAGGTGGCGCTCAAGAGCATCACTTTCACCGTGCCCAAGACCACCCCGGCGGGCACCTACAGAATTTACGGCGGCTATCTGGATGTTACCCACAGAAGCGGCGGATACGAATGGCTGGATAAGTATGCGAAGTTCTATCGGATGGAGATCAGCGACCTGACTATCACCGTCACCAAGGGCGACATCGAGACCGTGGAGGACCTTATTGACGCCATCGGCACCGATGTCACCCTGGACAGCGAGGCCGCCATCAACGCCGCCAAGTCCGCCTACGATGCCCTTTCCGATGAGGACAAGGCCCTGGTGGATGCCGACAAGGTGGACGCCCTGAACGCCGCGATTATCAAGCTCAACCGGCTCAAGCACGCGGACCTCATGGCAAACCTGGATACCATCTACAAGACCACCGGCGACTTCATCCAGGGCCTGGGCACCCCCACGGTGAACTCCACCGGCGGCGAGTGGATGGTCATCGGCCTGGCCCGCAGCGGCCGCACCGTGCCCGCCGGGTACTATGACAATGTGGTGGAGTATGTGAAGGCCAAGGCTGACGCCAATGAGCGCCTGCACCGGGCCAAAGTTACCGACAACGCCCGGGTGATCCTGGCCCTGACGGCCATCGGCAAGGATGTCACCAATGTGGGCGGCCACAATCTGCTGAAGGGCCTGGATAACATGGCCTATGTGCAGAAGCAGGGCATCAACGGCCCCATTTTCACCCTTATTGCCCTGGATAGCCACAATTACCCCACCATGGGCGATGTGACCCGGGAGAAGCTGATTCAGGTCATTCTGGACGCCCAGCTCACCGACGGCGGCTGGAACCTGAGCGGTGAGAACGCCGACCCCGACATGACCGCTATGGCCATCCAGGCCCTGGCCCCCTACTATAAGACCAACGAGACCGTGAAGGCTGCTGTGGATAAGGCCCTGGAGGCCCTTTCCGCCCTGCAGCGCAATGACGGCGGCTTTGGCAGCTGGGGCACCGTGAACAGCGAATCCTGCGCCCAGGTCATCGTGGCCCTCACCGCTTTGGGTATCGACCCCACCGCGGACAGCCGCTTCGTGAAGAACGGCCTGACGGTGCTGGATGCTCTGGCCAGCTTCTATGTCACCGGCGGCGGCTTCCGCCACACCGCTGGCGGCGACCGGGACGGCATGGCCACCGAGCAGGGCTACTACGCTCTGGCGGCCTACTACCGCTTCGTAAACGCCCAGACCCGGCTCTATGACATGACCGATGTGACCGTTCAGACCGGCGGCAGCAATACCCCCGCCACCGGCGATACCGGCGTGCTGGGTTGGATCATCGCCCTGCCCGTGACGATTCTCGCCGCAGCCTTCGTCCTGAAGCGCAAGGAGCGGGAGGCGTAAGCCAAAAAGAAAAAACCTAAGCGGCAAAATAAAACAGCACCCCCGGGGCCTCTTGCATGACAAGAGACCCCGGGGGTTTTATTTTTTGTTTGCAGCGGTGCGATATTGGAACAAAGAGTTTCCGACCGCATCCTTTTTGCGGTAAAAACGCCCGCAAAGCCTTACAAATCAAGGGCTGGGAGGACTTTTATCACTTGGTAAGGATGAGGTCGGCGGTTCGAATCCGCCCAGCAGCTCCATGAAAAAGCCTTGAAGATCAAGGCTTTTTCTTTTTGCCTTGAATCTGCTTCCCGTCCCGGAAAGCCATTTAGCTGCTATTTGGCTGCTGGAGCGGGATTTTTTTTTTCATGCCTCTTTGGAGAGAAGATTTTCCAGCACGTTCTACACATTGGGATCGGCGCGGCTGCTGCTGCAAGAGCTGGAGGGGCTGGCAGACGACAAGGAGCAGGAGGAGGTGTGATATTGGCGGAAGGCAAAGAAAAGCTGGACAAGAAGCCCATTGAAGATGAGGACCAGGATACAAAGGCAGCAAAGAAGGTAAAAGGCCCCGGGGGCGCCCGAAGCCTTTCACCTTATCCCATATTCAACTCAGCAGGGCGGCCAGGAGGGTCAGGACGGCTACGGCGGCCCAGAAAAGGAGCTTCTGCCGCAGCATACGCCGGACGTCCACGGACGTGTTACTCCGCCAGCTTCCGGCCCATGGCCTGGCAGGCGGCCAGCACATCGTCGTCGGGAGCCTCGCAGCAGGTGATGCTCTCGCACACCAGGCTGATGCCCGCATCGTCGCAGTCCTTCTCCCAGCTGCGCATCCACTCGCCGTCGCCCCAGCCGTAGGAGCCGAACAGGCCCACAGACTTGCCGCCCATCTGGTTCTTGATGCTGTCGAACATGGGCTGGAACTCCATCTCCTCCAGCACCTCGCTGCCCATGGCGGGGCAGCCCATGGCCACGGAGGACACGCCGGACAGGGAGGCGGCGGTCACCTGGTCGGGAGTCAGCAGGGAGGCGTCAGCCCCGGCGGCCTTCATGCCCTCCAGAACGGCGTTGGCCATGGCCTCGGTGTTGCCGGTGCCGCTCCAATAGATCACAAGCGTCTTTTTCATAAATATACGTCCTTTCAAAAATATGTCTCAAAATATGCCAATGGTTTGTCAAACGGCCACTGCCAGCTGCTCCAGCCGGTAGCCGGTCTGCCACAGGGCGCAGTAGCGCTGGGTGCAGCGGCGGAAGCGGTCGAACAGAAGCTGAGCCCGCTGCTCGTCGCCGTATACCTTCCACAGTCCGGCGCACTTGAAGTCCTCAGCCCGGTGGTCGATGAACCCCTGCACATCCTCCGGCGGGTAGCTGAGGAACAGCCCCACCTCGTGGGGAAATTCTTCCTCCGTGCGCAGCCGCTGCACCAGCCGCGCCACACACTGTCCGCAGCTGCCGCAGGGGTAGCCCGCCTGCCGCAGCAGGCGGCAGGACAGATCGTCGTCCAGATCCCGGCGCAGGGCCTGGGGCCGGTACAGATACAGCAGCGCCCTTCCCTGGCCCAGCCGCATGGGCAGCAGGCACAGCCCCCGGGGCACCAGCACCCGGTTCATCCGCCGGATGTCCGCCAGCAGCTGCTGACGGGAGTCATAGGGGCAGGGAAACAGACTGCCGGTCTTGATGCCGGCCAGAGTGGGCGCGCACTGGCGCACCACCGTCTCCTCCGCCGGTCTCATCCTGCGTGCTTCTCCAGAATTCCCCGCAGAGCGGACAGGGAGCTGGTGTGGCAGCGCTCGATGATGGTGTTCTGGCCCTTCAGCTGGCTGAGGGCCCCCTGCACCATCTTGTGGGACATGGTGCCGGTGAAAAAAATCATCAGGTCGGGGCTGCCCAGCTTGTTCCGCAGGCCCCCGGCAGGCTTGGTGAATACCTTGGCCTGGCACCGGTACGTCTGACAGAGCTCCTTATACCGCCGCTCCATACACTCGTTTCCTCCCAAAATTACAACGCTCATAGCGATCTCCCTTCTATGGTTAAAGTGCTTTAACTACTGATTTGTAAAAACAGCGTCTCCCGGACGCCTTGTATGAGGATAGTATACGCAAGAGCAGGAGCCGTATCCACTCCAAAACGGCGGATACGGCTCCAAAATGAATTTTTCGGCAGGGGAGGGACAGGAGAAAAGCAGACCTGCCAGAAGGCGGCCCCTTTATCAGGAGCCGCCCTCTGGCAGATGAAAGAAGATGAGAATCAGCGGAGAAAAGAGAGAAGATGAAAAGAGAACTACGAGAGAAAACCACGCAAACGCTTCTGCCTGCTATCTGAAAACGCCTGTCAGTCCAGGACGTTGGAGACCACCAGCCAGCGGCCCGCATCCTGATGCAGGGTCACGCTGCCGCCTGCGTAGCGCAGGGTCACGGTGCCGTCGGGGCTGTGGTACCCATACCGGAAGCGGACGTAGCCTGCGTCACCGGCAGGGCCGTAGTACGCGTCGAAATCCGCCAGATAGGTGAGGCCGTCAAAGGCCGCGTCGGACATATCCGCCAGACTCAGGCCCGTGTACCGCAGCAGCAGATCCTCCAGCTCCGATGCCGTCAGGCGGGCATAGCCCTGGGCACCCAGCTGGCGCAGCTCCCGGTCGGACAGGCCCCGGCTCCCGGCGCCGCCGGTGAACAGGGCAGTCAGGTCCATGTCCGCAGCCCGGTCAAAGGAGACAGACAGAAACAGGTTGGGCCCCTGGGCAGGCAGCACGTTGAAGCAACTGCCGCCGAACCAGCGGAGCTCCTGCTCCGTCAGCAGGCTGGCCCCCTGGGGCAGGGTCACCCGGGGCTCCTCCGCCGGGGCTGCGTCCTGTCGGACCGCCGGGGCGGAGAAATGCACAGGCTCGACGGCATTCCTCGCTACGCTCTGCCCGCGCAGGCCGCAGGCACACAGCCCCAGCATCAAGCACACTGCCAGCAGCAATACCGTCTTTTTCATGGCGACTCCTTTCCCGAGGTGAATGTTGGTTTTTCCCTTACTGTACTTGCAGTATACAGGAGTTTCTCAGCAAAATCATCTCAAAATGGTGAATAACGGTTACAATCCGGTAACAAAGTGGTTAAAATTTGGTACACTTTTTCGGCGGTTGCAATGGTGGGGAAAATGAGGTATAATAATAAAATTGGTGTATCTTGCACAGGAGGGAACCCTGCCTTATGTGGTATTTTCTTTTGTTTGCCGCCCTGTTGGGGGCGGACCAGCTTATCAAATACTGGACGGTGGAGCACCTGGCTCTGGGAGAGTCGGCGGCGTTTTGGCCGGGCGTCATGCGGCTGACCCGGGTGCATAACTATGGCGCGGCCTGGTCCAGCTTTTCCGGCCAGACCGCGGCCCTGGCAGTGGTGACGGTGCTGCTGATGGTGGCGGTGGCGTATCTGCTGGTGCGGCGCATCGTGCGGCATCCCCTGGGCGTGATCGCGGGGCTGATGATCCTGGCCGGGGGCGTGGGGAACCTCATCGACCGGTTGTTCCGGGGCTATGTGGTGGACATGTTCGACCTGACTCTATTTTCCTATCCGGTGTTCAACTTCGCCGACTGCTGCGTGGTGGTGGGGGCCATTCTGGGGGCCGTGTACTACCTGTTTTTATACGATAAATACGACAAGAAGGACAAAAAACATGGAAACGACCCGGCTGACGGTGACAACTGAGGAGGCGGGGCAGCGGGCGGACAGCCTGCTGGCCCGGCGGCTGGAGGGGCTGACCCGCTCCGCCGCTGCCCGGCTTCTGGAGGAGGGACGCGTTACGGACCGGGGCCGCCCGGTGGCGAAGAACCTGCGGGTCCAGCCGGGACAGGTGCTGGAGGTGACGCTGCCGGAGCCGGAGGAGCCGGAAGCCCGGCCCCAGGATATTCCCCTGGACGTGGTATACGAGGACGAGGACGTCATCGTGGTGAACAAGCCCACGGGGATGGTGGTGCATCCGGCCCCGGGGCACCCGGACGGGACCCTGGTCAACGCCCTGCTGTATCACTGCGGGGAGAGCCTGTCCGGCGTGGGGGGCCAGAAGCGTCCCGGCATTGTCCACCGCATCGACCGGGACACCAGCGGCCTCATTATCGCCGCCAAAAACGACGCGGCCCACCTGGCCCTGGCGGCCCAGCTGGCGGACCACACCCTGGCCCGGACGTATGAGTGCCTGGCGGTGGGCAATTTCCGGGAGGACAGCGGCACTGTCAACGCGCCCATCGGCCGCCATCCGGTGGACCGCAAGCGCATGGCGGTGGTGCGCCAGGGGGGCCGGGAGGCCGTGACCCATTGGGAGGTCATCGCCCGCTATCCCGGCGTCACCCATCTGCGCTGCCGTCTGGAGACGGGCCGCACCCACCAGATCCGGGTCCACCTGGCCCACATCGGCCACCCGATTCTGGGGGATACGGTGTATGGGGCCAAAAAGCCCGTGCCGGGGCTGACGGGCCAGTGTCTCCACGCCGTGGGGCTGCGGTTTCTCCATCCCCGCACCGGGGAGCCGGTGGAGCTGACCTGCCCTTTGCCGGAGGAGTTTGTCCGGATGCTGGACAAGCTCCGGCGAGGAAGCTGACGCCGCCGGCGATTCGATGGAAAATCATATGACGAACGACCGAACGAGGTGCGATATGCAGACATTTATGGTGCCCTGCCTGCTGGGGCTGGAAAAATTGGTGGGCGACGAGATCCGGCGGCTGGGGCTGCGGGATGTGCAGGTGGAAAACGGCCGGGTCCTGTGCCGGGGCCAGCTGTCCGACATAGCGCGGCTGAACATCAACCTGCGCTGCGGCGCCCGGGTCCTGCTGGTGCTGGGCCGGTTTCCGGCCCGCAGCTTCGAGGAGCTGTTTCAGGGCACCCGGGCCATCGCCTGGGAGGACTATCTGCCCCGGGACGCGGCCTTCCCTGTGAAGGGCTACTCCATCTCCTCCCAGCTTCACGCCGTGCCGGCCTGCCAGTCCATCATCAAAAAGGCCATGGTGGAGCGGATGAAGGCCCACTACGGCCTGGAGCAGTTCCCGGAGGACGGGGTCAAGTATCAGGTGCGGTTCTCCCTGTTCAAGGACGAGGCCATGATCTGTCTGGATACCTCCGGCGAGGGTCTGTATAAGCGGGGATACCGGGCCGTGGGCGTGGAGGCCCCCCTGCGGGAGACGCTGGCGGCAGCTATGGTGACCCTGTCCCGATTCCGGGGGAGGGACCCCTTCTGCGACCCCTTCTGCGGCAGCGGCACCATCTGCATCGAGGCGGCGCTGATCGCCCTGAACCGGGCCCCGGGCCTGGACCGCAGCTTTGACGCCCAGCGCTGGGGCTTTGTGCCCTCCGGGGACTGGCTGGCTGCCGCCGGGGAGGCCATGGACAAGGAGTTCCACGGGAAGTACGACATCTGGGGCGGCGATGTGGACCCCCGGGCCGTGGCCATCGCCCGGGACAACGCCCGGAAGGCCGGGGTGGAGGATGTGGTGCGCTTTGAGGTGGCGGATATGCGGAATTTCCGCCGGGAGGACACCTATGGCCAGCTGGTGACCAATCCGCCCTACGGTGAGCGCCTGCTGGAGCGGCAGGAGGCCGAGGCCCTGTATCGGGATTTCGGGCATATGTGGGAGCGGCTGCCGGACACCTGGCGGACCCTGGTGCTCAGCAGCCACACGGAGTTTGAGCGCACCTTCGGCCACCAGGCCAAAAAGAAGCGCAAGCTCTATAACGGCATGATCAAGTGCGATCTGTTTATGTACGGAAATGTGTAAGAGCGGGGTTGACAGCGTTATGCCGGGACTTTTCCCGAAATCTTCACAGAAATTTTCAATTTGTTCATATACTTTTCCGCCGCCGTGCTACAATAAGTTACGATCTGTTACCGAATCTTAAAACTCACCGGGAGGGCGCCGCTATGAAGCACATCTTTATCATCAACCCCACTGCGGGGAAATATGACAGCCGCCAGCGGATCTATGAAATGGCTGAGCATCTGCGGACGGCTCACGGTCTGGACGTGCAATGCATCCTCACCAAAAAACAGGGCCACGCCACCGAGATCGCCCAAAAGCTCTGTCAGACCGGGGAGCCCCTGCGGTTTTACGCCTGCGGCGGCGACGGCACCGTCAACGAGGTGGCAAACGGCATCATCGGCTATGACAACGCCGCCATGAGCGTGATCCCTGTGGGCACCGGCAACGACTTCCTGAAAAACTTCGGCGACGACCTGGACAAGTTCCGGGATGCCGAGAACCTGTGGGACGGCCCCCAGTTCCCCATGGACGCCATCGACGTCAATGGCCGGGTGGCCCTGACCATCGCCTGCTCCGGCATCGACGCCCGGGTGGCCCGGGACGTACATAATTTCAGCGAGAGCCCCATTCTGGACGGCAAGAGCAGCTATATTGTCTCTCTGCTGGTGAACTTCCTGTTCAAGGGCATCGGCTCCCATTGGACGGTGGAGCTGGACGGCGAAACCATGGAGGATGACTTCTCCCTGGTGTCCGTGTGCAACGGGCGGTATTACGGCGGCGGATTCATGCCCGTGGCCGAGGCCCGGATGGACGACGGCGTGCTGAACACCCTGGTGGTGAAAAAGGTCAGCCGCACTACCTTCCTGCGGTTTGTGACTCCGTATGCCAAGGGGCAGTACTATAAGTTCCCCCATGTGGCCCGCTGCTCCACCCCCAAGGTGGTGCATATCCATTCCGATAAGCCGGATATCGTCACATGTCTCGACGGCGAGTGCATCACCTCCGACGATGTGACCATTCGTCTGGCGGACAAGCGGCTGAATTTCTTCGGCCCCGCCGGCTGCGACTGCAACCGCACCGCCCGGGATATTTGACCAATTTGTGAACTTTTGAGATTTTGCCAAAAATCCCCTTGCAAAATCTAAATAGTGTGGTATGATAATCAGCGTTAGCACTCAGGGCTATTGAGTGCTAACGCTGAACTCGTTTATTATGTAAAGATATAAGGAGGAACCAACCATGAAACTGACACCGCTTGCTGATCGCGTTGTTCTGAAGATGACGGAGGCGGAGGAGACCACCAAGGGCGGCATCATCCTCACCGGCTCCGCTAAGGAGAAGCCCTCTGTGGCAGAGGTGATCTCCGTGGGCCCCGGCGGCACCGTGGACGGCAAGACCGTTACCATGACCGTGAAGCCCGGCGACAAGGTCATTACCGACAAGTATGCCGGCACCAAGGTCACCCTGGAGGATGTGGAGTATATCATCGTCAAGCAGGCCGACATTCTGGCCATCGTCGAGTAACGATCCCATCCCTGTCATTTCCAAAATCAATCTTTCTGCTTTTAATTAGGAGGCAATATTATGGCTAAGATCATTAAGCGCGGGGAGGAAGCCCGCAAGGCTCTGGAGTCCGGCGTCAATCAGCTGGCCGATACCGTCAAGATCACCCTGGGCCCCAAGGGCCGCAACGTGGTGCTGGATAAGAAGTTCGGCACTCCGCTGATCACCAACGACGGCGTATCCATCGCCAAGGAGATCGAGCTGGAGGATCCGTTTGAGAACATGGGTGCGCAGCTGGTGCGCGAGGTGTCCACCAAGACCAACGACGTGGCCGGCGACGGCACCACCACCGCCACCCTGCTGGCCCAGGCCATGATCCGCGAGGGTCTGAAGAACCTGGCCGCCGGCGCCAATCCCATCGTTATGAAGAAGGGCATGGCCAAGGCCGTGGACGCTGCTGTGGCCGCCATTCATGAGCAGAGCCAGAAGGTCAACGGCACCGACGACATCGCCCGCGTGGGCACCGTCTCCTCCGGCGACGCCTTCATCGGCAAGCTCATCGCCGAGGCCATGGAGAAGGTCTCCGCCGACGGCGTCATCACCATCGAGGAGTCCAAGACCGCCGAGACCTACTCCGAGGTGGTGGAGGGCATGATGTTCGACCGGGGCTATATCACCCCCTACATGGTCACCGACACCGACAAGATGGAGGCCCTCATCGACGACGCGTATATCCTCATCACCGACAAGAAGATTTCCGTGATCTCCGACATTCTGCCTCTGCTGGAGCAGCTGGTCCAGGCCGGCAAGAAGCTGTTCATCATCGCCGAGGACGTGGAGGGCGAGGCTCTGAGCACCCTGATCGTCAACCGTCTGCGGGGCACCCTGAATGTGGTGTGCGTCAAGGCTCCCGGCTTTGGCGACCGCCGCAAGGAGATGCTCCAGGATATTGCCATCCTCACCGGCGGACAGGTCATCAGCGAGGAGCTGGGCCTGACCCTGAAGGATGCCACCGTGGATATGCTGGGCCGTGCCCGCCAGGTGAAGGTCACCAAGGAGAACACCATCATCGTGGACGGCATGGGCGACAAGCAGGCCATTGCCGACCGCGTGGCCCAGATCCGCGCCCAGATCAACAACACCACCAGCGAGTATGACCGCGAGAAGCTGCAGGAGCGTCTGGCCAAGATGGCCGGCGGCGTGGCCGTCATCAAGGTGGGTGCTGCCACCGAGACCGAGATGAAGGAGAAGAAGCTCCGCATCGAGGACGCCCTGAACGCCACCAAGGCTGCCGTGGAGGAAGGCATTGTGGCCGGCGGCGGCACCATCTTTGTCAACGTGATCCCCGCTGTCACCGCCCTGCTGGCCGACGCCGAGGGCGACGAGAAGACCGGCGTGCAGATCGTGGCCAAGGCTCTGGAGGAGCCCATCCGCCAGATTGCCGCCAACGCCGGCCTGGACGGCTCCGTGATCCTGGAGAAGGTCCGCACCTCCGGCAAGAACGGCTTCGGCTTCGACGCCTACAAGGAGGAGTACTGCGACATGATCGCCAGCGGTATCGTGGATCCCGCCAAGGTGACCCGCTCCGCTCTGGAGAACGCCGCCAGCGTGTCCGGCATGGTGCTGACCACCGAGTCCCTGGTGGCCGACAAGCCCCAGCCCGCGGCTCCCGCAGCCCCCGCTCCCGATATGGGCGGCATGGGCGGCATGTATTAAGAGACGCCGCAAACCGTTGAAATTGCTTGATTTTTTGGATGCGCAAAAGCGGATTTACGCCAAACTTACGCCACTTACGCCAAAAATCCAAGCGCATGATCCGGTAACAGAAATCGGCACCTGCCTCAAAAAGCAGGTGCCGATTTTTATGTTATCCGGCAGCATGGTGATTGCCCAAAGTATGATCGAGCGAGACGAAAACCATTCAAAAAATATTTGAAATCTCCATCCGAATCAGTTATAATAAGCGTACAGCGTGTGGCGTTTCTGCGTAAATCCAGTTGGAGAAACAGCCACGCGCCTTTTTTTGCGGAATCGGGTGAGAAATGGCAGAATGGACAAAAACTTCATAGGCAAATCGTGTAGCAGAAATGCGTAAGTCCGGATGTGTTAGGACTTACGCATTTTTTATTTTTTTGAAAGAAAGGTGAATTATATGGAAACCGGAAATCAGTTTTTGGGGACGGAGCGTATCGGTAAGCTCATGCGACAGTACGCCATCCCCTGCATCATCTCGCTGCTGGTGGGCGCGCTTTACAACATCGTAGACCAGATCTTCATCGCCAACGCCAGCTACCTCGGCTCCTACGGCAACGCCGCCAACACAGTCATATTTCCGCTAACGGTGGTGGCGCTGGCCATCGCCGTCATGGTGGGCGACGGTTGCTGCGCCTTCGTCAGCATGGCGCTGGGCAGAAACGAGGTGGATAAGGCCAGGCGCAGCGTGGGCAACGCGGTGGTGTTATCTGTCGTCAGCAGTCTTGTTCTGACGGCGGTATACCTCATGTTCGCAAACAGCATCATCGCCATGTTCGGCGGCACAGTCAACGAAGAAACGTTCCATCACTCACAGGAGTATTTCTTCTATATTACGCTGGGCATCCCGTTCTATATGTTTGGTCAGGCTATGAACCCTATCATCCGCGCCGATGGCAATCCCAAGTTCGCCATGATCTCCACATTGGCAGGCGCTGTTATCAACATCATCCTCGACCCCATTTTTATCTTTGTATTCAAATGGGGCATGATGGGTGCGGCAGTGGCCACAGTCATCGGTCAGGTGTTCACGGCGATCCTTGCGGTATGGTATCTGCTGAACATGAAGATCATCAAGCCCGCCTCCGGCGACTATACCCTGCGGGGCAGCATCTGCGGGCGGATGCTGACGCTGGGCATCACCAGCTTCCTCTCCCAGATCAGCCTCGTGGCGGCTATGGCGGCCATCAACAATATGCTCCGCAAATACGGCGCGCTGGACGCTGTGTTCGGGCAGGCGCAGTACGCGCAGATCCCCATGGCGGTGGTGGGCATCGTGATGAAGTTCTTCCAGATCGTCATTTCCATCGTGGTGGGCATGGCGGCAGGCTGCATTCCCATCGTGGGCTACAACATGGGCGCAGAGAAAAAGCTCCGTGTGCGGGAGTTGTTCACCAAGCTGCTGGTGGCCGAGGCACTGGTGGGCGCGGTGGCGCTGATTCTGGCAGAGGGCTTTCCCCGTCAGCTCATCGCTATTTTCGGTGCGGCCAACGAGAGCAACTACTACACCGATTTCGCCATTAAAGCCTTCCGCACGTATCTCTGCATGATGATTCTCGCCTGCGTCAACAAGGCGTGTTTCATCTTTTTGCAGGCAGTCGGCAAGGCGCTCTCGTCCACGCTGTTGTCCATGTTCCGAGAGGTGGTGTTCGGTGTGGGCTTTGCCCTGCTGCTGCCGGTGTTCTTCGGTCTGGACGGCGTGCTGTATTCCATGCCGGTATCGGATATTCTGACCTTTATCATCTCAGCAGTTATTATCGTAAAAACCTATCGGGAATTGCATACGGAAGGAGTGCAGAAAGTATGAAAAACAGAGTGATTACCATCAGCCGCGAATTTGGCAGCGGCGGACGCACCATCGGCAAAAAGGTAGCGGAAAAGCTGGGCATCCCCTGCTATGACGCGGAGATCATTCAGGAAATGACGAAGGAGACCGGCTTCGCGCCGGACTATGTGAAGGAGGCGGGCGAGTACGCTCCCGGCAGTTTCCTGTCCTCCGCCTTTTCCAACCGGATGTTCGGCCCCACCAACGAGGACATTCTCTGGGAGCACCAGTACAAGGTCATCACAGACCTTGCCGCAAAAGGTCCCTGCGTCATTGTGGGACGCTGCGCGGACTACATTTTGCAGGACACGGCGGACTGCCTGAAGGTCTTTATCCATGCGGATCTGGCGTTCCGCGCCAAGCGCATCGTGGAGGTCTACGGTGAGCGGGAGCAGTCCCCGGAGGAGCGTTTGCGGGATAAGGACAAGCGGCGGGCGGCGTATCACCGCTTCTACACCAACATGAAGTGGGGACACGCCCAGAACTACCACCTGACGCTGGACAGCGGCGTTATCGGTATCAACAAGTGCGTGAACATCATCGCGGAGCTGTATTGACAAGCTGAGAAATCGGCACCTGCCTCAAAAAGCAGGTGCCGATTTTTATGATTTGCCCTTGCCGGTGCAGGAGGCGGGGATCGCGGCTTGACTTGCTCCGCAGCTCAATACGCCGGATCCTTCAGCTCCCGGCGGATCTGCGGGAAGGCCGCATCCTCGCCCTGCTTCTTCAGCAGCAGCAGCCACCGGTCCAGCAGGTCGCTGGTCTCCTGGTTGATGAGAATGTGCCCCTTGGAGCCCTGATAATAGTCATAGGGCGATGCATCGGTATATTTTTCCCCTTGGTACACCCGGCAGGCAGCGATGCGGTCGCAGAACATCTCCGCCACATAGCGCTTGGGCATTTTACACCCGCCCATGTATACGCTGCCGTCCGGCCGCAGGCAATAGTCGATCCAGTACTCAAAGTGATGGCGGTTGCGGCCCTTATGATGCAGCCACGACAGGCTTACGCCGTTTTCCAGGCGCTCCTGGTCGTTGGGACTGCGGTATCCCTGGTAATATTTGGCGCTGCGCCAGAACTCCGTGGGGCTGTATTTGCTCAGATCGTGGGTCAGTCCCTGCCACACCAGCCCCAGCCGCAGGCAGTAATGCCGCACCAGCCGCCGGTGGCGGCCCACCGTGCGCAGATGCTCACGAATATGCATGCGCCGTCCCCCCTTTTTTCGCTTTTCCTATGATACCACAAAAGGGCTCCCGGCGCAAACGGCAGACTTTGGCGAAATGACGAAAAATGACGGGATTTTTCTACGGCAGATTTTGCTTTTTATTCACACTCCTGTCATAGGTCTATGTTATAATCATAACAAAGGATCAAACGAGAACAAGGAGGCGCATCTTTTTCATGATGATCGAGAAGAGCGGCACCATCCGGCTGAAGGATATCCACATTCCCCAGGGGGGCACGCCGGAGCAGCAGGAGCTGGCCCAGGGCATGGTACGGGTGAATCACCTGTATCGCAGCGCTCTGAAGGTCGCCGTCACCCAGCTGGAGATCCTGGACGAGGAATTTGCCAGCCTGTACGACCACTCTCCCATCCACCATATCGAGTACCGCATCAAAACCGTGGACAGCATCGTGGAAAAGCTGAAGCGCCGGGGGTTTGAGGTCACCATCGACAATATCTATGCCCACATCCAGGACGTAGCCGGCGTCCGGGTTATCTGCAACTATCTGGACGATATCTACTATCTCCGCAGTCTGCTGGCCCGCAATGAGAATTTCAAGATCATCCGGGAGGTGGACTACATCCAGCAGCCCAAGGAGTCCGGCTACCGAAGCCTGCACCTGATCTGCGATGTGCCCATCGTGATCTCTGAGGGAATGCTGCACCTGCCGGTGGAGATCCAGCTGCGTACCATTGCCATGGACATGTGGGCCAGCCTGGAGCATGAGCTGCGCTATAAGTCGCAGCGGGACTTTTCCCCTGACGACGCGGCGCGCCTGCGCCTGTGCTCCGATGCCATCAGCGAGATCGACCGGGAAATGCAGGATATCTACCAGGGCAGAGGACCGGAATACCACGCGTAGAACCCCGCTGCAAAAAGAAATGTACTCCCCCATGCAGGACGCTGCCGTCCGCATGGGGGAGCAAGTTTATGCCGCCTGGGCGGCGTTACGCCTTGGGCTGCTGTTGGGTGATGCAGTGGATGTTGCCGCCGCCGAAGGCGATCTCCCGGGTCTGGACCCCCACGATCTGGCGGTCCGGGAACATCTGCTGCAGCTGCTGGATGGCCAGCCGGTCGTTTTCGTCGCCGTACTGGGGGGCGATAACGGCCCCGTTGACGATGAGAAAGTTCATATACGAGGCGATGCTGACCTCGCCGTTTTCCCGGGGGGCGGTGCCCTCCACGGCGTCGATGGTCTCCGCCCCCTCCAGATAGCAGGGCTTTTTCGTCAGGCACAGCTTGTGCACCGTCAGGCGGCGGCCCTTGGCGTCGGTGGCCTGGCTCAGGGTGCGGAAGGCGTCCTGGGCTGCCTGATAGAAGGGGTTCTCCGGGTCCTCGGTCCAGATGCAGGCCACCTCTCCCGGGGCCACGAAGCAGGCCACGTCGTCAATATGGCCGTTGGTCTCATCGGGGTCGATGCCGTCCCGCAGCCAGATGACCTTCTCGCACCCCAGATAGCCGCAGAGCTTTTCTTCAATATCCCGGCGGCTCAGCTCCGGGTTCCGTCCTGGGGACAGCAGGCACATCTCCGTGGTCAGCACCGTGCCCTGACCGTCCACATGGATGGACCCGCCCTCCAGCACAAAATCGTCGGTGCGGTAGCTGTCCACCCCCTCCAGCTCGCAGATCTTCCGGGCCACCAGGTCGTCCTGATCCCAGGGAAAGTACAGCCCGTCGTACAGGCCGCCCCAGGCGTTGAAGGTCCAGTCCACTGCCCGCAGACCGCCCTGGTCGTTTTTCACAAAGGTAGGGCCGCAGTCCCGGACCCAGGCGTCGTTGCTGGTCATCTCCACCACCCGCACGTCCTCCGGCAGGCGGGCCCGGGCATTCTGAAACTGGTCGGGATTCACGCATACCGTCACCGGCTCAAACCGGGCGATGGCCCGGGCTACGTCAATGAATGCCTGCTGGGCGGGCTTGGCCCCGCCGCGCCAGTTATCGGGCCGCTGGGGCCACAGCATCCATACGCCGCTCTGCTCCTCAAATTCCCCGGGCATGCGATACCCGTCCTGCCGGGGCGTGGTTCCTGTGATTCGTTTTGCCATAGCTGTTATCCTCCTGATATGGGATGATGCCGCCGCCGGACGGCGATGAGCAGCTCGCCCAGCAGCACACTGATGATGGAGCCCACGGTAATGGGCAGAATGGTGGCCAGCGTCTCCCGGTCCGTGGACAGGGGGACGGCGGTGAATACGATGGACAGGGCGATGAGCGCCATGGGCACATAGGCCAGCACCCGCAGCATTCCCGGGCCTCCCGGTACCCGGAAGGGCCGCTCCGCATCCGGGAACCTTTGCCGCAGGGCCAGAAACGCCGGAAACACCGGCAGATAGCTCAGCAGCAGCATCACCAGGTTCAGGGCGAAGAAGCTCCAGAACAGGGAGGAATCCGGGCTCACCGCCTGGATGGCAGCTCCCAGCAGACACACCGCCGAGGCTACGATCCCGCTGACCAGCGCCGAGCCCACGGGCATCTGGTTGTCCTTCCGCCGCCGGGCGAACACGGCGGGCATATCTCCCCGCTCCGCGGCATAGGCGGCGGTGGAATTGACGCCCATGGACCAGGAGATCATGTTGCCGAACAGCGTTACCAGAAACAGCAGGGCCACAATGCCCACCAGCACGCCGCCGGTGGCGCCGGTCATCAGGGATACGGCATCGATGAGGCCGGAGTCCACACTGATGTCCCGGGTAGGCACGGCGGCCCCGATGCCGAAGGCCGAAAACAGGTAAATGGCCGCAATGACGATGCCGCCGGCAACGATGGCCTGGGGGATCTGCCGCCGGGGGTCCGCCATGCTGCCGGCATAGGTGCACACCACCTCAAAGCCCAGAAAGTTGAAGATGATGACGGAGATATACGACAGACTGTCCAGGTCGAAGGACGGCAGAAAGGTCCGGGCCGTCATGTCGTTGACAAAGCCATTTTTCGCCACATACACGATGCCCAGCACCCCCACCGTCACCGCCAGCAGAATCTTGATGGCGGCGCTGAGGTTCAGGATGATGATGCTGTCGCACACCGGATAAAAGGCCACCACGGTGACGATCCAGATAAACGCCAGCTGGATCAGCAGGGACCACACCGGCCCCGGCTGCCAGCCGAACACATACCCCAGCAGCTCCGGACACATGACCGCCAGGGATGCCATCCACAGAGGGAAGTTGATCCAGTAGTACCACGAGGCCCGGGCGCCCCAGCGGGAGTCGGGCCACGCCGTGTGGATCCAGTCGTACAGGCCGCCGTCCCCGGGAAAGGCGGTGCCCAGCTCCGAGGAGATGAGCCCATAGGGCAGCAGAAACGCCGCGATCATGAACAGCCACCAGAAATACTGGCTGTTGCCGATGGACGCCACCGGCGCGGCGGCCTCCGCCACAAACACCACGCAGATGACGGACAGCACCACGTCCGCCAGCCGAAATTTGCGTTTTTCCATGTCAGCTCAGGCCCCGGTCCGCCATAAAGCGCTCCAGCTGCTCCCGGGCGGCGGCCATCTCCAGCTCCGTGTGCCTCTGGCGGCACCGGGTGAAGTATACCAGCAGGCCCCGCATGGCCGTCAGGCGGTTGCCGGCCTGCTCCCAGCACAGGGAGGCGGCGGAGTCGGCTACCTCGTCGGTGACGTCCTCACCCCGGGTGGCGGGCAGGCAGTGCAGGAACTTGCACCCGATGGCCCCCAGGCTCATCAGCTCCCGGTTCACCTGATAGTCGTGGAACACCTCCACCCGCTGCTCCTTGGGCATCTCGTTTTCATACAGGCCGTACCACACGTCGGTATAGATGAAGTCCGCGTCCCGGACGGCGCTGCGGTCGTCGGTGACCAGGAAGCTGCCGCCGCTTTCCCGGCAATTGCGCTCCATGATGGCCTGATGGCCATCGGTCAGCTGATGGCCCTTGGGGCCGTAGTGGACGAATTTCATGCCCAGGTGGGTGGTGATGAAGCCCAGGGACGCGCACACCTGGGTGCCGTCGCCCACGAACACCACCTTGCAGTCCGACAGCTTCTTGCCCCGGGGCAGGTTCTCCGCCATGGTGCACAGGTCGCCGATCTCCTGGGTGGGGTGGTTATAGTCGGACATGCCGTTGAGCACCGGAATGGAGCACGCCTCCGCCAGGTCCACGATGGTGCGGTGCTCAATGACCCGGGCCATGACCACGTCCACCAGATAGCTCAGCACCCGTCCGGTGTCGCCGATGGTCTCGTGTCCGCCCAGCTGGATCATGCCGGGGCCCAGATACTGGGCGTGGCCCCCCAGCTGGCTCATGGCCGTCTCAAAGGACACCCGGGTCCGGGTGGAGGACTGCTGAAAGATCATGCCCAGGTTCCTGTTTTTCATCAGCGGCGGGTAATAGCCGCCCCGGATGGCGTCCTTGATGGACAGGCTCAGCTGGATCATGTCCAGCAGCTCCTTTGCCGAAAAGTCGTTGGTGTCGATAAAATCCTTGACCATATGGTTTCCTCCTGCAAGAAATAGTTGGAAAATTTCCGCGTTCGGCCTTATTATGCGCCCGATGGCGCGTCTCTATGCAAAAAAAGCCGCCTCTCGCTCCGCCGCCGTGAAAATGACGCAGGGAGGATTATATTTTCTTGCGGAATCGGCAAATTTACTGTTGCAAAAGCGCGAAGAAGGGCTTAAAATAGATTCTGAATCAGAGTGCCTGAAAACGTGCGGGGGAGGTCTCCGCAGCCCCTCGTACAGGGCAATGGAAAATCACATATAAAGGAAAGGAATGAACAAAATGAACCAAACGCAAACACGATCTCCGCGGAAGAGATTGCTGTCGCTGATTCTGGCGGTGATTCTGATGATCGGGCTGCTGCCCATCTCCGCATTCGCCACCTCGGCCAGCGCCCAGGCGGGCGAGGACAAGGCCGCGACCCAGGACAGCGAGTTCCTGCGCATTTTCCACCTGGACTGCGGCAGAAAGTATTTCACCGTCAGTGAGATCGAGGGCATCATCGATCAGCTGGCAGAAAATCACTATACGCATATCCAGCTGGCCTTCGGCAACAACGGTTTCCGGTTCCTGCTGAACGATATGTCTGTGAAGGCCAACAACAAGACATATAGCAGCGATGATGTGAAAAATGCTGTCACTAATGGCAATACCACATACAGTAACGGCAAGAATACCGCCAGCACGATGCTGTCCGAGACTGACATGGACACCATTATTGCCTATGCCAAGGGCAAAGACATTTCCATCATCCCCATGCTCAATACGCCGGGCCACATGGATGCTTTGGTCAGCGCCATGAGGGAGTTGAGCGTTGGCACTCAAAGAAGCGATTCCGAGATGAGCCTGACCTCCGATGCGCAGGTTGAGTTTATCAAGGCATTGCAGCAGAAGTACATCACGTATTTTGCGTCCAAGGGCAGCAAGTATTATAACCTTGCAGCGGACGAGTATAGCTTCAGCGGCCTGAACGATACGGAGTACACGGTCTTCGCAAAGTATGTCAATGAAGTTGCCAAGATGGTCAAGGATGCCAAAATGACCCCTCTGGCCTATAATGATGGTTTTCTTTATTCCGGAAAGACAACCTCCGTTCCGTTTGACAAGGATATTGTGATCTGCTATTGGGCGCAGGACACAAACTATGCATCCGTGACCGAATTGCACAATGCTGGCTTCAAGATTCTCAACAACAATGATGCGTGGTACTACGTGCTGGGCGACTATCTGAATTTCTGGGCACATCCGCAGTGGCGTTATGCAGATGCAAAAGAAGGCATCCAGAAAGTTCCTGTTACCCAGGCTAAGAATGTTGCAGACAAGGAGATACCCGTTGTTGGCAGCGTTCTGTGCTGCTGGTGCGATGGCCCGCACCTGAGTTGGGCAGATAGCAAGGACAAGGTCTATGACCTGATCGCCACCATGGCCAACTATAACCCCGACTACTTCACCGATAAGGTAAAGCTGTCTGCCTCTGATGATGCCACGGGTGTCTCCGTTGCGGTGACTGGCGCCAAGGGCCAGAAGGCAACGGTGGAAGTGAAGAAAATTACTTCTGGCTTTACCTTTGACACAGAAGCACACGTCTCCTATAACGTGACTCCCGCCGTTGATGGCAAGGCCTATACCGGTGAGGGCATCGTGACGCTGCCTGTTCCCGAGGGCTGGGCCACAGAGGATTCCCGCATTCACGCCTATATCATCGACAACGGCGCTGTGAAGCTGATTTCCGGCACCCTGTCCGGCGGCAAATACACCTTCCAGGTCCCCCACTTCTCCGAAATGGGCCTCGTCCAGCTGGCGAAGGGGGCAGGCTCTACGGAGAACGTCACCGTCGCCGTGGACCGGACCAGCAAGGCCTACGACCTGACCGGCGATAATCTGCCTGGGGATGGTACGTATAAAACCGATGATGGCATCGCCTCTTACACGATTGCCACCTCTACCGGTAAGATGACTGCCACAAAGGCAACCTCCATTGACAGCAAAACGGAATATATCATCGGCAACGGCTCCCAGTATCTGAAGCTTAGCGGCAGCAGCATCAGATCGACCACTAACCTCGACGATGCTACCAAGTGGACCATTTCCAGCAGCGGAACTGGGTATACCATCAAGTCCGACAGCTATTATCTGGGTTATAGCGGCTCTAATTGGGAATACTCGCCGACAGTATCCTCCACTCGTACTATCTGGAACTGGTCTACGAGCGATGGGTTTTCTGTCAGCATCTACAATTATTACGATTATTACCTGACCTACAGCAACGGCTGGGCGCTGAGCTACTATTCCTCCACCGCCGCAAACAACGGCCAGCCGTATACCACCACGGCAGAGAAAGCTGGGACCACCGTCACCTTTAAGGGCCTGAAGGTTGGCACGACCTCCGTCACCATCGGCGGTACGACCTACTCCGTCACCGTTGTCGAAAAGCAGAACGTGGAGATTCCCATCTCCATCATCGACTACCGCGCCGACGGCCTGCTGTTTGACTATAGTTACGCACACTGGGGGGATTATCCTGACTCGTATCGGTATTCTCTTGTCCATGGCAAGTCCATTGAAGAAACATATTATAGTACATTTGTAACAGCGTCGAAGGATTCCAACGGGCTGTACTATATTGATGGCACAAACAGCAACGTAGAAAAAATTGCCGGAACAAGAATTGAGCAAACAAGGACCCCTGAAAATTCGAATTACGTCGGCAAGTTCAATTCCAATAACATGGATAACTCCTGGTCCCGCGCCGGTCTTGTTCAGGAGCGGCTGGGCTCCAACGGCATGCCCGTTTACACCGACGCGGCTGTCAAGTATGTGGCAAGTCTGCTGGCGAAAGGCTATTACAACGATGTGTCTGATAGCAAATTTAGCTGCAACACCTTGTTGAAAAACACTTTCCTGACAGAAGGTGCGTCGCGCAGTGTTTTGGCTTCCACAGCGCCGACAGATTTCTCTGAGAACTTCAGAAACGCCAAGACCTACGCCAATATCAGCAATGCCTATGACCTGGCCTGGTACCTGCTGAACACCATTTATCAGGCGGATACCAATATGACCACGGTCACCGGCACGGACAAAGCCGAGCACCAGGTGCCCATCTACGGCATGGCTGTGGATGCCTACAAGTCCATTATCCTGTCAGATGATGGAAACGGCACCTATTCCTTCGAGGCGGGCTATAGTAACGTTGCTGGGCATGTCAATTACGACCGGGATAAAGAGGCTATTTACGAGGATACGGCGGTCGCCGAAAATTATGGCTTCTATCCCCTGGAGAACCTCGGCTATGAGCAGCCCGGCCTGCTGAAGAAAACCTCGATTATTGATGGCCAAAACCGCAATGGCGGCTTCACCCTGCGGGGCGAGTCCCAGTTTGTGTACAAGAAGGACGCCAACCTGTACTTCACCTTCACCGGCGACGACGATGTGTACATGTACATCAACGGCGTCCTGGCTATGGACCTGGGCGGCGCCCATGGCCGGAACAGCAAGACCGTTAACCTCAACGATCTGGACGCGACGAAGTATGGCCTGAAAGAAGGCCAGGTTGCCACCTTCACCTTCTTCTACATGGAGCGCTGCTCCGATGCCTCCACCTTCGGCATCAAGACCAACATGGAGCTGGTCCAGCGTGATATCAACGTGGAAAAGAAGGCCTACGACACCAGCTATGTCAACGAGTATGCCTCCGGCACCGCTGTGATCAATGGCACCACCGTGGCCTATGATCTGATCGTCACCAACAAGAGCAACAGCCCCATGACCCAGATCAAGCTCACCGATACCGACAGCCTGGGCGGCAATGTAACTATCGGCAGCGGCGTGGATGTGTCTCCCGTTGTGACGCCTGGTAAACCCAACGACAAGGGCACTGTGGCCCTGGGCCAGGGGAACGGTTATGTCCTCTTTATCACCGACAGCAACGGCGCGGAAGTAAAGGGTAGCAGCAAGAGCCCCAGCAGCTTGCAGGCCCTGTCCGATGAAATTGCCGGGCTCACGCTGCCTGCCGGTCAGTCCCTGCATGTCCGCTTCCTGACGGCTAAGACGGAGATCAACGAATCCAAGATTCTGGATTACATCAACACCGTCGAGGTCAGCGCAAAGGTCGGCGGCCAGGCCCTGTCTGACACGGCCAGCCACGAGCTGTACAGCTACAATGCCAACGATACCGGCAGAACCTATGTGGTGGACTTCGGCCTGCCTCTGGAGATCACGGGTATTTTTGACGAGGGTGCCAAGGACAACATCGGCGAGGTTTCTCTGAGTCCGAAGAATGAGCAGAAATATGGTACCGTTACAATCGCACCCAGCGGCTTCGGCACAACTTTGACCTATACCCGCACGGCCGACAAGACCATCAACGAGCCCGAGACCATTACGCTGGATGTTGTTTACAAGATCGGCAACAGCGACATCAAGCTGGAAAAGACCCTCACCATCATCCCCGCCAGCAATGTGTACTACGAGGACAGCCTGGCCAGCTTTACCAATGGTTCGGGCGTGGCTGAGAATGCCACGTGGAGCATTGTGAACGACAAGAACGAGACGGTCACCGAAAACGGCGGAAGCGATGTGTACCAGGCTCTGGAAGAGCTGGGCAAGAGCGGTGTCTACGGCTACGACAAGCAGTACAACAGCTCCTCCATGCTCTCCATGGGCACCGCCCACAAGGTCACCGTGACGTCCGAGATGCTTGCGAAATGGGAGAAGAATGACACCACCTCCGCCTGGCCCACCGCCAGCTTCACCTTCACCGGCACCGGCTTCGATGTCATCTCCCTGACGGACAACACCTCCGGCGCTATCCTGGTCAAGGTCACCGGCGCTGGCGCTGATAACAGCACCTACAGCAAGAACTATCTGGTGAACAACTACTATGGGTATGCCTATAACAAGGAAACCGGAGAGTGGACGATCGTCAACGATGGCGGCAACAACGCCCTGTACCAGATTCCTGTCATGAAGGTTGATGTGCCTTATGGTGCTTACAACGTGACGATCCAGGTGTTCTATAACCAGATCTTCGATAAGACGGGCAACACTCAATACAACTTCTGGCTGGATGCCATCCGCGTCTATAACCCCATGGGCGAGAACGGGAACAGCTACTACACCCAGGACAACGAGGGCTATCCCCAGTACATCAAGCTGCATGATGCTTTGGCGGACGGTACTGCAAAGCCAGATGATAAGACTGACAAGATGGTGTTCATCGATGGCGGCAGCACGGCTGATATTGCCACCTATGCCAACTACGGTCCCAACAACGAGGTCTACCTGATGAAGGGCCAGGCCATCACCTTCAAGATTCCGGCCAATGACAAAATCGCCAGCATCCAGATCGGCGCTAAGGCCCCGGATGGCAAGGCTAACATGGTGGTGAAAGACGGAACTGGTGCGGAACGGAAGAACCAGGAACTCAACACCGCTACGGAGATGTACTATGAAATCTCTACAACCAGCGGCCAGTTCACCATCAGCAACACCGGCGATGGCATCCTGTCCCTGACCAACCTGAAGATCACCTATAAAATCAAACCGGCAGAAAATGAGAAGGTCACCCTCGCTGCCCTGGACACCCAGGAGCAGGAGAACGCCGTCAGCCTGGTGCGGGCTCTGTTCACCGCGCCGGTGGCCACCTTCAGCCCGGAGACCTTTGAGGCCGATTGGGGCCGGGCGGTCCGCGCCGGTAAGCGGGCTACCCTGACGGTGAAGACCTCTGCGGACGTGGAAAGCATCACGGTGGACGGTCAGTCTATCACCAGCTACACTACCCGCACCCAGCGCACCGGCTGGGGCTGGTGGTCTCCCAAGGTCACCTATCACGTGTTCACCTACACCACCACCGCTCCCGCCCAGACCACGGACTACGCAGTCTGCGCAGTGAATGCGGAAGGTACTGCCAGCGAAGCGGTCACCGCCACCCTGACGGTGCGGCCCGCCACCTGGTGGAACTGGTGGTTCTGAGAAAGGAGCGATCGAAACAATGAAATCCTATGTGACCCCGATGCTGAGCTTCGAGAGCTTCGAGTTGACTAGCAACACGGCCAGCGCTTGTGAAAATACGACCCATGAATTTGCATCTGGTGTGTGTGGACTTTGGATTGGCGGTGCAAATCTCTTCCTGGAAAAAATAACTGGATGCGATGTGCCAGTGCAGGATGGATATGATGGTTATTGCTATCATCATCCAACAGACAACAATAATCTCTTCAATTCCTGACCCAACCTAATACGCCGAAAGAGCCCTGCCCCCATGGGGCGGGGCTCTTTGCAAAGGAGCAATGTATGAAACAAACCATCAAGTGCGCCGCCCTGCTGCTGGCCCTGGTGCTGCTGTGCGCCGGGTGCGGCAAAAAGCAGCCCGCCCAGCCCGACCAGTACGGCCTGGCCCCGGAGCCCTCCAAGCTGGACGGCGTGGCCATCGGCAATGACCTGGAGATCGTCAGCACCGGGCGCTACGCCGGCCTGTTTGTGGAGGACGGCAGCGACGAGACCGTGTCCGACGTGTTCTGCATCCGCGTGAAGAACACCGGCTCCACCGGCGTGCAGTACGCCCACATCACCCTCACCCGGGGCGGGGAGTGCTACGAATTTGACATCACCACCCTGCTGCCTGGGGAGACGGTCCAGGCCCTGGAGCTCAGCCGCCAGACCCTGCCGGAGAAACCGGCGGAGCTTACCGCCGCCGTGACCACCTATGCCCCCTTCAGCGAGACCCCCTCCATGCACGACGACGTGCTGGAGGTGGCCGCGTCCCAGAACGGCATCACCGTTACCAACCGCTCCGACGCCGCCATGTCCCAGGTCTATGTCTACTACAAAAACGCCAGCGGCGACCTGCTGCTGGGGGGCATTACCTATCGCGCCGGGCTGACGGACCTGGGCCCCGGCGAGACCCGGACCTGCTACGCCGGGCACTACAGCCAGGACTCCAGCCGCCTGCTTTTCGTGACCTATGCCCCGTAAGCTGTACCGCTTCGGCGGCATGACCTTCGTCCTGGAGGCGGATTCGCCCATCGCGGACTCGCCTATGTGCGAGCCCTTCCGGGTAGGGGCGGGAGAACCGGCGGACCATACCGTCCGACTGACCTTCAGCGACCGGATACCCGACCCGCCTCAGAATGCCCTGCGCCAGGGGCCGCTATACCGCTGGTACACCGGCAGCGCCCGCTGCACTCTGCAGCGCTACAGCGCTCCCGGCAGAACGCCGCAGTTCACCTACGCCGAGACCCGCCCCGGCCATACGGACCTGGTGTTCGCCGAGAGCTACCGGACCGGTGCGTCGGCCCGGGTGGTGCTGGAGTCGGCGGGGCTGTTCGACATCCTGGCGGATGCCGGGATGCTGGTGCTGCACAGCGCCTATATCGTCACCCGCCAGGGGGAGGGCATCCTGTTCTCCGGCCCCAGCGGCATCGGAAAAAGCACCCAGGCCGCCCTGTGGCAGCGCTATGGGGCCGCGCAGACCGTCAATGGCGACCGGGCCCTGGTCCGGCCCGACACCGGGACCGTCAGCGGCGTCATGTATGCCGGTACCTCCGGCATCTGCCGGAACGTCACTGCGCCGCTGCGGGCGGTGGTGCTGCTGCATCAGGCCCCGGAGAGCCGGGTGACGGATATCCGGCCCCAGGAGGCCTTTGCCCGGGTGCTGAGTCAGTGCGCCTATCACCAGTGGGACCCCGCCTCCGCCGCGCGGATGACGGAGCTGGCGGCCCGGCTGGTTACCAACGTACCCATCCGGCAGCTGGACTGCCGGGCGGATGAGAGCGCCGTCCGGGCGCTGGAAGAAGCATTAAGGAGGACCTGAAATGGAATTCAGCAGCACGGAGCCCCGGCTGTCATCGTACCTGCATGCCAGGGCCTGCCGGTCCGGAACGCCCCTGGCCGGGAATTTTGAGCTGACGGCCCGGTGCAACTTCAACTGTAAAATGTGCTACGTCCACCTGACGGCGGAGGAGCAGCAGCGCCGGGGCCGGGAGCTTACTGCAGACGAATGGCTGGCCATCGCCCAGGAGGCCCGCAGCCGGGGCATGCTGTTCCTGCTGCTGACCGGCGGCGAGCCGCTGATCCGCAAGGATTTCCGCTATTTGCTGACGGAGCTGAAGAAAATGGGGCTGTTGGTGTCGGTGAACAGCAACGGGTCCCTTATCGACCGGGACTGGCTGGACTTTTTCCGGCACGAGCCGCCGTTCCGCTTCAACATCACCCTCTACGGGGCCAGCGATGCCGCCTATGAGCGGCTGTGCGGCCGTCCCATGTTTGCCCGGGTCACGGAGAATATCCGGGCCCTGCGGGAGCTGGGCGTGGGGGTAAAGCTGAACGTGTCCATGACGCCGTACAACGTGGCGGATATGGCGGGAATTTACCGCATCGCCCAGGAGCTGGGCGCCCCCATGCAGCTGGCTACCTACATGTTCCCGCCTATCCGGCGGGACGAGGCGCTGGTAGGCAGCAACGACCGGTTCACCGCCTGCCAGGCGGCGGAATACAGCGTCCAATGGGATCGGCTGCGGCTGACCCCGGAGCAATTCCGGCAGCGGGCCCAGGCCATGAAGCAGGGCCTCGCCCTGCCGTCGGAGGATGATGTCTGCGACGGTACACCCGGCGAGGGTGTGGCCTGCCGGGCCGGGCGCAGCGCCTTCTGGATCAACTGGCAGGGCGGCATGACTCCCTGCGGCATGATGACGCAGCCGCTGTTTTCCGTGCCGGAGCTGGGCTTTGCCCAGGCATGGGAGCGGACCAGGGCGGCTACGGAGCGGATCCGTCTGCCGGGGGCCTGCGCGGGCTGCCGGCTGAAGGAGATTTGCCATGCCTGCGCCGCCATGTGCGTGACGGAGACCGGACATTTCGACACGAAGCCGGAATATGTCTGTGAAATGACCCATGAGACGGTCCGACGGACCATCGAGGAGGCTGAAAATGGAAATTCGTAAGCAGCTGGTAAAGCGCAATATCGCCGGGGACGTGATCCTGGTGCCTATCGGCGATGCATCCCTGGAGCTCAAGGGCCTGGTGACTCTGAACGAGACCGGTGAGCTGCTGTGGGACAGGCTGCCCCAGGCGGCGGATGCGGCGGATCTGGCGGCGGCGCTGCGGGCGGAGTACGATGTGGATGAGCCCACGGCGCTGCAGGACGCACAGGCGTTCCTGGACGCCCTGCGGCAGCTGAATATTGTCTGAAACGAACCCTCCGGCTTCGGGCCGGAGGGTTCGTGAGCCTGTCAAGAAAGTAGGATTGCCTCCGGCTTCGGGCCGGAGGGTTCGTTTTTGCGCGGCGCCGATTGTAATACCCGGCAGTTTGTGGTAGAATCGGTTGAACAGCGTTTCGGATATTTGGGCAGACTCGGAGGGAGTGACAACATGGACAGAGAAGCATTTGACCGGAAATATACCCGGCGCCTTAACCTGCAGCAGACGGAAGCTGTCCATGCCGTAGACGGCGCGGTGCTGCTGCTGGCGGTGCCCGGCAGCGGGAAAACCACCGTACTGGTGACCCGGCTGGGCTACATGCTGTGCTGCTGCGGCATCGCCCCGGATCAGATCCTGACCATGACCTATACCCGGGCTGCCACCCGTGAAATGAAGCAGCGCTTTTCCCGGCTGTTCGGGGATGACTGCCCGCAGATTCCGCAGTTCCGCACCATCAACGGCGTCTCCTCCAAGATCATCTCCTTCTATACCCAGGACCACGGAAAGGGCCAGGCCTTCCCCCTGATAGAGGATGAGGGCGCTCTTGCCAGGCTGGTTTCGGACCTGTACCGGGAGCTCAGCGGTGAATATGCCACCCAGAGCGTTACGAAAGGGCTGCGCAGATACATTGCATACGCAAAGAACATGATGCTGAACCAGGAGGAAATCAGCCAACTGGACACGGGGTTCGAAAAATTCCCGGAGCTGTACAGCCGGTATAACCAAACCCTGCGCAGGCAGCGCTGGATGGATTATGACGACCAGATGGTATATGCCAAAACCATTCTGGAGCGGTATCCCGATGTGCTGGCCCATTTTCAGGAGGCTTTTCCCTATATCTGCGTGGACGAGTCCCAGGACACATCCCGGATCCAGCATGCCATCATCAACCTCCTGGCCCGGAAATCCGGGAATATTTTTCTGGTGGGCGACGAGGATCAGAGCATTTACGGCTTCCGTGCCGCTTATCCGGATGCGCTGATGCAATTTGAGCGCACCTATCCCGGAGCCCGGGTGCTGCTGATGGAGGAAAATTATCGCTCCACCCCGGAGATTCTCCGGACAGCGGATGCATTTATCTGGCGGAACCACGACCGCCGCCCCAAAACCATCCGCCCCACCAGGGCCTCCGGCGCAGGCGTGCACCTGGTCCGGGCGGCGGACCGTGCCGCCCAATACGCGTGGCTCATTCACGCGGCGGCGCACTCCGACGGACAAATGGCCGTCCTGTACCGCAACAACGACAGTGTCCTGCCGCTGATCGACCTGCTGGACCGGCGCGGGATACCCTATCGCTGCCGCCAGACGGACGACACATTCTTTACCCACCGGCTCGTCACAGACATTCTGGATATCATCGCCTTTGCCCACGACGGGCAAAATGCGGAGGTATTCCTGCGTATCTATTATAAGCTGGGCGGCGGGATCTCCAAAAAAGAGGCGGAGTTCGCCTGCGAAAAAAGCGCCGCCTCCGGAAAGCCCATTCTGCAGGAGCTGCTGCGCTTTCCGCAGCTGCCCACATTCGTGCGGGACAGCGTGACCGGCCTGATCAGCCTGCTGCCCCGGCTTTTGACGGACCCGGCACAGCGCGGCCTGGACTGCATCTGGCAGGAGCTGCGCTACCGGGACTATGTGGAGCGGCAGCAGCTGGACGGCAACCGGTTTGAGATCCTCCGCCTGCTGGCGGCGCAGGAGCCCAGCCTGGACGGGCTGACGGACCGCCTGGCGTACCTGCGGGACCTGGTGACCCGGCCCCCGGCGGCGCCCGACGCCGGCGTGCTTTTGTCCACCGTGCATTCCAGCAAGGGGCTGGAATACGACACCGTATATCTGCTGGATGTGCTGGACGGCATTCTGCCTGCGGCCGACCCCAAGGAACCGGAGGATCAGAGGCTGTACCAGGAGGAACGCAGGATCTTTTATGTGCCTATGACCCGGGCCAAGGATCATCTGTTCCTGTTCTCCTGCTTGGACCGGGAATCCTCCTTTATCCGGGAATTGCAGAAGGACTTGCCCGTGGAGACATCGGAGGCTGACGACGTGTTCGGCTCCGTGGAGATCGACCCCTGCGGAAAGCCGTATCACCACGCCCGGAAGGGCCGCGGAACGGTTCTGGCCTGCTGCCAGGGACGGTGCCTCGTTGAATATTCCGGCGGGGAGATGCAGCTTCTGACCGTGGGTGAGATGTACGACCAGCGAAGGCTCCTGCAAAGGCTTCCGGAAAAGCCCGCCGTCCGGAAAGAGGGGGTCTCGGCTGCCGGAGCGATCGCGGGGCGGAGTGTGGTCCACACGGTCTTTGGACCGGGGCGTATTACGGCCTACAAGGACCCCGTCGTTACCATACGCTTTCCGAAGGTGGGCGAAAAACACTTTATCCTTTCGGAGTCCATAAAGCGCGGGCTGCTGCGCTATGAGGACGGAGTGACCGGATGAAAGGAGAGTACTCTGCCATGCCTGATGCCGCCGTTGTCCACTATCACCTGCCGGGGCTTTTTGAGTTTTACGATTTTTACCGGGCGTTTTTGCCGCTGTACCGGCGGCACCGGGAATATTTTTACGATTGGTGCGATATTGCATCTCTGTATGGCGCTCCGGAGGGCTGCCTTTGGGGCGGCGGACGGATCGGGTCCGGGAACTGCGATCCCCGGGACGTTCTGGCTTTGACCCGGGAGTACGGCATTTCCGCCCGGCTGACCTTCAGCAATTCCCTGCTGCGGCCGGAGCACCTGGCGGATCGGGGCTGCAACCGGCTGTGCCGCCTGTTTGCCGGAAGCGCAGGTCCGCAAAACGGCGTCATCGTCCACTCGGAGCTGCTGCTGGAGCACCTGCGCAGCGTGTATCCGGAGCTGTATCTTGTTTCATCCACCACCAAGGTGCTTACAGATTTTGCCGCTCTGCGGCAGGAGCTGGAGCGGCCGGAGTTTCGCTGCGTGGTACCGGATTTTCGGCTGAACCGGGCCTTTGACCGGCTGGATACCCTGCCCCGGGCGCTGCGGGACAAGGTAGAATTTCTGTGCAACGAGTGCTGTGATTTCGGCTGCCGGGAGCGGCGGGCCTGCTATGAGGCTGTCAGCCGGGAAAATCTGGGAGAGGGCGGCCCGGTCCACCGCTGCACATCCCCGGACGCCGCCGGAGGCTATCGCTTTTCCCGGGCCATGGAGAATCCCGGCTTCATCGGGGTGGACGACATCCGGAGCACGTATTTGCCCAAGGGCTTTTCCCAATTCAAGATCGAGGGCCGGAGCCTGGGCAGCGCTCTGCTGCTGGAGTTTCTGCTGCACTATCTGACCCGGCCCCCATACCACATTCATGTCCGGGAGGCTCTGTATCTGGACAATGGGCTGGACCTGTTCTGACCGCAAAAAATACTCCCTTGTGCCGCAGCACAAGGGAGTATCAGCCTGTTCAGATCATTATTCCATATCCACGGTGATGTTGTCGGTGCCGTGCCGCTCAAATTCTCCCAGATATTCGTCCATCCGGCTCATGACCTCGTCATAGTTCTCCTCGGTAATAGGGGGATCGTCCATGTCCCGCAGGGCCAGCTCCTGGGCCAGAATTTCAAAGAACGTGTTGTCCTCATAGGCCATGATGGCCTCATGGATGCCGCCCTCGGCAAAGGCCCGGGAGGGGATCAGCTCCCCCTGATACAGCTCCGTCAGCCCCGCCATGCCGTGGCTCAGGCAATAGGAAAAGATCAGGCTCTCCACCTGGTCATACTGCCGGATGCGGTCGTCGCCCCGGGTGGAGTTAAGCACCCAGTTGCCGATATACACCAGGTCCAGCAACCGCCGGAATTGTTTCTCTGTCAGCTTGATCTCCATAAAAAACACCTCCATCTGGCCGGAGCGCTGCGTCTTTATGCACAGTATAGCAGACTCAGGCGGAAAAAACCACTGAAAATACCGGGGAAACTCCCCAAATTTTGACTTGAGTATCCGGTCGTTCCATAGTATAATTGATTAGTTATGAGAATCAGGAGGTGGATGTATGGATACTCGCCCCATCGGGGTTTTTGACTCGGGCCTGGGGGGCCTGACGGCGGTGCGGGAGCTGCGGCGTCTGCTGCCCTCTGAAAACATTATATACTTCGGCGACACGTCCCGTGTGCCCTACGGCGGTCGCTCGGCAGAAATCCTGCTGAAATACGCCCGGCAGGACGTGCGCTTTCTGCGCACCTTTGACATCAAGGCCATTCTGGTGGCTTGCGGCACCGTGTCCACTACGGCGCTGCCCCAGCTGCGGAGGGAGAGCGACATCCCCATCCTGGGCGTTGTGGAGCCTGCGTGCCGCCGGGCGGCGGCCGTGACCCGGAACAAGCGGGTGGGCCTCATCGCCACCGCCGCCTCCGTCCGCAGCGGCGCGTATCAGCGGATTTTGCAGGAGCTGGACCCGGATGTTGCCGTCACGGCCCGGGCGTGCCCGCTGTTTGTGCCGCTGGTGGAAAACGGCCGCTTCCGCCGGGGCGATCCGGTCATCGAAACGGTGGCCAGGGAGTATCTGGAGCCCCTGCGGCAGGAGGGACTGGATACCCTGATCTTAGGCTGCACCCACTATCCCCTGCTGACGGATATCATCGGGGATATTATGGGTCCCGGCGTCACCCTCATCAATGCCAGTGAGGAAGGAGCCTGGGAGCTGAAGCGGACCCTGCGGTCCATGGACCTGCTGGCCCCGGAGAAGCAGACCGGCCAGGCTACCCTGTGCGCCAGCGACCAGCCGGAGGATTTCGGCGCCCTGGCGTCGTACTTCCTGCGGGAGACACTTAGCCACCCGGTGCAGCCGGTGGATATCGACCGGTACTGAGCCGTGGAGGGAGCCGTTCACATTGCCGTCACCAGCCGCAGCCTGTTTGACGGCGGCAGCGAGAGGCTGCACTATGACGGCAGCGGGACCCTACGGCGGACCGCCGCCGGGTGGGACCTGCCCTATAGCGCCGCCTGCCGGGAAAATGGGGCTGCCATTGCCTCCCGCATCCGCCTGACGGAGGAGCCCCGGCGGGCCATCCTGTGGACCCTGGGGTCAGACGGCTACGGCCTGCCCCTGGACCCGGCGCACGAGACGCAGGCGCGTCTGCCCATGGGGCTTACCGTTACTGCCCGGACCCAGATGCTGGACTTTTCCCTGGAGGGACCGGAGGGCTGCATCAACCTTGCCTATACGCTGCTGGACCGGGGACTGCCTCTGAGCCGGATGCAGCTGACCATACGAATCACAAAAGAAACATAAGGAGAGCATCACCATGAATATGATCCAAAACGCCAAGGACCAGGTGCTGGACCTGACCGTTGCCGCCTATGGCAAGGCCGCGGCCCAGGGGCTGCTGCCGGAGGACGTGGCCGTGACCCCGTCGGTGGAGATCCCCAAGGACACCGCCAACGGCGACTATACCACCACCTTCTGCCTGGCCGCCGCCAAGGCCCTGAAAAAGAACCCCCGCCAGGTGGCCCAGATCCTGATGGACCACATGGACCTGGCAGGGTCCTACTTCACCTCCGTGGAGATGGCCGGTCCCGGCTTTCTGAATTTCCGCCTGGGGGACAAGTGGTTCCGGGATACCGTGGCCTGCGTGGAGCGCGAGGGCGCGGACTATGGCTGCAACGACACCCTGAAGGGCCAGAAGATCATGGTGGAGTTCGTATCCGCCAACCCCACGGGCCCCATGCACATGGGCAATGCCCGGGGCGGCGTCCTGGGCGACACCCTGGCCTCCGTGCTGCAGAAGTCCGGGGCCAACGTGTGGCGGGAGTTCTATGTCAACGACGCCGGCAACCAGATCGAGAAATTTGCCAAGAGTCTGGAGGCCCGGTATCTCCAGATCATCAAGGGCGAGGACGCCGTGGAATTCCCCGAGGACGGCTACCACGGTGACGATATCCGGGAGCTGGCCCGCGCCTTCTATGAGAAGGAAGGGGACAAGTACCTGGACTGCGACGAAAAGACCCGCCACGATGCTTTGGCCCGGTTCGGCCTGGACAACAACATCCCCAATATGCAGCGGGACCTGGCCCGGTACGGCATTCAGTACGACCAGTGGTTTTTTGAGTCCAGCCTTCACGAGAGCGGCTATGTGGCCGACTCCGTCCGGGCGCTGACGGATCTGGGCTTCACCTACGAGAAGGACGGGGCCCTGTGGCTGCACACCAGCCGGATCCTGGCGGAAAATCTGAAAAAGGCCGGCAAGTCCGATGCAGATATCGAGAAGCTGGGTCTGAAGGATGATGTGCTGCGCCGCGCCAACGGGTTTTACACCTATTTTGCCGCCGACATCGCCTATCACCGGAACAAATTCGCCGTTCGCGGCTTCGACAAGGTCATCAACGTCTGGGGCGCGGACCATCACGGCCATGTGGCCCGGCTGAAGGGCGCCATGGACGCTTTGGGTCTGGACGGTGAGCACCGGCTGGACATCGTGCTGATGCAGCTGGTGAAGCTGGTGCAGGACGGCCAGGTGGTGCGCATGTCCAAGCGCACCGGCAAGGCCGTGTCCCTGACGGATCTGCTGGATATGGTCCCTGTGGACGCCTGCCGCTACTTCTTCAACGCCAAGCCCGAGACCCAGATGGAATTTGACCTGGGACTGGCCGTCCGGGAGGACAGCGAGAACCCGGTGTATTATGTACAGTATGCCTACGCCCGGATCTGCACCCTGCTGAAGGCCCTGGCGGCGGAGGGATACACCGTCCCCGACGCGGCGGATGTGGACTTCACCCTGCTGTCCGGCGAGACGGAGCAGGCCCTCATCAAGAAGATCGCCTCCTATAGCCAGGTGGTGCGTCTGGCTGCCCGGGACTACGACCCCAGCCACATCAACCGCTATCTGACGGAGCTGGCCGGGGACTTCCACCGGTTCTATACCGCCTGCCGCATCAAGGGCGAGGAGCGCCCGGTACTGCTGGCCCGGCTGAAGCTGGCGGACACCGCCCGGTCCGTGCTGAAAAATGCCATGACCCTCATCGGCTGCACCGCCCCGGAGAAAATGTAATACAACGGGAAAAGAGTTCCTGATTTCTGATGAAATCAGGAACTCTTCCGCTTGTAAAAAGGATTTTTGACAGGCTGCAAACCTCCGGCTTAGCCGGAGGTTTTGATTACACCGTTTACACCGACTGCACCGTACCCACGAACAGGGGAATGCCGTCGGAGGTGGCCACCACGAACACGAAGGGACGGTCCAGGCACATCTCCACCGGCTTTGCGCCGGGAGCCTCCGCGCATTTCAGATCCACGATGGCCTCGGTGTAGGCGGCGCCCTCCACGCCGTCCTCGCCCACCTTCACCCGGGCGGCCTGCATGACCCCGGCCAGCACCGCCGCCTCATCACTGAGGGGAGAGAAGTCGGCCTTGCTCTTGTCAAAGGCGTCGGTAACGCCCATGTCCTGCAGCAGCTCTGCCAGGTCCATGGAGCTGTGTACGTCGAACTTGGGCACGGACCACCGGACGCAATGCCGGTCCTCCATGCTTGTCAGCTCCTCCAGCAGACCCTGGCGGCTCAGCAGGTCCGCCGTGCTGCGGCCCTGATCCGGCAGGGCCACGATTATCTGCATATTTCCCTGCAAGGGCAGGGACGCCGCCTGATATCCTCGGCCCCGGAGATATCGGGCCGCATCATCCTCCCGGTGCATGAAGTCCGCCGTCACCGCGCTGCCGGAGGCCGGGCGGAACTTCTGGGGATACGTATCCTCCTTTGCGAACTCCTGGAGCCAGCCGTCCTTGAAGTACACGGTGCTGTACAGCCGCAGCAGCTCCATGGGACTGGTCCGGACGGAGCCGGTATCTCCCTGGAGCAGGCCGCCGGTCTGCTGGTCCAGCCAGGCAGCAATGGCCCGGTTTGCCTCCTGGGTGCCCATGGCTGCCTGATACACGCCGCACCGGTGGACCCCTGCCAGGCTGTCCAGCGCCGCCTGGTGGACGGTGCTGCCCTGGGCCACCCATGCCGACCCCGCCAGACGGCAGGTGGTGATGCCGTTGTCGCAGTACAGGGCCATCCACAGCTGCTGCACCTGCTGGCGCAGGGCCTCCGGGTCCTGGAGGTTCAGCAGCTGCCGCACCTGCTGGGACGTGTCGCCGCCGCTCAGGTCCGCCAGCATGGCCAGGGTCAGATACAGGCTCACCGGCGAATACACGGCGTTCTCCGTCTCTCCGGCCAGCAGCCGCAGGGATGTATCGGCGGCAAAGTCCCGCACCGCCGGGATATCCGGCTTGGCGGACAGCTTCCCCAGCTTGGCCAGGGCCTCTTGATAGGCTCTCATGGCCGCGTCATATGCGTCCATGTCCATGTTCCCTTGGCTGTCGGCGTAGTCCTCCATGCCGGGCCGCTGGGGATAGTCGGGATAGTCTGCCGCCGCCAGCTGGCAGGCCGCCAGCTCCTGAGCTGTGGCAGGCTCTACCGCCTCGCCGGTCTGGCGAAAAGCCCCGGAGGGCGTGGGCTGCGCCTCTCCTGTGCCGCACCCGGCCAGCATACACAGGGCCAGGGTCAGGCAGATCATGCGCAATAGCTTTTTCATGCGTTGTTCCTCCTTTTCCGGGGCTGCCGCCCCCTTTTTACTTCTTTAGACGGCGGCCGGCGGAAAAGGTTCCCGCCGGCCGCAATAGGAATGTATATTTTTCTGCCCCCCTATTGCCTTTTCCGGAAACATCTGATACAATTATGGCATGCATGCCATAATGCATAGAAAGGATGTGATCCCCACGACCATTACCAGTGCCAGCCTGCCCGCTAAAAAGCGGATCCTCACCGTGTGCGTGAAGCTGTTTCTGGAACAGGGGTACAAGAAAACCACCGTTTCCGAAATCGTTCATAAGGCGTCGGTATCCAACAGCATTTTCCAGAACATTTTCCGGGCCAAGGACGGGGTCCTGACGGAGCTGGTGGAGTTCATGTTTTCCAACCAGTTCGCCATGGCCCGCACCACGGCGGGAGCCCAGCTGCCGCCGGTGTATGTCTACGCTGTGGAGACCGCCATCCAGATGACCCTGACGGAGCTCAATGAGAACCTGCGGGAGATCTATATCGAGGCATATACCCAGAAGGAGGCCTCGGACTATATCTTTCAGGAGACGGCCAAGGAGCTGTACCAGATCTTCGGGCCCTATCAGCCGGAGCTGACGGCCCGGGATTTCTATGCCATGGAGATCGGCTCGGCGGGCATCATGCGCAGCTATATGGCCCACCCCTGCGACGGGGAGCTGACCCTGGAGAAAAAGCTGCGGATGTTTTTGACCATGAGCCTGCGGGCGTACCGGGTCCCGGAGGCGGAGGTGGAGGGAGCCATCCGGTTCATCGAGGGGCTGAACATCCGCGCCATTGCCGAGCGGGTCATGGGGGAGCTGTTCCGGACTCTGGCCATGCATTTTGAGTTCTCCCTGCCGGATACCGCACCGGGACAGGGCGGGGACAGCCCGGGACAACGTGAGGACAAATGAGGACAAAAGGAAAGGAGACAATTCAATGAAGAAACGACTGCTCAGCCTTCTGCTCTGCCTGGTGGCGGTGCTGACGCTGCTGCCGCTTCCGGCCCTGGCCGACGGCGGCCACAGCCACTGCATCTGCGGCGGAGACGTCACCGCCGGCGATCATACCGGCCACACGGACGTGACCTATCAGCCGTGGAACGGCACCTCCGGCATTACCTATGCCAACGGAGCCGCCTATGTCTATCTGACGGGGAACGCCACCCTCAGCGGCCATCTGACGGTGGATGGCAAAACACTATATCTGTGCCTGAACGGCAAGACCCTTGCCAGCAACGGCACAGCCAAGATTCAGGTCAAAAACGGCGGCCGGCTTGTCCTCTGTGACTGTCGGGGCGGCGGCACCTTCAAGGGTGCGACGCAGAGTGTCTGGGGCGGTGCCTGCATTTACCTTTATACCAGCACGCTGGATATGTTCGGCGGCAAGCTCACCGGCGGCAAAGTCACCGGCAAAGGCGGCGGCGGAGCCATCGCTCTGGATGACCAGCAGTGCATATTCAATATGTACGGCGGCGAGATCTCCGGCAACAACGGCAAGAACTACGGCGGTGCCATTTTCCGGAAATTCAATGCAAACATGCCGAACACCACCGGCGGCGCTTTCAATATGTACGGCGGCACCATCAAGAATAACACCGCCAAGAACGGCGGCGCCTTCTTCTCCACCACCGGCGGCACCATCAACATGACCGGCGGCACCATCTCCGGCAATACAGCGACCATGAACAGCAACGATGCCGGCGGCGGCGCCATCTATATGCGCGGCAACGGGAAGATCAACATTTCCGGCAGCGCGCAGATCACCGGCAATTCCTCCAGTCTGGACGGCGGCGCCATTCTGATGGGCTGGGGCGAGATCAACATTTCCGGCAGCGCGAAGATCAACAGCAATACCGCCAGCCGCTGGGGCGGCGCCATCTGCCTGCGCCAAGATTCTAATCAGTCGACAATGCTCTACATGCGGGGCGGCGAGATCTCGGGCAACAGGGCCAATTCAGAGGGCGGCGCGGTTCATGTGTTTGACAAGGACTGTCAGTTCTTCCTCTATGACGGCAAGATCACCGGAAACACCAGCGGCGACGGCGGCGCCATCTATCTGAATCAGGAGCCGTCATGGCTGATTATGCAAGGCGGCGAGATCTCCGGCAATACGGCCACCGGCAACGGCGGCGGCGTATATATTTACCGCACCGGCTCGGTCTGCCAACTCTATGGCGGTAAGATCGAGAATAACAAAGCCAGCGGCAATGGCGGCGGCATTTATATCAACCCCAGCAACAGCGGCCAGCTGAGGGTCGGAAACAAGCCCCTCGTGCAGAACAACACGGTTTCCGGCAAGGCCAACAATGTGTATCTGCCCTCCGGCAAGACGCTGACCATTGAGATCGACATGTCCAAAGGCGCGTCCATCGGCGTTACCACCGCGAATATCAGATACCCCGTGGCATTTTCTAATAGTTACAAAAAAGACTACGCGAATTACTTTTTCGCGGATGACGCCAATGCCCACGTGGAGTATAAGGATGACCAGAGGCTGTACCTGGTCAGCGACGTACCCCTGGTGACCTATGACGTTACGGTAGAGACCGAAGGCGGCGGCACGGCGTCTGCGTCCCCCGAAACTGCGGCGGCGGGTACCGAGATCACCCTCACCGCCGTCCCCGCACCGGGATACGCCTTCGATCACTGGGAGGTGGTCAAAGGCGATGTGACCATCACCGACAACCGATTTTTTATGCCCGCCGGAGCCGTCACCGTGAAGGCGGTGTTTACGGCCAAGACCTTCACCGTGTACTATGACCCGGGCGACGGCAGCACGCCTCAGAGCAGAAGCCTGGGCTGGAACGACTATGTTCTGGCAGGCGTGTCCGACCCCACCCGGCCCGGCTATACCTTCCTGAACTGGATGTACGGCAGCAGGCCGGTGGCAGACAACGACACCTACAGCGGCCTGGTCCAGAGCGATGCGGTGGCCAGCGCTACCCTTACCGCCGCATGGCAGCTGATCCCGTACACCATCACCTATGACCTGGATGGCGGAACGGCCGACGGCAATCCCACCGGGTACAGCGTGGAGTCCGCTGCCATCACCCTGGTGAATCCCACCCGGGAGGGCTATGACTTCACCGGCTGGAGCGGCACGGGCCTGACGGGGGCGGATAACCTGACCGTGGTCATCCCTGCCGGCAGCACCGGTGACCGCAGCTACACCGCCCACTGGGCCAAGCAGCACGTTCATGTGTTCGACCAGCAGATGATCCTGCCTCAGGCCCTGAAGACTCCCGCCGACTGCACCCACGACGCAGTATATTATCTCAGCTGCGTCTGCGGTCTGGTCAGCACCGACGATAACCAGGTGTTTACCGCCGTCGGAACGGCTCTGGGCCACGATTGGGGTCAGCCCCGGTGGCAGTGGACCGGCTTCGCTGCCCAGGCTGTCTTTGCCTGCTCCAGGGATGCCGGTCATGTGGAGACGCTGACGGCCGATGTTGCCAGCGAAGTTACCACCGCTCCGGGCTGTGTCACCGACGGCGTTCGGACATATACCGCCACAGTGACGCTGGAGGGCCGGACCTATACGGACACCAAGACGGAGTCTATCCCCGCCGCGGGGCATGACACGGCGCTGAAGAACGCCAGGGCGGCTACCTGCACCGAGGACGGCTATACCGGCGACGAGGTCTGCCGCACCTGCGGCGAGACCGTGAAGCAGGGGACTGTCATCCCCGCCACGGGGCATGACACGGAGCTGAAGAACGCCAGGGCGGCTACCTGCACCGAGGACGGCTATACCGGCGACGAGGTCTGC
>JABLTO010156032.1_pt1 | contig 46222 bp, 50 predicted proteins | sample 7160091 | NCBI WGS metagenome assembly JABLTO01 (sample SAMN14651225, study PRJNA627086) | human gut metagenome | isolation source: feces | host: Homo sapiens
GAATCAATCATATCAAGAAAATCTTTCAAATTTTTCCCTGATACTTCATATTTATTTTCTTTTTCAAGTTCAACAGAAACATACTTTTTCCCAAACATTAAAGAAAATAATACTCTTACCATTTCTTTTATCATTCGCATAATATAGTCTTTTTCGTCTGTGAAATACATTTTTCACCTCCATAACTTCCGATTTCTCAATCTCAAAAATTGGAATTTGCCAAATAAACATATTCCAATGCTTCCTATTTTCCCTCAACTAGACTCAATCATATCCTGAACGTACTCTATCTTCTTTGCTGTCATCTCAACCCACCCCGGTCTGAAACCACTTCGAATTGCATTTCTCACAGACTTTATATTTGACCATGCGGCACAATAAAAGGGGACTTTTCCTCGCTGCAAAATCTCTTTGGCAAGCCTGTTTGTCAGTACAGTAGCAATCCTCTGTCTTCGATATTCCGGAAGAACATCTACACCTATCTGCCACATTGTATCACAATCTGCAGAACATCCGGCAAGTCCAACTAACTTCCCCTTATCATATGCTCCCACCGCTAAAACATCCAGATTTTTTCGTTTAGCACACAATGCATTCTCCCATTCGGGTAGATACAAATTAGCAAAATCTTTTGGTTTTAATATTGTTAATTCATAATTACAGCTGTATTCCAATCGGAATATATCCTCCATATCAGGAAGAAAATATTCTGCCATAAAACATATCTCCGCACCGAACTTTTTCAACCTGTCATTGAGTGGATAAAGCCCCGGTGTTTCAAAACAATTCTCAATATTTGGCACATTCTTTATGTATTGCCTAATTTCTGAAAGAAGTTCTTTCTGCGCCGTAACCACAATATTACTTCCGTAGGAAACCATATTGCAAATATGTGGCAATTGCAAATACCGTCTCGCTTGACTCGTATCAACAGATTCAAAAAATCGGTTCTCCACCACCATAAAATCTTGTGGCTCACAGTTGCAGTCATAAGCTGACTGTTGTAAGGCTATTTGTAAAACTTCTTTATTATTCATACGTTCTCTTTCCTCTAAATAAAATACTAATATATTACTCCGTAATTAAGGCTAACATTTTTTATAATTCTAAATATTCTTTCTTAGATAAATCCCATTTTTCTTGCCTTTGGATTGGATGGAGGGGATTTCCTTCTTTTGTAAGTGTCCCAAAATAATACACTTTAACACCAATTGAAGACAGCATATCTTTCACTTGTTCCTTTCCTTTGATAAGCATATCAATATTACTGTCATTTTCCCTAGCTCCCCACACCTCTTTTATATTATTTTCAACAAGGTATTTTTCTATTTCTTGAATATTCCTATCCATTAATTCTTGTTGAAATACATCCATTTTAGTCGCATCCGTTGCCCTTTCCGGATAAAGATTAAATACCATCCAACCATCCATACAAAGTTCTTTACTGACATTAATAATTCTATTAATGGTCCTATCACTAAGTGTTTCCCGTGCTGCAGATGGATTCATACAAATAGCCACTAATGGATTTTGCCCTTGTTTACCTAATGCAAAACGAAAGGAACAATACTCAGATGGTATTATGCAATCAGGTTCATAACCTTTTGGATAAAGAAAAGTATTTTTTGTTACCTTTTCTTGCATAATAATCCCCTTTCTTATTTAATTTAATGCTACAAGTTTCGCTATCACCTACAAAATTATCACTCTCTTGTACTATTAAATTCAAATTTTATAGTTTATCTATATCAAATTAAATCTGAAATATATCTCTCTGACAAATTCTAATTTAGTAATTCTTGTCTAAATATCAATTATTTCTTTTGCACGATGCAACACCGGCAATTCTCTATTGGCTATAATTTTCCCTAATCTTGTATTTGACCTATATTCATACTCTCTAACAGCTTCTTTATAAGATAATTTCAATGTTGATAAATGAAAATTATTTATTTCATCTTCTGTCAGTTCTTTTTCACCAAAGGATTCAACTTTGCACAAAAAATAATTATTAATATTATGTCTATGAATCAGATTATAATAATCGCTTACAACTCCGATTTTGCAGATTACATCTACTTTTACACCCAATTCTTCTTTAAGTTCTCTTTTTATTGCATCCTGCAATTCTTCTCCTTCTTCAACACCTCCACCTGCTGTTTCTATAATTGTTGCCTGTCCGAAATCATCATTTCTTTCGGCTCTTACAAAATAAAAATTTCCATCCTCATCATACACTATTGCCCTGGCAATATTTCTGTTATGATCAATATATTCCATTTGCCATTGGTCATCCTGCAACTCTATATTAAGTTCCGTGGTATGAATTGTAATATTCTTATTTACATTCTTTTTCAATTTCATCAAGTATTTTTCCTTATCTTCTCTGCAAGTAAATCTAATTATTGTTTTATATTTGTATCGCTCTAATACTTTTTCTATTTCAGGCAATGTATCTTTTCTAAAATCCACAATCCATTTTTCAAAATCATGGTCCAATTTTGTTTCTATCCACGGAATATCATCGCGCTTTACACCAATTCTTGATTTAACTCCTTCTAAGCAATCTTTCGTTGTATAATCAAATAAAAAAATTGTGTCTGCACCTTTTATTCTTTGCTCAATAGTTGATATATAATTTCCATCAAGAATCCATTCTGATTGACTCATTATTTCATCTACCGTGCAAACCAATTCTTCCCTACTAATATGCGTTTTATCTTTCTTCCAATATATATTGTCCATATGAAAAAGCTCTATTTGCAAAATTTCTGACAACTGTTTTGCAAAGAAAGTTTTCCCGCTTCCCGGACATCCGATTATAATTATTTGTTTCATTTTGTGTTCTCCGTGTCATGTATAATTATTTGACAAGAATATCGCTAATAAATTTTATTTTACTATCTATATTTTCAAAAGTACTAAAATGTTGCTTACCATCAAATTCCAACATATCACAAACTCTTTTCTTTATATCAGGAACGGTAATTTTTTCTTTTGCAATGTTTGGAGTAAACCATCCTACTTCAATACTTTCATCTGATACATTTTCATTTCCATCTATATATTTACAAATAAATGTCAAATTCACAACAGGTGGTAAAATCATTCCTTCAAGAGGACCATATCCATCTTTAGTATTCAATCTCTGATATATACCAACAAACTTTTCCGGCTCGGCAACAATGCCACTTTCCTCAAATATTTCTCTTTTTAAGCCACTCATTATATCCTCTCCCTGTTCTAGCACTCCGCCAGGGATTTCCCATCCTCTACGTTTTGATTTAATCAATAAAACTTCATCGCCTTTATATACTAATCCTGCAACAGATATAAAATGTAAAGGTAAGTTTCTTGTTTTTAACCATTCATCCATCGCTTCTCTCCTTTTTCGCCTCCTGATACTAAATTTCTCTACAATTCCTTTTTCATATATCCACATGTAAATGGAAAAAAATCATATTTCTTTGTCCCAATATGTATTGCACCATTCAACTCATACCATTTACGAAGAACCCTGTTTTCTTCTACAATACCTATATTAACAATTTTACAGCCTAATTCTTTTGCTATATTAAAGGAATGAGCTAATAATTGTCTTCCAATGCCCTTATGTCTATACTCTGGCAATACTGCAAGATTATTAAGTTCACATTCTCCATTTCCTTGTAACAAAAGTGAATAATATCCACACAAAACAGCATCTTCTTCAAATACATACATTGGCCTATGCTCTCCATCCATATGCCAATACAATCTATCTTGCGTAGTTGCAAAAGCTGTAAACCTAGGAGCATTTTCCTCCGTAAAACCATATTCATCTGCAACTGTCAAAAAACTTTTTTAATAACTTCCATACATATTGGTATTTCTTCAGATTTTATTTTTCTTATCATTATCACACCTCGCATAATTCAAGATTATCTTAGCGGTACCATTCGCATTTTATCACGTCATACTGACACTATTATTTCCCATTCAAAACCATTTTCTATATTCTACCATACCTATAACTAAATTGATATTTCATTATTTTATCAATTACAAAATTTCAGTTCAAATTATTTAGAGTATTGGTGTCCAATTGACATCTCCTCAAAGCAATTTCACCCGCCAATCCAATATTTGATACATAGAGGTTTTAGGGTGCGGTCATCCAGTGGATGACCCTGCGTAAGCAGGAGCATGGACCGAGCCGGTAGGCGAGACTTCCCCTAACAAGAATGTATTTGTATATACAAATGCGTATCTTGCAAAAGATCTACTTCCATTTTCTTAATCTACTTTTGACAACCTGGATTTAATACTTTTTCTTATTTTTTCCTCTAACAGATACGAGATACGCTATGCATATCTCGTATCTGATTAGCGGTCGGCAAATGTTCATTCATGCAAGCCTGATGACCACTTGCCTCGTCGCTATAACAAAAAAACTCCTGCACACCATTTCTAGTATACAGGAGTTCATTATTTTAAGTAATTATATTCTTTTCACTAATCAGTGTATTACTTGTTAGCAATAGCTGCCTGAGCTGCTGCTAATCTAGCAATAGGTACACGGAATGGTGAACATGATACATAATCAAGACCAATCTTATGGCAGAATTCTACTGAAGATGGATCTCCACCGTGTTCTCCACAGATACCTACGTGAAGGTTAGGGTTAACTGGCTTACCAAGTTTGATAGCCATTTCCATTAACTTACCAACACCAACCTGATCTAACTTAGCAAATGGATCGTTTTCGAAGATCTTAGCATCATAGTAAGCATCTAAGAACTTACCAGCATCATCTCTTGAGAATCCGTATGTCATCTGTGTTAAATCGTTTGTGCCGAAGCAGAAGAAGTCAGCCTGCTTAGCGATTTCGTCAGCTGTAAGAGCTGCTCTAGGGATTTCGATCATTGTACCTACCTGGTATTCAAGTTCAACACCTGCTGCTGCGATTTCAGCATCAGCTGTAGCTACTACGATATCCTTAACATATTTTAATTCCTTAGAATCACATGATAATGGAATCATGATTTCAGGCTTAACTGTCCAATCGCTGTGCTTCTTCTGTACGTTGATAGCAGCACGAATAACAGCCTTAGTCTGCATCTTAGCGATTTCTGGATATGTTACAGCAAGACGAAGTCCTCTGTGTCCCATCATAGGGTTAAATTCATGTAATCCCTGGATAATACCCTTAATTTCTTCTACTGATTTGCCCTGAGCATCAGCAAGTTTCTTAATATCGTCTTCTTCAGTTGGAACGAATTCATGAAGAGGTGGATCTAAGAATCTGATTGTTACTGGACATCCTTCAAGAGCTTCATAAAGAGCTTCGAAGTCTCCCTGCTGATATGGAAGAATCTTTTCAAGTGCTTCTTCTCTTTCTTCAACAGTATCTGAACAAATCATTTCTCTAAATGCAGCGATTCTGTCTTCTTCGAAGAACATATGCTCTGTACGGCAAAGACCAATACCTTCTGCACCAAGTTCTCTAGCTTTCTTAGCATCAGCTGGAGTATCTGCATTAGTTCTAACTTTAAGTGTTCTGAACTTATCAGCCCATCCCATAATTCTTCCGAATTCACCAGCGATTGTTGCATCAACTGTAGGGATGATACCATCATAAATATTACCTGTAGAACCATCGATTGAGATAAAGTCTCCTTCATGGTATTCTTTTCCAGCTAATGTAAATTTCTTGTTTGCTTCATCCATAACGATGTCGCCACAACCAGATACACAACATGTACCCATACCACGAGCTACTACTGCAGCATGTGATGTCATACCACCACGAACTGTTAAGATACCCTGTGATGCCTTCATACCTGTGATATCTTCTGGAGATGTTTCAAGACGTACAAGTACAACCTTTTCTCCTCTTGCATTCCAAGTTTCAGCGTCTTCAGCTGTGAATACGATCTTACCACAAGCTGCTCCTGGAGATGCTCCAAGTGCCTTAGCAACTGGTGTAGCTGCCTTAAGAGCTGCTGCATCAAACTGTGGATGTAATAATGTATCTAAGTTTCTTGGATCGATCATAGCTACAGCTTCTTCTTCTGTTCTCATGCCTTCATCAACAAGGTCACAAGCGATCTTTAAAGCAGCCTGAGCTGTTCTCTTACCATTTCTTGTCTGTAACATGTAAAGCTTTCTGTTTTCAACAGTAAATTCCATATCCTGCATATCTCTGTAATGATCTTCAAGAGTCTTGCAAACCTTTACAAATTCTTCAAATGCTTCTGGGAATTCCTGTTCCATCTGAGCGATAGGCATTGGTGTTCTAACACCTGCAACTACGTCTTCACCCTGAGCATTCTTTAAGAATTCACCCATTAAGTGCTTTTCACCTGTAGCAGGATCTCTTGTAAATGCAACACCTGTACCACAATCATCACCCATATTACCGAATGCCATTGACTGTACGTTAACAGCTGTACCCCATGAATAAGGGATATCATTGTCACGACGGTATACGTTAGCACGTGGGTTGTCCCATGATCTAAATACGGCCTTGATAGCTCCCATTAACTGTTCCTTAGGATCATCTGGGAAATCTTCTCCGATTTTTTCTTTGTATTCAGCCTTGAACTGTGCTGCTAATTCCTTTAAGTCATCAGCTGTAAGTTCTACGTCCTGCTGAACACCTCTATCAGCTTTCATCTTGTCGATAAGTTCTTCAAAGTACTTCTTACCAACTTCCATAACTACATCAGAGTACATCTGGATAAATCTTCTATAGCAGTCCCAAGCCCAACGAGCATTTCCTGACTTAGCAGCAATTGCTTCAACTACTGTTTCGTTAAGACCAAGGTTAAGAATTGTATCCATCATACCTGGCATAGAAGCTCTAGCTCCTGAACGAACAGAAACAAGTAAAGGATTCTCTTTATCACCGAATTTCTTTCCTGTGATTTCTTCCATCTTTACGATGTATTCATTGATCTGACCCTGAATTTCTTCATTGATCTCTCTGCCATCCTCATAATACTGAGTACAAGCTTCTGTTGTAATTGTGAATCCCTGAGGTACTGGAAGTCCTAAGCCTGTCATTTCTGCAAGGTTAGCACCTTTACCACCAAGAAGTTCACGCATGTTAGCATTACCTTCGCTGAAAAGGTATACCCATTTGTTTGCCATCTGTTTTTTCCTCCTAAAACTGTATTTTATGTTATGAGTTGAAGGAATGGCTTTCCTATACACAACTCATATAATCGATTAATGATGAGACCAGCTAAGCAAAAACTGCTTAAATCATAGTTGATAATCAACTCCATAAAAAAAGACGCAATCTCACCTATGAAATAATTATAACATAGACAATCTCATAGTCAAGAAGAAATATGCCCTAAACTCTTTATATTTAAAGGGGTTTAGGGCATTTAAGAAAATTATTCCTGACTATTTTTTGTTATAAATGTTGTAATTGAATGAGCAGGTATTTCCGTATTTGTTCCCTGTCCATCAACAACCAAAGCTAATCTCTGCTTTCTGTTCAACTCATTTTGAACCACTGTAACAATATCTCCATTAGGGTTTTTAAATGATACTGAATATAATCCCTTATCCACATCATTTCTACAGCAGATTCTCACTGCTCCCGGCTCAATATATCTTGAAAAATGTCCAATATAGTAATATGAACTGTTGTACATTATTTCTTTTGTATTCCTATCATACATTACCGGTGCTTCACAATAGTTTCCTACATAGTTAGGCCCACCGATTTCATTTAAAAGCAGATTCCAATCAATCCATGCTTCATTATAGTTATTGAAATCTTTTATAATATTTCTTCCATAGATTTCTCCATGTTTCCATGCACCGATTCCTGCCTTTGAACTTGTTCCGCCTGAATTATTCACTAATTCAACACAGCCCTCTGTAAATAATAAATGTTTCTCAGGAAATTTTTCATGAACCATTGTAAGAATTTCTGATTTATCTGAAACATACCAATGGAACGCTGCTCCCCAAACCTTTTCTCTAGCTCCCGGATATGCCATTGACTCATTTAATCTTCTAAACATTAAGTCTCTATTGTGGTCCCAAATAACAATTTTAACTTTGTCCTGCAATCCTCTTTTTTCTAATGCAGGATAAAGATAGTCAACTGCAAACTCCGCTTCTTCATCAGCCTCATACTTACATGATGCCCATTCCTGTTTTGCAGCCGGCTCATTCTGGATACTAATCATATCTATTTCTATGCCACGTTCTTTCATTCCCTCAATATACTTAACCATATATTCAGCCCATGCTGCATAGTTTTTCTTTAAAAGTCTGCCACCGTTATTAATATCTTTGTTGTCTTTCATAAAAGCCGGTGGACTCCATGGTGATGCCAATATTCCCAGACCGTGTCCTGCTGTTTCTTTTGCCCTTGTCAAAAAAGGTATCAGCCACTTGTCTTCCCTTGACATATCAAACGTCGATAACTGAAGATCTCCTTCTTCAATGTATGTATATGGTTCTAACGAAAAGTCACATCCATGAATTGTTGTTCTTCCCAGATTATATGCCAATCCGTGTTCCTTATCAAAGTAAGCTTTCACGATTTCATCCTTTGATTTTTCATCTGCATTAGCCCAAGTATAAGCTGACGCTTCCGTAAAAGCCCCTCCAAATCCCAAAAGTTTCTGATAGCTTATGCTACTGTCAACAGACACTGTATTCATTCGAAAATTATAATATTTAAACAATTCCAAATCATCTAACTTGCGCCATGCCTGTTTTTCGTTTTTTGCTGTCTGGATAACTTTAACTACTGGTTTCATTCTACACCTCGCCTTTTAATTATTTGAAACATAGTTTCATTTACGGCAACTGATTCAAGTTATTCCAAACCCTTCTCAATTCCTCTATAAATATTATATAATAGAAACGTTTTTAACCAAAGAGTTTTTGTGCTTTTTACTCTCTATTTAGGATTTTTTTCATTTATTTTTAAAATTCAGCATAAAAATCATTATTTAGACTTATTTTTGTCTAACATAATTAGTCTTTTTCATAACAAAAGGCCACCCTCTTAGGTAGCCTTTCTCTAAAAATTGTATTATTTTTATTAGAATTCAAATTTCTGTTCAAAGTATTCTTTCAAATCTTCAATCTTAATTCTTTCCTGTTCCATTGTGTCACGGTCACGTACTGTAACTGCTCCATCTTCTTCTGAATCAAAGTCATATGTTACACAGAATGGAGTTCCGATTTCATCCTGACGACGATATCTCTTTCCAATTGCTCCTCTGTCATCATACTCACAGTTATAATACTTGCTAAGTTCTGCAAATACCTTTTCAGCACCTTCATTTAATTTCTTTGACAAAGGCAATACACCAATCTTAACAGGTGCAAGTGCAGGATGAAAATGCAAAACTGTACGCATATCAGGTTTTTCTTCTGTTCCGATATTTTCTTCATCATAAGCTGCACATAAGAAAGCTAATGTTACACGGTCTGCACCAAGTGATGGTTCAATAACATATGGAACATATCTTTCATGCTTGTCATCATCAAAATATGTTAAATCCTGTTTTGAAAGTTCCTGATGCTGTGTAAGGTCATAATCTGTTCTGTCAGCAATACCCCAAAGTTCGCCCCATCCAAATGGGAATAAAAATTCAATATCAGTTGTTCCCTTTGAGTAGAAGCACAATTCTTCAGGTGAGTGATCACGAAGTCTCATTTCATCTTCTTTAATTCCAAGGCTTAATAACCAGTCTCGGCAGAAAGCTCTCCAATACTGGAACCATTCAAGGTCTGTTCCTGGTTCACAGAAGAACTCTAATTCCATCTGTTCAAATTCTCTTGTTCTGAATGTAAAGTTACCAGGTGTAATTTCATTTCTAAATGATTTACCAACCTGACCAATTCCGAAAGGAATCTTCTTTCTTGATGTTCTCTGAACATTCTTAAAGTTAACGAAAATTCCCTGCGCTGTTTCAGGTCTTAAGTATACTGTATTCTTAGCATCCTCAGTTACACCCTGGAATGTTTTAAACATAAGGTTAAATTCACGGATTTCTGTAAAGTTGTGTTTTCCACATGTAGGACATGCAATCTTGTGCTCTTCTATGTAATCAGCCATCTGTTCATGTGTCCAACCATCAACTGAACCTTCAGCTTCAATACCATTATCAGCCATATAGTCTTCAATAATCTTGTCAGCTCTAAATCTTTCATGACACTCTTTACAGTCCATTAATGGATCTGAGAATCCGCCAAGATGTCCTGATGCTACCCAAGTCTGTGGATTCATTAAAATTGCACAGTCAACACCTACGTTATAAGGGTTTTCCTGAATAAATTTCTTCCACCATGCCTTTTTTACATTGTTCTTTAATTCAACACCTAAGTTACCATAATCCCAAGTGTTTGCAAGTCCACCGTAAATTTCTGAACCCGGATATACAAATCCTCTGCTTTTTGCAAGTGCTACAATTTTTTCCATTGTCTTTTCCATGTCATTTCTTCCTTTTCTACTTTTTCTATTTTCTATAATGATTTTTCTTAATTTAACTTTTATTTTTTTATTTGTCAAATTATTTTATGCTAACTGGTAAAATATTTTCTAAAAAAATGATTATTCTTCAAAATCATACACAATATAACTTAGTCCATCATCTGACTTTGCTGTAGTCACAATGCCATCATCATCAATCTTACAATTATCACTTGTATATAAAACATTGCCTTCTACCTGAACCTTATACTGTTCATCCACTATTAAAATATTACTATCCGTCATACTTTTAATAGTTTTAGCCTTGATTTTATCCTTTTTGCCTGGTTCAACAAAATTACCACTTATTTTGCAATCGTCATTAGAATCAATTGTTCCAATATAGAATTTGTCTTTTTCCACTCTATTATCATTTAACATATAATTAAGTAAATCATATGTTGTTGTAAAATCAAGAGACAATGTTGCAACCTTTTTTGACACACTAAAGCTGTCAAGTGTAATTGCATCATCTACTGAAGCATCACTACTAGCATTGTATGCCTTAATTTCAGCCTCTATCTCCTTCTTTAATTCATCTTTATCATAATAATCCTTATCAAACGATTCGCTTACAGCATATGAAACCATACCGTCCTTCTGTATGTAAATAGCACTTTGACCTGATTCCAAATCAACATCACCAACAGTATGACCGCAAGCCGTCAGCCCTAATGTCAAAACAACTGACATTAGCATTGCCATAATTCTCTTCATCTCTTAGTCTCCTATTTATTTCTCTAGTTAGTAATTCTATACGTTTAAGCAATTAATTTCAATATTAAATTTCCAGAAATTCTAAAGAATTAAACTTCCTATCTATATGTTTCTTTATATATTTGTTAATTATCCCCTTCATCTGTTCCAGTACTTTATCTGTCACGTCAAAGGAGAATAATCTTGTTATAGGTGATGTAACTATATATTGAAGTGCGTAAATTGTTGAATTGTCAATTATATTTTTCTCTGATACTTTTCCATGACAGTTGCTACATATCATTGTATTATTTTTTTCATCAAAGTAATCAAGATTCTCTTTTTCTCCGCAATTGCCACAAGTAAACACATTTGGATACTCACCATTTATAACAAGAATTCTTAATTCAAATATACATCTAATCAATTCTTTTTTTAGCATATTTTTGGATAGTGCCTTCATAGACATATATAGTAGTTTGAGTGTTTCTCCTGCCTCAATGCCTTCCCTACCATAATAGTCCGCCAGTTCCAAAAAGTACATTCCCATATACATACTGTCAATGTCTTTCATGTCACTGCTGAAATAATCACTTATTTTCATTGATGTTACCGTATATGCATTTCTTCCTCTGTACAAGGTAAATTCACCAAAAGCCATTGGCTGGCTTCCTGCAAGAAACTGACTTGTTGTTTTTCTTGCACCTCTTGCAAAAGCTGTGATTTTACCAAATTCCTTTGTTAACAATACCAGTCTTTTGTCATATTCACTTATAGCCATGGAGGATATTACCATCCCAATTACTGTTACTGTTTCTATCATTTGCCTTTTCACCTTCTATTGCAGAAATAAATTTTTCGCAAGCCTGTCTTTTTCTCTCCTCAGAATACTTCAAATAATCTTCAATCTTTCCTGTTGCCCAAAAATCACTAGAACTTCCCTGATATTCCATATTCCCTCCTAAGTACCAATTCTAAAACTAATTTCATTCAGTGCCATTCCCACCATTATGCAGACACCGTGGGCTAAGACCTTTTGACACTGTAATCCTATATAAAATTATATTTTATTTTCCATGTTTTATATGTCTATAATTAGGATTCTCCATAGAAATTTTTGTATACTTATTTGGGCTTGTAAGAATATATTGGAAATTATTTTTCTTCAATATATCCGTAATTCTTCATTAATAATTCGCTGTCTCTCCAGTCTTTTCTAACTTTTACCCATAACTGAAGATTAACTTTCATTTCCAACTGCTGCTCAATTTCATATCTGGCATTTGTACCGATTTTCTTAAGCATGCTGCCTTTTTTGCCAATTATTATTCCCTTATGTGAATCTCTTTCACAAACTATTGTTGCGTCAATATCCATAATTTCAGCATTTTTTCTCTGCTTCATTCTTTCTATTGTTACAGCAATTCCGTGAGGCACTTCTTCATTTAATGCGTGCAGAGCTTTTTCTCTTATTAATTCAGCTACAATCTGTCTCATTGGCTGGTCTGTAACTGTATCTTCATCATAGTACATAGGACCTTCCGGCAAATACTTAAATATTTCCTCAACAACTGTATCTGTGTTCTGACCTCTAAGAGCTGATGCAGGAATGATTTCATTAAAATCATATATTTTTCTATATGCATCAATAAAAGTCAAAATCTCTTCACGTTTAACTGTATCTGTTTTGTTAATTACAAGAATTACAGGTACATCAATGCCTTTAAGTTGTTCAGCAATATGCTGTTCCCCTGCACCGATAAAAGTGTCAGGTTCTACAAGCCATAATATAAGGTCAACTTCCTTTAATGTTTTTTCTGCCACATTAACCATATATTCCCCAAGCTTGTTCTTAGCTTTGTGGATTCCCGGTGTATCAAGGAATACTATCTGACCTTCATCACATGTGTATACTGTCTGTATCTTATTTCTTGTAGTCTGTGGTTTCTTTGATGTTATTGCTATCTTCTGACCAATAATCTGATTCATTAATGTAGATTTTCCTACATTTGGTCTGCCTATAAGAGCTACAAATCCTGATTTAAATTTTTCTTTCATTATCTTATTGCATCCCCTGGATGCTCTCCTTTCTTTCGGTAAACAACTGATAATTCTCTTTAGTTCCAATATATCTGTCTGATATTTTTAGTTATAACTTTAAACTAATACTTTTTAAACTAATTCTACTATTTTTTCAAAAAGTTCTTTGTCCTGTTCTATTGCACTTGCGCTACCTACTACGCAAATATTATTGTCTGCCATAGCTTCTCTTACCAAAGGTGCAAGCTCTCTAATGTTTTCAACATTGGTTGAAAGAATCTGCTCACGTTCTCTTTTTAATGTTTCATAATCTGTGTCTGTAATAAAACAGCTAAACTCTCTTCCACTTCTGTCTGCCGCATTAAGTGGTGTATCAATTCCGCTAATTGTTCCTATAATATATTTACGCATTTCTCTTTCATCTACATTAAAATTTTCAATAAAATCTTCTGCTTTTAAATATACCTGATTAGTTTTTCCAAGGTTAGGATCTCTATATGAAGTAAACATTACATCACCATTTCTTGTAAATGAAGCGTTACATCCATAAGCTCCACCTAATTCTCTAATGTTATTCCAAAGATATTTACTTCTCATAATATTTCCAAGAACCATAAAGCTTCCACTAAATACCTTGTCTTTATCCTTGTTGTAGTTACCTGTTCTTGCAACGTATTGGACCTGACCTGATGTTTTTATTGCTTCATTTTTCTTTTCAGGTTTAAACTGCCACAAATCCTTATTTCTTGGAACATTATAAACACTGTTCTTTAAGTCAATAACAAGCTTTTTCACAAGTTCATAACTTTCCTTATCTCCGGCATAATTCAAATACATTTTCTGGTTGCTAAATACATATTCAATTGTATCTTTTAAATTCTTTGCAAAATCTTCTTTCTTTTCTTCATAATTATCTAAAATATCACTTAAGAACTGATAGAATGCAAGTCCTGTTGACTGTTCTTTTAAATAATATGATTTTGAATAATAAGACATTGCCCTAAGCATTGCAGCACTGTCACCTGTCTTTATTATTGAAGATTTCACTCTTGATTTTAATTCTTCAAGAATTTCTTTTAAACGCTTATAGTCATCAAACTTAGTGTCCAAAACAACTTCTTTAATCAAATCAAAAGTCTTTGGAATCTTGTCATAAAGCATCTTTGCGTGAACCTCGCCTGTAAGCATTGGTTCTCCTGTTTTCTTATTAACATAAATTCCTGAATCAAAAGCAAAACCGCCTAAATCCAAATCAATTTCAGTATTAAGTTCTGTATAAGAATGCTTTTCAGTATCCATGTAACTTAACACAGGTTTCAAAAGTCCCATATAGCTTTGATATTTTTCAGGCAAATCTGTACAGTCGAATACTATGTCAAGGTATCCTATTCCATTAGTAAACAGGTCGTTGTAAAGCATTGTTATGCCTTCTTTAGTTTCCGGTTGTCCAATGATTTTTCGTGGTTCTTTTCCTATATCTTCGATTTCAAGTAAAGGAATTTTTGCTAAATCTTCAGGTGATGAAGATGTTGTCTGATATTCTTTTAGTTCCTTTGTTTCTCTTATTATATTTTCAATTTCTTCGTCTGTCATTGTACCTTTCTTAGCTTCCAATGAATCTTTTAACTGCTGTTCTTTCTTTTCAGTCAATCCTTTTTCAGGTGTTAATATTACCACTGATTTGTGAGTATTTTTTATAAAATATTCTGTGATTAATTTTTCAAAATAATCTGTGTCAATCATTTTTCTAAGTTTTTCAAAAACCTTGTTTGTTTCTAATAAAACAAAAGGATTGCTGTCATCATATAACCAGCTTGAAAGCATATTTATTCCAAAGATTAATCCCTTTGGTATTCTGCCAAAATCTGATTCTCTCACTTTAAATTCAAGGCTGTTTAATCCTGCCAAAAGTGCCTTTTTATCAAGACCTTCCTTTGCTAATTTTTCAAGTGTTTCATTTATTATTGTAATAAATTTTTCTTTGTCTGATTCATTGGCATATTTTGCAACAATGCTGTACATAGGCTGGCAAATATCGTCCTCATACTGACTATAAATATCTTTCCCGATTTTTGCATCAATTAAAGCCTGCTTAAGAAAAGCTCCGGGCATTTCCATAAGAACGTATTCCAAAACCTGAATTGCAGTATTTAATTCTACATCACTGCTATCGCCAATTACATAATTAACTGTAAGAACTGTGTTGTCTTCCAATGATTCACTGTCTGTAATTGCATAAGCCACTTTTTCTTCATTTAACTGTGAAAAAGCAGGCTGTTTCTTTACTTCTGAATCAATTTTCAACATATCATACTTGCCAAGATATTCCTTGTCAATCCACTGAAGTCTTTCAACCATATCCATATCTCCATAAAGATAAATGTAGCTGTTAGACGGATGATAGTATTTTCTATGAAAATCCAAATATTCTTCATATGATAATTCCGGTATATTGTCAGGATTTCCACCTGACTCATAACTGTAAGATGTGTCCGGATACAATGAATGTAATGTTGCTCTATCCATTACGCCGTCCACTGATGAATAAACGCCTTTCATTTCATTGTATACAACTCCGTTATAAGTTAATTCTCCATCCTTGTTTTCAAGTTCGTAATGCCATCCCTCCTGAAGAAAAATCTTCTTTTCATCATATATATTAGGATTAAAAACTGCATCCATATACGTTTCCATAAGATTCTTAAAGTCCTTGTCATTATAACTTGCTACTGGATAAATTGTCTTATCCGGATATGTCATTGCATTTAAAAATGTGTTAAGTGACCCCTTAACTAATTCCATAAAAGGATCCTTAACAGGATACTTCTTCGAACCACAAAGTACTGTATGCTCGATAATGTGCGGAACTCCCGTATCATTATTAACAGGTGTTCTAAATCCTATATTAAATACCTTGTTATCATCATCATTAGCCAGAAGTACTATTCTTGCTCCTGTTTTCTTATGTTTCAGAAACCATCCTTCTGAATCAACTTCTTCTATATTTTTATGAAGAATCACTTCATATTCTTTTAAATTGCTTATCTGCTCATTTAAATTCTTTGCCTCTAAAGTCATTGCTTCCTCCAAAATTAAATCTAATACATTATATACTAACATATTTTGGTTCTTCTATCTAGATTTATACCTATATTGTTTAGTTGCGGATTTATACCTATATTGTTTAGCTATCGCAAATATCAAGTCTAATCGCATATAACACAAAAGGTGCATAGCATAAAGCCACGCACCCTTTGGTTGTTTGAAATATATATTTATCATTCTAATTTTTAAAACAAATATCTGACCACTGACACTTACCACAAGTTTCTCTCATCTTACCTGAGTCTATAATGTTCTCTCTTATGGCTTTGGTAATACTTGACCATTTGGCACTGTTTCCTACAGTTTCAATTACTTTGTCATACACTCTCTTGTCATGTTGTCTTACAGAATCTTCATTCTCACATGCCCTACCCATATTATGTGGGCAATTCTTACATACATCATCTGTTCCTTCAACAATCTCAACCTGAGGATCTTCTTTTTCAAGTTTTTCTTTTATTGCTGCCATAGATGCGACAAATCCATCGCTGTATCCCTTGCCCTCAAAGAACTGCATACACAACATATGATGTGGTCTAATTAAGTATTTTGACATATTTCTTCATCCTATTAACAATAATTGTTGCTACTAATACTTTAACTAAATCAGGAATAATAAATGGTATTACACAGTATCCCAATGCCACTGTCAATGAAGTCTTCATTACAAACATAAACTGAATTGTTCCAATAACAAAACATACAACATCACCTAAAATCATAGCTACAACTGTAGCTCCAAGGTTTAACCATGTAGAACTCTTTTCGAAGAAATGAGTGATTATGCCAATAATAAGTGCAGTAAAAATAAATCCTGTTATGTAACCACCTGTTGTTCCAACAATAACTCCCGGTCCGCCTGCACCACAAAATACAGGTACACCAATAATACCAAGCAAAATATAAACTATAACTGCTAATGTTCCTCTCTTAGTTCCAAGTATGCCTGCTGTTACAAAAACACTAAATGTCTGTAATGTAAATGGTACAGGTCCTACTGAAATCTGTATAAATGAACATACAGTTATTATTGCTACAAATACAGCTATAAGAACCATATCCTGAACAGTTAAAAATTTCTTATTATTCATTTTTTATAAAAGGCATCAATTGAGTAATTAAATTTATGCCTATGTCCCTTCTAAATATTCTCTGAATATGCGCACTCCAACGTCACCATTGTAAGACAACGTTTTTTAATTGTCAACCCATTTTATTTTTTAGCTAACATTTTATTATTCATTCACTTTGTTTTGTTGAATAAACATATTTTTGATGCTATACTTTTTTATGTCATATTTTTGACATTATATTTTCATTGCATAAAATAAATTTTGTTATGTACTTCTATTGCATAACTCTTTATTGCATAATCATACTAATTAAGAAAGGTTTCTGTTACCATGAGCATAAAAGACGAAGTTTTAAAACAGCTTGAAGAAAATAAAGGTGAATACATTTCAGGTGGTCAGCTTGCAACTAATCTTAACGTAAGCCGTAACTCTATCTGGAAAGCCATTAAAACTCTTGAAAAAGACGGCTATTCAATAAATGCAATTCCTAACAAAGGATATTGCTTAGAGCCTGACAATGACATTCTTTCACCACAAAGCATTGAACAATATTTAAATTATCCACTTGATTTGTCTGTATATAAAACCATTACATCTACAAATACAGTTTTAAAAGAAAAAGCCGAACAGAGTGCGCCACACGGCACAGTCCTTATCGCCACAGAACAGACACTTGGCAGAGGACGAATGGGTAAGAAATTCTACTCTCCATCAAACACAGGCCTGTACATTAGCATATTAGTAAGACCTGATATTCCTGCTGATCAGGCTTTATTCTTAACAACTTCTGCTGCTGTAGCAACAGCCAAAGCCATTGAAGATGTTTCTAACAAAAAAGCTGACATTAAATGGGTTAATGACATTTATATTGAAGGTAAAAAAGTTTGTGGCATTCTTACCGAAGCTGCCTTTAATATTGAAACATCAAAGTTGGATTATGCCATAGTAGGAATTGGCATTAACGTATGCCCACCTGAAGGCGGTTTTCCTGAAGATATTTCAGAAATTGCAACTGCTATTTTTGAAAAAAGCAGTGATGCCGTAAATAAGCGAAGCATACTTGTTGGTCACCTTTTAAACTATTTTATGGAATACTATGAATCCTTTGACAAAAGAGCTTATCTTGACGAATATATTAGCCGTTCAATGATAATTGGACAACCTATCAGTGTACTTTCTAACGGAACTTCAAGAAATGCACTGGCTCTTGAAATAGACAAGGAATGCCATCTTAAAGTTCGTTATGAAGACGGTTCTGAAGAATGGCTAAACTCCGGCGAAGTCAGCACTAAAATTCAAAAATAATATAATACTATAGATTATAAGTTAAATTGTCTTATTCCACCTGTGCCTGCACAATGGTGGGATAATGACTTTAGGACACATCTGATTTTTATTCAGCTATTGCTGACTTTCTAACTGTTATTTCTCCATTTTTTCCATTTACATATTTAAATTTTTCAGTTACTGCAACAGACAAAAGTCCCTCTTTATAGTCTGCATCATATACTTCAACGGTAACATCTCCCTTGCCTTTCATGTTAACACTTAACAACTGAATAAAATATGCTACCATTTCCTTATCAGACAATATAGTCGACTGATTTTCAATCTGACTGTCTGAAACTGTTTTCTTAATTGATGCAGAAACTGCTCTGTTTAATTCGTCTGTTCTTAAGTCCTTGCTTTCCACAGATACTATTGTCATTGCAGCTATGAAAATTATAACTATGGTTCCCACAATAATTATTATCTGTTTCATACACTACCATTCCTTTGTAATATTTTTATTAAGACTATTGGTTATTCTATAGCCTTTTCCTTTTACAGTCTTTCTTATCTGCTCAATTTCATCACTTGTATACGCAACTTTGAGCATTGGATTTGAATCTTTTAACGCATTAGTTAACCTTGTATTCAAATTCTCATTTCGCTTTTTATTCCATTTTGAAGTATCTGATAATGTATAAAGATATTTACTGCTTATAAATCTTACAGAACCAATGGCTGTTTCATTATCTAATACATAAATTTTAAACGTTGCTGTTGCATTTACACTTGCTGTTTCTGTTTCAGTGTATATCTTTATTTTATATACACTAACCTTTGACGTATTAATATACTTTTCAGGAACAAGATTTGATCCCGTTGCTAATAAATTGTTGTCTTTGTAATCACCTTTACTGCCACTGTCACTTTTATTGCTACTGTTATTGTTTTTACTATCACTTTTATTGTCAGTACTATCGCTCTTGTTACTGCTGCTGTCACTTTTATTACTAACACTATCACTCTTGTTACTGCTGCTATCATTTTTATCGTTAGTACTATCGTTATTATTACTGTTGCTATTGTTCTTATCGTCACTACTATCATTATTGACAAGACTATCACTGGTTCGGGTTATTTCTATTATTCTAACATAATACTCATTTCCGTTATCAACATCGTCAGTTACTGTAACTTTTTTCAGCAATTCTTCTCTATTTATAACTATGCCTTGTCCTTTAAAATAATATCTGTCCTTAGCATTTATATATATTTCCTTAGGTGAACGTTTCTTCCACTGAGCATATAGAACTCTTGATTCATTGGCATAAAAATAAGCTCCCGCTGAAATTCTTGTTCCTCTTCCATCTTTTGAGTAATTCCAATGTTTTTTAGTATCAATTATATATTTTTCTCTTTCAGGACCTTCACTGCTTAATTTAATATTTTCATTCCAAAATTTTACTTGATCTGAAGGCATATTTTTAACTTCATCAGTTGTATTTGAATCATATTTTATTAAGTATTTTTCACTTATAATAATCCAATTTTTCCCGATACCTGAAACATTTTCTCCCGTTCTTAGCAATTGTTGCGAACTTATTCCAACACAACTATATTTCTTTTGCACTTTTTTTCCTTCATATTCATCACTGGAAGTTCCTTTATAATACAGTTCTTTCTCGCCTGTTCCATTTTCATAATTTATATATACTAATTTTGTTCCATTACTTTTGTCTTCCGATTCTATTTTTGCAATACTTGAATAATATTTATAAAGTTCACCTGTTACTTCTATATATTTTCCTTTAGGCAGATAAACTACATTATTTTCAGCTATTCTTGCCGATTCATTAATTTTAAGCTGACCATTTACATATATTCCCGTTCCTGTAATACTGTCTAAGGTTTTATTGTCAGAAATTGTTCCCATATCATATTTTAACGTACCTTCTTCTGTTATATGGATTCCTGCTCCCCTGTCACCTGTAAAATTATGTTCTATTGAACAGTTTGATACATAAACCTTTCCATGGACAGATATACCTCCACCATATTTATGACAAGTATTGGATGTAATCTGGCTGTTTTGAATAATTGCATATTCTGTTCCTGTTCCCTGTATATTGTTTGGTGTCCAAATTCCACCACCTGACTCTGTACAAGTATTATTACTAATAATCATATCTGACATATAAAGTTTTGACTGACCATTTTCTCCTGCTTCTCCACAGGCAATGCCTCCACCATGCTTACATGAAGTATTATTTGTTATTGTTCCTCTTATAAATGTTGTTATTCCACCTGCACCTGAACCTGTTCCTCCGTTGCATCTTACTCCACCTCCGCTTCCTCCTGAAGTATTTTCAAATATTTTAGGTCCCGATGTTGACCTTCCTATAACAAGCGTCGCTCCATATCCTGAGAAAACTGCTCCAGCACTTTCACCTGATTTGTTATTATGTATCTTCCCTGAATAAATAACACACGAACTATCTGCATCTTTTGAAAAAATCGCTCCACCTTCTTCTAATGCTTCGCAATTCCAAATTTCCGAATCTTCTATACTTAGTGTTCCTTTTTGTGAATTATGTATTGCCCCACCTTCGGTTACAGATACACAATCATGTATTTTTGTATCTCCATATACTTTTAAAGTTCCTTTTATATTTTTAATTGCTCCACCATTGTATCCTTTACATCTGCCAATTTCACAATTAATCTGCGTATCTCCATATGTCATAATTGGAGCTCCGGATTTTTTTTCGTTGTTAAATGTGTTTATCAAACGTGCAAATCTTTCTATATAAAGCCGTCCGCCTGGTCCTACATTTATCCAGCCTGACATATTTGCATTTCCTAAATTCTTCCAACCTCCATCTAATGTAAGCATATTTCCACCTAATCCAAATATTACATATGAAGTATTTAATATTCTAAAACAATATCCCGGATTACTTTGATCATTAATGGAATCTTTTAAAGATGTACTACGTTTAATTGTTTTATCACCGTTTGTTGCATTTATAACAAAATAACCAGTTCTAACAGTTATTGTTTTCTTAATTTTTATATTAGATTTTAATGATATGTATACCCAATCGTTACTTCCTTTCTCATCAAGAATTTTTGTTAGTTCGCCTACATTTGACACTATGTAAGGATTACCCCTTGTGCCATCTCCCGTATATCCAAAGGCAACTCCACAGTAAAATAAACATATTATGGACGTTATGATTAATACTTTAATTTTATCTCGCATATCCTTCTATCACCGCCTGTTTTTTATTATCTTTGTTAAACATATTAAGAATTGGAAAGGTTACATTATAAGATAAAACAACAAGCTTACTTGGGTTGTCATTATACATTGTTACATCCTTTACTGATAATTGATAACCTTTGTTTTCCGCCTCGTTAATGCATTCTCTTATAACATCTTCGTTACAATAACTATCCTCAATTCTGTTAACTACCACGTTGTAATAATCTCTTGCGTCAGCCACCTGATTTCCACTGGTAATCATAGATGATAATAACAGACATCCTAATGTAATGGTTATTGCCATAGCAAATAATTCTATTGCCAATCTCATATATTCCCCCTCTTTCTTATCTCTATTCCACTATAATATTTATGTACTTAGTACATGCCAGATTAAAATATGATATTACTGTACATCTTAATCTGTACACGCCCTTTTGGTTAACATCTACCTTTCCATATACTTTCACTTTATCGGTTATATTGCCTCCTCTGTAATCTCTTGCTCTTATGTAGTCCATATAATTAAAAGTGGTATCTCCATAATCTGCATATATAACCTCATCTGCTATTATTGTGGGATATTTGTATTCATTCTTTTCTATCTGATAACTGTTGTTCCTGCTAAGTTCTTTTTTGTAATCCGGAACTATATTAACAATGCCTCTGCTTATTACCGCTGTTATGGTCACTACCATAACCAGCCCTATTAATCCGTATATAATACTTTCCCCATGTTCTTCTAAAAATGCTTCCACTACTATCCCCCTATTATTTTTGAAATCTCGTAAGCGTCCATATTTCCAGCAGCTAAGATTACTGTCATTATTATTCCTAATAATGCTATGGTTACTATTCCGCTTACAATAACTCCACCATGTTCTGATATAAACTGTTCCATAATATCCCCCTTGTTTTTTTCTCATAAAACCTGTCTGCTATTTTGATTAATATATACTTATTAAACGGTTACCGATACAAATATTCCATAAAATCCCATTATTAATAGTAAAAATATTATTCCGTATACCAGACACTGTCCTGCCTCTGATAATAATTCTTTCATTTCACCACCTCCGAAATTGAAGATGTAAACACTAAAATCATTAACAACATATCAACTATAATCTTTAATACTCCAAGAAACATTGGTATAACTGAATACATTGCCGCTATTCCGATTCGGTCTTTGTTTTTCATTTCTTCTGTCTGACCTGACAGCTTATTATTTCTATCTATTATTGCACCTATCTGCTTAGTTGACTGCTCTCTGCCCAATTCGTTTATTGAATAAAACATCTTTACTGATGATTTCACATCCGGTAAGTCAAACTCTTTTAAAACATTATCATATGGCTCAATTCCAACAGGATATCGTTCAAAATCAATCAATAATTTTCTCACCGGTCGTTTTAATATAAATGGTGTATCCTCATATGATCCTTCTATTGCTGACTGAACTGTATCATTTTGAAGATTAATAGCCACATCTCTTATCCAATCAGGAAAAATCTTGTATATTTCACGTTCCAGTCTTTTCTTTGCTTTTTTGTAATTTATTCTTTCCATAAAACTTAAATCTGATATATTATTGTACCCTTTTTCTACTAAGGCATAGTATTTTATAACCATATTGTCGGGCAAAGCCCTTTCTTCTTTTAACCAGTCAAAATTTAATCGTTTAGTTATTGCAAGATAAGTAAATATCATTGCCATTATTAATATCATTGAACATACCTGATATAATCCATGCTCGGTAAACTTGTAATCCTTAGGTATCAAATATGCCATAAATCCACAGGTTATCAGTGTTGATGCAATGGATATTAAAACATTTCGTCTTGTTCTATCCACATTTCTTATAAATGTTAAAGTCCTGTCACTCCAATTTTTTATATCCTCCAACAAAATATCTATATACGTTTCATAATTTCCACCATAATTTTCTATTTTTATAATAAATTTATGTAATGATTTAATTCTTCCACAGTTGTATTCTTTCTCAATTATTGCCAATGCGTCCTCATAAATATTCGCTGACTTGTTAGAATCAATATTTACTATTGCTTCCTCAATTACTTCTCTCATCTCTATGGAACTTACTTTTTGGGCATCTAATAATGCCATTCTAATCTTTGGTTGTTTCTTAAAAGAGTAAATCATTTGTTCCATATACAAAACTACATCATTATACTTGGCTAAATATTGCTTCTTTATTCTGTCCTGCTTCTCTAAAAAAACATTACATGCTACTATTGTCAGAACACATATCAGCCCTGGTATAAGTTTAAGTCTATACGCTAAACATATGACTGCCACCACGCTAACTCTCTTTAATAAATTTTTTATATTTTTCATTCTTCATTCTCCTTTAAAAAAGGATTCTTAATTCCCGCTAATTCAAATTTTCTCTTTATATCAAGAGGCAAATCTTTAGTTAATATCTTTCCATCCTCATATATCATTGTCTTTCCATTCTTCTCATCCTCTCTCGAAAGACAAATAACCTGTGCCACCTTTCTTTTTATCTTTTCTCCTTCTTTTACAACAGACCGTATCTGTACTCCAATGTCAATAAAAGAATACACATCATTTTCGTTAATTGTCTGTCCCATATTTCTTAAACGATCAGGGAGTTTGCTAACATCATCAAGATGCACTGTGGTCAGGCAATGTACGCCTGCAGAAATATTTTCCATTAGGAACCGGACCTCTTCGCCTCTTGCTTCTGCTAGCAAAACCCACGTAGGTAACTGTCTCTTACTTGCCTTTAATGCTTCTGAATATCCAAATGTATCGCTTATTTTAATTTCAACGCAATCTTTGCCTGGATTAATTGCTGAATATCTTAGTTCAAGGTTATCTTCTATGGTATATACTCTTTCATACGCTGGAATAAACTGGGTTAAATACTTTACATATTCTGTTTTTCCTACCCCCGGTAATCCCCCCACTACTACTGTACAATGAGCTCGTATGGCATTCTCCATAAAAGTATCTATATCCCCATTACAGTAATCATCTTTAACGATGCTGTCCCTGTTAATTCTTCTTACTGCTGGTGTCTTTCTGATACTTATGCTAATCCCCGTGTTAGTTACTGAGTCATGCAAAATTGATATTCTTAAATTATCCGTTTCTGCCTCAAGTAATGGGTTATTCTTATTAAATTGTACGTTCATTAAATTGCTTATTCTTGTATAAAACTGCTGAATAAAATTATCGTCTAATGTAAAGCCTTTAATTTTATACCTTCCCTTATTTAAATCATTAACCCATAATCCCTGACTCCAATTTATATCCGTAATATTCTCATCCAAAATAAATTTTAAAAGATTTCCAAAAGCCTTATCTGGCAATGAAAGTTTCCTCATTCCTACTTCCCCCATCGTCTAATTAATCAATTATAAACACATCCAAATGTATACCTACCTACTGTCCTGCGGTAGGAATCTTTCCTGCAATGCTGTCAAATGTAACAGAAGTTGTGTAGCTTCCAACTACATCCTGTACTGCCTTGCTAATAACCGGGCCAATTGCATATGCAACGCCTACTAAAAGTAAGATACAAACTGCTATAAAAACAGTCTTACCATGTTCCTGCAAAAAAACATCCATTGTATTCTCCTTTCTTAACTTATTCCTAAGAACAAACATAAAATAAACAAATGAATTTATGACTGTCTAAGATAATACGGCTTTTACGAAAATGTCACTTATACTGGCTTCATCTATTCATATATTACGTTGTGTTCTTTTGGTAAATCGATATTAGCACCTCACTTTTTCATTGTCAACACTTTATTTATGCTTTATTACATTTTGTTGTTAGCTGTTTATGTGATGTTTTTGTAAAAATTCAATTTTTATGCAGTAAATCAAATAAAAACTTTCTCAAAAAAGTTGCAAAATGTCACATGCTTTTTTCGACTTTTTTATCCAAACTTGGCTTGCAATTCTCAACTGGATTTTAATTAATGGAATTTTCAAAGAATTTTCTTATTAAGTCCCAAAAAAAAGACAGCCATAGCATAACAAGCTACAAACTGCCTTTCATTTATTTTTAATAATCTTTACCTTTTCAATTTTTTTAATTTCTGTTAATTATTTTATAACCATTCTATAAATTTTAATTTTCCCGAACAACTATTATATTTTCACATTCCATATAGCCTTCAGGTTTTCTTTCTGTTATTATTGTTGCTCTGTCAAACTGCTGGAATGTTACCGGGCTTATTTTGTCAAATTTTGACTGATCAGCCAAAACATAGCATTCTTTACACTGCTCCATTGCCTTATTTTTTACAAGTGCTTCACTTGTATCAGGAGTTGTAAAACCTGCTTTTTTCGTTAAACCATTTGTTCCAAAAAAGCCTTTCGAAAAGTGAAATTTTTTAAGAGATGCTGCTGCATATCCTCCAACTAGAGCTTCTGTTGAACCTTTTAATTCTCCCTCAATAAGAATAACTTTGTTTCCCTGCAACGCAAGTTTTTTTGCGTGAGTTACTGCATTAGTTACAAAAACAGATTTGCTGTTATTTAAGTAACCTAACATATAGCCTGTTGTTGTTCCTGCGTCTATATATACAAAGTCTCCCTGTTCAACCAGACTTGCAGCATATTCTGCAATAATGCTTTTTTCATCTTTATTCTTTTCAACTCTCTGATCAACCGATGGTTCTTCTGTGATTACTGTTTCTTCAAGAGCGATCGCACCACCGAAAACTTTTGTCAACTTTCCTGCATTATGTAATGCAATAATGTCACGTCTGATAGTTGATTCTGATGCATCAAGAACTTCTTTTGCTTCAGTTACTGTAATGCTTTTCTTCTTATTTACCAACTCTAATAATAATTTATGCCTTTGTTCTGTTAACATTTTTCCTCCGTGATAGATAAATAATCCACAAAAGCAGTGCCCAAGGTTAATTTTGAGCACTGCAAATATTTTTAATTTAAGCTACTTTTTTCTTTAATGCTCCAAGTAATACTGCTGAAACGATTGTGCCTGCAACTAATGCTACAAAGTACATTAATCCGTTTCCAACTACAGGGAACACGAAGATTCCACCGTGAGGTGCCATCAATGTACAATTAAATACCATTGATAATGCTCCTGCTAAGCCTGAACCGATAATACATGCAGGTAATACATGTAATGGATCTGATGCTGCAAAAGGAATTGCACCTTCTGTAATGAATGCAAGTCCCATAATAAAGTTTGTTGGTCCTGCTTCTCTTTCTTCTTTTGTAAATTTATCTTTAAATAATAATGTTGCAAGTGCGATTGCACAAGGTGGAACCATACCACCAATCATAACTGTTGCCATAATGTCGTAGTTGCCTGCTGCAATCTGTGCAACACCGAAAACGTATGCTGCCTTGTTGAATGGACCACCCATGTCGATTGACATCATTCCACCTAAAATCAAACCAAGTAATATCTTACTTGAACCTGCCATTCCTTCAAGTCCACTGTTAACTCCTGTATTAATTCCACCCATAATAGGTTCAACTACATAAGTCATAAATATTCCGATAATCAAAATTCCAAGTACAGGATAAATAAGTACCGGTGCGATTTTTTCAAGTGCGCCAGGAAGCTTGTCGCATAATTTTCTTAAACCGATTATTAGATAACCTGCAACGAAACCTGCAACTAATGCTCCAAGGAAACCTGACTTACCGTTTGCTGCAATCATACCACCTACAAAACCAACTGCAAGTGCCGGTCTGTCTGCTATTGCCATTGCTATATAACCTGCAAGAACAGGAAGCATAAAGCCAAATGCTGTACCACCAATGCTCTTAAACATTGCTGCCATAGGTGTAATTGTACCAAAATTACTTCTCTGATCAGCAGGAAGTGAATTAATATCAACATTTAAACCATCAATAAGAAATGCTATTGCAATAAGTATACCACCGCCAACTACGAATGGAAGCATGTGTGATACACCGTTCATAAGCTGTGTATAAATCTGATGTCCGATACCTTTGCCGGATTTACTAACTTCTGTATTACTGCTACTTTCAGAGCCTGATTTGTAAATAGGTGCATCGCCTGCAATTGCTCTGTCTATAAGCTGGTCTGCCTTACTGATTCCATCTGAAACCTGACATTCAATAACTTTCTTTCCGGCAAATCTGTCCATTGGAACCTTAGCATCTGCTGCAACTATAATACAATCTGCCTCTTCAATTTCTTTAGCTGTAAGAACATTCTTAGCTCCACCTGAACCTCTTGTTTCAACTTTTATAAAGCATCCCTTAGCCTTAGCTGCTGTTTCAAGACCTTCTGCTGCCATGTATGTGTGGGCAATTCCTGTAGGACATGATGTAACTGCCAAAATTTTTGTTGAATTTTCTTTTGATTCACATGTGTCTGCCAATCTTTCATCAATACTCTTCTTTTCATCATCGGCCTGATCAATAATTTCCAGAAATTCTTCAACGCTTTCTGCATTTCTTAATGAGTCTGAGAAATTCTGATCCATCATCATAACCGATAACTTACTTAAAACACTTAAATGTACATTATCTTCTGTGTTAGGTGCTGCAATTAAGAAAAGTAATGTTACCGGTGCATCATCTAATGCCTCAAAGTCAACTCCATTCTTAACTACCATTGCTGCAAGTCCCGGCTTGTCAACTGCATCACATTTTCCGTGAGGAATACCAATTCCAAGTCCTATACCTGTTGTACTTTCTTCCTCTCTTGCATAAACCTGCTTACTATAAGCTTCCTTGTCATTAATTTTCCCACTAGCACACATTAAATCAACTAACTGATCTAAGGCTTCACTTTTTGTCTTAGGTGTAGCTGTAAGGGAAATACTTCTTGGATCAAGTAGATCTGTAATTCTCATAATAGCCTCCATTTCCGTAATTAATCTTTCTTCATTAATTATATATTTTTTATTTTAAATTTTTAATTAAATTCTGTTAGTTATTATTTTTTGTCCATTATTTTATAATAATTATTTTTCTTTTATTATTTTCCCATAACCTGATTGTAAACATTTATAATTTCTTCTTTTGTTGCAAGATTTTCTGAAAAAGCGCTTGCACTTCCTGATGCAACACCCATATGGAAAGCATATTCGTAATCCTGTTTTTCGATCCAACCTGCCACAAAACCTGCAACCATTGAATCTCCTGCGCCTACGCCATTAATAAGTTTTCCTTTTGGTGCAGGTGCATCAAATACCTGGCCATCTTCTGCAATAAGAACTGCCCCTTCTCCTGCCATAGAAACAAGAACGTTTCTGGCTCCTTTTTCCTGAAGCTTTCTTCCATAAGGAATAACTTCTTCTCTTGTTGTAAGCTTAACATCAAATATTTCGCCTAATTCGTGATTGTTAGGTTTAATGAGAAATGGATGGTACTCTAAAACATTTAAAAGTAAATCCTTTGTTGCATCAACAACAATCATCACTCCTCTGTCTTTTAAATCTGCCATTATGTCTCTATAAATATTGTCGCTCATAGATGAAGGAATACTTCCTGCAAGAACAAGTACATCTCCTTCTTTAAGCTGATTAAGCTTGTCCATTAACTCGTTAACCTTTTCTTCACTAATGTCAGGTCCTGCTCCATTAATCTCTGTTCCGTCAATAGATTTAAGTTTAAGATTAATTCTTGAAATTCCATTTTCAATAGAAATAAAATCAGATTTAATTCCCATGTCATTTAATCTCTTAACGATTTCATTTCCCGTAAAACCTGCCACAAAACCAAGAGCTGTACTTTCAAATCCTAAGTTCTTTAAAACTGTTGATACGTTAGTTCCTTTACCTCCCGGTAAAATTAATTCAGAACTTGTACGATTGGTAAGTCCTAATTTAAAATCATCTACCGACACAATGTAATCAAGTGATGGATTAAATGTTACTGTATAAATCATTTAATATTCCTCCTTGCATGATATTTTGTATGTTATTTTCTGTAATAGTTCTTTCTGTTGTTGATATAATTTTATCTTCAAATTCATTCAAAGTCAATCATTATCATTCATTTCATTCAAGAAATTTATGACGGATTTTCACTTAGTTAGTGCAATTTTCTAATTTTCGCTTATTTTATAATACAAAATTAGGAGTCGCATAAATTGCAACTCCCGCTTTTATTATAAACATACTTTATTTTATTATTCCTGTTGATATTCACCATTATTTTTAATTTATACTTCTTCAAATTATAAATTTATACTCTGATTTTATGAATTTTCAGTCTTCTTCTTTTGCTGTTTTGCAACTATTTTCATTAAAATATTTGAAGGCAATAATTTTTGTCCCATAACTGCAAGCTTCATTTTAAGTGATGGCACTATAATTACCTGCTTCTTTTTCATTCCGTAAATTGCTTCTTTTACACAAAATCTTGGTGTAATTCCTCTTAAAGCAAAAATTACATCTGCATTTTCATTAAATTCCGTATCCACCGGTCCCGGGCAAAGTGCCCCAACATAAATATTGCTTCCCTGCTCTTTTAATTCTTCGGCAACAGCCCTTGTAATGCTTACTACATAAGATTTTGTAGCATAATATGTTGCCATATAAGGTCCTGCCGGAAGAAGCCCTGCTGATGAAGCCACATTTAAAATTCTTCCATAGCCCTGCTTCTTCATCTTTATAACCATCTTCTTAAACAAAATATGCATAGCCTTAATGTTAACATTTATCATAGAGACCTCTTTTCCTAAATCAGTTTCATCAAACTTTCCGCAAGTTCCAAAACCTGCATTGTTAATAAAAACATCAACCGGCTCATCTGCTATATTTTCAAAAAACTGATAGCATTCGCCCTCTCTTGATAAATCCGCAACAATAATCTTGCACGGAGTTCCAAGCTCTTCTCTTAATTTTTCAAGGCGTTCCTTTCTTCTTGCTGTCAAAATAAGCCTGCAACCCATCTTAGAAAAAGCTCTTGCAAACTCCATTCCTATACCTGAACTTGCACCTGTTATTACAACTGTTTTCTGTTTCATAAATCCTCCTATCCGTTATCTGTCATTGATTTTGCTTTTTTTTACACACTACTACCATTCGACTATTATCGCTGGCCTTCTCGCAGGTTGAAAGTGTTAATAATTTATCTTTCTTTTTAATCTTCTCACCTGTGTCATACAACTTTCTCTGTTCCAAATTTGACACATATTCATTAAATTCATCCTTGCTGTTCCAATTTATTTTTTCATAATATTTAAAAGAATCCTTCTTATTCACTTCCGTAACAAAAGCATACACAACCTTGTATGTCCCCTCTTCCGTCAACGTATCAAACTGCACTTCTTTATGACTTTCATAAAACTTCTTGTCTTTATACTTATTCAAATCTGCAAACATAGTTCCATTCTTCATATTATGACCATAAATAATCACATTATCAGAATTGGGATTAATGCCACACCCCTCTCCTACAAAAGGCGTCCCATAGATGGAAGACTTCTTATTGAAATTTCTCTTTAAATAATATGAATAATCATCCTTAGTCTGCATAACCGGATAATCAATATTCGTATCCTTAATCTTAATCCAGCCCACTAAGTCATTATTCTTCTCGTATACTTTCTTATACTTTTTTAATATTTCAAAATCATTATATTGAATCTTCTCATCTTCATACTCACTTTCAACAAGCTTCTCCACATTATTGAAATTCTGCTTCTCATCATATGAAGTATAAAAATAATCTACAATTTTATATCCGGAAAAAACAAGTCCCACAAGCAGGACAAACATAATCAATCTGCTTTTTAAATTTTTCATATTACACCTTCAAATCTTTTTATTATTCTAACATACTTAGGGGAAAGATTTCAAAAAAATTTGTTTTACTGTCTAAACTTTGTTTATCTGAATTTAGTTTTACTCCTACATTTACGGATTTTACAGAGTTTCGGTTCGCTAATTCCGTAATAGCCATGAATTACGTGTGTATATAGTATTTCTGCCCAATGACACGTAATTTTCACTCGAACATCAATGTTTTTTCAACAATTTCCGTGTCACACAACATTTCTTCCATACGACACGTAATTTCTACTGAAACAGCAATAATTCTTCAATAATTTACTTGTCACACAGCGTTTCTTTCATATGACACGTAATTCCTTACGAAACAACATGAATTCTTCAATAATTTACTTGCCACACAGCGTTTCTTTCATATGACACGTAATTCCTTCCGAAACAGCAAGGGGCTGCCGCTAATGCGACAGCCCCTTAAGATAATGTTATTATTTATTACTATCTTTCTCTCTGATTTCTACTTCAACATCACCATCTTTGCTTGTATCGGTATTAACTTTAAGATTGTTTTTGTCCAGATTTTCCTCATGTTCTTCAACCTCAACCTCTGTATCATCGTTAACTTTATATTTCTTAGTCTTAACAGAATCATTATCCTGACTCTTTTCTATAACATTTGAAATATGGCTTGTTAAGTCTTTCCCCGTTGCCGCATATGACACAATGTTGAATGCAAAAAATGAAAGCACCAATGTTGCAAAAACAACTGCGTATTTTAATCTGAATTTTTTTATTTTTTTGTTATTATTATTCATACTTTTCACCTTTCTTAAGCACTGGTCTGAAATATTTATTTCATCCATTGCTTCCTTATATAAATTATTCATTTAACCAATCCTCCTTTACAATTTCCCTTAAAGCATTTCTTGCTCTCATTAATCTGGTTTGAACTGTTGTTTCTTTTATTCTAAGTATTTCGGCAATTTCTTTAACCGAATACCCTTCATAATAATAAAGCTGCATCACTATTCTATTTTTCTCTTTTAGTTTCATGACAGCTCCCAGCAAAACAGCTTTCTCATCAGATTTGTCCCTTGTATTAATAATTGGTTCGGAGTTCTCCAATGGAACAATTCGTTTTCGCCAAAATGATGTATTCATATTTTTCGATTCGTTAATTGCCACCCTTATAAGCCATCTTTTAACATGCTCATCATCCTTAAATTTTTCTTTTGATTTAAGCAATTTAATAAATACATTCTGCACAATGTCTTCTGCATCCGACCTGTTATTACAATAGGAAACTGCAATTTTGTACACATTGTTTGCATACATATTTACTAAATCAGCGTACCTGTTTGTATCCATTGTTTTCCTCCCGTGTTACTCTGAAAGATCTTTCTATCTATAAAACAATTCAAAAAGCAAATATATCACATTTTTATTTATTTTTTTTAAAAATCATATTTTACCCTTTTCCATATTTTTCAAAGCATTATTTTCAGGCTTTATATTAATACTAATTAGGAAAAATAATTTAGGAGGATTTTTATAATGGATTTATCAGAAAAAGAACTTTCAGTTATTCAGGATTTATTAAATGAAGAGGAGTTGTTGGTCAAAAAGTTTCAGATGCTTGCTGAGCATAGTCAGGACGAAACAATAAAACAGCAGATGCTTGATATTTCACAGAAACATCAGGGACACTTTAACTCAATTTATTCTTATGTAAAATAATTTGATTTTTGAAAATCAGGAGGTTTAACCATGAATGAAGTATATACAGAAAAAGAAATTTTAGGCGACGCTCTTAATTCAGAAAAGAACGCGACTACACTTTATAACCTTGGAGCTAACGAATGTGTTCACGATAATCTTCGCGAAACAATGTTAGACTTACTTGCCAAGGAACATGATATCCAGGTTGATGTTTTTAATCAGATGCATGCAATGGGCTACTATCCTACACCTGCCGCTGAAGCAAAAAAAGTGCAGGAGGCAAAAACAAAATTTGAATGTGGATTTAAGGCTGTGTAAATATACAAGTTGAATTCAAGTAACAAATAAGTAATTCCCCCATAGGAGCAAGTTTATGCATACTATGGGGGTAGATTCCAAGCTTTATTCTCATTGAAACTAATGGAATTTGCCCCATAGGATTGATGTTGCGCCTATTATTGGGCAGATTTCAAGTTTCATATATGAAAGAATTACCATATATGGTACAAACTGTTATTTAATTTTTATTGTTATTGTAACTTTCTTCTGCTTGTAGTTCTTAGTTGCCTTTAAAGTTACTATTAATTTAACTTTTCCCTTTTTAAGGGCTACTAACTTACCTTTCTTGATTTTTGCAATCTTTTTGTTAGATACTTTGTATGTAACTTTTCCATGACCTTTGTTAGCTTTTATTTTAATTTTAGCCTTTGCACCAACCTTCATTTTCTTCTTAGGTGATTTAATTTTTAAACTCTGGTTAGCCTTTGCTATTGTAAACTTAGTTGTTAAGCTTCCTGTGTAGTTGCCCTTAAAAGTAACTTTCACATCATATGTTCCTGCATCTTTTCTTCCATTTTTAGCTGTTACTGTAATATCACATTCGCCTTCTTTTAAAGCTTCAATATTCATAACATTACCTACATATCCAAGTGATACAATGCTAGTGTCTGAAACTTTCCAATCAACACTTGTAAATGTAGCATTATCAGGATTTATAGTGTACTTAACAGCTTTCTTTACACCTTCTTCAATTTCAATGTAATTAGAATCTAAATTAATGCTGTCTACATCAACGATTTCATCATTTTCTACTTTAATATTATATTCTGTTTCTTTATCTGAAGTGTTATTAAGATTAATGTAATATGTTCCTTTTTTAAGATAAATCATTTTAAGATTTTTCTTTTTCTTCGCATTCAGGCAATCCTGTTAAACTTGTAGCTATGCTCAAAAATCCTGCCAAAACTGTAGCTGAAATTACAACTTTCCAGTTTACTTCTGACAAAACTGCTGCTGTTCCCACTGTTGCAACAAAGGTCTGGGCTATGGTTCTGATTGCTCGCATTATTGCCGCTTTCATCCATATTTTTGTATTTTTACACATAAAACTAATCTCCGATTTAATCTTCTACTATATATATACGTAAAAAAACTTATATGGTTCAAAAGAAAAAATGTGAATCCGTAAAAAAAGAAATCGGAAACGCAAACGCATCTCCAATTTCTGTATATTTATTATTCTTGTAATTCTAGCCCTGCAATCCATTAGACTGTCTTATCATATCTTCAACAACAATATCGTAAATCTCGCCTATGCTGTTGCAATATTCCAAAACCTTCCAAGGTTCATTTGTATGAAAATGTATTTTAATCAAATCTTCATCACCAACTGCTATTAAACAGTTTCCTTCAAAATGCTCTGTAATGTAGTCTGATATTTCATCTTCATCCAAATCTTCATCTCTTCTATCTATAAGAAGCTGTGTATCGTAACGATATGCAAACTGATCTTCTTCCACATCAATACTGTTAATTTCTGACATTATTAATCTCCCTTCCATAATCAAATATTCAAATAATACTAAGTAAACTTCTATGCCGAACCTAATTAACTTAGTTTTTATATGTATTCTAATCAAGTTAGTCATATAAAACTAGTTAATATAATACAACTTTCACTAACTATGTCAAGATTATTTAATTTAAAAATCTCGTTAAAAATTTACCAATCATTTTGATATTATTTTAAATTAGTTTTCCATTAACTTTTATTTTTTATTTCAATTTAAACTTTACATAAACCGGATCATGGTCTGAATAAGTATAGCCTGTGTTAATATTATCGTATTTTACACATTCTATATTGTCGGAAATAATAAAACCATCCAGCGTAACTGTATAAGTTACTCCCGGCTTATACTCCATATCTGCATTTCTTGCACTATTCCAAAGATTGTCTTTTTCCTCATCAGATAACTGATCTATGCAAAAAGAAAACTCATTTGGAAGTTTCTTTCTTGGAAAAGGATAAGCCCATGATTCCCTGTTTTCTGAATCATCTTCAGAGGCTTTCAAATCATGGTTAAAATCCCCGCCACACAAAACATAATTGCCTGCCTTGTACTCTTTTTCCAAATCAGAAACCAACATATTAATCTGTCCCTCACGTATTTCATCACTGTTTCCGTAAGCAGACATATGAAGTTCAAAAATAACTAATTCCTTTCCATTGTCTACAGGAACCCTTGAAATACTATAGCATCTGTCCAAATCAAAAAACTTGCTAAAAGATGTTGAAACCGGAAAACTTCTTCTTAAAGAATCCGTAATGCTATATTTTGAAAACAACGCAAGTCCTGACTTACTGCTTCCGTGAGGCTGGGTAAACGGATAAAACAAAAATGCTGAATCATAATTTTGTGCAAACACACAATCATAATCTTTCATAACATTTTTTAATAATGAATACTCATTTACATGATAACTTCTGGTCGAGTTTAAATCCACTTCCTCGATTAAGGCAAAATCAGGATTATATGACTTAACCAGCTCACCTGCACCGTTAACAGTTGAGATAACACTTTTCTTGCTCTTTGCCCATGATGACTTACCGCCATCCATAAAGAAACTGAAATCCGGTGTGTACGCACCAAAACCAATGTTATAAGTAAGTGCTGAATATTCCTTTCCTGTAGAAAGTTTTTCGCTAGCTTTAGACTGCTCAATACGGCTTTCAACCTTTAATTTCTTATTGTCTTCAATGCGATGATAACTTGCATATAAGTAAATAATATATCCAATTAATACAACCACAATTACTGCTATTGCAATGCCAACTATCTTTAAAATTCTCTTCACTACTTTATTCATTTTTTGTACCTGCTTTTTCTTATTTAATTAGAGTGTCAAAACTCCTATGGCTTTATTAAAAGCATTTGTCCAAAATATCCGGATCCAAACCTTTTCTTCCTGTTACCATTCCAATTCCAAAATACAAAATTCCACCTACAAGAAGTCCCCAAACAACTGCGTTAAGTCCTGCAATATTAATAAAATATGTTGCAAAAATATAAGTTGCAATTGCGCCTACGCTACTACAAACTGCCGCCTGCCTTGTTCCTTTTTTCCAGAACAAACCGCCAACAAGTGGCCAGAAGAAAGTACATTCCAAACCACCAAATGCAAACATATTAAGTACGAAAATAATATCAGGTGGATTAATTGTAAGAACCATAACTACTATACCTAATATAATTGTAATAACTGTACTTATCGACTTAACATTTTTCTCGTATGACTTATTTTTTTCAGGATCATCTTTTACAACATAATTCTTCCATAAATCCTTTACAATTGCGGCTGTGGCAAGAATCAAAAGCGAGTCAGCCGTAGACATTACTGCAGCCATTGGAGCTGCAAGGAAAATTGCCGCAACTCCTGTTGGCATAATTTTTTGAACAATATATGGAATAAAATAATCTGATGTTGGAAGGTTATCCACATCAACGAATGCTCCTGCCCAAGTTCCTGCAAGATGCATGCCAACAATTACAAAGCTACATGTTAATACACCAATCCACATTGCCTGATGCATACTCTTCGTATTCTTAAATCCCATGGCACGAACTGCAGTCTGTGGAAGTCCCAATGTTCCAAAACCTACCAAAATCCAGAAACTAAGCAATCCTCCCGGTGTGTATTTTGAAAAAATATCATTATAAACATTAGGCAAATTATTGGCAAGTCCTGCATCAATTGATGCCAAGCCTCCACCTGCTTTAAGGACAAAAAATATAAATAAAAATGTTCCCACACACATTACAATTCCCTGAATTGTATCTGTAATTACTACAGCACTAAATCCGCCAACAGCTGTGTACAATACAACAACGGTTCCAAAAATCAAAAGCGAAGTTACGTGGTCCAATCCTGTTATTGAAGCAATAAGTGTGGCTCCACCTGTAAACTGGCTTATCATCTGCGCAATAAAGAAAGCAATAAGACCAACACTTGTAATAATTACAAGAGCTGAACTTTTGTATCTTGCCTTAAAATATCCAACTACAGTTACTGCTCCTGTTCTTCTTGAAACCAGCGCCAACTTGTTTCCTAGCACTCCAAGCACTAAAAAAGTAACCGGCACCTGAATTGCTGCAATCCAAGCCTGAGCATAACCATATGTAAGTCCTGCTGCGCCCGGTCCTGAAATAAAAGAACTTGCTGAAGTATAAGTTGCCATAATAGTCATGGCAAGAACTATACCATTCATATTTCTTCCACCAATAAAATACTTCTTCTCCTCAGAAGTATTCAAACTCTTTTCTGCCTTTCTGCTATAAACAAAACTTACTACCACATTAAATAATAAGTAGCCCAGAAAAACTGATAAAATTATAATCTGATTACTGTTCATCTTCGCATTCCTCCTCATCATAAGAGAAATCTACAAACACAAATTTTAGCAGCCAGAACACCCCAATAATTGCCAAAATTATTGTGCCAAACACAGAAACCACGAACCATAAAGGCATATGGAATAAAGTGCCTCCTTTAGAATTCAGTAAAAATGCTGTAAGCACGTGCCACAAAAAGCATACGACCACAACTAACATTGTAGCTTTAATCTCTTTAAGACACTGCTTATGCTTCTCTTCCTTTGTTAATTTTTTCATTATAAACTCCCTTGTAATTTTTTTTAATAAAATTCTTTTGTAATTCACTACTACGAAATCTGAAATCAAAAATTTCGAATTTCATTATGTTTCTTAACATACATTCTCACATTATATCATTTATGCGTTTTAAATGCTATTACCTGAACTATTAAACCTAGAGATTTTCAGAGAATTTTTGATTAATAGAATTTCCATAGAATTTTCTTATTAATCAAAAAAAGACTTAAGGCGTCACCACAATAAAATGATTCCTTAAGTCTCTTTTCCGAATAACAAATTTAATATAATATTCCCCATTCGTATTTTAAGTCCGACATTCTCTGTCAGATAACTTTCCCCATGTGATACCAAGACATTACCCGGTTTTATCCGTTCCAATAAGGTTGAAAATCTTCCTTATTAATTTAACCACAGTAATTTTATCAAAGTACCTTTATTATACTCTTTTATTTTTCACGTGCGAAAACTTGTCAAAAATAACCGTGTTTTTGTAAAAAAATAAAGATTTAAGGGAATTTTAATACTTTAATCATATAGATACATAAATATATTTACAGCAAATACATAGTCTGAGTTTTTACAACTAATTTCACCATTATATTTATATCTTCAGGAATAACAACGTTGCATTTAACATCAGCGCCATTTCCTGCTGCCATAGTAAGCTTATAATTTACTATGCTGTCAATTGCAATATTTCCCGAACGGCTGTAAAAATTTATCTTCTCAATCTCCTCGGTAAGCCTCGAAATATACTCATCTGCCCTATCTAATTCATTATTTTCAATTAACTTCTTTAATAAATACAACTGATTCTTAATATTGTGGCGATACTTTTTCGTTTCACCATAGCTGTTCATTAGCAACTCAGACTGATTATAATAATACTCCTTTTCATTATTAATTGATTCAATCTGAACTTTCTTTTCCGTCAATCTTGTAAGACAGTCATAAAGGTAAACAATAAGAAATGCCGAAAGGAACATACATATAACCGCTGCTGTTGCCAAACCTCCATTAACCTGTTTCTGACTATACACAATAATTCCCAAAAAAGATGACGAGGCAAAAACAGAAAAAGCCAACATAATTGCATACTTTGGAAGTGGAATATCTGCCTTCTCGTGCCTATATTTTCTAACCAAAACAAGAAATACAAAATAAATTGATTCTGTTAATATATGTATAAATGCGTCAAAATTATCTGCCTCACCCATTAATGTTACATTGGTTAATCCTATTAACCCTGCCACAATTGCCTCTGACACAAATCCTAAAATCTGAATTATTATCACTACTGTCCTCTCAAAAATGTCCGCACCCTCGACTCTTATAAAATAATATTATTAATACTTCCATCTTTTCCTATATAATATAAATAATAACTCGAATAATTATCTAATTCATCAAACCCTTTGTCTTCAACAAACATCTTTGCTGCTTCTATTATCGAACTTGCGTTATATTTTTTATATCGTGTTCTTGTAGTTAAATCTAGTGCTCGATCTTTTTCCCTATTTTTTTCCATTTCTTCTACACTTTCATATTTTGAAGCAAAAATTTTATATTCCATCATATTCCTTTCTTCTATAACTATTATTCAACAAATTTTGAATTTATTTTTCAATACTATTATTATTTCTTTCTATATATTTTGTACCCTTTAGCAAACAACTCTTCAACATTTTCTTGTCGTACAGATACTTTCCCCGTACTTCTTGTTGCATCAATAATAATAGCCACCTTCTTAGTTTCGTCCGTAAACTCTTTAAAAAGCATAACATGGCTTCCCAGCTTTGCTAATGCATCACCTTGCTGTATTTCTTCTATTCTTTCTATTTCATCTGCATACTCTGGTATAATCCTTGTGGAAATTTTTTGCGCTAACTCCCAACATTCAGTTAACAATCCTGAGCAATCCACTCCCACACATTCATAACTTATTTTTCTTGATTTATCTTCCGGTACATTGCCTGCATACTTCCCTGATTCAATTCCTTTTTCAAATTCTTCTAACGTAGAGCCTAATCCCCATGCATAAGGAACTCCTATATTCTTATGGTTCGGCTTCCACCAACCACAATCAAGCTTCTCTCCCTTCCAAGTAGTATCAGGGGTATCAACCTCAATTCCATTACTATCAATTCCATGTTTAATATTTTTATCAGTTGCATACCATTCATAATTTGCATATTTTAAAGCTTTTTCTATAATTTTTTGTCCTTCTTCATTTATCTTACTCATATTGATTTTCTCTTTCTTTATTTTGTTTCTGCCGAAATTGGTCTAATATTAATCAATTTTCTGTTTATATACCCTATTGTAACTTCTTTGTTTACATCATAAAAATCATATAATCCTTTACCCACAAAAACCTTTACTATTTCCGTTCCGTCGCTTATTTTAAAATAATACTTTCCCAAAAAGTTTTTGTTTTTTTCTATGATTCTGCCACTTATTTCTTTGTAGTTCATTTTAAAAGCCATAATTCAAAACTCTTTCTTGCACACTCTAGTACTTTATATGTTAATACAAAACAATTCTTTTCTTTACATTTCATGATATTTACACTTCTTACAAATATCTCTCCAGTCCTTATTTTCTTTAAAATATTCAGGGACACAATTTTCCTTTAGCATTCCACTTGACACATCTGAATAAATAACACAATCTCCCACTTCAATCATACCATCAACAACTGGACACTTTATTCTATCTTTCATAATTCAAAACACCTTTTTTTTACAATAAAACATTCCCCATCCTATTAATACACCAGCAGTATTCAACATCACATCATCTATATCTGTGCCTCTTTTCACAAAAATTTGAATAACTTCAATAGTCAATGATAAAATGGCTCCTGCAAGTACTGTATATTTATCATTTATTTTTCTCACGCAAATAGGAAATAAAAATCCAAACGGTATAAATAGTCCTATATTAGCCACCAAATTTATCCTGCTAATAGCTGTTGAATCTATACTCCCCGTACCATTTACGCCTTCAATATATTCCACAATAGTTCTAAACGGAACAATATTAATTCTCCCATTTCCATAAGCGGACACGTCAATAAACATTCTTCCATCCACAATTCCCATATTAATAATCGGTAAAATTGTTTGTGACAGCAATCCAGCTAAATATGAATAAAACACAATCCTAACAATTTCTTTTTTATACTCAATTTTTATTGATTTTCTCTTGCAATATATAGTTCTAACAATCGTATACAAAATACAAAAAATCCAGCTATATTTCGCAAAATCCATTAAAAATCCACTCAACATTTTATGCTTTTGTCCCCATATTTAAAATTAATCTTTTAGTTATCAAAAATAGAGCCTTGCCATATTGCAAAAGCTCTTTAAATACGCAGGCACCCGGATTTGCACACGGGGTCTCCCTCCATCAAGGGGCTCTCCTCCTGAGTTATAACCTGCTAATAACAAATAGTTTTCATTAAAGAAAATAAACACGTCGATTACACGCTGCTTCTCAGCTATTCATTATTTATATAATTCTAGCATATCAACCTGAAACATTCAATTAGTCTTCCAAAAACATTATCAAAAGTGAACTAAATGTGAATGATAATTGATAACTTTCATTCTTATACAACTTAATAAAAATTATATTATAATACAAAACTGTCAAGGATATGTCGCAAATCTAGTATACAATCATATCCTTAACAGTTTTCTTGTTATATAGAAATATTTAATTCCCCTATTTATTCAAAATTGTAGGTGACCTTCCTTGTGATGAACCTGGGTCTTTTGGCAAGCACTTTTTTAATACATTTTATAATATATTTTCATTATTTTTGTACCAGTTTTTTATATTTGCTACAGTTAGTGACGCCATTTTGACGCCACTAGTAGTTTACATATGTTCTACTTCATATGCAAATTCTTCTTTTGTTTCTACGAAATGATATGGTTCATATTCACCATAAGCAGATGGTCTACTTATAGTCACAAGCTGTACCTTTTCATAACCTACAACTTTTTCAATTTTTCTCTTAAATTCTGAAAGATGCTTTCCATGTGTTGTTTTCAATGCAACACAACCAATAGCATCTACATTTTTAGCAATCAGATAACACATGATCCAGCTCCTCCTTAAAATCTCGTTCTGTTCGAATTTTAACACTTTCATACATTTTTCGCAACCGCAACCCTACCGAATTATCATAATTCTTTTTGTAAACATATTTATGTAGCCAATTGTTGAACTGTCTATCATAATAAGTATTATATTGAATTTCTATGGGATAGTGACTTCCACTTAGTTGAAAATACACATGCACACCACGATAACCATCATCATTGGCTTTACCCTTTGACATATCAGCAACTCGTAATTCTGGAATCTCAGATAATGACAATACATCATCATAATTATCGCATAATGAACGAAATCCTAACAAATCATCAAATACTTTTCTAGCCTGATGATCAGGATAATAACGCTCATATTTTAATATTGCCGATTGGATACTCTTAATTCTATAATCAAGTGCCAATTCATATAGTTCTTCAAACTCATCATACCATTCATTTATTTTAACCAATTCATTAAGAATATTTTCTTTGTCAAAATAATGTAGATTTTTCTTGAGATTAATGCCTAATTCTGATTTATATGACAATTTTTCAAGTAATTCTATTGTTAAACCATCTCTCTGAAGTATGTTTGCCATCAACTTATCCCCTTTCTTATTTTTTCTAAGATATATTTTGATTATACTACGCAATTATCTTTCAGTCGATATATCTTTATTTTTTTAGTACTTAAACAAAAAATTGTTCTTAGAATTATAAAATTATATCCCATTGACTCTTAAGTATTAATACACATATTAAGTTTTTTTCTCCAATATATATTTTTTCTCTCCTTTTTCAACAATGATTTATAACTTCAATTCATCACTGTTTATATATTTTACCAACAAATTAATTTCTTTATTTATAATTTTTTAACATAAAAAATACTCAACTCAATGAATCTAAATTAATGCTATATAGTTCTTTTATACAATTCATATCCCTTTCCCATTTTTTTATTGAAAACTATTCCTACCTCACAATTTGCGGCTTCCTCAACATTATTTCCATCGACTTGTATGCTTTCTATTTTAGCTTTATCCCATTTTTCATCCTTTTTTATTAATATAATATCCCCACTGTTTATCTGTTCATTTTCAACTTTTACAATACAAGCATTTGGCTGTTTATAATACTCATCAACTTTTCCAATATAATTCACATTATTTGGAACCAGAGTGATGACTCCCCATTGTTTTAAAGCAACTCTTGTTTCATCTTTCGTAAAAATATCATCCTCAATCCATTTATATTGTTGATACATCTGCCATGTTGTTAATAAGCCTCTTTCATCGTTTTTTGCATATTCTATTTGATCCGTACTAAAAGGCGGATTTTCCCTAATTGATGGATTCATATAACGTTGATGATTAACAATATATATAGGCCACACTTCTTTTCCTTTATACTCGCGTTCCCTTCTTCGTCTATGTTTTGCGATCTGCGAACATTCGGAATCTGTAGAAGTTCCGCCTATCCCTTTCACCTCAATAATAAACACGTCGTCACCATCTATAATCTGTATGTCTTCTCTCAATGTATCTTCAGTGTTGTCCACCAAAAATACATTTTCAAATCCTAACCACTCAAAATATTTTTTAACCGCATTCACTAGGTTTTGTCCTGTTTCAGTCAACAGTTCTCTTAAATAAGCATATTTCTCATTTATTTTCGTTTTCTCTATTTCTATTTTCGCTACTTCATTATCATATTCTTTTTTTAGTATTTCTAATTTATTTTCACATTCCAATATTTCTTTATGTTTAAATTCGGTTCTCTCTATCCAATTAAACTCTTTAGATTCAGTAAATATTTTATCACAAATATCTGGCAAAACTTTTAAACATAATTCTTCTATAAGCTTTTCTTTGTTATCGCAATATGGCAAAATTAATTCATATCCTGTCTCCGAATCATATCCTATGTAAGAAATAACTTCTTCATCTTCATTAAATAACACTGGAATATAATTATCATCTGATATATATTCTCTTTTAGTTTTATCCCATATTGTAGGCATATCAAAAACAGCTCTATAACCTTTTGTGTATTTGCTTATTACAGTGGCTAATTTATGTTCATGTTTTCTTTTACTAATCTTTTTACCTTGTTTATTAATAATATTTGCACCTATCGTACTATATATGGATATATTTCTTTCCTCAGGATACGAATACTCATACTTTCCTAATATTTTTACAAATTTATATTCTTCAACATAATCCAAATCTGCAAATATTATCCTTATGCATTCTTTAGAAAGATTTCTACATATATATTCAAGTTCCAACGGCGCAGGCTCAAAAAAATTTTTCGGATACTCTGTCAACATTAAATATGGTGGATTAATTGGTGACTCATCTTCTTTGCAAACTACACATTCTCTTTCACTCTGTAAATCAATTATTATTACTTTATATTCGTGTATATTTGCTAATATTTCATTTTTGAAATTTATATATCTTTTTTGAACTCTTCCCGAATATTTTATGTTCTTACTTTTACCTAAAGTACCATTATATACAACGCTATAAATATCTGATAACTTATCTGCAATCTGCTCATTGTCAATAACATAAATTTGTGGTTCAGAATACTTTTCCATTTTTTTAACTCCTTTGTATTATTATATATATATTATTTTTTATTCTATCATAGCAAAGAAGGTAATGAAACACATACCTTTCAGCTTTATTTTATTTGATTCTTAAATGATTATTTTTCTAATTTTATCAGTAACTCATCCAAATCATCAGACAATTGCTCCGCCACCATTTTTTCGCCTTTATCCTTATTTCCATAAGTCTAATAAGATCATTATTCGACCAACACAAAATTAGTTTTCCATGTTCTCTTAAACACCTCTTTGCTACAATAATCGCGTGATTATTTACGCCATTTTGACGCACTAGCAGATTTTTTGTTCGTTATGGTACATCCTTATCCCATAACATACGAGATTACAAAGAAAGCTTGAATCATCCAAAAAATCTATGTAATTTCATCCCGGAAGTTTGTATGGAAAATATCAAATTGCATAGAAAAACTAAATATATCAAGAAACTGGTTTCCAGAAAGTAATTATCTTTTTGTTGATTGACTTAAATTAAACTTATCTTCTCCCCCACCATATAAACTGTAATAATTCAATCAATTGTATAAATACCTACAAGCACTATAAATAAGCAAAAGAAAGCCCGTCTGAATGCAAACATTCAAACGGACTTATTTTACTTATTTATTGTTCTCGTAGTGTCACGAAAATTATTCGATAATTGTAGCAACCTTACCTGAACCTACTGTTCTACCACCTTCACGATACTTTAATCCCGTTTTATCTCATATTTTTTATGCTTTTCTCTCCAAAATACAGTGAAAAACGGATAATCTGCACCATGTATTTTTATTTGCTCAATTTCTTGGCACCGTTTTGGCACCGGACACCCTGGTCGAAAAGATTCTCTTCCAAGACTAATAGATGCTACTCTACCAACTTTATATTGCACCGGTAATTTTTAACTGTTATAATCGAAACATGGGTGCTACCATAACGGTAGGCGGTTAGTCCTTCTCCAGAGGGACTGTGACCCTCTGATTACATAGAAACCCGAAAGGGAATCCAGTGAAAAGGAGGGCTAAGCCAATGAGTATTGTTGACTTCATAGCAGTAGTGAGCTTCGGCTTAACCTGCTTTAGTATCGGATATACATTAGGCAAAGATAATCATAAACCACAAAAATA
>JABLTO010072058.1_pt1 | contig 46138 bp, 51 predicted proteins | sample 7160091 | NCBI WGS metagenome assembly JABLTO01 (sample SAMN14651225, study PRJNA627086) | human gut metagenome | isolation source: feces | host: Homo sapiens
CCTGCTGCGCAACGAGTCCATGGCCAAGGGGGTCCGGGTTTTGCTGGGGCGGGCAGACGGCGGGCAGCTGGCAGGCGGGGAAGGCGTTGTCTTTTTATGCGAGGCTTAAAATCAGACGGGAGGAATTTTTCGATGTCTTTTATACCGCACCGGCATCTGGTTCAATACTACGAAACCGACCAGATGGGGGTGGTCCATCATTCCAACTACATTCGCTGGTTTGAAGAGGCGCGGGTCTTTTTTATGGATCAAATGGGGTTCGGCTATGACAAAATGGAAAAGTCCGGCGTATCCAGCCCGGTGATCGAAGCCAGATGCGCTTATCGCTCCAGCGCGCGCTTTCACGATGAAGTGCTGGTCTTTGTCCGCATCGACCAGTTCACCGGCACCCGCCTGACCGTATCTTACCGGGTCATCGACGCAGCAGACAAAACGCTGCGGGCCGAAGGAGAAACCCGGCACTGCTTTTTGAACCGTCAGGGGCGGCCGGTATCGTTAAAAAAAGAAAATCCGGCGGCATTCGAACGGTTCTGCGCCCTAGCAGGTCAGGATCTTTATGAGAAGATCCGTTAACTCCTTTTCTTACAAACAAGGGCCCGCAAGGGTGACGTTTCATAAAATAGTTAACAGAAGCAACTTGATTTGCTGTGCCTATCCTTGTATTTGTATAACATTATCATATACATTTCCATGAGAAATCGATCAAACATCGTTTATTGAGGTTACTGAAAATGAAGTATAGAACGTTATCTGTAGTAGATGCGGAAAAGTTTTGGGAAATGATGGACCAATTAGATCATGAAACAAAATATATGCTGTATGAACCAGGGGAAAGGACAAAAGACCTTGCAAAAATTGAGTCTGTCATACGGAACTCAGTAGAAGGAGACAACTTTCTTCTTGTTGCTGAAGCAGACGGCAGACTTGTGGGATATCTATCCGCAGAAAAGGGCAGTTTGAATCGTATCGCCCATTCTGCATATATTGTCGTTGGAATTTTGTCGGAATATCGTGGAAAAGGAATTGGTACAGAGTTTTTTAGACGATTGGATATTTGGGCGGAAGAAATGAAGGTTTCACGTTTGGAATTGACGGTCATTTGCGAAAATTCGGTTGCTAAACACCTGTATGAAAAAAATGGATTTGAAATAGAAGGCATAAAAAGAAAGTCGGTTTTGGTTGACGGAAAGTACCTGGATGAATTTTATATGGCCAAAATTAAATAAACTTGAAACGCAATCCTGCCATTCTATCAGCCGTGATGAACCTTCACGAGATTTTACAGCCAAACGTCAATTTGTCGAACAGATTCAAAAGTGCACTTCTATACACCTTCGGCGTATCGTGCGATGTGGTCTTTTGTGGCGTACCAAAGCCAATATATTGCAAAAACCGACCTGTGGGTTGTAACCACAGGTCGGTTTCATCGTTTTCGGATGCCCTGTCTAATAGCAGGGCACTTATTCGTAAGAAAAATGGGAGGGTCTCTTTGCGCAAAACGGCAAAAAAGGAAAAGCTGCGTATTCTTGGCCAGTTTTTCTATTATCCCTGTTTGTCCTATCATTTTTCATACTCCCTGCTGGAAGGTATCACGCCAATGGCAAACTTACAGCGCATCTTCTTATTTTTCGTGTCCGATGGATTGCAGAGGCATAGCATTTATTTCTGGTGCAGCGCCAGATGCTCTTTTTCCAGTTCTTCCAGAAGCGCGCCGAAAGGCCAACGCTGATTATGCGCTGTCATCACCGCTTTCAATTCCACCTGCAGCTGAGCTGCATTCATTTTTCCCAGCAGATTCCGTACCCCTTTTTCCTCCATCCCACAGAACACCATTGCCTGCCGGGAAGGCGTTTCTTTTTCCCACGGCTCTACGGCCGCAGAAAATCCTGCCAATCCGGCCAGCAGCCCCAGCGGATCGCCAAGCCGGGAATCCGGCACTTCCTCCCATAAAATTCCCTGCCGCCGGCAGAGTTGTGCCAGTGCCTGCTCCTGCTCAGAACCGGGCTCAATGGCATAAAACAGAATTTTCGGAACGATAGGTGGTCTTACACGTGCTTTCATTTTCATCTTCCTTTTATCTCATTTTCATCCTTGCTTCAGTTTGTAAAATTTCTTGTTTTCCAGCCAGTTGTCCAGCAAAAGCAGTGGCGCTGCCCGCGGCAACTCCTAAATGAAACGCGCCGAACCAGTCCCGGCCCCAAGAACGCCCTGCCAAAAAACCGGCCAGCAGACTGTCTCCTGCACCGGTGGTTCCCCGGATAATCCCTCTCGGTGCGGCCAGCTGATAAAACTCGCCTGATTCGGTCAAAAGCGCCGCGCCGTCACCTCCCAAAGACAAAAGTACGCTGCGCGCGCCCAACTTTTGGATGCGAATCGCCGCCTCTTTTGCAAAATCCGGACGGTCCGGTTCCAGCCCCAACAACTGTGCAGCCTCGTCCCGATTGGGTTTCACCACAGAGGGGTTGCCCTCCAGACTATGCCGCAGCAGGGCGCCGTCGGCATCCACCGCCGTAAAAACGCCCCGCCCCTGCAATCGATTCAGAATATCCCGTATAACCGACAAAGGCACGCCGGGCGGCACGCTGCCGCCGAAAGAAAGAACATCTCCCTGCCGCAACCGTTCCATCTGATCCAGCAGGCTCTGCAGCTCCTTAGGGGAAACAATCGGGCCGGGAGTATTGATCTCCGTTTCCTGTTCGGCGCGCAGCTTCACATTGATTCGGGTATCCCCCTTTGTTTCAATCAGACTTTCCCTCACGCCCCGCTCTTTCAGCAGCGTCCGCAGATGCCCGCCGGTATATCCGCCCGCCAGCCCGAGGGCGAGATTCGGGACGCCCAATCCAGTAAGCACTACCGACTGGCTGATCCCCTTTCCGCCAAAAGTCATCCGGGCAGCGGCGACACGGTTTACCTGACCCAACTGAACAGCAGGGCTGTCCAGAATATAATCCAGCGAAGGATTCAGCGTAACGGTATAAATCACAGGCAGTCCCCCTCTTTGTTTGGGAATATTCTATCCTTTTTATGCCAAAAAGTCAAAAGGCCGCCGGATATTGCAAAAAATTTTGCCCTTTTCTGTTTATTTATGTTACATTATTCTAAGCCACTTTGTTTTCTTAGCGGGATTTTAGCATAGAACAAATATGCTTTATGATATGATGTAAACGGAAAGGATGATGGATTTGAAAAAAAGGCTGCTTTTCCGGCTGCTGCCCGACCGGCGCAGTTTTTGGCAGGACGCAGTCAAAACGCTGCTGATCCTCTTTGCCAGTACAGCGGTCAATTTTTTAATGGTACAAACCGCAGGGGATACCCAAAACGTTTCGGAATTGTATCTGCTGTCAGTCCTTTTAATTTCTTTGAGCACTTCCGGATACTTCTGGGGACTTTTGGGCACGGCAGCTGGAGTGATCGGCACCAACTATCTGTTTACTTATCCCTATTATGCGTTTAATTTTTCTTTGAAGGGCTATCCAGTGACCTTTTTATGCATGCTGTTGGTGGCGGGTATCTCCAGCACACTGGCGGCAGGCATCAAGGAGCAGAGGAACCTGTCGCAAAGCCGGGAGGAAAACACACAAAAGCTGAACCGTGTGGCCCAGCAGCTGCTGGGCGCTCAAACAGCCGAACAAATCGGCGCGCTGGCGGCGCGGTGTCTTTCAGAATTTTTGCAGCTGCCATCCTGCTTTTATCTGACGGCTGAAACACAATCCCCTTTGATATGCGGCCAGGCGGATGACTTTTCTCCCAAGCTGGAAGCGGCGGCGGTACAAACCGTTTTTTCCGCCAACCGCTCTGCCGGGCGGGGCTGTGACCTTTGCGGCGGCTGTACCTACCGATACTTTCCGGTTTCTTCCGGCCAAAGGGTGCTGGCGGCGGCCGGCATTCGGCTGCACGGGGAGCTGGAGGAGGAAAACCAGGAATTTTTGCAGCTGCTATTGTCCCAGTTTGCCATGGCGCTGGAACGGCAGCGGCTTTCCGACGAAAGGCATCAAATGGCAGTGGAAAAACAAAAAGAACAGATGCGCGGCAACCTGCTGCGCGCCATTTCCCACGATCTGCGAACCCCCCTGACCGGGATTCTCGGTGCAAGTTCCGCTATTTTGGAAAATGGGGAGCGCATTTTCCCACAGGCACAGCAACAGCTGATCCAGGACATCCGGGAGGATGCGGACTGGCTTTTGCGCATGGTGGAGAATGTATTGTCGGTGACCCGGATCGGACAAAAGGCCTCCGGCCTGCGAAAAGTACCGGAGGCGGTGGAGGAAGTAGTGGCGCAAGCCGTCAACCGATGCCGCAAACGCCTGTCCGGCCTCTCTTTGACAGTACGCGTTCCGGAAGAGTTCATCATGGCTCCGATGGACAGCACTCTCATCGAGCAGGTGCTGATCAATTTGATCGAAAACGCATATAAATACGGCAGATCGGCGCAGCCGATTGAGGTCACCATCTGTGCGGAGGGGTGCTTTGTCCGCTTTATCGTGCGTGATCGGGGGCCGGGCATTTCTCCGGAGCTTTTGCCTGTTATTTTTGAGGGTTTTCTGGGAAGGGATGGGCAAAGCGCAGATTCCAGCCGCGGGCTGGGTATCGGCCTTTCTATCTGCCGCTCTATCATTACGGCCCACGGCGGGACAATTCAGGCGGAAAACCGGCCCGGGGGCGGTGCACAGTTTACCTTTACTTTGCCTTTAGAGGAGGAAGAAACCGATGCCCGAGCATAAAATTCTGATTGTAGAGGATGAAGAAGCCATTGCCCATGTGATGGAATCCATTCTTTCTGCCAATCATTATATACCGCTTTCCGCCAAAAACGGCGGTCAGGCGCTGGCGCTGGCCAGCGCGGAGCGCCCTGATCTGGTTCTGCTGGATCTGGGGTTGCCGGACATGGACGGTGTAGAAGTGCTGCGCCGGCTGCGTCAGTGGGATCAAATCCCGATTCTGGTCGTTTCCGCCCGGGACCAGGAGAAACAGAAAGTAGAGGCGTTGGATTTGGGCGCCAACGATTACATCACCAAGCCTTTTGGCTCTTCTGAACTGCTGGCCCGAATCCGGGCTGCCCTGCGCCAGCGCGCTGCCGCTCTTTCTGCCGGTGCAGTCCGCCCCGAACAGTATACCGCTGGTGGGCTGACAGTGGACTTTGACAAACGGCTGGTTCGTGTGGAGGGAAAAGATATCCACCTAACCCAGATTGAATATAAAATTGTTGAATTTTTGGCTCGGCATCCCGGTCGGGTAATGACCTACGACGCCATTATGATTCATGTGTGGGGTCCTTACCTGACTGATGATAACAAAATTTTGCGGGTCAACATGGCGAATATCCGCCGCAAACTGGAAAAGAACCCGGCGGAACCGCAATATATTCAGACTGAAATGGGCATTGGATACCGCATCGCGGAGGAGGACAGCTGATTCGGTTCCCGCTCATTTTCATCATATCCGCAGGTCTCTGTTTTCGGCCCGCTTTCTTGCGTATCCCCTTCGTTGAAAGCAGCCAACGGCCAGGGCGGACATTTCTATTTTTTTATTTTGTTAGGAGGAATTTTTTTGGACACAATCGGTCCCCAAATACTTTTGCAGGTGGTTTTGATCGCACTGAACGCCTTTTTTGCCGCCACCGAGATCGCAGTCATCTCCCTAAATCCGGGGAAACTGCGGAAAATGATGGAGGAAGGCGATAAAAAAGCCGGCCGCATGCTCAAGATGGTGGAAGAACCATCCGGATTTTTATCTACTATCCAAATCGGTATCACTCTGGCCGGATTTTTGGGAAGTGCCTTTGCGGCGGAGAATTTCTCCGATCCGCTGGTACAGTGGATTACGCAGGACCTGGGCTTTACCGCCATTCCGACAGGTACGCTGAACACGCTTTCTGTTGTGTTGATTACCATTATCCTTTCCTACTTTACTCTGATTTTCGGTGAGTTGGTACCCAAACGCATCGCCATGCAAAAGCCGATGGCTGTGGCTAAAATCGCCAGCGGCGTGATTCGTGGTATTGCAGTGGTTATGCGTCCGGTTATCTGGTTTCTGTCCGCCTCGACCAACGCCGTTCTGCGGCTTTTGCGCATGAAGGTGGAAGCGGAGGAAGAAGCGGTTACCGAAGAGGAAATCCGCTTAATGGTGGATTTGGGCGAAGAAAAAGGCACGATCGATGCAAGTGAAAAGGAACTGATTGAAAATATTTTTGAATTTGACAATACCAAAGTCGATGAAGTGATGACCCGCTGTGTGGATATCATCGCCATCCAAAAGGACGCCCGTCCAAAGGACATCCTGGCATTGATCCGTTCGAGCGGACTGTCCCGTTTTCCCGTGTACGGACGGGATATTAACGATATCCTCGGCATTCTCAACACGCGGGAATACCTGCTCAACCAGGGCGAAGCGCAGCCTTTGCCTTTGACCGAAATGCTGCGCCCGGCTTACTTCGTACCGGATTCTATTCATACCGACGACCTGTTTCAGGATATGCAGAAAAACAAACTGCATATCGCTATCGTTATCGACGAATACGGCGAGACAGCCGGTTTGGTCACGATGGAGGACCTGTTGGAGGAAATCGTCGGCAATATTTATGACGAATACGATCCGCAGGAGGAACTGGAAATCGAGCAGATCGCGGAAAACCGCTGGCGGGTTTCCGGTGACGCACCCATTGAACTGCTGGAGGAGCAGATAGACATTTCTTTTCCCGAAGATGTGGAATTTAATACGCTGGGCGGCTTGATTATCAGCCAGCTGCGCGCTATTCCAGCGGACGGCAGTATTTTGGATTTGGAGGCTTACGGGCTGAAAATCCATGTAGACCAAGTGCGCCGCCGCCGCATCCGGCGGGCTTTTGTTGAAAAGCTGCCGCCCGAAGAAACGGAGCCCGGACAGGAAGAATAAACACAGGGGGAACCGACATTGAAAATCACCGATATTTTTGGCTTGTTGGGCGGGCTTGCGCTATTTTTATACGGTATGCAGATGATGAGCGCCGGTCTGGAGACTGCCGCGGGAAACCGGATGAAACAAATTCTGGAAAAGCTTACCGCCAGCCGCTTTCTGGGAGTACTGGTGGGCGCCGCCATCACCGCGGTCATTCAGTCATCCTCTGCCACCACCGTTATGGTCGTGGGGTTTGTCAATTCCCGTATGATGACACTGACTCAAGCAGTCTGGATTATCATGGGCGCCAATATCGGCACCACCGTCACCGGCCTTTTGATCGCGTTGGATGTGGGAGTGCTGGCGCCGTTGATTGCCTTTGCCGGCGTGGTGCTGATTGTATTTTTTAAAAATCCCAAACTCCACCCCATCGGTCAAATCATGGCGGGCCTTGGCGTACTGTTCATCGGTATGGATATGATGAGCGCCGCTATGGTTCCCCTGCGGGATTCCCAGGCATTTATCAGCCTGATGACCCGCTTTTCCAACCCTCTGCTGGGGATCTTGGCCGGCGCTGTTTTTACAGCAATCATCCAGTCATCCTCCGCTTCGGTGGGAATTCTGCAAACACTGGCCGCCAGCGGGCTGATCGGCCTTCCCAGCGCTGTCTATGTCCTGTTTGGCCAAAATATCGGCACCTGTATCACGGCAGTACTGGCCTCTATCGGAACCAGCCGCAACGCGAAACGGACCACGGTTATCCATCTCATGTTCAATCTTTTTGGCACTGCCTTGTTTACCCTTTTATGTCAAACCACCCCGTTAACCGGCTTTTTGCAGTCCTTAGCGCCCGCGAGCCCTTCCGCACAAATTGCTCTGACCCATACGATGTTTAACATTGTCACCACCATGGTACTGCTGCCCTTTGGCAATTGGATGGTCAAGGCGGCGATTCGGATTCTGCCGGACAGCAAAAAGGAAAAAGAGCTTTTGCCGCATCTGAAATACATCACCCAATCAGACCCTTCTTCGGATCGGCATATTGGTTCCTCTGCCATCCATCTGACACAGTTGGAGATGGAACTGGGGCGGATGCTGTCCATGGCTCAGGAAAATGTTCGGGCCGCTTTTCACGCAGTACTGCAGCGGGATGACTCTTCGGCGGGAAAGGTGACAGAACGGGAAGATTATCTGGACTATCTGAACAAAGAAATCTCTCAGTTTATTTCCCGAATCATTGTTCTGGAAACCAATGAAGGGGCCTCTGCCGCTATCAGCGCCTATTTTAAAATCAGCGGCGATATTGAGCGGATTGGCGACCATGCCCTGAACATCTTCGGCTACACCAGCCGGATGAAGGAAAAAGATATTCGTTTTTCTGACGAAGCGCAGGAAGAAATTGAAAAAATGTGCAGTCTATGTATGGATGTTTTGGATTCTTTACAGGATCATACTGCCAAAAAGCTGTCCCGAATTGCACAACTGGAACAAAAAAATGATGATATGACAGCGCGGTTCCGCCAAAACCAAATGGACCGGATCCGCAAAGGTTCCTGTTCGGAAGAGGGATGCGTTCTCTATTCCGAAATGCTCACTGATTTTGAACGGATCGGCGACCATGCCCTGAACATCTCCCAATCGCTTTATACCGCAGCTCAGGGTTTCGGCGAGATTGTCTAGCCCCTCTCAGCGGTACCCTCTCGCTTTCTCTTCTGGCGCAGCCCCTTTTCGCACAACAAGTCGGGGCTGCGCTTTTTGCATTCTGGGCCATCCCCCCTCTCAGCAGCAAAATAAAAAAGCCCAGGGCCGCCGCCAAAAATTGGCCGGCAGTCCCGAGCAATCAAATCCTAATTTACCGACATCCCGGCAATAAACCGTCGTCTGTTAAGGTTCCAGCCAGCTCTCTCCCCAGAACAAATCCGGATCCAGAGAAACACCGGAAAGAACCGCCTGTGTTCCAAACCACGCGCCATCTTCTTCCTGTGCCCAAACCGATCCCAATATCTCGCCGGCAGCAATGGTATCGCCCTGCTCCACCGTTACCTCAGAAAGGCCATAATACCATGTAAAAAGGCCCAGTCCATGCTGCACAACCACCGTCAGGCCGCCTTGATCCAGACGGTCGGCAAAAACCACTGTCCCTGTGTTGGAGGCCGCGATCTGTGTATCCTCTGCAAGGCGCCACCATACCGAGCCGTTCATCTGCGCCGGCTGCTCCTGGAAGTTTTGCTGGTACGCAAGCAACGGCTCGCCTTCCAGCGGAGCCTGGAAAGAACCGCGCCAGGCCTTTCGTGTGCCTGCGGTCGACTGAAAGTTCTGCCAGACTTCTGCAAAGGACAGTACCGTCTCCTCTTCTTCCGCCGTCAGCGGAAAAAGCAATTCCTCTGTTTGCGGAATAGCAGCGGACACCTCAATTTGATGCTCGCCGCTGACTCCCGTTCCGGACACGAAAAGAGGATACTTTCCTGAATGCTGCGCCGCTACCAGGCAAGCACACACACCCTCCTGCTGTTTGACAAACGCGCTTGCCTGGCCCAGACCGGTGGTTACTTTCAAGCTGCCGGGATCTTCGGGATTGGTAACGGTTACCGTGAACAGGCCTCCCTGCGTCACTTTCTGCGCCGAGACCAGAACCTCCGCTTCTTTTTTCACCAGCAAATCCAGCGAATATACACACCGGCCTGAATACCGCCGGGCGGAAGTTTCCACCCACTGGGCGGTCACCCGCATTTCATAGCGTCCGCTGAGCGGCGGGCTGAACTGGTCCAGTTCGCCGGCGTCTCCTTCGAAAACCGTTTCAGCGGAATCGGACAGCAGGATTTCCACCCGGACCGATTGCGGCTCAGTTGAAAAAGAAAGCGCCATTCCCCGGTAATCTTCCGGCGACAGTGTCCTCTGCTCATCCTGGATTAAAACGCCGTCCATGAAAATACTGTTATCGATTTTTTTATACTGCCACCCGTTTTCAATACAATGAAGCGTCAGGCTCTGCGAGCCTTCGGTTACGGTCATGGTAGGGGCATCTTCAATATACTCAAACAAATCGTCCAGCGTATCACTGGTTAAAAGCTGCAGTACGGAACGGGTATCCAGCAGATAACAGCTGCCGTTTGGATATTTCATGACAAACTCATTGGTTCCGTCTGTCAAACGGTACAACGAAGGCTGCAATTTTTCCACGCCGTTTTGGTAAGCGGCAAATGCCAGTACAAAATCATCATACCGACTGCCGTCCTCCAATTTTTTTTGATGGGAGAGAATATCGCTCAGCAGTTCCTTTTCCCTGTCGGATAAGCGATGCAGAATGTTTTGATCCTGACGGCTGACCCAGACATCCATATTCTCCTGGATTTCCGGGATTTTTTCCTGGCCGAACAGAAGTCCGGATAAAATCGCCAGCAGCGACAGCAAAACTGCCACCGTAATCAGTTTCCCGCTTTGGCTCATGGCCACTCCCCCCTTTTTCTTTATCTTATCATTCCGCCAGCCAATTCTCAACTTTTTTTACACAGTAGAAACCGGGTTTCTGCACCAAAAAATTCATAAGATGTTTCTGGACTTTTGCCCCGCTGTTGTGTATAATAGAAAAAGTTATAGCCTTGGCCCTTGGGTTGGACAGGCTGTTCAAAAACATGGTTTAGGAGTAATGTATATGAAGCAATTAAAATCGGCCCTCGCGCTTGTGTTGGCTCTTGTAATGGTGCTCGCGCTTGGCGGCTGTACTCTGAACAAGGGAACGACCTGGATTGCCAAGTCCGGCGACGTTACGCTCCCTGCCGGCGTATATATTTTGAATCTTTCCAGCAACTATTCTTCTGCGGTTTCGGTGCTGCAGCAGATGTATACGGAGAATGCGGAGTCGGTGAATGTCAAAAACCTCTGGAAAAACAATCTGGACGGAAAATCTCTGAATGACTGGATTACCGATAAAACCAAGGGCAGCATTCAGAATTATTTTGCTGTTTTGCAGAAGTTTAATGAACTGGGATTTTCTTTTGACGAGGCTGATGAGGCGCTCATCAATCAGGAAGTGGAAAACTACTGGTCCGAAAGCAAGGATTCTTACGAGGAGACCGGTGTCTCCAAAGACTCCATCCGCTTACAGGTGGAATCGCGCTACCGTTCCCGCATGATCTTTGATTCCATTTACGGAAAAGGCGGCGAAAAGGAAGTTAGCGATGCCGATTTGAAAGCCTATTATGCGGAAAATTACCAGCATATTCAGTATATCTCCATCTCCACAAAAGATCTGGAAGGCGATGATCTGCAAAAACGTAAAGATCTTGCCAATGAGATGATCGGCCGTGCCCGTGATGGGGAGGACTTTGTTTCTCTGCTGAAAGAAACGGAAAAGGAGCTGCTCCTGGAAAAAGGTACTGCAGAAGCCGATATCCCCAGCCGTGCAGACGACTATTTCGATTATACCCTTTCTGCTTCCACGGAATCTTATTATCCTGAAGCCATGGTCACCGCAGTAAAAGAGATGAAAGCGGATGAAGTGAAAGTGGTTACCACTGATGATGCGTTAATCCTGGTGAAAAAGCTGGACCCCATGGCAGATGAGGAGAATTTTGAAGAAAATCGGGAATCCATTCTCTCTGCGGCAAAAAATGAAGAATTTTTGGAGTTGGTCGATCAATGGTCGCAGGAAACGGAAGTGACGTTTAACGATGCCTCTGTAAAACGTTATTCTGCTAAAAAAATGCTCGGCTAATCATGAAATGATCCCCCTCTTGTCTGCAAAAGGACAAAGGGGGATTTTTTATCTATACTGACTTTGTGCAGTGCATTTTGAAAAAGGAATGGTGAGCGATGTATCAGGTCAAAAATTTTACTGACAGTAAAGATGTCAAAAAGATAGCACAGCTCGGCGGATTTTCCGTGATCGAATATCAGCGCGATTTAAGTGTTTTTCCCGATTCGGCCATGACCGCTTATTTTTGCAGCCAGATGAATGTACGGAAACGTCAGCTGGTATGCGAAATGAGCAACTCACAGGTCACCATACAAGCCGGATCTATGCAGTGGATGCTCGGCAACGTCAACGCCACAACCGGTATTAAAGGCGTCGGCGATCTTTTTGGCAAGGCTATCCGCGGCAAAGTTACCGGGGAATCCGCTATCAAACCTGAGTATACCGGTTCCGGCATGCTGGTTTTAGAGCCTACCTACAAGCACCTGATTTTAATGGATGCTGCCGACTGGGGTGGATCAGTCGTGTTGGACGACGGGCTTTTTCTGGCCTGCGACTCCAGTTTGAAGCATAAGGCGGTGATGCGTTCCAATTTTTCTTCCGCAGTTGCCGGCAGCGAAGGATTATTCAATCTATCCTTAAACGGCAAAGGTGTATTTTGTATCGAAGCCGATGCGCCAAAGGAAGAGCTGGTCGAAATTATTTTAGACAATGATGTTGTGAAAATCGACGGCAATTATGCCATTGCCTGGAGCAGCAGCTTGAATTTCACGGTGGAACGGTCCGGGAAATCCCTAATCGGTTCTGCGGCCTCTGGAGAGGGATTGGTCAACGTCTATCGCGGCACCGGAAAGGTTTTGATGATGCCGACCGCCGGAATGCCCAATGTCTAAAAAACAACCAACATACAAACAGAGCTGCCGAATCTTTTCGATCCGGCAGCTCTGTTTGATTCTCTCGTTTTAATCGGAAAAAACGTTCCGGTTTTGCAATCTCTTATTCTGCAAACAAAGAAAGGATTTTTTCAGCAAACACCATCCTGCTATTTAAAATAAAAATCCCGCAGCTTTTTGCTGCGGGATTTTTTCACTTGGAAGGAGTTTTCATCCAAGCAAATTATTCTACATCGTAAAGTTTAGACATTCTGACCAAATGATCATACTTCGCCTTAGCATTTTCAGCCGCTTTATCGAACAGAACCTCTGCACGATCCGGGAACGCACGAGTCAGGCTGCTGTAACGAACCTCGCCGCTGATGAACTGTTTGTAATCGGCGGTAGGAGCCTTGGAATCCAGCTGGAAGGGATTCTTGCCCTCGGCAGCCAGTCTCGGGTCAAACCGCAGATTGTTCCAGTAGCCAGCCGCAACCGCGTTCTTGATCTCGGTCTGAGCCTGGCTCATGCCGGCGCGGATACCGTGGTTGATACAAGGCGCGTAAGCGATGACGATGGACGGGCCATGGTAGCTCTCCGCCTCGGTGAAGGCTTTGATGCACTGGTTGTAGTCAGCGCCCATGGCAACCTGCGCTACATATACATAGCCATAGCTCATCGCGATAGCAGCCAGATCTTTCTTCTTGGTCACTTTACCAGCTGCTGCAAACTGCGCAACCGCACCGGTAGGAGTGGATTTAGAAGACTGACCGCCGGTGTTGGAGTAAACCTCGGTATCGAATACCAGGATGTTTACATCCTCGCCGGAAGCGATAACATGGTCCAAGCCGCCGAAGCCGATATCATAAGCCCAGCCGTCGCCGCCGAAAATCCAGACGGATTTCTTGTTGAGGAAATCTTTGTACTGGAGAATTTCCTGGCAGTACGGGCAGTCCGGAGTGGACTCCAGGGCTTTGATCAGCTCTTCGGTTGCGGATTTGTTGGCAGCGCCGTCGTTCACGGTAGCCAGATATTTCTCGCAAGTAGCTCTCTTCTCGTCGGACTTGGTGATCTTCGCCAATTCCTCGATTTTCTCGATTGCAGCTTTGCGCATATGATCCTGAGCCAGATACATACCGTAACCGTACTCTGCGTTGTCCTCAAACAGGGAGTTTGCCCAAGCCGGACCTTTGCCCTCTTTGTTGACCGTGTAAGGAGTAGACGGTGCGGAACCACCCCAGATGGAAGAGCAACCGGTCGCGTTGGCGATATACATTCTGTCGCCGAACAGCTGGGTTACGAGTTTCGCATAAGGAGTCTCGCCGCAGCCTGCGCAGGCGCCGGAGAATTCAAGCAGCGGCTGTTTGAACTGGCTGCCCTTGACGGTGCTTTCTTTGAATTTCTCTGCAACTTCCGGTTTCGCGTCGATCTGCTGACCATAAGCGAAGACGTTCTGCTGCTCTCTCTGAGAATCCAGGCTCTCCATAGTCAGAGCCTTGTTGCCCTTCTTGCCGGGGCATACATTCGCACAGGAGCCACAGCCGGTACAGTCGAGTACAGAAACGGTCATGGCAAACTTCATGCCGGGCATACCGGTCATATCCACAACCTTGGTGCCGGCCGGGGCTTTCGCAGCCTCTTCCTCGGTCATGACAACCGGACGGATGACAGCATGCGGGCAGACATAAGAGCAGAAGTTACACTGAATACAGTTGTCAGGATTCCAAACCGGAACGTCAACTGCGATACCGCGTTTTTCATAAGCCGCGGAGCCCTGCGGGAAGGTGCCGTCCTCAGCGCCTTTGAAAGCGGATACGGGCAGCTCATTACCATGCTGATGGGTAGAAGGAATGAGGATGTTGTTAACAAAATCCACAACCTCTTTGCGGCCGCCCTCAGCAACCGGCAGTTTGTGCTCGCCGGTAGCATTCTTCCAGGAAGCGGGAACTTCGATCTTGACCAAGCCGTCTGCGCCGCGGTCAATGGCGTCGTAGTTCATTTGAACGATCTTGTCGCCCTTCTTGCCGTAGGAAGCTTTGGCAGCGGCTTTCATGTAATCCGCAGCCTGATCAGCGGGGATGATGTTGGCCAGTTTGAAGAACGCAGACTGCAGAACGGTGTTGATTCTGCCGCCCAGACCAATCTCACGGCCGATCTTGATACCGTCGATGGTATAGAACTGGATGTTGTGGTCTGCGATGTATTTTTTGTCTTTATCAGGCAGTCTCTTCTCAATCTCAGCCATATCCCAGCCGCAGTTGAGCAGGAACGTACCGCCGTCTACCAGGTCCTCAACCATGTCGTACTTACCGATGTAAGCCGGGTTGTGGCAGGCAACAAAGTTTGCTTTGTTGATCAGGTAGGTGGATTTGATCGGATGATCGCCGAAACGCAGATGCGAGCAGGTCAGACCGCCGGACTTCTTGGAGTCGTAGTCAAAGTAAGCCTGAACGTATTTGTCGGTATGGTCACCGATGATCTTAATGGAGTTTTTGTTCGCGCCAACGGTACCGTCGGAGCCCAGACCCCAGAATTTGCAGGCGGTAGTGCCTTTTGCCTGGGTGTCGGGAGCTTCTTCTCTTTCCAGAGACAGGCCGGTCACATCGTCGTGGATGGACAGGGTAAAGCGCTCTTTCGTGCCGGTCTCGGCGTTTTTGTAAACGGCGAAAATGTCAGCAGGAACGGTATCCTTAGAGCCCAAGCCGTAACGACCGGAGTAGATCGGCAGCGCGCCGTAAGGAGTGCCTTTGAGCGCCATGACAACATCCAGGAACAGAGGCTCGCCGATGGAGCCGGGCTCTTTGGTACGATCCAGAACGGTCAGGGTCTTGGCGGAAGCCGGGATCGCTTTGATCAGATGCTCTTTGGAGAACGGACGATACAGACGAACTTTAATCAGGCCGACTTTGCCGCCGTTCGCATTGATATAATCGATGGTCTCTTCAATGGTGTCACAAACGGAACCCATTGCAATGATAACGTGCTCTGCGTCCGCAGCGCCATAGTAGTTGAACAATTTGTAGTCGGTGCCGATTTTGGCGTTGACTTTGTTCATGTACTCCTCTACGATTGCGGGAACCGCGTCATAGTAGGGGTTGCAGGCCTCACGAGCCTGGAAGAAGATGTCGGGGTTCTGAGCGGTACCACGCAGAACCGGATGGTTCGGGTTCAGCGCACGGTTTTTGAACGCTTTGACAGCGTCCATATCCAGCATATCGCGCAGGTCCTCGTCGTCCCAGATCTGAATTTTCTGGATCTCATGGGAAGTACGGAAACCGTCGAAGAAATGCAGGAAAGGCACGCGGCTCTTAATAGTGGACAGGTGCGCCACAGCGCCCAGATCCATAACCTCCTGCGGGTTCTGCGAGCAGAGCATTGCAAAACCGGTCTGGCGGCAGGCATATACGTCGGAATGATCGCCGTAAATGTTCAGCGCATGGGACGCTACACAGCGGGCAGATACGTTGATTACGCAGGGCAGCAGCTCGCCGGCGATTTTATACATGTTGGGGATCATCAGCAAAAGGCCCTGAGAAGCGGTAAAGGTGGTGGTCAGCGCACCGCCCTGCAAAGAGCCGTGTACGGTACCGGCAGCGCCGGCCTCAGACTGCATTTCCACAACTTTTACCTGCTGGCCGAACAGGTTTTTCTTTCCATCTGCAGACCATTTGTCCGTCACTTCCGCCATTACGGAAGAAGGCGTGATGGGGTAAATCGCAGCAACGTCGGTAAAGGGGTACGATGCGTACGCCGCAGCGTTGTTACCATCCATGGTCTTCATTTTTCTTGCCATAGTGTTATTCCTCCCTTGAATTTCTGCATCTTAGCAGGAGCCGTCTTTGCGTTTGATCTGCTTGCAAACCAGATCAAATGCATAAAAGACTTCACCTTATCGATTTTATCACTTTCCCCGGCTTGTGTAAATAAGAAAACCAGGAATTTTGCGGATTGTTTACAGTTTCACAAGGAAACAGCGGCTTTTTCGGCAGTTTTGCCCCCAATCCTTTGTCACAGGGCCAGTTACCCTTTGAGCCCACGGGCCTGTCGGTCCATATCCTCCACTACAATGTCATGAATTTCACCCAGTGAAGCACAATATTCCAGCACTTTCCAAGGTTCATTGGTATGAAAGTGGATTTTAATCAGGTCTTCGTCTCCCACCGCCAGCAAACAATCCCCTTTGAAGTGTTCGGTAAAATAATCATTGATCGCATCTTCGTCCAGATGTTCGCCCTCAATTAAAAGCTGTGTGTCATATCGAAATTCGATCATCTTTTCTCCTTTCTGCCCATTGGGCGGCCAATGGCCAATCATCTTTTTTAATATACACCGCAAAAATATTTTTCGCAACAAAAGGACAAAAATCGGTTATTCCGGATCGGAATCGGCATTTCTTTTCCCGCTATTGTGCGTCGCCCCGCCGCAAACACCAGCAAAATCCCAGTCCGCTCATTTCTGTTGGATGCGGTTTGACCCGCAATATTTGACGAGCGGCAAGACATATAGTATACTAATTTATAATTGTAAGTTTTGCCCGGCCGCAAAAACGCGGCAATCTGATTGACATGAAGGAGGACAATTTTGTAATGGACCCGGACGGCAGTTTATTTACCCACAGTATTTTGGCGGTGCAAGCCGCCTCTCCAACCTCTTTGGCGGCGAGCATCGGCCTATTTCTTCTCTTTTTGGCCTTATGCGCTTTTTTCGCATTGTGTGAAACCGCAATCACAGAATATTCGGAAAGCAGACTGGAAAAACAAGCGGAAGACGGAGACCGCCACGCCGCGCTTTTTTTGCAGCTGGCAGAGCAATATTCTTCGCTGACAACCAAAGTTCGCACCGGTTTTGTGCTCTCGGTTATGGCATGTGAAGGTATGCTTTTATTCGGCCCCGCCCAAACGCTCGCTGCCATGCTGGTCGAGGTGGGAATGAGGCGAGGCGCCGCAGTTTCCTTATCTTTGGCATTAACCATCTTAATCGGCTCCGCATTGGTTCTGATTGCCGGTTACCTGATTCCGCGGCATTTAGCCTGGCGCGACCCCAACCGAACCGCTGGCAGCACCGCCGTACCGCTGCAACTGGGCATCCGGCTGGTGACGCCGCTGAGTGCTTTTTGCAGCCTGATTTCCAATGGCGTACTGCGGCTGATGGGCATTGACCCCAATGCAGATCCGGAGGAGGGCACCGAAGAGGATATTCGGGAAATGGTGGATGTGGGCAATGAAAAAGGTCTGATTCCCCAAAGCGAGAGGGAAATGATCTACAACATCTTTGAGTTTGACGACCGTACCGCCGAAGACGTGATGACCCACCGCACGGAAATCGAGGCGGTAGAGGTGGACGACGATATCGACGAAGCGCTGAAAATTGCCATTGAAAAAGGGTTCTCCCGTATTCCAGTGTATGAGGACACACTGGACAATGTGGTAGGCGTACTCTACGCCAAAGACCTCTTAATGCTCATCGGGCAGGGCGGCAGCAGCCCCAGCACCATTCGGGCGCTGATGCGCTCGGCTTTATATGTACCGGAAAGCACCCGCTGCCGGGATCTGTTCCGACAGTTCCAGCAGAAAAAGGTACAGATCGCCATTGTAGTGGACGAATACGGCGGTACCTCCGGAATGGTTACGATGGAAGACCTTCTGGAATCAATTGTGGGAGAGATCCAGGACGAATACGACGAGGAGGAAGACACCGTCACACAGGTTTCCGAGTCGGTTTACACCATCGACGGGGCTGCTGATCTGGAAGAAGTTCAGCGCTTTTTGCCGCTGGAAGTTCCAGAGGAAGCGGATTACGACACCCTCAGCGGCCTTTTGACCGATGCGTTGGGCCGCATTCCCGCTCCGGGAGAGCATCCGGAAATCGTATTATCCGGCATCCGCTTTACTGTTATGGAGATGGATGAACGGCGAATCGGCAGAGTCAAAGCCGAACTTTTGCCCGAGCCGGAGGAACAGGAAGAAAAATAAAGCAAAGCGCTGCAAGGCCCGTATCATCAGGATACGGGCCTTTTTCCATCCAAAATATTTTTTATTGCCGCGCCGCTTCTTTGGCGCACAACGCCTCGTATTCCTCCCGCAGAAGGGAATAGCAGACGTTATCCAGCACCTGCCCGTCAAACCGGGTCGTGCCCCGGCGCAGCGTTCCCTCATAATGAAAGCCGCATTTTTCAATAACCCGGCTGGATCGGTGATTGAACGGATAATGGTAAACCGTCACCATTTCCAGACACAGCGTTTCAAACGCATAGCGCAGCACCGCCCGGACTGCCTCGGTCATCAAGCCTTTGCCCCAATGCTCCTTGCCCAAAGCATAACCGAGCATTCGGCAGTTGGCATTGTCCCGGCGCTTCTCCTCATGCAGCCCAATGGAGCCGATGACCCGGCGGGAACAGCGGTCCACAATCGCCCACACTTCCCCGGCTTCCATAAACTGGCGCAAGACCCCGCGGGAAACAGTTTTATCCGCATGAGGCTGCCAACCTGCGGCAGGGCCTACCTCAGGTTCGCTGCAATAGGCAAAAAGGTCCTCCAGATCTGACTCCCGCCATCCGCGCAAAACCAGACGCGGTGTTTCCAGTTCGCTGTATTTCAATACCGCTTCCTCCTTTTGTCCGTCAGAGCATCAGGATTTTTCTCCCTTTTCCTCTCCGATCAAATGGACGTTCAAATGCTGATAGGTCATCTCCACACCGTTTTTCGCAAATGACTGCCGGACTTTTTCCATCAGCGCATAGTACACATCCCAATAATCGGCATTTTTTACCCATACTCTTACCGTATACTGGATACTGCTGTCCAAATAGCCGGTAATGCCGATAAACGGTGCCGGATCCTCCAGAGGGCCGGGCACCGACTCCAGCGCCTGGCGCAGCGCCCTTTTGACCTTTTCTGTCTCATCATCATACGAGACACAAACGGCTACGTCTACCCGCCGGGTCGTCTGTGCCGAATAGTTTGTAATTCTCGCGCTGGCAATGTCATTATTGGGCAGATAGATTTTTTTATTATCCGGCGTCGATAAGCAGGTGTAAATCAGGCCGATTTCCTGTACCGTACCGCTGACCGACCCCGCATCAATAAAATCACCCACCACAAAAGGTTTGGCGGCAAGCACCATCAGCCCGCCGGCAAGCTTTGCCAGCGAATCCTGCACTGCCAGAGAAACCGCCAGACCCACAACGCCCAGCACAGTCACCAAAGAGGTGACTGGGATTCCAATACTGTCGGCCACGATCAGCACCGTCAAAAACAAAAGGCCGAATTTGGCGGCGGAGCGAATAAAATGGTGCAGGCTTTTCTCCACTTTCAGCCGCAGAATCATCCGGTCCACCAGTTTCATCAAAAGCTTGGCAACAACCAGGCAAATACACAGCAAAAGCAATGCGGAAAGGATACTCCCCACCGAAAATTGGCCGATCCGATAATTCATCCATTCTTCGAGATGCACGATACTCTCCCTTTCCCTTTGCTTGGCGCATAATTTTTTTCATCATACCATAAACCACTGAAAATGGCAATCAAAGGGCCTGTCCATCTTCCGGGCAACCAAAAAACTTGTATATTTTTCTGATAAATCCCTAGTCAAACAGGCGTTAGGTTGTTATAATAAGGGTATATTTTCTCGCCGGCGGGATCGAAGCTGAAAAGAAAGAAGGGAGCACGCAATGGCAAAAACCAATTCACATGAGATTTGGCCCGGCAGCATGTGGCTCCCGGAGCCGGGGCTTTCTTTGGAAGAACAATGCCGGCAGGAACTGGAAATGATGGCCTTTATCAATAATACCCCCTGCGGCATCCTCAAGTGCAAAAATGATGACCGCTTTACTATTCTGCGGATTAACGACGGATTTTTAAATCTGCTCGGCTATACTCACGATGAACTTTCTTCGGTTTTTTCTAACAGTTATCTGAGCCTGATTCATCCTGATGACCGGCAGCAGGTTCTCGACCTGACCCACCAACAGATGAATGAGAAAGGCTTTGTTTCTAATGAATACCGTGTTTTGTGTAAAGACGGTTCCTATCGCTGGATTGCCGAATCCAGCTACTGTGCACCGGAAAAAAGCGGAGTGGTTTTTTTCTGTACGCTGAACGATATTACCGATCTGTATGAGACAAGGGAGGATCTTCGCCTGAGTTTGGACCGTCATGATATTATTATGCGCCAGTCCAAAAACGTTATTTTTGAATGGGATAAACATACCAATGCCCTTTTGTTCTCTGCCAACTGGGCTGAAATTTTCGGATATCCTCCGCTAAAGATGCTGGATTTTAGCCAGATGGCAGGGCGTGGGCATGTCGCGCCTAAAAATATTGATATTCTGCGCCAAATGATGGCTGAAATCGTGCAGGGCGCTTCGTTTTTATCCAGAGAGTGTCAAATCAAGACCATAGACGGCACGCCTGTGTGGTGCCGCATTCAGGTAACCAGCCAGTTGGATCTAAATGGGCAGCTGTTAAAAGTCGTGGGGGTCATTGTCAATGTAGACGCAGAAAAACGGATGATGGATTCTCTGCGCCAAAAGGCAGAACGGGACCCGTTAACCGGCCTTTATGACAAAGCGGCGATCCAGAATCTGATTGAGCAATATCTTGAGGCTGTGCAGTCAAATGAAAAATGTGCGCTTTTGATGATCGATATTGACGATTTTAAAGTGGTAAATGATACCATGGGTCATCTGTTTGGAGATGCTGTTCTGTCTGATTTGTCCGCTTCTATCCGAGGGGAAACCCGCTCCAGCGATCTGGTGGGCCGGATCGGCGGAGATGAATTTCTTGTTTTCCTCAAAAATATTCCTTCGGCACAGACTGCTTTGCAAAAATCCCAGCGGTTTCTGTCTGTGGTCCAGGACCTCTTTCGGGAAAAGAAAAATAAAATTGCCATTTCCTGCAGCATCGGCATTTCTCTTTTCCCCGCGCATGGTCACGACTTTCGCAGTTTGTACCAGTGTGCGGATATCGCGCTATATCAGGCAAAAGGAAAAGGAAAAAACACCAGCTGCCTATACTCAGCGCAGATGCTGCATCCTGCTCTGGAATCACATTATTCCGGATCGCCTATCGATTCCGACCGTTTGGGAACCGTCAACACCCGTCAGTTGACAGAATATGTTTTCCAAACTTTGTATCATGCAGAGTCTATCGAACAAGCAATCCCTTTGATTTTGGAGGTTGTCGGGTGCCAGTTTGATGTCAGCAGAGCCTATGTTTTTGAAAATTCAGAGGATGGTTGCTTTTGCAGCAATACTTTTGAATGGTGCAATGTCGGAATCTCATCCCAAAAAGAAAAACTCCAGAACATCGCCTATGCTTCTTTGGACAAATACATGGATAACTTCGATGAAAACGGTGTGTTCTTCTGTCAAGACATTGAAAATACACCGCAATCTCAGCGCACCCTGCTCCGGGAGCAGGGCATTTATTCCCTGCTTCAATGCGCCATGTGCTACGATGGTTTGTTTGCCGGTTTTGTGGGATTTGACGAATGCACAGGCCATCGCTTATGGACAGACGAAGAAATTCACGCTCTGACGCTGCTTTCCGAACTGTTTAATATCTTTCTTTTGAAGAAGAGAGATATTAAACAGGCAGAAGAGGGCTTTCGTCAGGCGCAACATTGAGCCGGCAAACCACACCGTGCTATATGCCGTTTTTCGGCTACTGCACCTCAACAAGCGGGCCGACAGCGTCATCCTGCTTGTCGCTGTCGGCCCGCATTGTTATGAGGCGTTCTTCCGCCGCAGCGTTCCCTGCGAGAGATGTCCCTCGCACAGCACGCGCAGTTATCCGAAAATTTTCGATCCGCAGACTAAAAATTAAAGTGCAATCAGCCCCGCCCCATAACATGTGCGAACCTGGATTCGCCACTGCTCCCCTGTTACGGTATGAAAAAGGATTCCTTGCTTAAAAAAGCCCTTCTGTCCAGGACAGAAGGGCTTTTGTTTTGGCCAGATCAGCTTTCGGCATTGACCTGCGCCATCTCAGCCACGGGAAGCTGCCGAAAGGTTCTGACAAAATAAATGATTTCAAAAACGGCTGTCCCCAGCCAGGAAAACACATACAGCAGATACAACGACGGAATGGTACGAAAATATGCAAAAACCGTATAGATCCATATGATCCGGAACACGCAGGAACCCATTATTACCGCAACAGTCGGCACTACGGTTTTTCCGATTCCTCTGGCGGCTGCGATTGTGCAGTCCATAAAGGCAGAAACGCAATAGGAAGCGGCCATAATGGAAAGCCGTTTCATTCCCGCCTCGATTACCGCCGGTTCGCCGGTAAACAGGGACAAAAACGGTCTGCCAAATAAAAGAAGCAGCGCTCCCGCGGCAAGGGCGAACAGGAAAGCGTAAAGCATACTGATCATATAGCTTTTCTGCATCCGGTCCTTTTTCCCCGCGCCATAGTTCTGCCCCATAAAAGTTGTGCAGGCCACATAAAACGCCGACATCATACCGTATATCAGGGAATCGGCATTGGCAGCAGCCGAGTTACCCGCTACCATCACCGTGTCAAATGAATTGACGGCCGCCTGAATAAACAGATTCGCCAATGAAAAAATAGCATTTTGCAATCCCGCCGGAAGGCCCAGCAGCAGGACTGTTTTTGTAATCTCTTTCTCCCAGCCTATCTTTTTGATAGACAGCGCATAATCCTCTTTGCAGGTAAGCAGCCGCATTAAAATCAGTATTGCCGAGAGGTACTGGGAAATCACGCTGGCAAGGGCTACTCCCAGCACGTTCATGCGGCAGACGATGACAAAGAAAAGGTTTAAAACAATATTCAGGATTCCTGCCGCCAAAAGATAGTACAGCGGCCTTTTGGAATCCCCGCCCGCACTCAGAATACCGTTTCCGTAATTATATACGGCAAGCGCCGGCGTTCCCAAAAGATAAACCATCAAATACAATACCGCCCCGTCCAACAGCTCTGCTTTCGTATTCAAAAGCACCAAAAGCCCTTTTGCACTCAGCAGCCCCACAACAGTAACAAGCACGCCATAAAGAAGCGAAATCATAAGGGAGCAGTGAACGGTTTTTTGCGTTTTATCTTTGTCACCAGCACCGATATAGCGGGCGGCAATAGCGTTGATTCCACTGCCCAGCCCGATAAGCAGTCCGGTAAACAGCGCTGTGAGAATGGCGCAGGAGCCAACCGACCCCAGCGCAGCAGATCCCGCAAAGCGCCCGACTACCGCAATATCCGACATGTTGAAAATGACCTGAAGTAAATTGGAAAGAATCAGCGGGACACTGAACCGAAAAATATTTCGATATAAAGAGCCCTGCGTCATGGAGAACGTCTGTCTTTTCATTTCGTTACCTTCCAGCAAAACAAATCTCAAAGTCTTGTTTTTTCGGGCAGAATCACCGCTTTTGAAGCTGCTCAAAAACAAAGAAATTTTATAGCAGGTCGTTTTTGTTGTCAATAGAAAAACAGAAAAACTAAGATCTGTTCTACAGAGCTTTCTTTTCTTAAAAATCCTGCGTTTTTGCAATGCAAAATCATGGTCAAAACGACCATAAACCTCCTAAGCAAAGCTGGATTCTGTACGCAAAACTTCGTAAACCATCCACCGATGTGTCACTATGGCCTGATTCGGACACATACAGCTTTATACCTTCGGCGAGTCGGTGTAAAAGACTCATTGGAAAAGCATTCTCCTACGAAATCTGCTTGGCAAATTCCTCATGCTCTGCCCGTGCAATACAGTTTTCCATTTACGCCACCTCTTTCCACAGGTTTTCGGTACCGATTGCCCCCGGCTCCCATACGTTGTTGTCCGCCAGGCTTTCCCACGTCTTTCCATTATGGGTTACTTGATCCCCTTTGGCGTATGGATTCGTGCTGCTTGGCTGTTCCCATTCCGGGATAACCGACGGCTCTGGGATCAGCACTTTTGCCCACAAGGACGGCGACACATCCGGCGCCCAGCTTTCCTGCGCCGTGTGCGCTGTCAGGCATTTATACAAAACATCCGCGTATTGCACCCGGTCGCCTGCTTCGTAGGTGCCTGCCGCGTCCCATGCCGGGAATATTGCCGGAACCTGCGCCGCCTGTTCGTCCGGCAAAGCGGCAGACTGAAACTGCATCGCCTTATAAATCTGCTTTGCCCGTTCTACCTTGTCCACTATTCACTCACCCCCAACAGTGCGTCCACCTGCGATTGCAAAGCCGCAACCTGCGCTTCCATCTGTTCCTCCCGGCTGGGTTCAGGCCCCGGAAAAGACGCTTTTTCTGCTTCCTTTTCTGCCGCCGTTGCTTCCCGGATGGTACTGCCGTCCAAGATGTAGTTGTGTGTTCCGTCCGCGTCCATCAGAGGCTTTTCCAGATAGTTCCCCTGTGCGTGGGCGTAGCGGTCGCCTTCCCCTTCGTCGATTTGCACCCAGCCGGAGAGATCGGTCAAAAAGACACTGCTTCCCATCTGGTCTACCCGTCCGGCTGCGTCTGCCTTTGCGTATACCTGTATCATTGTCCCGCCTCCTTAATAGATTTCTGCGTCCAGCGCAAAATAGGCTTTTCCGACCGTTTGCCAGAATTGCAATACTGCCGCTCCCCCTGCCGTAGTGGAGCCTGAAATTTTTATCTGTAAAGTAATATCATCTTTTTGATCAGTAGAGCCATAATAAAAAATTCCGGTCGGAGGATTATGCGTGCCATTATATACGTCAAATCCAGAAGCGCTGTAGAGGATTGTCGGATTAGCCCGCATGTTGGTAGGCAAATGTACGCTAAAATATGCATAGCCGCCTGCTCCTGTAATTCCGGTTGCAATTTGAGGATTGTTAGAAGAACCTCCGTCTATAACAGACGTGACCCAATAATACCGCTGACATAAAACTATTTCTTCTGCATAGGGACGTGTTGGCCTGCCCGGGTACAGGCTTACCCAGTCCAGCGTCTGATTGGTGATTGTTCTACTAAATATGCAGGCGTTTCCATCGCTGTCGGTCTGTACCGATGCTTTTGCGGTGCTGGTGCTCTGCATTACACCGTCCACACTGTAATAAACGATAACCGGATCGGGCAGCAGTGCAAAGTCTGTCTTTTCCATCCAATACTGCATCGTAATCGTTCCGGTGATGTCCGCGCCGTATCCTCTCTCGTTAGGCTTTACCGTCCCGGTGCCGCTTGCCCGGAACCGGTCGGCCACATAGGCGTTGTCCGGATTGGTATAGGTCGTGCTGTCAGAAGCGTTATACCGCTGCCAGACGGATAAAGTGCCGTTGATAATGTCACCCGGACTATTCCACTTTGCCTTTTCCTGCGGCGATACAAACACTCGGCTGGCGGTCTCTTCGATATCGTCTGCGCTCGAAGCGCCGGTCTGCACTTCCACATTACCGGAAGCGTCTGGCCCGGTTCCATTCACGGTCTTGACAAACTGCGCCGGGTTAATGCTTTCGGCGTACCCCTGCGCCCGGTCTGCTTCCGCCGCTGCCGCTGCGGTCTGTTGCGCCCCCGCCTGCTGTACGGCGGCAATTTGCTCCTGCCCGGCCTGCTGGATCGTCCCACTCACCGTATTGGCCAGCTGCTCTACTTCCTGCAAAGCCTGTTCTGCCTGCCCTGCAGAAGTCTGTGCGCTCTGTGCTGCGTCCTGTGCTGCCTTAACTTGCTCTGTCAGCACATTATAGTAGTTGCTGGATACAATTTCCTGATCTGTCAAAACAGATTTTTCCACTTGAATGGCAAAAGAAAAGCTGGTCAGTTTCTCACCGCCAGCTGTATAGAAATTGATCTCTGCCTGCACATTCCCCGGAGCGGTCAATACCTGCTCCGCCAGTTCTACCGTTACGAGATTCCCCTCAATTGTAATCGCTAGGGTCCCCGTTTCATTGCTGTCATAAAAGCATGCCGTCCCGTCGGGTTTACCCGCTCGAAACATAGCAACAACGCCATCCGGCACGCTGAAAGGATGACCATTGGCGAACAGTGAAGCTGCAATAAATCTTGTTTTGCTATCATTTTGTTTTGCGTATACAATCGGCTGCACGCCTTTTTCCACAAGGTCAATTTTGATTGATTTTGTTACTTGCAAAGTATCACGCTCCCAATACTGTATATTCCTGCCCGTCAATGGTTATCTTTGTTGGTTTGTATTTTGTACCGTCAACATATAATACATCTGTCTCTATCGTCATTTCTCTCCCGGATACATAAGCAAATACTCGGCTTCTCCCGCTACCAGTGGTATCCATCCAAATCCGAAATGCTTCTCCCGCCAACGTAATGCGATTCCCGAATGATTCATCATGATATGCAATTGTTGTCCGATTACTATCATTCTTATTATCTATGTCAAATTCTCTCAGGATGTTTATCCCATATGCATCAACTTGCCCAGTCGCCAGTATACCAACATTATTATCGTTATACCATTCCGCGCTTTTAAGGCTCCCCTGCATCTGCGTGATCGTGCCGTTATTAAAATTAAAAATAATTTCTTCGCCGGTCAGGCTGGATATGCCCCATGTGCTGAATTTACCTTGATCCAGATTGATGGTCATTCTTCCGTTCGGGCTTTGGATAGTTCCTGTCTGTATCAAATCCCCATTCAGTACGCCTGCAGTAATAAAATTGGCTACAATTCCACCGCTAATAGTCGCTCCAAGTACAAAAGGACCATTATACCCGTTTTCGCTGGCTCCCCATCCCTCATGGTTAAATCTCCATACTTTTGTTGCTTTCGACGGGTCTGGGTCATCAGCAATGTATAGTGTGTCAGGCTCCCCGTCAGAATCCGTGTCCAAAAAACGGACGCTTCCTCCTTTGGCGCCCAGGATTGTCTGTGTCAGCGATTCCACCGCTTGCTTGTATGCCGTTGATAATGTTGTCGGGTTTGCTAACTCGTCAATCTGGTGCTGTTGGTCTGCTATCGTTTCCGCTATATTCGCCCGTACGCTTCCGACACTCACGGAATTGTAACGATTAAGAATCGGGTCATAATTTGTTTCAACGATCCTTGATGTAACACTTATCCCCAGCTGGTCAAAAAATACATGGACAGTATCTCCCATCCTTACCCGCTCAAGTGCCTCTGTACTCTCATACAATGAATATTGTTCCAACTGTGCAAACGAAAGATCTATGGATACTGTCGGAACCCCTATTTTATTATTTGTGACATATTGTTGCCCAGCATCGGCTAGTTGTTCTGGTGTCGGTTGGCTCTCAAACTTATCCCCAAAGTCAACTGGGACCACTGACGAAAAGTTGAATTCTCCCGGCGCCTGAATGATTTGAGGACTGGAATAAATAACCTCTCCATTTTCACTATTAATCCAATATGGGATAATTCCGGTTTTAAGATTTGCGATATTCTCATCCTGCTCGATGTCGATCAGGTTTTTTCCGTATGTGATCCGGACTCCGTTATCTAATCCGCGTCTGTCCTGCAGGCGTACCTTCCACCCATCCCATTCGTATTCACCGCCGTAAACATCCAAAATGGATCCTTCCTGCCCGCCCAATAAATTCCGGCACGGTTGCGGATATTGGCAGCTGAAGTTTGCGACGGTCGTCAGGGTTGTTTCAAAAAGAAACGGGTTTGCAACCAGTGAATTGTTTTTCATCCCCTGCATCGCAGACTGTGCATTGTTTGCGTCAAATACCCCGACCGGAATACCAGCTAGATCATATGAGACATGTCTAGCATAAATTGATATAATCCCATTCATCGGCCTTGTAATCCGATATATCCTGAACGGTTGCGGATCGCTATACGGATCGTGTTTGGTATAGATAATCCGACGGTTTTTAAAATTTTTGTATTGCATACCTGTAATCGGATATTGCATTTCCATCTCAAACTCACCGTTTAGGACCTCATGCACATTACAGGATACGGCGTCAATAATGCTCCCAAGCCCCTGATTTTCAAACGTGGTTGCGTCGGCTGGGAATAATACCATACTCAATTTGTCCACCACCTCGGGATAATTTTCAGGCTATCAATACCGGAAAATATAATTTTCGTTTCCCCATGCGGGAGTTTGGGGAAAACATTATTTTCTGCCTTCACTTTATCATTAATGGATAGTCCGTCTTGATATGCGTTTTCTGTCTCGCAATCAATATAATATTGACCGCTTGTCCTGCTGATTGTCAAAACACATCCGTTTATATCGATTTGTCCATTTCCCTCTAAGATGAGTAATGGTTTTGCGGTTTGCCATTGGTTTAAAACAGCATCTCCGCTTTGCACTGAAATCGGTTCTTGACCGGATTTTAACCATCTTTGCGGCATGCAGTCAAAATCAAGCGTTGCACGGCCATACGTTAGCATCCAGTTTTCTATCTCTATCGGGCCCGTATACACTGCCATACGGAAAACATCAGGATCATACGTATCTTCCAGCCTCTGATATCCTAAAGGAGATAAAAGCCATACTGCAATGTTTTTTGCTGCTGAAATCATTCCGGCGCTTTTATCCCGAAACCATATTTCATAGCTTTGGATATAATTCGAAAATGCGCCGGTATCAAAAACTAAATCCCCGGATTTTCCAGGGATTGCAGTTTTCTCAACAATTCTTTGTCCTGCTCCAAACGACGGGCATCGTTCAACGGTTAACCCTTTGCTGAAAGACGTTTCGCCTGCCCAAACAAAAAATGAATTCATTTCCAGATCGACCCCTTTCGCTCGGTTGCAGACTGAATTTTTCTCATAATAATATTGGACAAGGCATTTATATCCTGACCCGCTACGCCATTCACAGTCATGTTGTAGGTAGCATTCATAGTATTTTGCGTATTTGCATACCCAGCAGAAGACATGCCGCCAATTGCCGTTGCAATTTTCGAATTAGATTTTGGGAAAGTATATCCCATCATCCAGTTTGTTGTTTTTTCCAATGCGGAAATGTTGTCCCTGATTCCTTTTGCAATTCCGGTTGGAATAGTAGCGCCAACCAAATCAGCAAATTTTTTCGATGGTGAATTTGAATCTATAGCCGATTTTGCCGCTACAATCGCGCCCGCCATTGTCCTGTTCACCATCTGATATACCAAACCGCTTGCATCTTGAATCCCCTGCGCCACACCTTCCATCATGCTTCCGCCAACTTTTTGATATTCTTCCTTTGCACTTTCAGCCAGTTTGTAAGCCTGCAAAAGCGTATCAGACGTAATATCCCCTACTCCGTCGTTCCAATCGGTAATCAATTGATCAAGATACGCGGTTGCATCATCAGACTGTTTTTTCAAGATATCTTTTACTTCGTTATGCGTTTTGCCCATCAAATCAGAGTACTCTATAAATTTCTGATTCTCCCAAATTAACACATTTTCGGTTTCTTCGGCATCCTGCTTTAATTGTTGAGTGGTTTCAGAAGAGCTTTGTGACAAACTATCATAATAGGTCTGCTCGGCCTGGCTCAAAGTTTTGTACGCGTCTAAAAGGGTTTCAGATGTAATGCCGTCTACGCCTTCCTGATGCCGCTGAAGCATCTGTTCAAAATAAATAGTCGCATCCTCATAGCTTTGTTTCAAAATATTGGCTTGTTCTTCGGCGTTCTCGGCTAGATTCTGATTGGCCAATACCTGCGCTGAATTTGTGGAATTAAGAATATCGACCACTTTCTGCGAGTTACCCTCCAGAAAAGCTACAGAGGCTCCTTCCCATTTTTCTATCATGGCGTACTTTTCTCGCAGCAACTGTTCGTTATCGTTATAGATAGACTCTTTACTTTTGAGGTTTTCTTCTAAAGCGTCTATTTCTTTTCGCAAAATTCTCGCTTCATTCGATAAAGATGCATCAATATTTCTAGAACCAGAAGACATTTGACGTGTAAGTTCCTCGGATTTTTTTGCATATTCTTCTGTTTTATTAGAAAGTTCGTCTCTTATCTGATTTAATTCTCTCTCTACATCAACCTGTTCTTTTTCTAATTCCGTTCTGGTTTTTATAGCGTCTTTGTAATCATCTTCATATGCGTCCAGAAGAATTTGTGCACGCTTTTTCTCAATCAAAGTATCAATAGCATCTGCCATATCTTGATAACTTTGAATTTGATTGCCAGTTAACTCGTATTCTGTGCCAAGAGCTTCATTCAGTTCGCCCAAGATGAATTCTGCTCTTGAACGGTTTTTTTCATCAACATTTCCGCTTTCATCTGCCAGCTTTTGAAGTTCTTCCCACAGATCTCTTGTATATTCAATTTGGGTAGTGTCGGCAATGGCCTGCTGCTCTGATGCTTCTAATTGATCATGGTAGGCTTCCAGCCTTTCCTTTGAAGCTTCCGCCGCCTTTTTAGCTGCCTCCGCTTCTTCTTCATATGCGGTTTTGGCCTGTCCTTCTATGGCTACCAATGCAGCGATTCCACCAACCAAAGCAGCTACACTAATCGCGACAGCTCCAAACACATTGGCAGACATGGAAAGATTAAGCAGTTTCATTGCCTTATCTGCTAATGTCATTGTCCCAGCGGCTGTTTTTAATGTCTTTTGAAATCCTGTTATCGTTGATGTTACAGCTGATATTCCTTTAAACACCTTGATTGAGGTATATGTAGCGATTGCGACAGAAGAAAGGGATTCAAAATTATCCGCAACGAATTTTACTCCTTTACCGAATTCCGGGAGGATTTTCTTTCCCAAATCAAATGCTTTTTCCCCTATATCTGTCAATCCCCGGAATGTATTGTCTACCCTGTCTGCAAAGGCGTTCCAATCCACACTTTTGGAGAAATCTTGTAGCACTTCCGTTGCATCTTTTGTGATGGGAATCAGGTTTTCCAGAAAAGGGTCTCCCGCCTGCGCCTGAAACTGTCTCCACGTTTCATTCAGATTTCCTTGTACATTTTCCCAGCCGTCCGCTTCTCTAGCAGCTTGTCCCATCGCACCAGATAATTCCTGTGCGTCCAACACCATTTGCAATAATGTTTGCTGCTTTTGAATTTCCGTTAAATCATTGAATTTTTGCCCAAAAAGCTCCATTGCGGCGGCATTTCTTGTGGTTTCGGTGGCAGATAATCCAAGAGCAGCGTCGTTTGCATAATTTCCCTTTAAAAACGATTGCAGGCTTTCCGCAGTATCTTCCAGGCTGCGGTCATAATATGCCGCGCTGTCTGCGGTAGCCTGCAAAGCTTTTTCCATTAATTCCAGAGAACCTGCCGCATCCCCTCCGGAAGACTTGGCAAACGCGTATATTTGCGCGCCGACTGTTTTTAGTCGTGTATCTAAAATACCGGCGTTTTCTGATACTCTTCCGATTGCATCTTCTGCCTGATCCCCAAACTCTTTGAAGGTCTGTTCAAATTGGCTTGTCTCTACTTTTACACTTGCTGCAGCTTCTATAAACTCGCCCGCTGTTTCTTTTGCCAACGACACAAGCTTTTTGAATCCGTCCACAATTGCCTGGGATAATACGTTTGCTTTAAGAGCATCCCCAAAAGAAAAAGCAGCTTCTTGAGATTCATCCAGAGAATCCCCAAGATCATCTGTTGCATCAGCACTTTCTTTCAACTGGTTTTCCATCTTGTTCAGTTCTGCTGTAGCCGAATTAACAGCTTCTTTCCACTTTAATGTTTTCGTGTCGTTTTCGCCGTATTTTTCGGCTGATTTTTGCAGCATGGCAGAAAGTTGTTCCACCCGCTCGCGCTGAATTTTCACCTGCTCGGACAGGATCTTGGAAACGGCTGCATTTTTTTCTTCGGCGGTTGTGTTTTTTGTGAACGATGATGTTACAGCATTCATTTCAGCTTGCAATGTTTTTTGTTGCTGAATTATTTTATTGATTTCACTGCGGTATTTTGCTTCCCCATCAACTCCAATTTTTGGCCCAATATTGACTGCCATACCATCACCTCACTTTCATACATTCATCAAACGAAAGATTTATTTTTTGCTCCGCTCCATTCTCTATCGCCTTACAGGCTACCAGATCCCCAATTTCTCCAGGCGTTGATACCAGTACTTCTGCAAGGGATAATCCACAAGATAAGCCAGAATAAATAAGCCACGCAAAATTCATTTTGATGCGTGGCTTTCTCCGTTTTTTCCCTTTTTTTCTTTAATTTCAACCGTACCCGCTTGTGATTCTTTCATCGTCTGTAAAACCGCTGTGATCAATCCTGTGTTCTCCGACAGATAATAGCAACTAAGGATTTCATCAGCACTCGGAATGATTTCATCAGGGCATTCTTCGCCAAACATCTTGCATTCTAATTTCTTTTTTCTTCTAGCTGATTTCATCATTGCTTCTGCCATATGGGCATACATCACAAATTTATCTTCCATTGCTGCGGCAGAAATGGTATCGCCGAGCTGCTCTAATGAGCAGCCCAGCAATTCCGTAATCTCCTTAATGGCGTCCAGCCCCATAGACATCTGAAAAGATTTTCCTAAAATCTCAATATTCAACGACTATTCCCCCTCTACTACCCCGAAAAAAGCATTGATTGCCTGGACGGCTTCAGCTTCCGTAGCCATCCCCTCCGCAGAAATCACCTTCCAGTTTGCCGCAGTAGTATCATCACGAAAAACAGTTGCACTCAATTCTTGCGTTTGCCAGTCAATCTGATTCTCCTGCGTCGCCATTTCATCCGAAGGCAGGCCAAATTTGATTTTCGGAAGAATAAAAGGCCAATACTGCGTCTGTCCGTTCATCATTGTCCGTCTTACACATCCGAACCCCACGAAAGGCGGGTTGATCGCTTGTCCATATCCTTGCATCTGGACAGTAGTGCTCGGATTTTGAACGGTCAATGAAGTCGGAACAGGGAGGCCCCAAATTACAGTAGCGGCATCGTTATCTAAACCATCAACTGTAATCGTTGCGGATCCAGACGTAAAAGATGCGCTTTCGGTCTCGGCTAACACGTTATCGGCATAAAAGTTATTATCATCAGCCACATCAATATCCAGTGACAGAGAAACCCCTCGCGCAAGGCTTTTCGGGGCGGTATATGTGACTGTGCTTCCTGTGTTGCTGTATTTGGCAATAATCGGTTTCGAAAATCCAGTTGTTACCATTAATATTTTCTCCTTTCCAATAAAAAAGCAGGATGATATATTCCTGCTTTTACTCACTCAATTTTTTATCAATTACTATTTGAGCAGCTTGAATCGCTGGCTCTTTTGTTTTTGCTATCGCTGTTCTTACAAAAGGAGTTTTGTCTCGGTATGGGCTTCCACTTTCTGTAATTCTGGCTATTAAGGTATTAGGTTGACCGTTTGGGTATTTATTTGTTTTTACTGAATTGTAGCCGTCGAACCCCAGTTTTACATTAACAAATCCCATTTCGTTTTTCATAGGAGAGATGCCAAATCCGTCTAATAACCCATCCTTTTCTTTCTCTGTAAGTCGGCTTTTTTCTCCGCTTTTGTATGCCTTTATATTATCTTCTTCTGTTGTGTTCGTCGGCAAAGATTGAATATTACTTCTAATGGCGTTCGCCACAACGTCAGCCATTGCATACACTGCCTCTCCTATCATAGAATCGGTATTTTTACCAATTTTTTGGAGATATGCAATATATTCATCCATTCCTTTCGTTGTCCAGGATGCCACACGTAAACACCCACTCTCTATGAATTATTTCGGTTTCTGCGTCGTATTGGGTAGAATTGTAGTACCAAGACAACGCAACAGCATTTAAAATATCATTGATTTGCTTCCACATCGGGTTGTCTTCATCCATTGTGTAAAGGTCAATGCTACCGCTTACGGCATACTCAGTATGCTGGTTCCCTGCCGTGAAATCTTCCCCAGAATCTTCAGCCCATACAATATAATCCGGTTTGGTATTCGATGGGGCTGTATAATGATATACTGGCACGCCAAGTGACACAAGAGATTCCCTCAATATTTTAAGGCTCATCTATGGCATCTATCCTTTCTAGCGTTAGATCGGTAACAGGCAATCCGTTATCATCTACAACATGCTGATATTGCAGAATCTTATAGAACCCCGCCAACCCTGTATCCACCTGCGGTTGAATTCGTACTCGCATAGCAGTTGTCACGCTTGAAAAACGTTGGATCTCTATTAGCAAATCAGCTCTTCCATCATGCGCCTTTGCTGTCCAAAATCTCTGTACTCCTACTGTTTTTTGCCCATAATAAGAGACGTATACTTGGTTGGTATACGTCTCTTTTGGCTTTTTTCCAGGTGCCGATATCTGTACCGGTGCAAAGATGGCGGCAATACCATCATTGAGAAGCATTTCCACCACCCCCAGCTTGTGAAAAAATCGCATTATTAAGCGCCCAACGCAACATACGTGGCATTCCCTCTGCGGTATCACGCTTGCGAAATAAGTAGGCTGCATACATTTCAATAAGCTGAGCCTGTTCCACGGTGTACGGTGCAGACAGAGACAATCCCTCTCGTTGGATAAACGCAACTGCGGAATCGATGAGTTGCTCAAGCTGAGCCTGTCGGTTAGTATCTACTTGAATAAATCCAAGATCAATCAATAGCAGGTTCAGAATGTCCGCGTTCGTCATCGTGTTTTCCCCCTTGCTTATCCTTCTGCCTTAGTCACATTAATGGTATAAGCGCGGGTTTTATTGCCCATGGTTACGCTAATAGTAAGCGGATAAGCTTTCCCGTCCGCAACCCAAGACACGTCTTCACCATTGACAACATTCTTTCCATTGTAGTTAATTGCAATCTTTGCATCAGGCTGTGCGGGAGTTGCCAGAACCGCATCGCTCGCATTTGCCGCTGCAGCAATTGCATAACTATATACGCTAGAATTAAAACTAGGGTTAAGGCTCTCAGTGCCAATTGTGAGGCTCTGCAACTGTGCATCGTTGGCATTATCAGCTGCAAAGTTCATAACTGTGGTGGGAGCAGCGTTGTTAATGTTGATTGCTACGAATGCACCGGGAACAACAGGCATACCATCTGCTCTCTCTTTGCCACGGAAAACAGTGTTATCCTGAATAAACTGTACTTGATTGCTTGCTTCAATCGTAAGACCACCGCGAATTGCCAGCAAATACAAATCTCCATAACCGCAAATGATATCCCCATCCGGAATAAATTCCAGAATATCTACATCACCATCAATGAAAGGCATAACCTCAGGCACATTAGTAACCGGTCTTCCTTCCATATTCGTAAAAATCAAGAAAGAACGTAGTTTCCAATATGTACGGCTGTTCATCGCCCAGAATAGACGGCCACGACTGTACAGAGTAGTAGTATTTGCTACTGCTCCCATCAATGCCGCCCAAAACTGTTGATAGGTCATTCCGGTGCTGTTGATCGTGACAAGATTCGTATTACTTAAATCCTGCCATGCCGGAGCGTTCGAAGGATATCCAGCCGGAGCAGAATCTTGCGCCAATCTGGTAACAATTCCCAAAGGCATATGAGAGGAGGAACCATTACCATAAAGAATGGCTTTATCCAGCGCATATCCAATAGATTCAGAAATCATTTCAACAATCCAACTTGCAAGATTTACATCGTTATCCTCCAGCAAACTATTACAAACGGGGATATATCCTGCCACTTTATAACCATCCAGCGTAACCTGATTGAAAGCGAAAGTAAGCTCATTAATCGCGCCACACATTTCAGTCCATACTGCTTCTGGAACAGTTCCGGCGATAGTCTGGCGAGCTTGTCCGTCCACATAACGCACGCGAACTCTGTTTACCAGTTTGCTATAACGGTAGATATTTTCTGCAATCAGGTCAAGGAATACAACGGGAATGGTCAGCTCTCCGCCAGTAATAGAACGGGTCTGGCCTTTCATAGATCTCAGTTCAGTCAAAAATTGTTTTACATCATCGCGCTGAACCATTTCAGTGCGAGCCTCGACCGGAAGTGCATCAAAAGCCCTCTGGCTTGCGGGCAAAGCACGAATATTAACGGATAAATTCATTTTTTTGCTCCCTTCATCAATAGTTTTTTTCTTATTCTGATTCAATTTTGGGACACTTCTTTCAATGGTTTCCAGATCTGCTTCTAGTTTTTCAATTTCACCATTTAAAGCTGTTTTTGCTGTTTCATGTTCCTTTTTTTCAGCATCAAACTTGTCAACCTCTTCTGCTACTGCAGACTGTTCATCATCGGAAACAGCTTCTTCAATGGACTTTTCCAGTTCCGCTTCTCTGGTTTTGAATTCTGCGTCCTTTTCTTCTAAGGTTCGCAACTGTTCTTTTTTCTGCTCAATGCTGCGCTTGATCATCAATGCTTTTAATGCCATCTTTATTCCCCTTTCAATTTCTTTTTCATTTGGCTTTTCCATATTTCAAGCTTCCGCTTTTTAATTGTTTTCAACTCATTTTTTCTAGCTTCAACACTGGTTTCTTCATAGGCTGGAAATGTTACAACCGAAACTTCGTAAAGCTTAACTTTTCGAATATGCCATACCGTTGGGCCTGTTTCTGGATATTCAACTTCTTGGTCTAAAATGTCAAAGCCGAAACTGCATTGACTCACATCTCCACGCTTTACGCGTTCATATAAATCCATTGCTGCACGGTCGTTTTGATTAATCGTTACACGACCCCACAACCCTTTTTCATCTTCCCTCAACTCCAAAGTGCCTGCTGTTGTGCGGCCTAAAACAAGCGTACTGTCGTGATTGGTTAATGCCCTTATATCTCCATTTGTTTGCCTTTCAAAAGCGCCCGGTTCAATGGTTTCATATGCTTCATCCCATAACCAATATTGGGAATTGTAAACTGCAAAATATCCTTCAATATATAAGTTTCCATCCTCTGCCCGTGTGGTGAATCCGTTATTTTGAGTAATTGCAAATCTCTGGCATTTCATTCCCCGTCACCCCCTTGCACTAATTTTTTTTGATCTCCAACCTTATCAATCGGTATGTAATTTTCTAGTATTACCAGTTTGCCCAGTCCTTCCATAGGCTGCAGCCCAATCCAATCCCTCACCTCATTGCCTGTCATAATGCCGCGTATATACTGTTCATCGGCTACATCTGCAAGGTCTTTTAGGTCATAATTAAGCAAACTACGACTGTTAAATCGGAAATAATAATCTGGACTGTATAATAATTTACGAGTTAATTCCTGCTGAACATTCTGCGCCAGCGGCATGATGGTTGTATTGATAAAGCTATTCCATGCATCCCGCTTAAACTCTCCAACGCCCAAAACAAAAGGCGGCACACCTAACAAGGTTGCCACCGTTTTTTTATCCAATTCAACAAAATCGGCAAGTGCCAAGTCTGCAAGGGATAATGGCCGAACTTCTTTCACGTCAAATTGTTCTGCCGGAAGAATCCACGGTTTCCCAGCGGTACCGTTCTCTACATAAGAATCTAATATAGCATCCCGACCCTCTTTTGTTGCCATCTCTCCTGTTAGTCCATCTACTCGAATAATAAGGCTCGGCTTCCATTTTGATTCCATAAAACCTTTTTCAGTTTTGGCAGCTTGCTTTAGGTTATTCGCAACATCAGAAATGGGGGCTTGTATTCCTTCTCCAAGCCAAGGATAATAAGTGCCGGGACTTCTCACAAAATGCAAAACATCCTGCGGATCGTATTCCCTGCCCGCTATCACAATTCTATAATCCAGATCTCCATATGGAACAAAACTCACAAACGCAGATGGAATCGGAATCAGCTCTCGAATAAACCCGCTTTCTGTCCGGGGATATACAATGGCGTTTCCATTCCCCTCAATCAACATTGTGCGCACGATCCAGCGAACAAAGTTTGATCTTGTCATATTCCGGTTGGGGCTTATGTCAACTCTTCTAGATAATTCATTGACAATTCTCACATCTCCTCCATCCGTGTTCTGCATGAGGTGAATGGTCATGGAGCCGATCAACCGCGCAATCGTATCAACTGCGGTTAATACTTCTGGATTTTGTGCTAATGATGTATATCCGCTACATGTAAGACTGTCAAAATTATTGGAATCTGTATACCATACCAGACTTCTCTTTTCATTCGGCTCTGCTCTGGGGCTCGCCTTATTTCCTCTGCGTCTCTTATTGCTCATTGGCGTTTCCTCCTAACTATTGATTTAGTGGTTAAGCCCTGCATTTTTGGGAGATGCCATTTTCCCGCATTGTGGGCATTTGTATTTTCCACCTTTTTTTATTTTTTTATCCTCTACTAGAAATTTCCACCCGCATTGGCATTCAAATAAAATAAGCTTTTGCGGATTAACCTCTATTTTCACTTCTTGAACCACTCCTTTAGCGTTTGAGCATTCCCCAAGCTCTCCAAATATCGAACGCAAGCAAAAACAGATGCATCGAAAAGGTCAATCCTATGCTCTGGCATAACCTTTTCATATTGAATCATATCATCCGTCTTTTCGATGGCTGAAACATTTTCAACACAATATTCATATGCTTCGCTATGTAAGTAGTACAGTGTTCCATCTTTTGCAGCTTTTTCAATATGTCTGAATCCCTCCGATTTTTTATAGTAATACTGTGGCTGATCTTTAACGCTAAATCCTGCAGCTTTCATACCCAAGAAATATTCGCGGCTAAATTTTCTATCATGTCCAACCTGACGGATTTTAAATCCTCGCTTTCGCATTTCTATAAACCAGTTAACTACATCCGCATGGTTTACAGTAGGGCTATTGCATAAAGTCAGCCATCCATCATCAGCCCAACCAAATAAGGGAATATTATCTTCATCGGCTTTTTTAGCCGCTGCGATGACAGGGAAAAAAGCATGAGTAATGATAATGCTCACCCCTTTATATTCTCCATACAGTGCCGCTGCTGTGAGATCATGTAATTTGGAAAGGTCAGCCCCTCCATACCAATCAATCGGCAACCCTGCCAATTCTTCCATTGTCCATGTGTATTTTTCATCAGATTTTCTAAATTCATCAATATTGAAATACGCACGCAAAGCTGTACTGTATACGTTCAAACTTTTAGCAAAAAAATCTTTCCTCTGTTGAGGATCATTTTGTGCCTGCAAACTGTCATTTAATATTTCTGACGGACGAATACTCACTCCATACGCTGGATTCGCCATCTCATGAATAGCTGGATCAGTATAATCTACCGACCCATCTTTTACGCCATCAGGCGCACAGCACATAAAAATAAAATACTGTTCATCTTTTACCGTTCCATCTAAAATTTTACGGCAGTATTTTAAACGTTGACCCAGAAAAGCTTGTTCGTTGTCTCCTGCGGTCGATATCCCAATCAGTAATTTATTTGTATACGCTTTCTGCGCTTCTTTAAAAAGATTATATTGTTTTGGCTTTTTGAATGCATGCACTTCATCGCATATGGCGATGTTGCAGTTGAGGGAATCTTGTGTGTCTGGATTCGCAGCTAAAGCACGTATAAAAAAAGAGCCATCACCTAGATTTGCTTCTAGGCTGTGCTCATTGTTATTATCAATGATTTTTACAGATCCGCCGTGTTTTTCGTCTTCCCCCATCCTTTCAATATTATATTTCAGAAAATTAAAGCTTTCTAAAGATTGCATCAATGCCGCACTTGCAATATACATCTTTGATCCCGATTTCCGATACCATAAAGATAAGGCCCAAGAGAAAGCCGCAGCAAAGCTGGTTTTAATATTTTTCCTTGGAATAAAAATAAGTGCTTCATGAAATCGCACTGTATCAGTTCCGGCATTAAAAAATCCGAGCAAATTGTATATGATAAATTTGTGAAATGGCTCTAATAAAAATGGCGTCCCTCTCAACGGCGTACCATCTAATTTTTCCCCCTGCTGGTGGCAGATTGTTTTTTCTATAATCTGGATACAGAATTCCGGCCCTTTTGTGCGAAACTCATATTCTGGATTATCAAGGTCTGCAAAAAACCTGTTTACTGCCTGCTTCAATTCTTTCCAAGCTTTCTTTTTCCCATCGCGAATGCTTTCGGCGTACTTTAACACATCCGGCCAGTTTTTTCCTTTAATCAATTTCAAGGCTTGATAATACAGCAGCTAGCCCTTTTTGCTTTTCCCGCTCAGGTGCTGCACCTGTTATTTTTTTGTAGCTGCTGGGCGTTAGCCCCAATTCTCGCCAGTACGCCAAGGCGCTTTTATTCAGATCATCCCACAACACAAGAAGGGGGTTCTTCGTCGTATTTGTTGCTCCTGCTTTATTGGTATATTGACAAACCGGAGAACTTCCTTCTTCACAATAACGAATATATACATTGTCTCTTTGTTCCAGTATATCTGCCAATGTGTCAATGACCGGCCTATACCCTTCTTGTTTTTGGTCTAAGGCGGATAATTGCTTTTTTATCTTAGTTTTCCATTGCTTAGCTGTCATATTATCCCCCTTTCTAAAAACATTTGACAGAGTTGGAAAGAGTGACCCACGCCATTAGAGATCCCCGAATATTACACGTTAAGGGGTAGGGGGGGTACCTTTCTCGCCTGTTGGCTTTTTGTTATTCTTCCCGCGTTCGCTGCCATCGCTAGCGGTCGTTAGCGTTCGCTTTTCTAAAAACCGTTCGCTTTTTTCGCTTTTTAGGTCTCACTTTCTTGCTCGCTGTCCACTGGTCGTCCACTGGACGTCCATCTGCTTTCCAGCTTCTCCACTGTGATTTCCACAGAAGACGCGCCCATCTGGCGAAACATGCCAAACCCTGTTTTATATGCGTATTGGTCTATGATATCTTCCCACTCTACCACCCTTTTCTGGATGTTGCTTATTATGACAAGCACGGCATAAACTCACAAGATTGCTATCTACATATGCCAATTCCGGATATTCATCTACATGTTTTATATGGTGTACCTCTGTGGCTTCTCTAGCCTTTCCATACCTCTTACAAATTTGGCATTTGTAAGAATCACGAGCAAGGATACTCTTTCTTTTTCTTTTCCATTTTTCACTATTGTAATTAAACATAATCAATAAAAAAGCGCCTTGCAATGCGGTTTCCCACACTTCAAAACGCTAAAAATATTTTAACTTTTTTCGTAAATTCGCTTGACTTATATACGTACGTATGTTATAATATAGACAGTGAAAGGAGGTGAACAACATGAGCAAGAAACAAAGAGGGCTGGAACCTCGGGAAGTTTTCGAGCTGATTATCAAAGCGATTGTAGCGGTCGCCGCACTGATAACAGCGCTCAAATCCTAAAGCACCAACCCGCCGGGGCGAAAGCCCCGGCCCCCTTTGGGGGCATCCTTATTATACAACAGAATGGAGGAAATATCAAATGATTAAGCGGGATATGTTATTTTGGATGCTAACCGTTTCTTTTGTTTTTGGCATTGCCCTTAATTGGCCTGTGTGGTGCAAATTCTTCGTGATCATATTTTCCGGCGGCGTACTGTTTCAGGTAAGCAGCCGTCTATTTAAGGCTTATAAAAGCAGGTGATATAAATGTCCGCCAAATATGAGAGCCAACAAAAGAACCTTCGGAAAAATTATGTCCGTTTCCCATTAGATTTAAAGCCTGATGTTCTTGCTGCTTTTCGTCAAGCTTGCAAAGCGAATGGAACTACTCCGACTACAGAGATAAAAAAATTTATTTCTCAGTACATTGAGATATACGTACAATCCACCAAAGCCGGGGAATAGTCCTCGGCTTTCTTTTTTTGCCCACATGCCCACCTCGCCAGCGTTTTCTATACCGGCGCACCTAAAAGAAAAAGCCCACGCATTGCGCAGACTTGGATATTCCGGCTAGCAGGGATTAGGCTAGCCTTTTGCAAGAAAAATATTGAGAAAAAAATTTGAATCAGCGTTCAGGCTCTCGCGCCCGCTCGCTGCATATATGCCGGGTTTCCTCGCCCGGCTTCGGGATAGGATGGTTATGGAGGTTTCTCATTGGCTTTTTGCCTATCTTAATTATATATTGTTTTCAATATGACATTCAATGACATCATCAGGTATTTTACATGCTAATAATGCTTTACCATGTATTCTCTGGATTTGTCTCTCCCCGTAATTCATTTCTTCTGCAATTTTATTAAAACCTATACCCTTTATGTACCGCAGCCGAAGCAGCCTTCTCTGGGTATCGTCCTGCACCGTGCCGATTGCCCGCTCAATCTCTATACGCACCGAGGCCAGCTGGTTGATCTTATCCATGAGCGATTCCCGCAGTTCTGCAACCTTGATTGCCCCCGTCTGCACTTTGTCAGAACCCTTCCCCCCACTCGGGACGGCAGACCATGAAGCTGTTACTTTCTGCGCCTTGCTTTCCCAATAGGCGATCTCTTCCCGGATGTCCTTTTCCTCTGCCAGAATTTCCAGGTACCTGCTGAGAAACTCTTTCTTTTCTTGGCTTGTCAATCCGAAACCTCCCTTTCTTCCACGCCATGCAGTCTTTTCCCCGATGGCGACGTATATCTGTAACACAGATAATCCCCCGGCACTGGTTTTTTCAGCTTCTCACAATACAAAAACGGCATACTGCTCCGAAACCGCTGGTATTTCACATATCCCACAATGTTCCCGCCGTACTGGCAGTTCCCGCACATCTCTACCATCCGCTTTCCCTCCCGGTTTAGCTTTTGGCATTGTGTGCGGGTTTATGCGTTATTCCCTTCAAAATATTCCATTGCCGCTTCCCGTGCGTGCTGCAAAACGAGAAACTGCTCTTCGCTCCCTCCTGTGTCCGGGTGCGCTGCCTTAACCAGCTTTTTAAACCGCTTTTCCACTTCATCCGGACCGGAAGGGATCTCTACAAACTGCAGCAGCTGGAAACACACCGGAATCCGCTTTGCCTCCGGCAGGTATTTCATGCCGGCTGCCCATGTAGACAGGTCGTATATCCCCCGCTCTACCATCCGCGCCAAATCTTCCAAAGATAACACTACCTGCGCAAACACATCTGACCCATACTGGATGTTTACCCCATGCGCTTTTGCGTTGTCTACGCTATGGCAGAACCGATAGGGCTGTCCTTTGTATGTGAACGATACCCAGCATTCCCTGCGGCTCCAGTCGTAGTCATATTCTTCTATTCCCAACCGCGCCATGACTTTTTCCAGCTTTGCTTCATATGCCGCTGGCTCTGCATACTGTTTTGCCATGTGGATTCCTCCTACTCCATGTATAACTTAGTAAAGCTTTTCGGCAAAATCTGTTTGACCCGTCGAGACAGCATTTCATCAGCAACGTCGTCCGCCTCAAATCCCCCGTATTCTTCCAACAGTTCGGTATAGCGGTCGAAAACTCTCAGAAACCTTTCCTCGCCAACCCCCAGAGCATCATTCAGGGCAACGATCATAACCCACTGCACCTTTTCAAGGCTTCTGTGCGTCTGGCGTTCGGCTGTTTCCCCCATTGCTTTCAGTTCCCGCTTGCTGTATGGCCGGACATATCTGGATTTCATTTGACTTCCTCCACTGCTGACTGACGCAGCCAATCCAGTAAACACTTGTAGCAATTACATTGATCCGATTTATCGCAGGGAATATCCGCCATGCCCATTTCATTAGGGCACATCAAATTCGCTGCTAATTCCTCATCGTTCATAGCCCGAATCATATCCTCGTTTGTTATTTCCTGTTCCTCCAAATCCATTTTTGCGCCGCAGTATCTGCAATAATGACTGTTCCTGCTTTCCCCGTTTCCGCACTCGCTGCAAGTGATTACACCATCATCGTGATAAATCCACCTTCCATGCCTCACCGGCGAAACATCTACGGATTTCTTTTCCCCCAGCCCAACGCCATAATCTTCGCGCAGTTGTTTTATTGCTTGGTCGCGTTCCCATGCTGCTTGGTTATAAGCACAACGAGATACAACGTCGGCGGCGGGCGCATCCTGAATCATTTCCGTTACCATTAAAAACGCTCTCACCATATGCTCCGTATCTTTCACAAGCTCTTTTTTACAAAGCAAAGATGTAGAGACCTCGTTAAACAGCTTTTGCAAGGGTTCCCGCTCTATGTACTCTTTATCCATTGTTATACCTCCTGTTCAACAATACCAGCTTCAATTAAATCTCCAATAAAAGGTTCTACGCTAACATTTTCAAGATTATTTCGGTAAAGAAATTTAAAATAAATTCTTCGATTGTCCCAATCCCCATGTATTACAATACCGTTTTGCGGATCATCTCCTGTGGCAACATCAATTCCATCCATTTTTCGTTCCCAATTATCACCACGATAATAATTTCCACAATAAACAAATCCGAATTGTTTTAAATCCTCAAACAAACTCACTTGATTTTTTACTCGGTACATTACTCTCACTACCTTCTTTCATCTACGCTCACATACCTGTTCTGATCGAGCCAATAAGACGGGCAACCATATCCTAACCACATGTAACGGAACCAATCTTTTTGCCTATTTGAATTTCCACACCCAAAACCGCCTCCATAAAGACAAGTAGAACAATTTTCCGGAATCTTTTTTGTTTCGTAAACTTCAATCATCATTCATCCTCCTGTTCCATGCGCATTCGCTACAAAACATTGTGCCTTTTTCTTGTAAATAATCCCGCTCACACCTGCTGCAAATTTCAGACAAAGCAGTATCCCGCTCACGCTTCACCTGCTCTAATTCGGCCTTTATTTCCTGCTCTCCAAAAAAACACCCTACTGATATCCCAAACAGGTGTGTAATGCGTTCTAAGGTATCAAGATTAGGCAGCCTGATTCCTGCCTCCCAATTTCCGATAGTGGATTGGGAAACGCCTAAAGCTTTTGCAAGGCTGGACTGTGTATAACCGTTTTTCCTACGTAATTCTCTCAGTCTACAGCAAAACATATCGCTCATCGTCTTTCCCCTCCCAATCTTCGCAGGAATCTGCGTAGTCCGTCCAGTCTGCGCAATACTCGCTGTCTATATTGGTGCAGACAAAGCCTTCGTCTACGTTTTCGTACCAGTGCCATTTGCATGTCCCGCAGCATCGCTCCATTCCCTATTCCCCCTTTATAGAAACAAACTGGTCTGCTCACATAAATTCCCTAACATTTTTTCTTTTGCATTTTTGTATGCCTGCTTATCAATTTCAAATCCATAGCTATTACGTTTAAGTTCAAAAGCTGCCCGCAAAGTGCTCCCGCTCCCTGCACAAGGATCTATCACTACATCACCCGGATCTGTAAAAATTTCGATGAATCGTTTTAACATCGTTACCGGCTTTTGGGTCGGGTGAATCTTGGGGTATTCATTTGTGCTGTCCCGTTTCCATTCAAACCAGTTAAAAACCATTTTCCCATTGTTATTGAACTTTGGAAGCTTATCTCTATACAGTACTAGCCCATATTCGGTTGCGCCTACTATTTTCATGTTTGCCTTTAGCACCTGCGCACTGTAATTTTTCACAAAGATCAATGGAATATGGTGCTTAAACCCATGCTTTTCAGCATATTGCAGCACAATCGGAATCTGCTCAAATGCACAAAATACAATCATTGCAGGGGCTTTTCCTTTTTCTTTCGGCTCCTTTATCAGCAGACGATTACAAAAATGAAAGTATTCTGCAATATTAAAATTAGAATCTGTGCGAAAAAAGCTTTTCCCGGCTTTTGCGCTCTCTCCTTTTTTGTTATCCCCACCTATGTACCACTCAGGGTTAGAAGCATAGGCGTTTGCTCCAAGGTTATATGGAATATCTGCTATTACAAGCTGCGCTTTTGGTATGTTGTATCTCTTATAGTTTTGGAAATTATCGCAATATAACTCCGCTTTTATTGCCCTTGTGCCTTGCATTCCCTATTCCCCCAATCTTTTCTTACTCACCGCGATGCAGAACGGCTCTATCCCGCTCCTGTGGATCTGCGTGATATCTCCAAGATGCTTCATCATATCCTCCTAATCAAACCGC
>JABLTO010170788.1_pt1 | contig 45998 bp, 28 predicted proteins | sample 7160091 | NCBI WGS metagenome assembly JABLTO01 (sample SAMN14651225, study PRJNA627086) | human gut metagenome | isolation source: feces | host: Homo sapiens
GCTATGGGCTTTTTACAAATACGGTGACCGTATCAAATGATTTTCTCTAAAAAGTATAGGTTTTAGAATCAACATCAAAACCAAATTTTACATAAGGAATTGTAGCACATCATTATATTTTTGTCAACAATTTTATGCATTATTTTGGTGATATCTACAAGATACTTGCTTTCACTAAAACCTATACTTTTACGTTAAAATTTTTTAAAGGAAGGAGGCAGGAGTCAACTTTCATCGAACTTAACAAAACAAATATTATAACAAGGAGGCTATATTATGGCAAAGAAAACAAATTGGGATGGTTCTAGAGAACCTGAAAACTATGAGGAATGGTTAGATGCATCTGACAGTAAGGATACGCCAACAAATAGAGAGTGGTATGACTGTCCAGAAGAAAAACGTTCCGACTTTATAAAAGAACATAAATCTTGGTGGAATAAACGTTAATATCAAGAATTTGTGTTATTAACTTGTATGAAAGTGTATCGCTTACACGAAGGGAGAAAAATAATGTACGAATTTGAGTGCTTAACCAAAAGTGAAAAAGTGGAGATGAGCTACGATAATGCTTGTTCCCCATTTTTGGGTGGATGTTATCCAGAAGCAGAGGGTTGTTGCGGACCTGATTGTAGTCCAAACTAATGACTAACAAACCAGTCTAATATTTAATAATATTAAGAAAAACAAAAACACATAGCTATTAAAATAACAGCTACGTGTTTTTGTTATCGGAGAAAGTGAAGATGTATTACTCATTAAACAAAAATGTATATATTGTTTCCGGAAAAGCTAAGGGCTGCATTTACGATTTAAACAAATCTAAGTTGTTCAGCGTTAATAAAGCATTATCGGACAAACTTATAGAAATTAACAAAAAAGGGTTATCAGTAGATTATGTTAATTATGAATTAAAAGAAGTTTTACAACAATTTATTGAAAATGAACTTATAATAATTTCACAAATGCATTATTCAAATCATATTGAGGATGTAGTCTGTGAGGATACTGGTTGCAAATTTGCTTGGGTTGAAATAACCAATAAGTGTAACTTAAAATGCATACATTGCTATAACGAATCCGATTCTCATTGTGATGATATAATGAGTCTTAAAGATTTTTATAGGGTTATAGACTACTTAATTGGGAATGGTATTTCTAAAATACAGATAACAGGCGGAGAACCGTTTTTGAACAAGGATATTTTAAAAAAAATGTTGGACTATACTGTTGAAAAGTTTTCTTTTATTGAAATTTTCACAAATGGCACATTGATAAGCGGTGACTGGTTTGAGTATTTAAAAAAAAATAATATTCATATTGCCTTGTCTGTGTATTCTTATAATTCACAAATGCACGATTTTGTAACCAAAGTTCAGGGCGCATTTGACAGAACAAATGCAACAATAAAAACTCTAAGAAAGTTCGGTATTCCGTATAGAGTGTGCAATGTTCTTATGAAAGGCGTTGAATTAGGTAAAAAAAACAATAGCCTGTACACTCTTAGCGAGGATAAAGATGTTGTTAGAGTAACAGGAAGAGCGGATTTTAATTTACTAAATGAAGAACTGATTAAAAAAAGACTAATAACAAAGGAAACCTTTCAACATCCTATAACAAAGCCATTCTGTCAAAGATTAATTTCTGGACATAATTGCTTTAATGAAAAAATATATATTGCTGCTAATTTAGATGTTTTCCCTTGTGTTATGGAAAGACGTATCAAGCACGGAACACTTACGCAAGATAACTTTCATTTAAATGATGTCATACGTAAGCTCACAAAAGACAAAATCAAGGAATGTTCAGAATGCGAATATAGATATGCGTGTTTTGATTGCAGACCAAACTCATTAAGTAAAGAGTTAAATGAAAAGCCTTGGTATTGTACATATAATCCTCGTACTGGCGTATGGGAAAACATTGATGAGTTCATTTCAAACCTCAGATGCGAATTAGACGGATAAGTATTATAAATTTAAAGGGGTGCAAACTCTTATGGAAAATCGCAGACGATATTATAACATATTAAAAAAAATGAATTTACAGGAAGAAGATGTTGTTAATCAAGCATTAAAAAACAAAGGGTTTTATTTTGGTTCAGACATATACCCACTTTCATCTCTGCATTTTGAGCTAACTTCCAAATGTAATGCTTTTTGTAGACATTGTTACAATAATTCGGGAATCAATAATAATATTGATGAAATGACCCCTGATAGATGGTTGGATTTCTCGAAATACATTGTAAAAAATGGAGGTGTATTTGAGTGTTTGCTATCTGGCGGAGAACCCTTGCTGCTAGGATATAAATTATTTGGAATTATGGATGTATTGCATAATGATGGCACTATATTCCTCGTAATGACGAATGGCTATTTGCTGACAAAAGAATTGGCAAAAAAATTTGCAGGATATCAGTACCATTGGTTTCAAGTATCCATAGATGGTGCAAGCGCTGAGTATCACGACTGGTTTCGGCAAAGCAAAGGAAACTGGAATAAAGCGGTTGAAGGTGCAAAAAACATCGCAGCTAATGGCATTCCTTTAAAAATAGCGCATTGCGTAACCCCATACAATATCAATCACATAGATGATATGTGCGACTTAGCATATTCGATTGGGGCAACAAGCATTATGATAGGTGGTATCTCTCTAAGTGGTAGAAGTAATGATAATCAAGATTTACTTTTATCTTCGTGCAACAAAGAGTTAATGAAAGAAAAAATTGAAGAAAATAGACTACGTTTTCAAGGAAAAATGAAAGTTAAATCCGCTAATAGTGTTAAGCAAGGCTTAATAAATCATTCAAAAATGCCTCGATCGGGAGCGGTAATTAGACCTAATGGAGATATTCGCATAGATGGAATGGCGCCGTTTATTATTGGAAACATTATAGAAGATGATTTTTCCACTTTATGGCGAAACAAAATTGATACTTGTTGGAAAGATTCAAGAGTAATAGAATTTATAAAAAACTTTGATGACGAGGATCGAAATAGATTACTAATAAATTATGTTGGAAAGGACATTTATTTATAGAAATAGTAGTTCATAAAGTATATATTACATAAGTGCAAAAGCAGTTATGTTTGCTTTTGCAAATTTGCAATTTGGATATTGAGTAAGAAAACAAAAATACAAAAAATTTTAATATGGACGGTATTCGTCTATGGCAGTTTTGTATCATAAGATATACCATACGAAAAGGAGGGGTACGGAATGAAAGACTTTCTTGAAAAAGTCTATAAGGTGACATTTGATAAGTCATACAGGAAATACAGAATACTGAGTATCGTGTCGGTCGCAATGATACAATATTTTTTTCTGTGGTTTTTATGCTCAAGATGACATAAAAACCTACGGATATCGGCTCCGCTTGTTGCTAGGAGATGGCGGTTGGACAATGCCGGCCGCCGCTTTCCGTGATGGGAGGTATCATATGCTCATAGGTTTTATCGTTCGATTGATTGCGGCAATAGTTTTTCTTGACGTGTTGCTGTGTCATGACAAAAAGGAGAAAAAATGAAACTCATTTACACAAAAAGAATTATAAAAAGAAAAAATAAAAACTATACGGTTGTCATACCGGAGAGAGCCGGAAGGATTGTCAATAATAGGGATGAGATGATTGACGCTGACCGCAAGGGGCTTAACGCAATTTTGATGTCCGCGCTTATCATGATGAAGGATCCCTATACCATCGTATATTTTCCGTTAAAAAAGCCACTGGCAGAAATTTATTATTATCCTGATTATGATTATTTTTATGAAGAGGATAAAAGGACTCAAGCGGATATGGTGTTTCTGCACCGTGCCGGGCAGCTGCCGATTTCTGCCTGGAAGGAAATCAGGCAGTCCCTCAAATACACACGCGGAGTCAAAGAGGTTATGAAGGTTGATGTTGACGCTGCATATGAGGCCGGTCGTGCCGCACGTGACAAGTACGAAAAGACAGACCGTTACTATAAAGAGATGGATTTATTTTCGTTTGCAATAGAATATGATACCATGTTTTTTTCGGGAGGCTGGTATGCGTTTATGGATCTGTTTATTGATTTAAAGGAAATGCTTGACTTGCCGCTTGAAAATAGGCTCGAAGATAAGGCAAAATCCGGCCCGTATCTCCTTGATGATTATATTTCCTTTCCGTACGATCATAAAAATCCCAAGATTGAATGGCCGGAACTTGGATTCTATGATAGAAATGTGCTGTCTTTTTGCGAGAGGTAATATTTTTTATACAGACATTCTCTGTCCATGTGTGTTATTATAATGGTACATAAGGTTGGCAAGGTTAGATAGAAAGGAAAATGTATGATTAAAATAAAAGGAAGTTTTGCAGAGGCGATCGTCTATTCCGAGGTGCTGGACAGTAATTCGGAGGGATTGATAAAGGCCTTATGCAACAGTGTTATTGGCGAGGGCAGCAAGATAAGAATTATGCCGGATGTGCATCCCGGAAAAGGGTGCGCGGTGGGATTAACTATGACGCTGACGGATCGGATCGCGCCCGGCTTAGTGGGCGCTGACATCGGCTGCGGCGTGGAGGTTGCCCTGGTAAAACCGAAACGGCTGGAGCTGCAGCAGCTTGATAAGGTGATTCAAAACAAAATTCCGTCAGGGATGCAAATTCGGCAAACACCGCACCGCTTTGCGGAGATGGCAGAGCTTGAAAAACTCCGGTGCGCAAAGCATATCCGCATTGATAAAGCCTTGCTTGGAATCGGAACGCTTGGCGGAGGAAATCATTTTATTGAGCTTGACAAATCCGACAGCGGATATTACCTGGTGATTCATTCCGGGAGCCGTCACCTCGGTGTTGAGGTGGAGTGTTATTACCACGAGCTTGCCTATACACGCACAAAAGATGAGGTTCCGTATGAATTTGCTTATCTTGAGGGAGAACTGTTTGACGATTATCTTCACGATATGAATATCGTCCGGAATTTTGCAAGACTGAACAGGCAGGCAATTGCAGCTGATATGATAAAAAGCCTGAAATTCACGCAGCTGACAAGTTTTTCGACCGTACACAATTACATTGATACGGAAAACAAAATTCTCCGTAAGGGCGCCATCTCGGCACAGGACGGAGAAAGGATGATAATTCCGCTGAATATGCGTGACGGTTGTTTGATTTGCAGAGGCAAGGGCAATGCGGATTGGAATTGCTCTGCACCGCACGGAGCAGGCAGAGCACTTAACAGAACGGATACGGTCAATGCATTTACCTTGTCCCAGTATAAAAAGGAAATGCAGGGCGTCTATTCCACAAGTGTCAGCCGCGATACGCTGGACGAATGCCCGATGGCGTACAAGGATTCCAATACAATTATGGAACAGATCAGGCCAACGGCGGAAATCATTGAAAGACTGACGCCGATATACAACTTCAAGGCCGGGGCGAAGTGATGCACAAGGTAAAACCAGCGAGCCCGCTTGTATCATGCAGATTAGAAACACAAGCGCAAAGTTCAGGAGGGGGTGGCATAATTCAAGATTATGCCTACACCCTTCTCAAAAATATATCCAAATTAGCTTGTTCGCCCTACCGAAATATTAATGTTTAAAATTCATTCCAACTTTCAATTTTCTTCTACTTTTTCTTCGACAATGCACTTCTATAAATACTTATTTTGTGTTTAAATGACTCCACACCTCCCTCAAGATAAGCAATAATGTGCTTTTTAATACGAATTTCACCCGGATACCCCGTGGTCTCTACCCAGCCATGCCGATTATCTGAACACATTACACATACTTGATCAGCTTTGGCATTTGTTACAATCGTAGCATTATGTGTTGCAATAATAACCTGTCGCTTTTCCTTTATCAAACGCAGTTGTTTTACGAGGTTTTTATAGATATACTGATTATCCAAATTGTCTTCGGGCTGATCTATTATCAATGGTCTATAATCCTTAGAATAATCGCTATATCCTAGTACAAAGGATAGCATCGCCACAACCTTTTGACCAAGGGATAGTGTTTCGACTGACTTATATATAGCAGAACTTTTAATCCCCTCTTTGTTGTTAATATTAAACTCTAAAGAAAAGTTCTCAACACTCCTAATGCATTGTTTAATGTGATTGATAACAAATTTTAAATTTTCTTTAGTAATTAATTCTTCTAAAATTTCACTAAGTAGGTTTTGCGCCTCCCCTTTATTTAATTGACGAATTTCTTGATCAACTATCTTCTGCGTCATTTCCTCACAAAACACCAATATATCTATTTCAGATAACGCCCTTGTAACGTTCCTTTCTACCGCTACCCTCAAAAATTCAAATAGGCCTAATTTACTATACAGGCTCAAAAGATACTCAATAATACTTCTTTTTTTAATATTCCAACGCTTATACCACTCTCCTTCACAATATTCCTCACCAAATAGCCAAAAGCCAAGATCTGGTGCCTCATGCGTTCCATTTTGCGAATATATAATCCTTAATATACCGGCTTGGTTGTCATTAAATGGTTTAATCACAGCCTTGACTTCTTCCATTCTTTTCTTTTGGACACTTCTAACATTGTCAAGCATTCTTATTAATCCAGATTTTCTCCGAATATTTATAACATCCTCCGGCCTAGATAATGTTTTATTTTGAAACAGCGTTTCGTATAAAAAGTCATTTATTTTTTCGGTGCTTGCCGTATTTACTAAATTATTAACAGAATACCTCGTATCAAAAAAACAACTGGCCATTTGGCTTTTATTTTCTACATTTTCAAGATACCAATTATTCCCTTCATATACAACTTTTAAAATCTTAAAATAATGTTTAATTGCATACCTTCTCACATCATTCTTGTTGAAATGGTATTTATGGTAATATTCGCCGGAACAATTTTGACCAAAACACCTTAAAATATTATCGTCACCACTGGGTTTAATCGGCATCCGCATTTCGATTAAAAATTCTTCACCATGATAGTTATAAAGGATCCATGTATTACCATGCATGCAAATAAAGTTCAATTTTTTTTCATTCTCACATTTTTGACTTAGTACATATTCCAGTAATTCAAGAACTGTACTTTTGCCAGTACCTCTGCCGCCAATTAAACAGTTTAAAGATTTAGAAAAACTTAAGCAAAAAGCCGACCTATCTTTTCCTTCCAAAAATCCCGACTCACTATTTTCTATATATATTCCCTGTATGTACTGTTCTACTGTTTGCTCTCGTTCAAAGCTAACCGAAATATCATAATCATTAAACGCTTCTTCTATCATCAAATATTTTCGTTTACTTCCCTTTATCCAAAACACATTTTTAGGGATGGTGTCAATATCATGTGCATCATTATCAAGAACAACCTTTATTTCCGAATCACGGTATGAATTAATTTTATCTTTTATATACTCAATATATTTTTTATCGGTCACACCCACCGCCTGCAGCACATTATCTGAAAACAGTTTTTGTTTGTATGCACCGCTTAAATACTTTTTACTAAGTATATCTGAGGTATTGATATGTGCAAGATATCCAATACCGCCAATAGATTTAATGAACTCCAAAACCTCAATGCTCGTTTTGAAAGAACCATCTTGCTTAGATAACAAATTTTCATCCAACCACCCCTCAATTTTATCGGTTATGTCGGATTGTTCATCATTAAATATTCCCACAACATGATTTTTATCGGCACAAGAAATCTCTATCCCCAATAAAATCTTCGGGTATACTTCGCACCCCTTTGCTTTACATAAAACATCAACAGCAGTCTCTAATTTTCGAAACCCCTTCACTGTATGATGATCAGTTACCAAAGCAAGTTCAATTTCATTTGTTATAATCATCTGAGCTACTAATAAAAAAGCATAACATTCTTTTACATTTGAAAAACACTTTAATTTTTCATTAGATTTAATGTCGTCAAATTCAAATTCCTTTGGAAAAACTTTTTTCTCTATGCATAAATTCCTTAAATCCTCGTCTGATGCTGATTTAAAATCATCACATGTCCAATCGCTTCTAAGCTTATAATCATATGATTCCGGAGTATGAATATGAAAACACGTTTTATGATAGGCACCAAATTTCTCTTTTATGTCTCTCATAGCCTCGTATGCTGCTTTTTCGTCTGACCTTGGCTCTGTCATAATTTATCACCCTGCCTTTTTATCTATCTCTCATTCAATGCATCTCATTTATTTGACCATTTTCCACTCTGCACGAAACCAAAACAAGTTTAAAAAACTTAGATTATGCTGTAACGTGTAAAAAACTAGACACAATAAAATCTCTAACATTACAATTATACATGATTTTTACGAAAAAAGTCAACCGCAAGCCACCTGTGCAAAAAACAACAAGTAATCAATTTATTACGTTCTATTGCCTTATATAAAACACCCATTATGGTCGTTAAAAGGTATTAACAAAGGCATTTACAATGACATATTTTGTCTATCTTCTTGGAACATCGTAAATTGTCAAAGCGCATTCTATTACTAATCAAAACAAAAACTGTATGTTGAAGATATTTTTCCTTTTATAGAAATAAAAACTCTTGAATTGTATATAGTTTTTTGGTATAATATAATTATTGGAGGTGTTTTTATGATACCAAGACCGGATTATATTGCACTTATAAAGCCATACATTGACGTACCTTTGGTTAAAATTCTCGTCGGCGTCCGCCGCTGCGGCAAATCAACGATTATGGATATGATAAAAGAAGAATTGACTAAAAACGGCGTCAATCGGACGAATATTGTATCGAGAAAATATACTGATATCGAATATGACAGCGCATACAACGCAAAAAAAATGTATGACGACTTATCAGACTCCATAAACGGGAAAGGCAGATGTTATTTATTCCTTGATGAGCTTCAGGAAATTGATAGCTGGGAAAAGGCTGTTAATTCACTCATTGAAAATCAGGACGTTGACATTTATGTCACGGGTTCAAACTCCAAGCTGATGTCAAGTGAAATTTCTACCTATTTAAGCGGCAGATACGTTTCCATTCCCGTTTATACGCTTTCGTTTAAAGAATACATTAACTTTAAAGGCTATGATGATAAAGATGCAAAAACCGTCTTTGATGAGTATTTGCAATATGGCGGATTTCCGATCATAGGCATCAGCAGCTTTGACACGAAATCTGCTTATCAGGTTGTCAGCGACATCTATGCCGCGGTGATCACAAACGATATCAGCAAACGCCACAGGATAAGAAACCGTGATCTGTTTGACAGAGTCGTAAAGTTTATTATTGAAAACATCGGCAAAACATTCTCGGCAAATTCAATCGTAAATTTTTTGAAAAATGAAAAACGCGCACTCTCGGTTGAGACGATTTATAATTATTTGAAGTGGCTTACCGAAGCATTTATTATATATCCGTGCAACCGCTATGATATTCAAGGAAAGTCTGTCCTGAAAACACAGGAAAAGTACTATCTTTCCGACATTGCATTAAAATACAGTAAAATGGGTTTTAACACAAAGATGATTGCTTCAATTCTTGAAAACATTGTTTTTCTTGAAATGAAACGCCGCGGATACGAAGTCTATGTTGGCAAAAACCGACTGAAAGAGGTCGATTTTATAGGAATACGCAGAGATGAAAAGATTTATATTCAGGTCTGCGTAACCCTGCCGGAAGGTTCGTCGAGGGAAACCGATAATCTTGCCGATATTCATGACCATTACCACAAATACGTTGTATGCAAGGATGCTTTAGCGTGTGGCAATGTCGATGGCATTGAAATCATCCACATTGCAGACTTTTTATTAAAAGAGTCGTGGTAAATTTAGTTTATCTCAACTGCTTTTATCTTTTTTCAGTAATATTGTAATATCTGTTGTAATATTTAAAAAACAAAACAGCCCGAAAACGGCGCAAAATCGCCGATTTCGGGCTGTTTGAGCAGCGGTCTCCAAAACCGCGTGCCGGGAGTTCGAGTCTCTCTACCCCTGCCATGACAAACACAGTCGAACAACCGACCATTGTTGTTTGGCGCAATATCTTTGCTGTAACATTGCCGGCACAGAGGATTAAAAGAAAATTTCCCAATGGTTACTGCATTTTCTTTTGCTCCCTTTTTATTTGGCATAAATGCGGATAAACTTCAAGGACACCACAAATTATGCTTTAAACCATGTTTAAAGCAGCCATATTGAAGGAACCGGGATTTTAAAGTTGCGGATGAAGTACGCCTAACCAGCGCATACTTTGCCGGTTATTTAAAAGACGTGTCGGCAAAACTTTGTTGACTATCTCAACGAAACCCAAATGAACAAAGTAAAAAACTTCTGAAAATCACCTTTTACAAAGTTAGCGAGAGATTGCAACAAGCCTTACGCCTTTCCTGTGCACTGTATGATTTTCTGCGCATCTGCCGCATTTTTATAACCTCCGCATGAAACAAGTGCATAGCTCTGCCCCCACAGAGCGCAGCGCCACACAAAAGATTCTTACCTTCAAAACAGGGTCTTGTTTCTACATTTTTTCATGTAAAATTTTGTTTGATAGCAGCGATATTTGACTCCCTGTTCCTACACCTAATAAAATATCATTCTCATCAGCAATCGTGGAGCAAACACTCGCCTGATTATCTCCTGTCGCGGCGCTTACAGGCAATCTACGATATAATCTCTCTTAATCTTTCAACGAGCTTTTCTGCAATGGCTCTATGTCCATCACGGCTTGGATGCAATGGCTCCGGCGAAACCCAATTTTTTGTGCCTATGTATAAAACACCTGCCTCGTTTTTTTCGTTATAATCTTGGATAAAATCACCCAGGCTCTCTCTACACCAACCGCAAAACGGTTCTAAAGCAATAACCATCGCTTTTGGATGCTTATGCCGTATCATATCAAGAAGTTTACCATACTCAACCAAATAGCTCTCTACGCTTGCGTATGTATCGTTTGCTCCGTGATTGATCACAATGTATTTAGGCTCCGGCATACTGGTCGGTTTACCGTCATAGCAATAAGGGTATGCGCATGCCGCTTTCGGCACGCTCCCTTTCCCGCTCCGCGTGAGGCCGACCGCACCGTATCCCATAATAAGCGGTTCCAGCCCAAGCCATTTTGCTGTTAAATACGCATAGGTTGCCGTAGAATCATCCTGCATTACCCTATTATCATATTCGCTCGTTTTATAGAATACATGATTCTCATCAACCAAAACGCCCTCCGTTATGGAATCGCCGATAAATTCGATATACGTTCTGTGAACCGGATTGATTTCCTCCGCACATTCTGCCTCAAAACCCTTAAATGCAATCTTTCCCTCAAGCGGCGCATACCATCTGTGCTGTGCCTCCACGGAACTTTTATATACAATCGTTACAAAATGCTTTCCGGGGGATTCCGTCTCTATCCTGATGTATGAATCCAGCGCCGTCTCAATTTTCGCACCATCGTCAACCTTAATCCATATATGCGGATACGGGAATTTTGAGAACATCATATCAAAATGTAGAACAATCGCATCTCCGGCAAATACAAGTTCAATCTTTGAACCGCATGCTGTCGAAACGGCCGAATCCTCCTCATAGCTCCATCTTCCCGTTAGCCGGACGCTATTTGACCGGTAATCAAAAAACTTCATGTTACACCTCCGGCTCCTGCGCAATTTGTTTCTCATATAATTCGCCTAATTTGTAGATATTTATGCGGTTTATTTTGCCTGCGCACTTTATTTCAAGCTCTGCATGATCTGACAGCTCCTTAAAGCAGCGTGCTACGGATGCTTTTCCGTCATCAAAAAATATTTCTGCTACAGAAACATCAACGTACATTCTGATTTTAAGTATTTTTCCAACCTGATAATCAAATGCAATATCGTTGAATTTGATTTTATTTTCCGAAATTATGAGCTTAAATTTCTCTTGCACAAAAATTTCAAGTTCACAGGCCAATTCGAACTCAACTTCGGCATCAATCTCAAACGTTTTGCCACATTTCACGCTGCCGTCTGCATCCGGCAAAACAACGTCCGTTCTTAACTCTTTTAACCGGGGAATTGGCATCATAAGCAAGCCGCCGTCCTTATCAATGTCAAGGGTACGCACAAGCGACACACATCCGTCCCAAATTTTAGGGTTTGGAAATCCGCTGATCCAGCCCACAATATACGGAACTGCATTTTCACCATAAAACGACGAGGTTGCGTAAAATCCTCTGGAAATATTGCTTTCTTCAGTTGTCCCCTGCCGCACATAACCATAGGATAAAATGCCCTCTTTTTCACAAGTAAATTTAAAGGAATTTATGTCAAAGACGCCGACAAAATACTTTGGATTTTGATACGGCGAATGAATCAAAACCCATTTATCTTTTACCTTAATGAAATTAACTACCTCGCCGGTATGCTCGGCAAATATTCCCCGATACTGCCACTTTAACAGACTGTCATCCAGCGCCTCGTATATTGGTATTACACCGCCCTTGCCCGGAATTGTACATTTTGAAATAATCATAAACGTTCTGTTATTTTCCGAAAATATAAACGGATCGCTCCATGACATATGGAATTTAGGACCGCCATGATTTTTCATGGTAATGGTCAGGCTTTTATCCTCTATCCTTTTCCATGAAATAAAATCATCACTTCCTCTTACCGGAACATGCTCTCTGTCGATGCTTGCGTCAAGAAAATCCCTGGTATAATACATAAGCGGCTTACCGCTCGGGTCAATAACAATCGTCCCGTCATTTAACTGGTCCTCTCCAATTTCTCTTTCGGGAAGAAGAATGGGCGGAAGATCCTCCCACTGAATAAAATCCTTTGACCGTAAATGCCCGAACGCACCCTCCAGCCCCATTTTCTTTTCACGGTATTTAATGTCATAAAAAAGATGATAGTATCCCTTATAAAATATACCGCCCCAAACGTCAATCAAAAGCTTTGCCGGGCTTGCAAAATGGTATTTGGGTCTTGATATATCTCTTACCACCTCCTTATAGTTTTCTTTTATATCGTGCATGGCACGTTTTATATCATCACAAATCACATCATCATAAATTCCCATTATTTTTCTCCTTCTCCAATACTATTTCTGCACCGTCAAAATGGCGGTGCAGAATAATCATAATATTAACTTTATACCTCCGGCAGGTTAAGCTTTATCTCTTCCCCCGCTTTTGCAGACTTTATAATACCATCGATAATCGCCTGATTATAAAATATTTGCGATGACGGAACCGGAGATTTCTTGCCGTATTTTACCGCATCAAGGAATGAGCGAACCTTCTCATACCAATTTTTTTCTTGATTTGTCGGAAACATTGGGATCTCTGCCTCAATTTGGCTTCCCGCAACCTCGCTGTAAATTTTCATGGGGCCGCCGATGGACCCGTTCCAGCATTCTGTCGATGGAACTCTGACAGAACCCTTTGTTCCCATAATGATGGTGTCACCGGGCGTATCTAAATTCATTGCCCATGCAATTCGAAAATCAAGGATGATTCCACCCTCCAACCTGATAAATCCGGCCGCAAAGTCCTCCACGCCAAACTCCTTTGCATATTCCTCTCTGTGCTCCTTTGCATATCCCGAATACTCCGGATCCTTACCAAAGAAATCGGAAACATATCCGGAAACGGTAAGCGGCTTTGGATATCCAATGGCATTTAGCACCATATCAAGCGAATAACACCCAATATCACCCATTGCGCCGATAACACCGGTATCCTTGCTGATAAAGCTGGTGCCGTATGGAGTCGGAATTCCACGGCGCCGACCGCCGCCGGTCTGAATATAATAAATTTTACCCAGAACTCCGCTTTGCACAATTTCTTTCAGCTTAATCATATTGGGATCTAATCTTGGCTGAAATCCTATCGACAAAAGCTTTCCGCTTTTTTTCTCCGCTTTTATCATTTCTGCCGCTTCCTCCGTTGTTACACACATGGGTTTTTCCAACAGGACATTAACGCCTTTATTTAATGCATAGATCGTACATTCCGCATGCGTTGCATTATAAGTACAAATGCTGACGACATCTAAGTCGGTTTCCGCATCAAGCATTGCTTTATGATCGGGATAACACCGGACTCCATCCGTGCCGAGTCTTTTAAAAAACGCTTCTGCTTTCCCCTCGATCAAATCAGCTCCGGCAACAATTTCGACATCCGGCATTTTAGCATACATATTGTGATGCGCCTCAGCAATCCAGCCGGTTCCAATGATTCCTACCTTTATTTTTTTGTTTGTATCTATCTTTTTTTCCAGCTCTATGTTATAGTCCAGCATATCCTTTGCCATGTTCGTTTCCTCCTTGTAAACTTTTTAAATAGTTTATACTTTGTTTTGCTGATAAAAAGCAGTTGGTTTCCCAGTAATAATCCTGTTCAACAACATAATACCTGACATTACATTCTTGCGCGGTATCAATAATGCTTTCCCAATTCATATTGCCGCTGCCGATTTCCGCAAATTGATTAACGTATCCGACATTATCTCCGCCATATACCACCTTCATATCCTTTAAATGAATAATATCAATTCTCCCCTCCAGCTTTCGGATCCACTCCTTAACATCTCCGCCTGCATGTTGAATCCAATAGGTATCAAGCACAAAGGAAGTATTGTTCCTGTCCAAGCCCTCTATCAGCATATCCATTGTTGTTTTCCCATTCTCGCGCCTTATAAATTCATGGGAATGATGATGATAGGTAAACTTCATCCCGTTTTTGGCTGCCTTTTCAGCAACAATATTTGCATTTTCTATAAACCTTGCAAGCTCATCGACAGACCCGCATTTCATTCCGCCGATTCCCATATTGGTCGTACCCAACAGTCTGTGATTTTCAAGTGACTGTTCAAAATCATTCAGCATCATATCAAAACTGTCATGCGTTCCGACAATCTCAAGTCCCGCCTCCTTTGCCAATTCGCCAAACCGCTTATACGATATGGCGCATCCGGCGGTCTGAACTTGCGAATACCCCATTTTTTTAAGTTTCGCAAAGGTCTCTTTGATATCCTCCTCATTTGTCATAAAATCCCTGACACCATAAAGCTGTATCCCGTAATGATCGATTTTCCCCATAATAATATCTGTGATAAAATCAGTCGCATAAGACTGATTTTACACGCTCCTTTCTTTGAATTATAACCTATGATCCATGATTCTGTTCCTTTACAACACACTGAAATCATACATACCAAGATAATCCTTTGTGTTTTCACACATTTCTCGAAACAGTTTTTTTGCATCAGATAAACTGCAGGTCACCAATGGATCCGATGCAAATACAGCAAATACTCTCCTCACATCACGGTTGGCAATCGCTTCCGAAAGAGCTTCCTGTTCTGCACATATTCTTGAAACAAGCGGGAGTATTGCACTTGGAACATCGCCTGCGAAGATTGGGTCCAACGTTCCCGATCGAAAAGCTGCATTTGTTTCCACGACAGCGCCAATCGGCAGATTGGAAATTTGTCCCCGATTTGGGATGTTAACATTTGTTATCAGATCATAACGGCCAAGCAATGCCCGCATTTGATTGACGCCTTCCTCTCCGGTTTCAACAATTTTAACTTCCTTCTCACCGTTTACAAGTTTCTTTGTTTCCTCCAGCAGCTTCACCAACTCTTCTTTTCTGTAACTTACCGGCGTCAACGAGAACTTCATTTCATCAACACGCTCCGGGCTTTCCAAATACCATTTTCCCTCGCAAAATTCCGAAAGATGGCGATCTCCTGCCGCCGCAATCCAACCGAATCTATTGCACAAATCAATTTTAACCTTTTCGGCATTTTTAAATGGTCTGTTTGCCCAGTTGTCATCAATGGGCGTATCCCCGATTTCGTACCCATCCTTATATTTTTGGCAGAAGTCCTTATACATTGGAATAATATTTGTATTTTTATAACTTGCCTTTGTAAGCCACGTAAAATGATTTACGGAAACCGGGTTAACCTTAATCTCTGCTCTGCCAACATTTTTATCTCCCCATGTTTCCTCCACCATCCTGGCAAGAAACTTCTGTGTCCCAAAAACCTCGTGACAGCATCCAAAAGCCTTTATTTCAGGGAACACGCGGTATAAGGTTCTTACGCAAATTGTCATAGGATTTGTATAGTTAATCACCCATGCATTGGGCGAATATTTTTTTATGTTTTCGGCAATTTCTTCAAACATGGGAACCGTCCTCATTGCACGTACAATTCCTCCGGGGCCGGTTGTATCTCCGACAGACTGATAAATGCCATATTTTTCCGGAGTATGAACGTCCGATTCCATTTCATCAAAAGTGCCCGGCAATATTGATATAATGACAAAATCCGCACCGGTGAGCGCATCTCCAATTTCTTCGCATGCTCTGTAATCCCATTTCGATTTTGCTTCTTCTAACATACTGAACTTATTTCCAATGATCTCGTTATCCTTTGCGGCAGAAAAATCAATATCGTAGAGTCTGACTTCTCCGCTCATATCCGCATTGTTTGCCAAATCACTCATAAGACCTCTCGCCCAGGCTCTGGAGCCGCCGCCGATGTAAGCAATTCTTACTTCCCCGATTCCTTCGCTGTTGTAAATCATGTTGTACCTCCTTCTCATATGTCCCAATATATTATTTGTCTGTTAATAATCTGCAACCATCTCTAACCCTTTTTATACAACTCCGCATCATTGGCTTCCAGTGTAATATCTCCGCGAACCATACGACCGGAAAAAAGGTTACGGTATGTTCCATGGTTCTGAACGGTTTTTTTGGTGTCGCTTAGGTTAAACAAGGCTATTACATCCTCGCCGCCCAGCGTATTTTCGACTCTCAGAATTCCCTCGCAAGGATTGTGAAACAAATCCGTTTCGCATATTCGAGGCACGGAATCACATTGCAGCTGCTTTCCGCTTTTATCCAACAAATTTTTTATGTTTTCTATATCTGATTCACCTATTTTGTCACTTATATAAATCGGACCTCCGCTAATCATTCTAAGAATCATATTCTGCTTTGCTGATATATGCTTACTCCACCACATATCAAAGTCGCAGTAAAATAATTCTGACAAAAATACCGAGTTATATATGTTCTGCAAAATATGTTCCTTAAAACTGTCTTCTTTATCCGGAAAGAAATCATCACTCATTCGCATAACTGCGGAGTACGGTTTAAAATTGACATTCAGATTACACATTCCCATACAGTTAATGACGTTTCCGTCAAAGTTGTGATATGCCGATTCGTCGACCGCCTCTTGTATTTTTATTACATCCGAAACACAATTCCTCATTCCGTTTAAAAACTCATATGTATTCCCTTGTGTATCTATTTTTACAAAATCTACGCCTTGTTCTCTCAGATAACTATGCCACGTGTAAAAAAAATCATAAGCCTCTTGCGCTTTTGGAATTATGTATTCAAAGTTTGTATTAATAAATTTATTCTTCTGGTTTTGATATAACAAGCCTTCGGGGTCTATCCCCTGCCAATATCCCGTCTGTGAATGCCAAACGCCTACGCTTTCTACATGATATTTGTTTTTCAGGATATCAATACACCCTTTTAAACCATTGGGAAATTTATTGCTGTCTTCATAAATAGATGTAATCTGAAATTGACTTCTGTCAGAGATGCATCCCCATCCGTCATCTATCATTATCCATTTTATTGGGATATTTTTTTCTCTAAATTCCTCCATTTTGGACACTATCTTTTCTTCTGTTACATTATGATAAAATGCATTCCAGGTACACCAGCCAAGTCCATGATAAACTTCGGGCAGTTTTTTCTTAGTCCTTAACGGAGTTTTTATATATCCTTTTTCAAACGCATAATCATAGGTGTTATGTATCGCCTTATATGCGTCGTTGTCCAACGCAATTACCGCACATACGCCGCTTAGTTCTTTGACCCCCGTCTGCCCCGGTACAACGCATATCCGAACAGTGTTTTTTTCATCAGACGGCTTTATTTTTGCATCATAGCTTTCTGTACAAATCGGCAAAATCGACAAGTATCCTTTTTCTGTACGCAAAAGTATATTTTGCACATCATCCGGAATGGATCGCATATCACGTTCAAATGACGGTCTTGACCAAAATGGATTATACTGCGCTCTTGATAAAGCGCCGGTTATCGTCGCCGCAACCTTCATGTCAACAAAGACGCCTGCTTCGGCGCTGATATCCCTCTGATAATCATAAGGCAGCCCTTTGGCATCAATGCCGATGAAAACTTCAGCTGCATGATTGCAATAATTTATTTCTGTTTTTGCTTTATAGGCATCTTGGCCGTTGTCTTCATGCTTTAGTCCATATTTTCTGAAATTTATATATATGTCCGCCTTGTCAATGATTTTTTTCACATGCATCACCGTTTATCCATACATTTTTTATTTTCTTCATAATAAACTTATTTTTAGGAGCTGTTACAAAGCAATTATCTATGTATATATCCTTGGCATGTTCCAATACAATTCCATCTCCAAACGATTTTTCTGCATGGTATGCCGCAACGGCATATTCGCCATCGGCACATCCCTCAACCGTAATATTCAGATTTGTCATTCGGATATTTTGAACCGGCATTTCCGGCAATCCCAACAGATATATCCCGGCAGCACGCACATTTTTCATTATAATGTTGCTAAACAATATATCTTTCATCGTCGGCGTGGTTTCAACAACCGGCAATGCTTCTTGTGAAAACAGCTCCATATCGTCCGGTTTCGCTCCGCATTGGTAATACGCATTCACTGTGATCCCCGCCATAACAGAGTCCATTATCAAATTACTTACCGTTATATTTTCCACACATCCTCCGCGTTTGCGGCGGGTTTTAATCCTGATTCCTCGATCCGTGTTTTGAAATACGCAATTTGAAATTGCAACATTTCTTATGCCGCCGCTCATCTCACTGCCGATTACCACTCCGCCGTGTCCATGTATCAAGGTGCAGTTTGTAACCGTTATGTTCTCACACGGAGATTGCTTTTGCAGTGTATCTGTTTCAAGTCCGGATTTTATTGTAATACAGTCATCTCCGACATCAACACAACAGTCCGAAATTCTGACATTTTTGCAGCTTTCAGGATTGATACCGTCCGTATTGGGGGATTCGTACGGATTTCTTATTGTGATTCCGGAGACGACAACATCCGTACAGCATATCGGATTTATGGTCCAGCAGGGTGAATTTATGATGCTTATCCCCTCTATCCTTATTCTGCTGCAGCGAATAAACTGAACGGTTCGCGGTCTTTCGCCATCGTCCATTCCGCTGTTCCACCAATTTTTTCCGCCCCCGTTAATGATTCCTTCGCCCTTTATTGTTATATTTTCCTCTCCTATGGAATACAGGATTCCTCTTCGGGTTCCCCTTGTAAACCCCGGAACTTCATCCTGTGTTATAACAGGATATAATTCATCGTTTCCGCTTGCAGCAAGGATGGCGCCGCTGCCTAAATTTATTGTTATATTACTTTTTATGTATAATGAACCGGTCAGATAGGTTCCGGCAGGAAAATATAATTCGCCCCCGCCGTTTCCGGAAAGCGTATCAATTATGCTTTGCAGTGCGACGGTATAATCCGTTACCCCGTCGCCCAATATGTTTTTTTTCGATATATCAACCCTCATCGCGTCACCCCCTGTGTTAACGTCAATTTATCCATAAGCGGACGCATATTTTTATCCCAGGCAAAAAGATTCCACGCCCCATCTGCATCAATTGCGTACTCAAGGCTTTTTTCCTCATATGCTTTCAATGTCAAAGAGTCCATCCTTACATCTTCTAAACGCCCATCTAACGCTGCTGCTTTGGTCAAATACAATGCAACATCTGTTACATCGGCATTGTTTTTCAGGGTTAATTCTATTTTTTTACCGTTTATGCTGTATTCCGTGCACGCAATATCGCTCAGGTATTTTTTATCACCCTTAGAAAAAAAGGTCGTATACTCCTTTGATCCCTTTTCGTAAGATTTTGCATGTGTGTCTGCAAACACCCTAACATAATATCTTCCGTTTATCATATCCGAAAAAAGCGCTTTCAGGTGCGGAACCTTAACCTTATACTGTCGAGTGCTGCCCTCCGGGAAGCTTAAATACGGAGAAATCTCAACACGGTACCCGTCTGCGCCGGATATGGTGTTCCATACAAGGAGCAGGTCTTCCGAAGTCATAACATAATCTTTCCCCGGTGAAAGGATATATAGCTCATTCATCCGGGACTTTTCAGTCCCACAAATACCCATCCTGTCAAAAACCATATCTTCAAACCCAGGTATATCCTCATAAACCGGCGAATCATCTCGCAGCGAATAATCATACTGTGTTAAATCTCTGCACCCTACTTCCGTTATACTGTCATACCTGTAATTATTCCGTTTCTCAATTGTCCAGGATGCAGACGGCGTCGTATATATTTCTTTTTTGCCCGCAATAAGATTGTTTTCATAATACAATCCACTTGAAGCTCTGACCTTATTTTCAATATCATCCGCTCCTTTGCCTCGCGTATATGCCTCACCCTCATCAGCCATTTTTTTCTTAAGCGCCATGATATTTTCAAGATGATGAAACAGCTTTGGATATCTCTGCCGCCACGTTTCGGATGTATACAGATCGGATTTTATAAAGTCCGCCACACTTCCCGATTCGCTGATAACTTCTTTTTGGAAAACGCACTCTCCCTGACCGCTTCCGCTGTAATAGGTCGGCCAGTCGGCAATCGGATACGCGTCATCTTCATCCTGCCTTCCGTTGACAGCATCATTGAGAATCATATTGTTGTATACGGAAACATCCTTTCCGTTATGTATGAAAATTCCCTTTGGGCAATTTACGATAATATTGTCGTACGCCATATTGTCGCTCATTCTCTCGTCAAAATAAATACCAACAGCGCTTTTTATCGGATCATGAAGGTAGTTGTTTCGGAAGTGATTCCCCCGCGAAATCATTTCTCCGCCGCAGTATATAAGGCCGGAATCCACAATGCCGTCCGCCTGCCCACCAAAAATTTCATTGTATTCCACAATGTTTTCGGCCGCACGGGAGACAATAATTCCGTCACGATACATATCACTGATTACGTTATGTGAAACGATATTTCCCACACCGTTATATACTCCTATTCCGGCACGTTTGGCATTGCTTAAGGTGCAATTTTGAACAAAATTTCTGTCTTGTGCAAGGTTTTTCATCCGCTCGCTCTTATATAAATCCTTCACCTCTTCCGTACCGGAAATCATAACTCCAACATTCCCTATATTGACAATCTTAGAATTGACAATTCCGCAGTTTGTCGTATTGGTGAAAGAAAGTCCGTTATTCAAAACATTTTTTATGGTACAGTTTTGAAATAAAATCCTACTTGAATTTGTGACCGAAACGCCCTTTTCCATGTTTGTAAACTCAATATTATCAAATACAATATTTTCTGTACCGTCTACGTCCATCATGGAACCGGTATTATTTGCAAAACAAACCGTCGTTTCTTTAAAGTTATCTGTCGGATACACATACAGCTTGTTTTCCTTTGCATCGTAGCACCATTCACCCGGCAGCTCCATTTCTTCAAAAACATTGCAGTAAACATGCTTTGCCCCCTCAACTGCCTGGCTATATGCACTTCCGGAGTTTATTGTGATTGTTCTTTCCGAGGCATCGGCCTCCTTAACCGGAGTGTCTATTACCTCAAATTCATGTGCAAGCCTGCCCATAAAGAAAACTCCGCAATCCACATCCCATGTGTATGGTTCGTCTGCGTCAAAATAATATTTCACATTGGAATTATCACTCACAACGGTATTGTGCATGTCCGCATACTTTCCGCCAAGCAATATTCCCCCCGTCTGCACGGTTCCGGTTTTTGGCCATTTGGAAAGGGTTAACGCAATATCGTCAGACAGGAGCTTTGTTTCTCTGACATCAATACCGGAAACGCCTACCGTGTCTAAACTGAACTCCAGCACGCTCTCTCTTGCCCCAATATTCTTTAACCTGTTTTTCTTTGTCCGGGACGTTATTGGCACAAAATCCGACCCCTTTATGCTAACCCCCTGCTTTAGCACAACTTTTTCGTTATCATAACCCTTTATAATTACAGGCTTATCATGATAACCGCAAATTCTGTTATCGAACAGAAGTCGATGATTGACTGCGTATTCTCCCTCACGAATTATAATATTGGCTGGTTTTTGGTAGTTTCCAAGCGCCTTTAATGCGCATTCTACGGAAAAAAACGGGCTTTCCATACTTCCATCATTGGAGTCGCTGCCACTCTTCGCAACATAAAATGACTTTTCATTGAGTTCCCCATAAGGTGTGATCTGTCTTATTTCACCGGGGATTTCGCTTCTTCGCTGTTCATACTGCTCCTTAGTGGTTCCTTCGACTTCGGAATAGCTTTGTTCAAATCCAAAATCCAACCAATCCGCAGCGTCCTTATTCCATATATTAGAACGGGAGGTATCTATTATATATTCCCTGTAATCCCCGTCATAGATGAAATAAACATATAATTTTTTATCATCCGAACTGCATGTAAATTTATCGGATAATATCCCATCAAAACCGATTGACTGCGTCTTTACATATACGATATTTTGATCTGATAAATCCATAGGCATTGTCATTGTATTTTTTGCCGCACAAACGGTCACGGTCCTGTTTTCATCCCCCGTCCCGCAATCCGCCTCAAGCGCCACTGTCGTTTCTTCTCTTGATTCATAAACCAGCACATTGTACTTATTAAGCGTAATTGACGGCATTTTTACGCTATGCGTATACGTTGCATCAATATCATAGCTTTTGGTTTTTCCGTTACATGAAATCATCATTTTCATTATAGAATTCTGCTGCCGAAACACTACACTATCCTCAATTTTCCCATGATCCGGAACATTATAAACTCTGATATAAAGCAGATTATCGCCGGAGTACAAAGCTACCGTTGCATTTTGTTGAGATAATTTGCTGCCAAGATCAAGTTGAAACTCCATCAAACTGTCTGTGTCATTAAATTCATAGCTTACATCATAGCTGAGGAGCTTTATTGTCCAAACAGGCTCAGAGGCATATCCCACCGTACCCATAAGATTAAACAATATTGATAATATGATAGAAGTTGCTATCAAAAGTCTTTTCATATATCTCGCCCCTCAGCTTTTGCTCTTTCTAATATGACAAGTTTATCACTGATTTGTATTTATATACACGGCTTTCATATCAGGGATATCCGGCTCGCTCTTGGGCTTCGGCGCCCCCTCGTAAACCGTATCTGTTTCTTTTATATGAATACTGCCATTTGCGTTATTTATATTGATATAAAAGTTCCCTGCTTTATATACCGGTGTTTCGGAATCCAAGAAGTCAATGATGGTTTCACCGTTTATCTTTAGTGTAATCCATACGCCCTTTTCTGTTGCGACAGTTCCGAGCTGTACATCGACCCAATCCGAAAAATCAATGTGACTGATATCCACGGTTTTGTAAAACGTCTGATTCTGCAGATTACTGTCATTAAACTGCAGCTCAATCTGTTCCGGCTTCCAAATTAACCAATACCTGGGTCCGCTGGCTATGTTATATGACGGCGTAATACCCATCCAGTTTTTGAAATCATCAATTTTGAGTTTGAAGCAATATACATCCGCCGCTGATGATTTATTTGTCAAATAAATATTTGTTCCCGCAGTATTTCCGATAATAAATTCATTTTGACTATTTACCGCAATACCCGCAACATTACTTACTGTCCAATAATTCATTCCAAAATCTTTCAGATATACATAACGCGGATTCATATGCTTGTTTATTTCTTCTGCACTGCTTGAAAGATTCTCCAACGCCTTGTTGATTTTTTCCTGCGATTCTGCTTTTTTCATCATCTTTTCGGCATTTTTTATTTCCTTCCTGAATGCTGCTTTTGTACCCAATTGATACTGTCCGGGGTCTGTTCCCTCTGACATATCATTGTATATCCTGTGGCACTCATCCAACGCTTTTTCCAGTGCAGTAACGTTTGGTTTTACCGACTTTTTGTATTCGCTCTCATTCATTGTTTCAAATGATACTATTTCAGAAGTCTTTGGCGTATGATCAATGGATTTCAAATACGACTTTGCCTCAACCCTCCAATAATATCTCTTACCCTTTTCAAGATGCTTTAATGTATAGCTATTGGTTGCCGCCACATAGCTTCCGATCACATTTTGAAAATTTTTATCCTCTGCAACAGTCAAAACAAAATGATCTGCAACCGCCTGTGAGGTCCACATGAATGTGACCTCATCCGGATTTATCTTCTCATCAGAATCACTGATTGGCAAAAAGCACTTTGGCTTTTCAATACACGGAAGCTCTTTCCATCTGCCGTTTTCCTGGATGATTCCGATTCTCTCAAACGGAATTTCCTCAAATTCGGGAATCTTTTCGTATATTTCAGCATCGGCCTTGATTCGGAAATCTCCGCCATTCATATCATAAAAACCGGGATTGGTGATGTCCTTATAAAAGAAATTGCTGTCAAGCCCTTCCGCGCTTTTTTTTCCTATTTCTGACAGATTTACCCCAATGCCGCCGCCGATAATAAGGTTGTTGGCAACATAAAATCCGCTTGGCGCTCTCGCAGTTATCTCTGCCTCGCCACGCTTATAATTTTCGCCGTCTCTTTCCATTTCGAGATTTACCTTCTCTTGATCCAGAAGATATTTTGCATATCTCGGAAACCTGTTTAACCATTTTTCCGAAAGCGGTATTCCCGTTTGCAATATTTGATCCCTCTGCGAACCGCGTGCAAGTATGTCTGTTAAATACACCGCTTCCTGCGAGCCACCCGGATTAAAATAGTTGGTGCTGTCACAGATTGCACCGTACCGATAAGTCCCGTTTGTTTTCAATATAACGTTATTATACGCAACAACATCTCTGCCGCCATGTGAAAATATTGCCGATGTCGCATAATTGGTCAAAACATTTCCATATGCCATAACATCACTTGTCATATCGTCAAAATAAATACCCATATGTGCCGATACCGGGTCATGAAAATAATTGTATCTCACGTGATGCCCAAGCGGCATGGCGTATGCAACCGAATATATGGTGCCTGCATCCGCTATTACCTTGGGCGACGAGCTGCTCTCGTTATATTCGACAATTGATTCCGGTGACTGCGCCTGATAAAAGGGATACCGATAGCAATTTGTCGCTGTATTATGCGACACTACCGTTCTGATCTCTGATCTTAACGCTATCGACCGATGCGTGCCCTTTGGCGTTGCAATAAAATTGTTTTGGATAAAATTATGCGTAGGCTTCAGATCTTTAAAAACCTGCTCGAAAAGCTTCGGATAATCGGTTTCCCATCCATTATCCTTTAACACCATGTTTCCGAACGACACTCCATCTCCGTCATTGACACCCACATTATAGATATAGCTGTCCATAATTCCGCTATAGGTGCACTTGTTAAAGAGACATCCCTCTTCCGCAATATTTCTTATCCGGCAGTTTTGTATAATGACACCGCTGCACTCATCAAAGCGCAACCCCTTTTTACCGCTGCCCTCAAATTGAATGCCGTTAAACACAAGATTATCTGCATTTTTTGCATTGATAAGATCAAACTCTTTATAAGACAGAAGATACTCATAGTCATCCTGATCATACGGATATACATACAACATTTGCGCCGCCGTATCCAAATACCACTCACCCGGCATATCCAGCTCCTCAAACACATTTTCGTAGTGGTGAGTAATATGTGGCGACGACTGTGCCGGATTATAATAGGACTGACCCTTTGATGTAATACTTCTCTTTTCTTTATTGATTGTAACCGGGTCCTTATGCTGATCCCATTCCACATAATAAGCGCCGTTAAAGAGAATTTCACCGGTGTCCTTCCATCCGAGCGGTCTCGTGTCATACATTTCATATTCGACACCGCTCGGAATATCCAAGGTCATTGTGCCCATACTGAGCTTATTGCCGCCGCGAATAATTTTGCCCATTTGTACCTGTCCTTGATTTGGATAACGCGAAAGGGTCATTGCCTCTCCGTTTGCATATAAGCTTCGATTTTCAACGCTTCCAAAGTTCGTAATATTGAACCCTGACAGGCTTGCCGCTCTTACGTTTTTTGCAATTGCCTGGTTTAGCCTTGCCTTCATCTTGGCATCCTTAATCTGCGAAAAATCCTGACTCTTTAACCCAACTCCCGATGTAATCACGACTTTCTCATCCTGATAATTACTGAAGATTGTCGGATATTCCTTGGTTCCGGACGCCCCCTTTTCTATATCAAGCGTTTGATCCAGCGAGTACGTCCCCCCGCGAAGATAAATGATTACGCCGTTTGGGTTAATATTCTTTTTAAATTTTGCTTCATCCATGGCCTTTTTTATTGTTTGAAACGGTTTTTCTATGCTGCCATCGTTATTATCTGAGCCATCGGGCGAAACAAACAGCTGCGTTTCCGCGTTAATTGAAACCGGCGAAACAAGTTCTATTTCATTTGGCAATTCGCTTCTTCTTGATTCGAATTGTTTTTTTGTTGTCGACCCATCGACCTTTTTCACAAGCGCATCCTCAACCGCTAAAGTTTCTATTCCGCTAGTATTAACAACTTCCGCCTTTGATTTTATTTGAACATTGTCAATACGAAATATTGCATTTTGCCCCAAAAAGCCAAGTTTTCCGTTTACCGCCGCATCCAGGTTTACCACGTACGGGGCATCCATATTGTCCCATGTGACAAGCAGTTTATTTTTTTTGACCGAAACGACGATTTTATTAACGTTATCCCGGTTTAATCTGCAATCGCGATAAGAAACCAGTCTTTCATCTCCGCCATTTATTCTCTGATAAAACCCCAGTGTATTATGCCGCAGATTCCACTTTAATACACTATAATTGTTCTCGTCACGGTATCCCATCAGGACGCCCATATATGCGCCGCCGGACGGGATTGCGTCAAAGCTGATTTCAAATTCCTTTGCAAACGATTTGTTTGAAACAACCTTTTCGTCCCGCGCTTCCTCGTTAAAAAATAAAAGTTGTTTTGTACCATAATCTCTCACAGAAAACGAGTTTGCATTATCTACCGCAGCAAATAAGTTCATACCATTTTCAAAATCCTCAACAATCACAGAATCATCCGCCGCATAAGCCTGCATAAAGCCTATCATAATGGAAACTGTTACAAAACATGCTATCATTCTCTTCACTGTAATCATCTCCTCTCGGCGCCCTTCGCACTAACGATAGATAATACAAAATCCCCCGGATTGTGTATAGGTTTTATAAAACACTATTTTACTGCATTCGTTACCGGTATCCTTATAGCATACAATATCCCCGGTTGACGCTTCCCGTACCGTATCTCTTTCAGAATCATATAACAGTATGGTTTTAAAGTCGCCCAAATTGTAGATATACAGATCCTGTTCATTGGCAACCCGGTCACACGGAAGACTCGATACCCTGTAAAAATTACTGTAATCTGTTTTCGAATAAACAAAAACTTTTTTATAATTTCTGTTTGCGGAATATTCGTCAGAGTATAAAGGTATATCCTTTGTATTAAACCAATCCTTATCCCTATCATATACAACCCGAATATTGCCGGTATTGATTCGTTTGTTCTTGTCATAGCCGTATATTATTAAGTCGCCTTTCCCGATTTTGCAAACACTGTCCCCATTCAAAAACTCAATGGTTTTCTTTTCTGCGGTATATACGGTCTCTCTTTTTCCGTTGGAATTGATTGTCAATTCATAGCAGGCTTCTCCATCTTGGTCGACTGCTTCGGCGATATCCAATACAATACCCATCAGACGGCCACCCGCAACATTTACATTTTCCAGCGAGAATCCCGTATCTCTCACCTTTACGATCATAGCCGCAATCGCCACATTGTCTTTCTTTGTCCGATACAGCGTCATGGGAATCGATATTCTGTTTCCGCCGGTGATGGAAACCAACACGTTATAATCCGACACAAGGATTTGATCGCTGTCCCCGTTTGTCGGAACCACAAAAACCTTTGTATCAGGAGTAAGAGCAGCAATGCCGGCTATTGTCTGACTGTAAAATTCATATCTCTGTTCTGTGTTATCACATCCCGGAAAAACGCTGAATTCACTGCCGCCGTCCGCGTCATCTGCATCAGTGTCTATCATATTCACGTTTCCTTCATGGTCCAGCTTTATTCTGACAATCTTTCCAACATTGTTTTTGATCAAATCATATACGCTTTGATCAAGTTTTTTATAGGCTACTCCGTCTATTTTTACTTTGTCCGCAACGCGCAATATTCTCTCTGCGTTATCGTCAGAATAACATTTTAATTCCACTTTTCCGTCAAACGATGCGGTATACGCCGTGTCCACAATATAGCAAAACAACGCAGCGTCTCCCAGCGATCCGTCAAAATATATGATTTCATTCAGCGCATTGATATAGAATTTTCCTGACTTTCCCGGCTGAAGCTCTTCATTAAATTCTAAGGACGACTTATACAACCCGCCGTCAATACGGTACATTGTTTTACCGTCGCTGCTTCGTACGTCGCTGATCTCCCCTGCTACAACCTTGTCACTGACTGTGACATTTACAAAATCCTTTGCAATTGATTCACCCACCAGCAGGCATTTCCATTTTTCGGTAATATCAGAGAAGCCTTTGACAGCGCCGCCGGCATCGGTGATCACATAATCCTTATCCTTAAAGGAAATTGATTTCTTTTCCGTCGCATTGTTTCGTTTATCGTATAGGGTCTCGCTTTTTGAATCATAAAAACCCACGATCAAATTGTAATAGCTGTTTATAAAGACAACCTCGGCAACCCCGTCATTATTATTATCCAAAAATCTTACGTTTCCGATTTTTGGAATGAACAGGTTTTTATAGTCTGTCACTTCTTTGCCCGACAAAGCAATTCCGTTATAGATATAAGCGGCTCTTTCCGATACGGTTCGGCTCTTTTCCTTATACCCGTCCTCACTGTCACTGTAAACCCATTTTGTAATATCGCCGGTCTTAATATCCTCCGCCGAAGCCTTCCATTCCCTGTTATCGTTTTCAACCAACGCAACGGCTGTGTTTTTATTGGCAGACTTGTCCTTTTTATAGTACAAACTCACGCTTTTGCCCAGCATATTCTTATAATCCTTCTGAGCATAAAACCGCACATCTCCAACGCTGTACTGATTCTCATTCAGGTCCGATTTTCCTACAAGCGATGTAATTCCATTGTCATTTAAAACATCATTTTTGTTATAAATTGACAAAATTTCCGTCATATATATGCCATTTCCTGACTTTATCTTGGTTTCGCTTGTCGTATAAATCACATCATTCACATTCGTATGAAGCATATTATAAAGCATAATAAGGCCGGCGGATTTTGTTAGCTGCTGATTCTCTGACACCTTGTCCAGCACATTGCATCGCTGTGCATACTTCAGATATCCTGACGGATATCCGCCGCTCTCCTCTGCCATTACCGAATATCCGAGAAGATACATTACCATTTTTACTGCCTCATTGCGGGTAATGGTGTCCGCCGGTCTAAACTCTGTTTGCGCGCGGCTGACGGCGCCAAGGTTTACCAAGGTCGAAATTGCCGCACAGTAATCATCATCTGTCGGAACGTCGTAAAAATACAGCCTTGGCTCCGACAATTCCTCGGGCAGCATCAGCTTAGAGAGCGCATACGCAAACTCTCCTCTCGTAAAATCGGCGCTAAGCTCCTCGGAAATATCCGAATCCACAACATCCAAAGCTGTCAAAACGGCAATCGCATCCTTCTCCAGCGCATATTCGTTCTTTATATGATTCGTTTCGGCAAATACAAAGCCCTGCAGAAAACAACAAAACAACAAAACTAAAACAGAAATTCTTTTCATCTTAGACCTCCGCATTGATGATCTTCATCAGCTCATAAACCATTTTTGCAGTCTGTGCCCTGGTCGCGCTTTCCATCGGAGCAAAGCTGCCATCCTCCATGCCGGATATAATCTTTGCGCCGGCAAGCGACTTTACCGCTTCTTTTGCATAATCACCGATACGCTCAAAATCCGTAAAATCCTCTTTCTCATTTTCAAATTGATAACCCTGTTTTTCTGCCGTGCGATAGAGAATCACGGCTAAATCCTGTCTCGTAATATTCTCTCCGACACCAAATCTATCCTCAGACTGACCCGTAATAATTCCGTTTTCCGTCAAAGCCGACACAAAATCATAATACCAGTCGTTTTTGTCACAATCCTTAAAACTTAATTCTTGCTTTGCATTTTTAAATCCAAAGGCATTTGCTATCATCTTTGCCGCCTCTTCACGCTTTACATTAAGATTTGGTGCAAATTTTTTATCACCGACACCCGATATAATCTCTTTTTTGTATAAAGCATGAATTGCCTCCGCCGCCCAGCTCACATCGGCAATATCCGAAAAAGCGACCGGTTCACTTAGCGGCACAAGCTCCGTTTGTTCCTGTTTTTGCGCCGGCACAACCCCGGTGCCGTTCCCCTTGCCGCCGATGGCGCCGCCGCGATAGCCGCCGCCCGTGTTACCGCTGTCCGAAGCGGTTTTGTAATGATTGATCTCATCGGCAACATTGCGCAATCTGCTGTAATTCTTACCCTTTATTTCACTGCACAAATCAATTTTACTGTTTTCCAGCTTTGCATATTGTGATGCAGATACACCCATAAAGCGCATGTGCTCTGTTATCAGCACATCAATATCATACCAAGACGTTGCATTTTCTATCTTCTGTAATATATCACACTCTTTTTTTGCATTTTCTAAAGCCAATGATAAACCGGCGCTGCCATTGGCTTTTATGTCATCAAGCCCCTCGGCGATTCTTGCCAATAAAATGTTATTGTTTTTATCGGAGCTTGCAAAACCAACCTCTACGCCTAACGATGAAGCATATTTTTTTATCGCGGCAAGCAGTTCACTGCCGGTTATTCTTTGATTTGCAACATCCGAAACAAATTGATCCAACGTTTCCTTGTTGTAAATCTCTTCTGTTTGATGTCCCGACTCATTATCATAGACTGCCGCAACGGTATAAGTTCCGCTATTGCCGCTAAACCCAAATGTATCCGACCAGCTGCCATCCTCCGACACCCGGATTACTTTTGCATACAGGGCCTCCTGATCCAATTCGGATAATTCTCCATCTTTAAGATATACGGTAACAAGCCTGTCGCCATACGATTCCCCCAAATTACCGTTAACCTCAACCGTACCGTTTTCGACATTAAACCGTACTTGATCCAAAACGGCAGCATCGACGGTATCGCCAAATGCTAACACCAGCCCGCATAACGCTGAAACAAACACCAGTTTTTTCATAAGAATACGCTCCTATTTTTTATTGCAGAGTGCGGCGCCTAAACCGCACCCTGCGCTTATTTAAGACCTACTCTGCCCTTTCGTCAACAATCAGCCAACCAAACTTAAGCGGCGTCTTATATTTTGGATTTCCGCTCGAATCAGTTCCTGAAACCTCATCTCCGTTAACCGTTACGGTCACCGTATGCTTGCCCTCAGGCAGATCCTTTATGCATAAGAGGTGCAGCAAATTATACCATGCGCCGCCTTGCTTTACCTGAACGGTACCTGTCCTGAGTCCATTGTCGATATCGTAATCAAAGCTTGCCATGCCCAGACTGTCTCTTACACCATATATGCCAAACAGTTTTCCGGTAAACTCAAACGTAAAGCTTGACTTAACACCGACCGGACTTTGGTGATATTGATTTGTGTAATACGGAAAATTCCCGGATATCGACGGATGTCTCGTATTTTCCCATTCGCCGCTATACACAATCCGAGGATTGTCATGCGAAATCAGCTCCGGGGTCCCCATAAGACTTTCTCTTATTCTCGCTTTGTTTGTGTCTACATACTTAAAGTACTTATCATAATCCGTGTCAAAGCAGGTTTTGATATAGTTTGCATAGGCAGCATGCCCATCATCGTTTGGATGAACTGCGTCAGCAACATAATACTGATACCAGCTTTTAAGTTTACCTTCGTCAAACAGTCCCTTTAAATACCCGTCAAAGTCAACGCTTCCTATGCCATAGTGGTCAGCGAGCGCCTGCTGATATTTTCCTGCATTATCACAGTCTAACGGTTTATCCCCTCCAACGCCGTTATATGCGCCATATGGATAACCATTACGGTATGACCCGCTGTAAAGCATAATAATCACTGGCTGCTTGGGTGCGTTTGCAAGGCCGGTAATCAAATCCTCATAATATGAGAGACGTTCTTCTCTCAGTGCGGTTTCGGATGCAGCGCACTGATCGTTGACCGCATATTCAAGAAATACAACATCCGGCTCCTGTGATATAATATCTTTTTGCAAACGAATGATACCTTGATCCGATCCCGTGCCGCCGATTCCGGCGTTGATTTCTGTTACCGTCTTGTTCGGATACTTCGTTTTAAAGTAATTCTCTATCAGCAGCGAGGAATATCTTTTGGACTTATCCGACGCTCCTGCGCCCTCGGTGATCGAACCGCCAAGGAACGCAACCTTCAGCTCTCCCGGCGCATCATTTAGATTTGCCAGACCGCTGCTGTTTTTTGTTCCGCTGCATATACTGCTTGCAAGCGGCATCAGCGTGTCTTTGGTCCATGCAAATGCCTTTACCTCGTATACGTCATTGGACGCTTCCTCTGTTAATGCCGTCTCGCTTTCCTGAATAAACTTATCTCCGTTTTTGTCATATTCAAGTGTTTTATCCACCGGACTTGCCTGCAGCAGTCTGCCATCCTCGGCATATGCGGCAAGAATCAGCTGATAAGCATCCTCGTCGGCATAGATGTTAAATACCTCTGCCTTTATCGTAAACGGACCTTTTTCATACGGAATATGCGCCCTTTTGCCTGCCGCGTTTAAAAGCGATAGCGAAACATCACAGGGAACCTGATCCGACAGCACTGTTACCGAATAATCCTCGACGGGCGTGTCCCCTTTTTTTACCCTGACGGATAAATCTCTTGGGTTGTCACAGGTAAATTTATAAAAGAAACTGCCGCCTATTTTACACTCTGTCATGCCGGCGTGCACAATCGTTTTGTCCTTATCTTCCGCTATCACGGACACGATGGTTCCCGAATCATAAGCCGTATCGCCTTTTACAACAACGCTTTTGTATCCCGAAAGATTCTCTACCGGCGCCGCCGTTACCACCGTCACAAAAGACAGCAGCATTGCAGCAACCATCAATATACTGATAACCCTTTTCAAAACTTTTCCCTCCTTTTTAATGCAAAGGTACGTCGATTGCCATATGATAAGCATTCAGGTTTGCCCTGGTGTCCCAAAGCATAACCAAAGCCTCTGCCGGCGTTTCTCCTTCTGTAATGGAAGCAGTCAAATCACATGTTTCCGTGCCGTTATTTGCGGACACCGCACTAAATTCTTTGACCGCAATGCCGATCATCTTATTGGCGCTGTTATAGACCGCCAGCGCAACGTACGCCGGAGCGGACGACCCGGTTGGGTTTGTAACCGTTACATTTGCTGTTACGCTGCCGCTTACGGATGAAGAAGAATTCACCGTCGCAAACAGGCTCTTGCTGAGTCTGGTCTTAAAGCTTCTTGTATAATCCTCTGCCATCGGAATATCGTTTGCATCCAACAGCCCCGCCGCAAGAGAAAACTCCACATTTGCATTATACTTTAATCCGCCGGTAACCTTCACTCTCGCAGTTTTCGCATCGTCCATACTCACAATGATGCGGCTCTGCGGAATTGTCTCTCCGTTTTGTTTGATGCAAATATTCTTTCTAATATCCATAGCCTCAGACCCTACATCCTGGGAAAACGTAAGCAGAATATCCTCTGCGGCGTCAAAGTTTTCACCAAGGTTTGATGTTACGGTCAACGGCTTCCACGCCTCAATCTTCACGTCATCAAGCCAATGTGAGGTCGCCGGCAAATCTATGTTAGCGTAGTAGTTATAGTATCCTTCAAACCACAGATAGCCGGAGTCGGTAAGCGCCCCGAATATATACTGATTTTCACCCGTCTTTTTGCCATCGATAAAGGTTTGAAAAACCCCGTCTCTTTGTATCAAAAGCGTAACCGCATGCCACTCTCCGTCAGCAACCGACTTTGTTGCGGCGGATATATCGGTCGATGCGCTCTTTACCTTGTCAAAAGCCATTCCCGTCCTGCTGGCGCCGATAAATGTCACACCGCTTCTGTCACCATAGGTCCCCCAATACTCATGCGTCTGTCCGTTATAACTTCTCCTGCCGTAAACCATTCTTTCACCGTTTGCATTCATGATTGTTGCAAAGTCCGGCCACAAAATGGTTGACTCACCGGCATCCATTCTGGTTTTAAAGCTCACTTTTAAATTTTCGTCCTCTTTCAGCCCGGAGTACGGAATCTTTAACTGCGTATTGTAGTCTCCCTGAATTTGTTTCCAGCTGGTCTGCCATGCTTCTGCGCCGTCGCCCACTGCCATTGGCGTAAATGTCATTTTTAAAGCCTTATTTGCCGCGTTTTTTTCGTCATCCTTCACGCTTACTTCATTAATGCATGGATTTTTTCCGGCAACGCCTTTGCCGATCTGAATGTCTAAATCATCGACCGATGTCTCCGAATCAAAATGATTATAAACCGGAACCTTTGAAGAATCGGTAATCGTGTTTACCTGTAAATTCTTTATCAAAACGCTCTGGTCAGTTTTCTGAACTGTATAACCGGAAAACACAATTTTACCGCTCATGTTTCCCTCGGCATCCTCGTTTAGCGCTCGCATCATATATACATCGCCGCTCCTTTCGCCGAATGTATAGCTGACCTTTTCGCTGTTTAAGTCAAACGCCCATTTTGTTGTAATCCACTGTCCGTCCGGCTGAAATCCCACAGCTGCCTTTGTCAGGGTTGCCGAACCCTTCGCGTCCGCCCCGATTGCGTCTCTTGAATTGGGATATGTTCCGGCTGATGTATCCCAGTTTTTCCCCATGCCGGCAACAGCAATTGCCTTTTCTCGATCTCTGTCACACTGCGACTGATAGCCTGTGGTATAAACACTTCCGTAATCTTGCCAGCTTACGCCGCCGCCATCTGCGGCATATGTGTCAAAAGCTATCTCAAAATGCTCCGTCCCCTTTGGAATGGTAAACGGAATTTCGATTCCCGTATAATATAGCTTGATGTTTGTCCAATACCATGAGCCCTGGACCTCCGGCGACATTGGTCCCGAACTTGATACTTCTTTAAATTTTACCTCTGTAGCCGCTTGGGCAGACTGATATACAACCGCATTCCCGTTTGGAACACCGCCTTCTCCGCCTGCTCCGTGCGTCACGGTGACGCCGCTGAGGGGCGTTCCATCCTCTGCCACGAGAGACGGTAAATTAAGCACCGATGTTTTCGCAGCAAATGCCGGAATCGAAATGCTCGTAAAAATAACAGCTGCTCCGATAAAACCGCTCAATATTTTTTTTAACATGAAACTTCTCTCCTTTTAATTTTTATTTTTCAAAAACTCATCCACTTGCCTTTGCGCCTCTTCCGCTACCTTATCGACACCGGCCTCTTTCATACGTCTGACATAGTCCGAAAAATAAGTATTGGGATCTTGATAACCCATTGCAAGATAGGAATACTCTGCCGAAACCGCCGAACAATTCGCAATCTCCGTTCTTATATCCTTTGCCCGAAACGCAAGCTCAAGCAGCTCTGATTTTTTTGCCGTATCATTTTCTTCCTTGGTTTTTTCCCACAGATCGTCCGCCTGTCCCGGAAGGAGGTAGGAATGAAAGGTATTGCCAAACTTCCAGCTGCTGTTTGGATTATAGCCGCTGTTTTCCGCAAGCTGAATATGATTTTCCGACGTTTTGGTATAATGCGTTCCCTCAATGCCCCAGCAAATAAGGTTATAAAGCTCTTTGTCCGTATTTAAAAGCTCAATAAATTTTAATGCTTTTTCCGGGTTTTTGGAATTTTTTGAAATACCAAAACATGTTGCAGAGGCATAGTGCCGTGTCATAAACGGATTTTGCAGATTGACTCCGACCACCTCAATATTAGGCATTTTATTTTGTTCCTCTGCAACAACGCCCTGTTTCCACGCAATGCCCCAGCATGCATATTTACCCTGGTAAATATCGCTGGAATCGGAGGTTACCGTTGCAACATCCTGTCTGATATAGCCTTTTTTAAACCAATCGTATGCCAGATCCGCATATTCCCTCACTTCCGGTATCTCACAAAACGGAACGATTTTATGGCTTCCGTCGAGCTTCATATATACCAAAGAGGAAAGCGAGTTAATCTCCTCGTACTTACCGCCAAGCATATACTGTGCTTTTAAATTTCTGATAGGGATGACGCCTGCTTCGTTTTCTTTTATCTTTTTTAAAAAAGGCTCTAAATCATTTAACGTTTTTACAGACGCAGCGTCAAAATTATACTTATCCGCCAGATCCTTTCTGAACAGTAGCCCGAGCGTCTGGGTAAATGTCTGCTGATTCGGAACGGCGTAAATTTTACCGTCAATATTCAGTGCGTCCCATGCATATTCCGGAATTTCCGACATTAGGTTGGTTTCCTTTTTCAGCAGCTCGGTAATGTCAAGCAGGCCGCCCTTTTCTACCGCTTCATTATACTTATTGGTATAACCGGTAAAGCAAATATCATAATCACTTTTCGCCGCCATATTCATCGTCATTCTCTGCTCATATGCAGAATCGTCAATGAATTGGATGTCAACTTTCGCACCAATCTTTTCTTCCGTAATTTTATTGACCGCCTCGTTCACCTGTGCAATGTCAGCATACTTTGAGCCCGGCATATACCATACCAAGGTTGGTATATCCCCTCCTGAGATTTTTGTATTGCCGCAGCCGGAAATCGGTATTACCGCAGCCGCACACAATACGCCGCAAATTATTTTTTTCAATAATTTGTTCATTGTAACCCTCCTTAATTTTATATAAACTTTGTTTTTATCCTTTTACGCTTCCGACCGTTAATCCTTTTACAAAATACTTTTGGAAAAACGGAAATACAACGAGCGCCGGGCCGGCAACGATAACCGCCATTGCCATTCTGGCCGTCTCGGACGGAATTTTTGACAGGTCAACCAGAGCGCCGCTTCCGCTCTCACTCATTTGCTGAAGCATCTCGATTTCGTTCATGATTCTTTGCAGCAGATACTGAAGCGATATTAAACTTTCTTTATTGATGTAGAGCATCGATGTCATCCAATCGTTCCACTTTCCTAAAAACATGAATAGTGCAACGGCCGCAATAACAGGCTTTGACATCGGTATAATCAGCCTGAAAAATATGGTAAACTCACTTGCGCCGTCAATTTTTGCAGATTCCGCGATCGCCGGCGGCAGCTCCTGAAAGAATGTACGCATCATAAATACGTACCACGGACTTATCAAGGTTGGTATAATGTAAACCCAAATCGTATCTGTCAGCTTTAAATACTGCGTAATCAATATGTAGGTCGGTACCAGGCCGCCGCTGAAAAGCATTGTAAAATATATATAAAACGAAATTTGCCTTCTTGCAATAAATGCCTTTTTGGATAACGGATACGCAAGCAACGCCATAAAGAACGTTGACGCAACCATTGCCAAAACAGAAAACAAAAATGTCACACCATACGCATTCAATACACTTTTAGGATTCGCAAAAACGTAGCCATATGCCGATAAAGATACATGCACCGGTATAAGCCTGTATCCATATTGAGACAAATCCGCCTCTGATGAAAACGATACGCCAACCATCAATAAAAAAGGAAACAAAATCAGCAAACACAGGATTGCAAAAACAATTGTCAGAAATATCTGAAAAACAATTTCCCTTTTCTTTTTTCCCATACCCATACTCTTACCTCCAAAAAATCGGTTTTTCTTAAAACAGTCCATAGTCTTCGTCAATTTTTTTACTTGCCCAGTTTGTGATAAGAACAAGTATAAAACCGACAACCGACTGCAAAAGACCGATTGCCGTCGACATTCCCATATCTCCCACTTCACGCATGGAACGGAATATGTAGGTATCCACCACATCTGTCTTTTCGTAAAGAATACTTACGTTTCTCGGTATCTGATAGAACATTCCGAAGTCTGCCCGAAATATATTTCCTACCTTTAAGATGGTAAGCATCACAATCAGATTCAGAATACACGGAATAATAATACTTTTGGTTGTCTGCGTTCTTGTCGCGCCGTCGATTTTTGCGGCTTCGAACAATGAAGCGTCAAGCCCCATAAGCGCCGCATAGTAAATCACAGAATCCATGCCAACATTTTTCCAGACATATGTAACGGTTAGTATGGCAGGCCATTTATTGGGTTCTGCGTACCAGTTTATACCTTCTATTCCGAATACATTAAGAATTGTATTTAAAAATCCGTTTTGCGGCTGCAAAATCGCATACACCATAGATCCTGCGACAACCCATGACATAAAATGCGGCGTAATCAGTATTGTCTGAAACAGTTTTGTTCTCGCTCTTGAGGTCACCTCATACAGCAGCAAAGCGACCAAAATCGATGAAGCGGTTGAAACAATAATAAACGCAAAGTTGTACGCAAGCGTATTTATGGTGATTCTGGCAAATACATTGGATTGAAAGAAGAACTCGAAATTTTTAAATCCAACCCAATCGCTTCCCAGTATCCCCAAATCATAACGGTAATCTTTAAAAGCGATTATTGTTCCAATCATCGGCAGATAATTAAATACAAACACCAACAAAACCGGAATTGCACACATAATAAACCACGGAATCGACTCCCTTTGATGAAAGCTCAGTCTTCTTTTTTTCAATTCTCATACGCCCCTTTATATCATTCCGTTTTCTTATAGTATTATTTTAATGGGGGATTCAAACTTTTACAATATAACAAATCTAATATTTTAGTATAAATTTTATTGCAATTTATGGAATCGGAATATTTTTTCTTGAAGTTTTTGTGAAAACTTACTATAATATAGCTAATAAATATATTGTTTATAAAGAGAGGAGCGCTATCCATGCATATGAAACAGCACCTGCATTTTGCAAAAGGAAACTTTTTTATGCAATACGGACTGCTTATGTTTTGTGTTCTGCTCATCCCGCTCCTGATTTTTTACGGAATATTTACAGCTTACTACTTTCACAACAACCGCACAGAGCTGGAACGCAGCGCCGAAAAGGTACTGGATAATTCGTCGGCTACCATCAGCGGCTGCTTTAGCGATCTGGATCAAATGTATTCCAATTTTATTGAAAATGAAAAGGTCGCAGATTACATGCTTCATGCCTCCGCAAAGGATCTGAAAACATTATCCTCCTCGGCACAGCAAATTACAGCCCTGCTAAATGACTACATTGTCTCACACCAGTATATTGCAAGCATTTATGTTTACAAGGATTATAACAAGTACTGTCTGAGCTCCCATTCTGTATATGTAACCAACAATTACATAGAAGCCTTTTCTGACAGCTCCTGCTTTACCGACTATGAAACAAGCTGTAACTATATTACGGTACGAAACGCAGTCTTTGACAATGCAACCGTGCAATATATCACGTTATACTATCCCATCTACATCATGGGCAAAGAGCTTGGAATTATGGCAGTAAACATTTCTGACTCTGATTTTTTTACCAGCTTAAACAGTCTGGAAAAGGAATGCTTTCATGCCTATTTGTTTCAAAACGGAAATCTCATATACAGCAGTTCAAATGATGCCAAAGCGGCATTAGATGCTCTTTCTGAGTCTAACGGAAGAAGATACATACACACCGATTTGGCAAACCGATATGTGTTAACCGGCGAGACCGTAAAACAGCATCCGGATTTGGTTCTGTTTACCGATTACCGCGAAAGTCGAACCAACCCTCTCGGCTATGTAATTACCGTATTTTTGTTGTTGCTTGTTTTTACGGTAATGATTTCTCTGCTGCTTTCTTATATGATAATAAGAAATATTTACCAAAGCATTCATTACCTTATTGCCACGCTGGATTCAAGCAGCTCGGAAAATGAAAAAAATCACTATCCGACCGAAATAAATTACATTGCCAAACAGATTATCAACACGCTTGACAGAAATGAGCAATTCAGTATCGCACTGAATCAAAAAATAACGGAACTGAATAAACTTCAGCTTAAGGTTTTGCAAACACAAATTACACCACATTTTCTGTTTAATACGCTGAATATTGTATCCGTATTGCTTTCGGGAAAACAGGCGCAGGAAAGCTGTACCGACATTATAAAAATGTTGTCCGATATACTGCGGTATTCCATCAGCGGAGAAACCTACATTGTGCCGTTTTTAACAGAACTGGAATACAGCAAAAAATATCTCGAGATACAAAATATACGACATAACAGGAAGATAAGTATCCTTTATGATATTGCGCCGGAGTTAAATGATATTACTATACCCAAATTTACATTGCAGCCAATTTTGGAAAATGCATTCAGCTATGGTCTGTCCTATGCAAAAAGGGGAGAACTGCTTATCAAAGGCCGCCTGTGCAGCCATGTCACGGAAATTACCATCAGCAATAACGGTTTTTACAAGGCTGATGACAACATTGACGCACTAAACAGGCTTTTGTTACAGGGGCATGTAACATCAAGCCATGTTTCCGGTCTGTTTAATGTCAATAAAAGGCTTAAATTGATTTACGGCGGCAGATACGGCTGCCGTATTACCCGTGAAGATGAAAAAATAACAGTAACAATCTCATTCCCGGCCGTGCTGCCGAATGAGATTTGAAGATTACGGAAAGGAAAAAGCGATGCTAAAGGTTATTTTGATTGATGATGAGGAATTTACACTTCATGAAATTGCAGATAACATAAACTGGACTGCGTTTGGGTTTGAACTTTCCGAGGCATTCTCGAATCCGTTTGAAGCAATGGAATATATAAAGAACCATCGGCTTGACCTTATTATCACCGATATAGAAATGCCTCTGCTCAGTGGTCTTGAAATTGCGAAATATGTTTCCGAAAACTTTCCCGAAACAAAACTTGTTTTTTTGACCGCTTATTCCGAGTTCAGATATGCCCAAGCTGCGATAGAATACCGCGCCGCATCTTATATCTTAAAGCCGGTCGATTTTAAAACAATAGAAAAATGCCTGCAAAACATAAGAAATGAAAGTCTTAACATCAGCGTAGAGGCCGCGTCGAAACTAAATGACATCAGAAACGCAGTTATCAGCTATAAAAACGGAAAATCGACCTTTGAGGACGTCAAAAACTCCGTTTTAAACGCTTCTCCCAATCTATTCATATCCCCCGAAACACCAAGCGCCATTTTAAGACTTACGATTGTAGACTTGACCGATTATCTAAATACAACATGGAAGCATGGATTGGAAAGGCTCTATACGGCGGTTCATAATATTATCTTACAAAAAAACTATAAAGAATTAAACCTCTCTGCCTTTCCGATGGTATATGATTACGACCGCATCAATTTTTGGGTGGTTTCTTCCGATAATAAAATGAGCCGTTTCACCAAGGACATCGCTTTATTTCAACGCTACTTTACAAACAGCTGCAGCGAATTACTCAATTTGACCTTTCATTTGGAAATTACAAAAATCGGTGACACAAAATCTGTTTTATCCGATGATGAAACACTGATTAAAAACTTTTCGGGAAAGCTGCTTGCGCATACCCAAAAACGCGATATTTCCGGCGCTTTGGACACACTTGCGCAGTACGAAACCGTTGTGCAGTTTTCGATTGAATATCTGCGGCGAATTGCCACATCTGTATTTTTAAGCGCTCCGCTGCTTCAGCAGAGGCAGCATTTATCTGCGCTGCTTGAGTGTCAGTCCTACGACGCTTTAAGATCCATGCTTGTCAATATGCTAAGCGCTCTGGCTGAAGAAAACAAGGCGCAAATAAACTCCGGAGACATTATAGATTACGCTTTGGCCTATATTCAAAACAATTATATGGAAGAGCTGAGTTTACAAAAAGTTGCAGACGAAGTACATCTAACCAGCGCATACTTTGGCCAATTATTTAAAAGACGTGTCGGAAAAAATTTCATTGATTATCTCAATGAAACACGAATTAACGAGGCAAAAAAACTGCTGAAAACCACCTTTTATAAGGTTAACGAGATTGCGACAATGGTTGGCTATAAAAACTACTCCTATTTTCTCAAAAACTTTATCAAATATACCGGTGTTTCTCCGAGTGAGTTTAAAGACGCATTGTAAATATTCGGTCTTTGCGCAGGTGCGGACATATCCTTGGCCTATTTTATACTGCCGGTTCAAGAATATGTCCGCACCACACTTCAATGCTCTTTCAATATGCATCTCACCGATCCTTTTATTTTCCTATATAAGCCTAATCTTTCTGTAATTCGTTGGTGAAACCCCATAGTTCTTTTTGAAACAATGGCTGAATGAATACACATCCGAAAAGCCGCATTGAAATGCAATATCCGAAATGCTTTTTGAGGTGTTTAAAATTAACACTTCCGCCTTATTCAAACGAAAGTCCCTTAAAAATTCATGCGGCTTTTTCTTGTATATATCAAAAAACAAACGTCGGAAATGCTTTTCGCTTACGCCTGTTATTTCCGCCAATTCGCTGATTTTTAAATCCGAACGGCTATAATTCCGATTCAGGTAATCAAGAGCAATCGCAATTTGGTTCGCCGTTTTATAATTGCTGTTGTCAAAAGCAAGATCATTGTAAAGCAACCCAATGATCTGACATAAAATTCCGCCGCAGATCATTCGGGAACCGGGCAAACCCAAACTGTACTCGTTAACGGCTTTCTGAAATAATTTTTCATATTGATATGCATTTCTTCCGGAACAAACAGTTCCGAAAGGAAGGTTATGATTTGATGAAGCGATATGTCCGTCAAAATTAAAATTAACGGCAATATACGAAACGGCGGCGCAGCCGTAAGCGCTGCTTTTATCTATGGAACCCTTTGCTATATAGGCAACCTGCCCCTTCTTTATCGGAACAGTCTCCCCTTGTTTTTCATATCCAAGCGTTCCGTCTGTAACAAAGGCAAGACTATCGTGATTTCTGGGTTTATTGGAAATATAAGGAGCGCTGCATGTCAGTGTATTACAAAAAAACACCGCATCATGCGTATATACCATCGTTTCTGTTTGCATTTTCTCTTTACCTCCTTTTGATTTTATCATAACGTACAACGCATCAGCGTTTGATCACTGTCGACAGTAAATATGATATCATATGTTTTCCGGTATTTCAACAATAATGTCCGTTTGAAACAAATTTATTTTTTGAAACATTTACATTTTTAGAATCTGTTATATAATGAAAAAAAGTCATTTTTTTGGAGGAGAGAACAATGAAAAAAGCGTTAGTTACCGGAGCAAGCAGAGGAATCGGATATGCGATTGCAAAAAAATTATCTCAAAACGGCTGTGCGGTTGTTATAACGGGGCGTAATATTCAAACACTTTCATGCGTTGCACACGAGCTTGGAGAAAACGTATTTCCTATGGTTTGGGATGCTGCGGAATTTAATAAAACAGATGAAAAAATAAAGGAAGCGGCCGCAATCCTTGGCGGGCTTGATATCATGGTAAATAATGCCGGAATTTTTGCCCAAAGAAATGAATGGGACAGGGAAAACCTTTTAAAAACAACGATCAACGAATGGCAGGATGTTATAAATGTTAATGCAAGCGCAGTGTTTTTTACAATGCAGGCGTCTGTCAAATACATGCTTAAAAACAATGTTAAAGGAAATATTTTAAACATCACATCGGTAGCGGGCGAAGAGCCTGTTTACGGCGCATACGGAGGTTCAAAAATCCTTGCGACGGGTCTGACACGCGGTTGGGGCAAAATGTTTGCCGCCGACGGAATAACCATAAACGGAATTGCTCCGGGGCCGGTTGCAACCGAAATGAACAATTGGCATGAGGGAGATTCCATGAAACATGACAGAATACCGTATGGACGCTTTGCAACAATTGATGAAATTGCGGATCTTGCAGCCTACCTTTTGAGCGAAAAAGCAAAAATGATATGTGGTGAAACCGTTATCATCGATGGCGGATATTCTATCAGGTAATCGGGGAGGACAAATAAAATGAATGAAAGAATAGAAAAATTAGTTAACAAAACCGTTTCGGGCGAAATGTATGTTTACCCGGTAAAAACAGAGTATGACCGCTGTGACTTATTTTTGCCGCCGGTAAAAATGTCCGCAAAAAGAGTCTGCGAATATATAAGAAATCAGGAGCCGCTAATTGTTCCCGAGTCATGCTTTACGGGCTTGATCAAGTTTGACAATAGCGTGGAGGGTGATATCTTTGGACGACCGGGACATGCGAATTTCGAAAAGGCTTGGAATAACTTTTATAACCAACCGGTTGATAATCTGCTTACCTTTGAATGGCAACATTCGGCAGGTGATTTCGGTAAAATTATTACCGGCGGTATAATCGGAGTTAAGGACGAAATTCAAAAATCAATTCAAAACCACAAAGAAGATGAAAACGCCCTCCGATTTTTGGAAACACAATTAGACATTTGCGACGCGATTATTGACTGGGCAAGAAAATGCTCGGAAAAAGCGCTGATCGTTTCTGAAAGTACAAAAAATACCGAATATAAAAAAAATTTGGAGAGATTATCTCAGGCGCTGGAACATGTCCCCCAAAACCCGGCGAAAAATTTTTATGAGGCGATTTTGTCGTTATATGTTTGTTACGGTTTCATTCCCGACAGTATCGGGTTAATCGACAGATATTTATATCCGTTTTACAAAAAGGACATCGAGAACGGAGTTTTGACAAAAGAAGAAGCGTCCGGATATTTGCAGGAACTATTCTTAATGCTGCAAGCGAGAATCCACATTTCCAGCGACCGATTTTACCGTGGCGGTGAATCTCATTTTTGCGTGGGCGGATATAACGAAAACGGTGAAGACGGATTTAATGAATTATCTAAGCTGATTGTTGATTCACTTATGGAATTACCTACATGGATACCACAGATTTCTCTTCGTTGGACACCAAAAACGCCGCATGAAGTTTTCCATTACATGATGGATTGCGAGAGAAAAGATCCCAACAAACGAATAGCCTTTGTTAACGATGAGCCGCGCGTAGACGGTTTGATGAAATACACGGGGCTTTCATATGAAAGAGCCGTAAACTACACAATGATCGGTTGCAACGAAATTGCACTCCCCGGTGGAATTGTTTTCGGTTTTGATCCGATGAATATCGTTAGATGCGTCCAAAATACTTTCTTTAACAGAAGCGATGATATTATAAAAGCAAAAACTTTCGATGAGTTTTATGATATATTTCAAGAAGAAATGTTTCAGGATTTATGGGAGGCTGACAAAATCGGAAAAGGATTTCAAACCATACGCAGTCGCGACTGTAATTTGGTGAGCAATATATTTATTGATGGATGCATAGAAAACGCAAAAAGCGTTACACAAGGAGGAACTGATAGTTATATTGCAGTGGGGCTTCTTATTGGCATTTCTAATGTAATTGACTCTCTTTCCGTGACAAAGCAGTTGGTTTTTGATGAAAAACGAATCACAATGGAACAATTCATTGACGCACTGCAAAACAACTGGAATGGTTATGAAGATTTGAGAGAATATATCTTAAAAAAAGGACCGTTTTTCGGCAATGACGATGATTGTTCAAACAGCATCGCCAACAGATTCTTTCAAAGTCTGGATCATTGGAATACCGGTGATAACTATTTGAAAAAGCCGTTGGTGTTTGGGAATCTTGTCGGATATAACGAACATCATAAATTTTTCGGTAACCATACAAAGGCCACCCCGGACGGAAGACTTGACGGCGATATGATAAGTTTCGGAATCGGTCAATCGGAGGGCAAGGACAGAAACGGACTTACAGCGCTGCTATCCTCGGTGGCAAAATGCGACCCCTATTCAATATTGACAGGCCCGAGTGTGACAAACGTTTTGCTGGACGAACAATTAGTTGCTAACCTTCCATACTATATAACAACACCAATAGTTATGAA
>JABLTO010208330.1_pt1 | contig 45993 bp, 48 predicted proteins | sample 7160091 | NCBI WGS metagenome assembly JABLTO01 (sample SAMN14651225, study PRJNA627086) | human gut metagenome | isolation source: feces | host: Homo sapiens
GAGCGTGAAACCAATCCACAGCATCTAAACAATTATACCATAGTTCTTGGAGAGGAACTCTAAAAACTACTATATTTATTATACGAGGAGCGTGACAGTAACGTCAGATTTTCCCGATTCATTCAGCGCATTTACCTTTTGTACTGCCGCATCAGTGTTTTCGGCAAGTGCGGATTGTTCCGTTTCGCCGTCCATCCAGGTGATCTTTGCCGCCATAATCTGCGAACCGCAGGCGGTACACTTACCGTCTGCATCGGTATTTTCGTGCGTACAAAGATAGCCGCAGCCGCATTTTCCATGACTTAAATCATGATTGTGCGGCACAACCTGTACATCTGTCGCGATCTGCGACAGTGCATCGCCGTTTTCGTCATACATCGGGACAAGCGTATTCGCATCGTCCGCCTTGGCGAGCGCATAGCCGTCTGCCAGAATATCCGTGATTTTTTTACCGTCCAGGTCAATCATCGGCGCGTTTCCGACTGCCAAATCACAGCTGCAAACGAAGGTGCCGCCCGTCAGACGCGTTATTTCGGAATACCGGCCGTCCACCGTAAATCCGCCGCGAAGCGTGACGTTATCTTTGATGGTAAGTCTTCCCCTTGGATTTACGCCATAACTCTTCACCGTAATACCGGGATACTGCTTATGCTCTTTCCCAGGAGTGCTATGACAGGATGCGGTTACTGTAAAATTCTCAAGGGTGAGTTTTCCGGCGTCAACGAGGATTCCCGGTGTCGTATAGCTCATATGTCCGCTAAGATCAAGCCCTCCGTTTTTGAGCGTAACATCGGCATACGTTCCGATCACAAAGGCGCTTTTTCCGATACCGAGTTTCAAATTACTGCCGCCAAAATCAATGGTGAACGTCCCCCAATTGATCGAAGTCGGTCTTGCGTCAAAGACTTCTATGCCGCCGCAGACGGTTATGACTCCGCCGCTGCTCGGCTTGGCGTAATCTCCGGCAGCCTTGACAATCGCCTCACCCAGTGTTGCATAGTTAAACTCCTCTGCACCGAGGGCAAGATGTACCCCTCTTTGAAAACCGCAGTCTGCACACGTGGTTTTATCCGCCGTAAAATCGTGCCGTTCATCGTCTGCCAAATCCCTGTAACCGCAGACCTTGCAGGCTTTGCCGTGGGTTAGCGTATCACTGTTTGGAAGGCATGCAAAATCGTGCGCTTCCGTTCCCTCAGACACCGCGCCGCACACACATTTAAGATTGTGCTTTGTCTCGTCCCGGGTTCCGCCGTAGAGGTTGTATGTATGCGTCTCCTCCCTCGATGTGCTGCAAAGATCGCAGGTCGCCTTGTGCATTCCCACGTCTTCGGATGCGGAATAACTCCAGACATGCTCCGTGCACTTTGCCATCAAAACCGCAATGCCGGCGATGTTGGCGTAGGAAATACGCCTCTGCGGATCATTCGCCTCTACGATCTTGAAGTCATCCGCAAGTGTCAGACTGCTGTCGCCGTACTGCAGAGAAATGGCCGCGATATCCTCCGGCGCTTTTGCGGTGAATGTTCCGCCCTTCACGGTGAGGTAGCGCAAAAAAGCTGCGTAGTATTTGCTGCTCGTCACGTTAATATTTCCGCCGTAAAGCTCTAAAGATCCGCGCGTCCAGTCACCGGTGATGCCGTACTCCGGGTCGTACGATTTCTCGGCAGGCCCTCCGAGCGCAGCGGTCTGTTCATCGCCGCAAATAGCCGTCAATGTACCTGTACTGTTTTCCTGGCCGTAAACTTTAAGCACTGCTTTGTCCTCAAGCTTAATGGAAAATTCGGTCGCATAACAGCTTGAACCGTCCGTAAGAATCAGGTTTACGTTTCCGCTTACCGTCCAGTTCTTCTCTGCCCGAAACTGTCCCGTAAGTACATACCAGTTTTCTTCCCCATTGGTGCCTCCGACAAGCTTTCCGTCTTCGGGGTCACCGCTAAGCGTGGTGTATTCGGCGCACTGCGCGGCATTTCCGTTTTCGTCAATATATGCCACCGGGTTGACTTTTTCAACCACGTATACCTCTTCATAAAACGATGCGGCACTGGTTGCCGGGTCAATTTTCGCACCGCTTTCCGATATAAACGTATATCCTTCCTTGAGCAGGGAACCGATCGTGCCCGATACTGTACGAAACGTCGGCTTACTGCCTCCTGAAGAATAGGTGCCGCCCGAAAGTTCGATAATACCATCGCTCAAGGAGTTTATGGCCGCATAGCGGCCGTAAACCTTCGCGTCGCCGGACACGCTGACAAAAGCGCTGCCGGAGGCCGACACCGTAATTCCGTAAACGTTTCCGGTGAGTGTTCCGCCGTAAACCTCCACATTTCCAAAGGCCGTATAGATCACTGCCGCGCCGTTAAACGTACCATCGTCTCCGCTTCTTTCGATCGTTCCGCCTTCCACTTTAAGGCGCGCCTTTGTGGAACTGACATAAATCACACAGGTATCACTGTTTTCTGTGGTGTTTTGGATTTTGCCGCCGCCCGCGGTGTCGGTGAGCGTAAATGTGATGGCTGCGTTTACGCCGCTTGCACCGAGCGAAATCAGGCCGTTATATCTACCGTCAGCACTTGAATACGTGCCGGAAAACACACATCCGTTAAGGTCAAACGTAATATCACCGTCATTGGCAAGGACGACATTGCGGTTGCCTATACTGACATCATTGATAAGTTTAATGACCGCCGGCGTTTTTGTGGCCTGTGCTGCCGCAAACGCCTCCATGATGTCAGAATACGAGGTTGTCGCGCCGTCAATCGTTACCTCCGCAACATCATCTTCCGATGCAAAAAGACTGACGTCGTTTTCCTCCGTCAGCTGCGCAGCGGTCTCTTCCGTGCTGCCCTCATCTTCTGCACGGACTTCATCAACCGCGGTGATTCCCTCGCCGGCCGGTTCCGTCACGGCGTCACCCTCTGCAAATGCCGCCATCGGCAGGATAGAGAAGCAAAAAACAAACGCCATAAACAAACTTAAAACTCTTCGACTCATCGTGGTTTTCCTCCTAAAAATATTTTACCGTTTCTGAAAATAAACACAAAAAGGTACACCTTACAGTTCTTTGATAAGATGCAAAGTGTACTTTTTTACTCTTTTTGTACCTTGGGAAAATATGACAGACCAATTCCGCACCGATGTGCCGATCTTTCGTCAAATAACATAGACCGCCAAATCCTTTCCGTCTATTTTATATGATTGTATCATATGTTTTCGGATCTGTCATCATTCCAAAGTATGATATATTCAATTTTTCGTGCACCGTCATGCGCCGCGCAAGGTCGGATTTTTTACAGAGAACGTCATTCATGCATTTATTTGGATAAAAGAACCACCGTCTCCACATGTGTTGTCACTATTAAGTGAACACATTTTTTCATCCTCGTTAGGGGAATAGGAAGACAATTTATTTTCATTTTTCTCCTTGTTCTTTTTACGTTTCTTCCTTGGCGGTTTATGATTGTTAGCATCAACACTATTGGTAAAGCCTGTTTTATATACAAATGTCAACATTGATGGATCTTTATTCCCATCATCATCGTATCCGCCAACAATAACTTTATCTATTATGCTTTCAAATACTTGTCTGTCGAATTCTACCAGCACCTCATTTTTTTCAAGAACTTTTCTGAAATCATCTAAGCGTTTTTTTATGTTTTTTTCTCTGTTTTCAGTATTTTTGCATGAAGCCAATCTATCACTTAACTCATCTAATTGTTCATTTAATTCATTAAATTTTATATCAAATGAGTCTTTATCCAAAGTGTCGTCCAGACGCATATCTAACAGTTTTTGCTTTTTAGCTGCGTTTTTTGAAATGAGTCTCTCTATATTTGATATTTCCTTTTCAGGGTTATTTGAACACAATGATATTTCAATACGATTAAGCATTTCATCCACAACATCAGTATTATTATAGCACAAAAGCTTATAACTTTCAAGAAATGCTTCCTCAATAATTGATTCTGGAATACCTTTTGCATCCGGACAGTATTTTTTTCCTTTTTTTGTGTTTGTGACACATTGCCAGATTACCTTATAGTATTCAGTTCCGGAATGCCAACTTCGTCTGGTTAAATGACTTCCGCAAAAACCGCATTCTAACATACAACTGAACGAATACTTTCTTGTAAATGTTTCTCGTTTTCCATCAAACGTGTTTCGACTCTTTCTGCGTCTATTAATGATTTTCTGTACGCTCTCAAACAATTCATTGCTAATTATTCCCTCGTGATGATTGTGTATATAAAACTGATCTTCTTCACCAAAATTATCAAGTCTTCTTTTTGAAATCGGATCTACCGTAAAAGTTTTTCCTTGTCTGATATCACCTTTATATTTCTCATTTTTCAAAATACCCATGACTGTACTTTCAGCCCAGTTGGAACTACCTCTTTTTGTTTTATACCCCAAATGCTCCAATTCCTGTGCAATTACATAGCACCCGATTCCTTCATTATATCTCTTAAAGATGTATTTTACTATTTTAGCCTCTTCTTCATTAATCGAAATTGCTTTTGTAGCCTTATCATAATCATACCCTAAACAGCCTTGAAAGCCAACAAGCTCTCCGCGCTGCATTTTCATTTTTAATCCTTTTTTTACATTGGCAGAAATATTTTCAACTTCTTGCTGTGCTACAGAACTTAAAATTGTTAATAATAGTTCGCCATCCATTGTAAGCGTGTTTATGTTTTCTTCTTCAAAAAATACAGCTACATTCTTTTCTTTTAACATTCTTACATAATTTAGTGTATCAAGCGTATTCCTTGCAAATCTTGATATTGATTTTGTAATAACCATATCAATTTCGCCATTCATACAATCATTTATAAGACGCTGAAAATCATTTCGTTTTTTCGTCTGAGTACCTGTTATTGCTTCATCAGCATAAATATCTACAAGTACCCAATCCTTTCGATTGTTTATAAAATCTGTATAGTGTTGTACCTGAGACTTATAACTATTCAACTGATCCTCGCTATCTGTACTCACACGACAATATGGTGCAACTCTTAGTCTTTCAATATGAGCACGGTTTCCTCGTTCGGACAACATGGTATTTGCTTTGATTATCTCGACCTGACTCAATTTAATACCCTCCTTTTATAATTTGTATTCCTTTTATATTGTATATTATAACACAAGGGTATGCAAAAGTCAACGCTCGGACATAATATTATTTGAAATATTATAGTCATTCATTAATTTTTGCTGTATAATTCTATATTCTTTTTCTGTAATCAATTTTTTCACTAATAACTGTTTTAACATTGCAAGTTGCATGCTATATCTCATAATATTTGTTTTCAAACGAATTCGCCTCCTTATTCGCTGGCTGTTTTGTTATATGTATTTTTTCTTCCCCGACGCTCGTAGCTTGCGAGTCCATAGAAATTTCATCTCTCCGCCTTCACCGTGGCCGAGCTGCGTTTTACAGAAGTATCATTATACCTCCTGTTGTGTCATGGCGAAATACGGTTGCAAACCGTATATTATTACTCTTGGTTCTGCTTGCCGGGCAGACGGATAGCCGCTATCAACAGAAGAATGTATCGGTTCGGACAATATTCTGTTTTCAAAGATCAGGAGATGTCTTCACCTATAAGAACAACAGCTTTTTATATAATCTAATCGGTATTAAAAAAATTTTTTCAAAAGTTTGAGCAGCCCTCTTACGAGAGCTGCTCTGCGTTATATAGAGAACTTACTGATGTTCAAAGCTATATGCATTAAAATGTACTGTCTCAAATCCTCATCAAGCTTTCCGTCAATGACAGAATACCGGTCGATAAGCGGAGAATACTGTTCCAATATTATTTCAAGCGCATAATGTTCTCCGGCAACTGCTGCCGTCAGTATGTTTCTAAATTCAATATCGGTCATGACTGCTCACCGTCCTTATCAAGCTCATTCCTCAAAGCCTTTAATGCCTTATATCTTTGATTATAGACATATTGCGGTGAACAGTTTAGCTTTTTTGATATTTCATCCGGACTTATGTTTTCTACAAATAACATAGTCAGGATACGTTTACGCATAAGCGGCAGTTTTGAAAAGGCCTCTGCAAGTCTTTCTTCCTCAAACTCAAATTCTGATTTCGTATATACATCGGCGGCTATATTCTGTGCCGGCAATGCTGATTCCGGTATTTCTTCCAGATATAGAGTAGGAGGTTGCCGTTTGAGTCTTTTTATGTAATTGATTTTTGCGTTTCTGACAACCTTTTCAAGCCAAATCGTAAATCTGCCTCTCAGTTCATCGTGATTTTTGTATTCCTCTGTATGGTGCATTGTTATACCTCCGTTTGGCATACCACCATAGCAGGGATACAACATACCACGATGGTATGCTGTGATTTTTAATTTCATAAATACCGCTTGTAATCACAGGGATCAGAACATCGGAATCACCCCCTTTGCAATAAAATAAAAAACGACCATATTGCGCATAAGTGCAACATAGTCGTAAAAGACAATAAAAAGCCAAGGTAACATATGTAGTACCTTTATATAATAACAAACATAATGTTATTTTTCTGTTAGCAACATCTCCTCAACATAGTTAATTCCCCTTATCTTTTTTTGCTTTGTATAATATAATTCATTGATTCAACAACATTCTTAATACTTTCACACACAACAACCCGCTCTTTAACAGGAAAAGTATTTATAATATCTGCAACCTCGTTCAGATACGCTTTTTCCGGGTACAGATAATTCTCAGCCATCAACTGATCTATCGTAACACCCAATGAATTTGCAATTTTAACTGCAACATCTAAACTCGGTTTATTATTTCCATTTTCTATGTGACCAATATGACCTATACTGCAATCACACATTTCGGCAAGGCTCTCTTGAGTCATATTTGCAATCTTTCTATACTTTCTAACATTTTCACCAAAAACTACGTAATCCATTTTGTTCGTCTCCTCATAATATATTTTACTATAACAGACCGTAATTTTGAAGAAAGTACAAAGCGGATTTATGCTCTGTCAGTAGAATTTAAGCTGCACTCAACATATAAATTGCTCAAAAAGACAGACAAGCCCACCGACAGTGCAGTAGGCTTATCTGTTAAGCTCTAAAACAAATTTATATTTTCAAGCATTTTTGCAACATCTTCCTCCAAGCTTTCCTTATCTATTTTCTCACTCTCCGTTCCGATTTCATTAGAAATATATGCGGAAGATAGCTTTTCATCTATTAACTTACGAATAAATTCTTCAACCTTTTCCCAATCATAGCCTGTTGCTCTGATTTCTATTTTACAGCTTTCTTCCGATAACTGAGGATGTTTTTGCAAATATTCCGTCAAAGCACTGATGATCACGCGGCTTTTTTTGTTTCCCAGTCTTTCAAGCAGTTCTCCGATTTGCATATTTTCAGGTGTATCTGAGCTGAATTGCAGGGAAAATCGGTATTTGCCATCTTTTTTCATGCTAACCCCTCCGAACCGGGTGCTTGCGTTAAGATATGTAATTTCTGATTACCGAGCATTTCATATCCCAAAGCATTTGCATTTGGATTATCAACAAAATCCGCTTTAGCTACCAACGGAGACTGCTCTAAAAACGGTCGCAGCAGTATACTTCCGCCGCCGATAAATATAGCAGGATTTGAACGCAGGTCAACCTGAAGCTCTCGCAGTTGATTCAAAATATTATCGGCATGCAACTTTGTAGCACCGCAAATTGTCTGTTTTACATCATCAGGCAGAATGGTATCCGCACCGGTAAGAACCGCACTGATGTGTTCATCTTCTATAAGCATATCATGCAATGCACTTACTTTACGCATAATTTCGTTGTTCATCGTGATAATACCGGTTTCAAGACTGCGGCAGAATTGCAAGTCCGGTTTACCGTTTTTAAGAAGCAAAACATCTGTCGTATAACCACCGATGTCTATTACAAATACTCTCAGTGTATTTACAATCTTGCTACTGTTGGGAACAACTGCCGCAAAAGCCTGCGGAAATACCATTACATGATCTATTATGATATTATAAGGCTTGTCTTTATATGCAAACTTTATCAAATCCCGATTCTTAAAGTAATCAGCAAATTTTTCTTTCAAAGCACCGTAATGTTCAGGCGGCAGACCGATGCTTAAATCTATCTTCTGTATTCCGGTTCCGCTGCCGTGTGCCTCAAGCTCTTTTGCAATCGCAAATAAAGACAGAATAAAATAACGCTCATCCCGTGTTTTATCCCGCATATAATTTAACCTTTTGCCGGAAAGAGTCCAATACCGATCTGCGTATTCAATAATTTCATCTGTAAGCGGCGGCTTAACCGTGTGTTCGGACAGACCGGACACAAATGAAAAAGACGGTGTTTTAACGGCGTAATTGCCGTGATCAATAGCTATTAACATAATAAAACCTCCAAATTTATTTTATATACTATTACACGAAACCAAATGCGTATTTACAACTCAAATGCGTATTTTCGTTAAAATACATATAAAAAAGAGGCGAGCATAACACCCACCTCTTCATTGGTTCACTTAGCTTTCATAGGCGTTCCAAAAGTTCAGACGGCTTTATAGCCGTAACTTTACTGCCTGAGAAGTCCTTAATATTTCTTGTAACAATATAATCTGCTTTAATTCTGGACGCACAAACACTTTGGAGCGCATCTTCGTAGTCGTCAAACCCGAGCTTGACAGCTTTTGTTAAATCTGAGCTTTTCAAATCCGCTATTGTGAAAATAAGTGAGAGCTTTTCAAGAATGTCACTTATTTTATCTGCATCAAGTTCTTTTCTCATAATATAGATTATGTTTGGAATTGAAAGTGCAGATATATATCCTGTTATTTTGTTAACTTCGCATAATCTGAATACTTTCTGAGCATCTTTGACAAACGGTAATCTGTTGCACAAAACATCAAGAATGACATTTGTATCAATCAGCACTTTCATATTTGCTCATCCTTTCCGCTTTCATTTTCTTATCATCATAATCATTTTTTAAGACACCTACCAGAGAGTCGGAAAGAAATGAAACGGTTTTATCATGCGATATAAGTCTTGCCATTTCCAGACCATTACGCAGGATAATGACTTCTTCGCCCGTTTGTACCAATTGAAGATACTTACCGAAATTATTCTGAATATCAGTTGCAGTTACAGTTGTCATATAAAACGCCTCCTTTATTGGCTAATATTATTATACACTATTTTAGCTAATATGTCAAGGGTTTAGCTAAAATACTTTATATTTATTTTGGCTAATTATTTTGAATTTATACTTTATTATTGATAACGCATAAGAAAAGCGTGCATATAATCATCAAGCCCCTTGTATTCGGGATTCCATAGATATGTTCCGAATGGAATACCGATTTCACCAAGAAGTGATGATAAATCTGCGAAGGCTTTTTGAACATTCGGATTTGTAAGATAATCCATATCAAAAGCAGTCATAAGTTCTCTGATACCGAGTTCACGAAGTCTTATAATCGTATCCTTCAGCTGAGTCAGTGAATTAACTCCCGGTACAGCAATAACAGAATGACCTGAAAGCTCGTGAATAATATCGGCTTTCATAGGCCCTTCCGTTATCAGCATAAGAGAGCGTATCGGACCTGCAATATGAGTCCAGCCTTCAGCATGCCGTCCGTCTTTTCTATCCACACTGGAAAACCAACGGAACTTTCTTTTTTGAACATTATCACGCCGTATTTGCATCGCTTGAATTTTTCTATGCTCATCGCAGACCGGAATTAAAATTCCTCTTTGTTCGTTCACAAAAGTCCAATCATTGTTATCTAACCGATAAAAACCGGGAACACCCGAAGGGTTCAATCCTTCATCTGCAATCTTTTTTGCTATTGCTGTCATCCCGATAGCCGGAGTAGATTTGTAACCCAGTCGTGCAATGGCATCTTCATTTAATCCGCGATTAAGCAAATTCTCCTTGTGATCGGACGCCAATGTCAGTTTAGACAACAGCGAAGAATATACCAGATGTCGCGTTTCAACATCAGCAAGAGGACTTTCCAAATCCGGAATATCCACCGAACCAATATACTTTGGTTTATGCTCTGTTTTTTCATGCGGCTCTGTTCGATTTATAAGGTCATCAAGAACCTTATCTCTCGGCACGCCCGAAAACAATGAGTATAAATCAAAAATACCGCCGTGTTCGCCACATTTTGGGCATCTGTAAACCTCTTTTTTTAGGTTAATATTCAAATGCTTTTGCTTTGGTTTTGTGTCGCAATATGGGCAGCTTATATTATATGAGCTGCGTCCGTTTCGCGGCATAGGCAATCCGAGCATGGATATAACCTCAAGCATACTGAATCGTCTCATTTCGTCCTCCTTTCCGAGAGTGGCATAATGCCACCCTCGTATTTTGACTTGCTTTATTCATTATTTTCGCTCAGCGCATGCTCGCATATCAACTTTGCAGCCTCGCTGATTTCCGGATTGCCTTTGTATTTGTTTGCAACCCACACCAGAGCATGAGGATCTACCGTAAGAACTTCCGCCAAGGTTTTACCGCTGTATTTTGTTATAGGGCATAGTGTCTGATATGCTTTTTCAAGCTTTTCCTCATCGGTCAGTTCTGCCGTATAATCTTCAGCAGTATACTCACTTTCCGGGTTCTGTGATGAATCGGTCTCGGGACCCGTACTCTCTGTGCTTGCGAGATCGTTTTGAGTATCACTCTGTTTTGCCGGAGTTTGTTCAAATTCATTCGGAGTAATCGAATCAAAGACTTCACCGGCAATTTGAAACTGCAAACCGAACCCGGCATTGCGAAGTGCAATGCCGATTGCTGCTGTCTGCGCCCACTCTCTCGGAGAAACTGACGGATTTTCTTCGGAATATGTCCGCGATGCCGACGCTTCGGAAAGATAGCAATCCACCGGATCCTTATAATTTGCATATATTCTCGCCTTTGCAACAAAATACTCCTTTTCTTTTGTTACCTGAACGGCAATTTTGCTTTCAGGATATTTAAGCTTGAACCATGCAATCTGAATCATAACGGGCAGGCGCTTCATTGTTTCGCCTGTTTTCAAATCCGTATAATCCACAGCAAGTGGAGTAGGATCAAATTCTTCGACTGCATTGATTTTTTCAATTATTCCTCTTGCTTTTTGTATAGCAATAGTTTCATTCGAGTTATTCTGACTCATCATTTAAGCCTCCTTGATTTCTATAAATGTTTCTCTGTACTGCACCCAAGCACATAAAAATGTGTTTATCATGCGTACAATACGGTCTTTGTAATCATTTTGTCCTTTGGGATTAAAATACGAAAACTGTTTCTCTGCATCGCTGAACACATTTTTTAAGCTATCAGACGCAGTTTTGCGTTTCTTTTTCCCGTTTTCATCGGTTTTGGTTCCGAAAATTCTCTCATCCAAAAGAAAGTGAATGTACCTGTCAACCAATTGAAAATGGAAGGCAATGACCTTTGTTTCAATCGTTACAGGCGAAGTTTTGCAAAAGCTTTGCAGGGTTTCCAAAACCGAAATCCGATAATTCAACTCCTGCATAACAAAATTATCTTCAAGCGGCAGACTATTCGCCGCAATTTGAGATGAGAGTGCTTCTTTTTTTGTTCTGTACCTGTCTAAAAGTGTAGCCATTTTGATATGTCCCTTCTTTCTTATTTTGACAATTCAATCAGCCGCATAGCAAGGCAAGTCCCGCGCCGATTTATTTCAGACTTTGAGATTGCCATATGCAGAGCTTTTTTATCACCGATTATAATAACTTTTTCCTTGCTTCTTGTAATTGCAGTATAGATAAGAGGTCGGTTGAGCATGATATAATGTGCGTTCTGAATATTGATAATAACAGACTTGTATTCCGAACCCTGCGATTTATGTATCGTAGAGGCATAACCCAAATCTATCTGATCCATGTCATTTATATCATATTCCTTTATTTTTCCGCTGCCGAAATCAATGCTTATCGTGGTATCGTTTCCGACCTTTGAAATATCGGTTATATAACCGATATCGCCGTTGTTGACATCTTCATGGTTTTTTATCTGCATTACTTTGTCTCCGTGACGATAGCTTTGATTTCTGAATGTTATACCGCCTGCGCTGGGGTTAATGATTTCACGAACCGATTCGTTTATGGAATTAACTCCGGTTGCTGTCTTTTTGCGAAACGGTGTAAGCAGGGCAACATTGTCAATTCCGTATTTAGAGGTTTCACGAATGTAGGTATCAACCATAATCTTTGCGGATTCCTCAAGATTCGGCGAGTTTATAAACTCAAAATCATCGCCATATTCAAGCTCATGGTCACCATGTCGTATTAACCGTGCATTGACTGCAATTCTGCTGCCTGAGTTTTGACGGAATACCGTATCCAGTCTGACTGTCGGAACGCATCTGCTCTCAATCATTTCCGAAAGCACTGCCCCCGGGCCGACCGATGGGAGCTGTTCTGAATCACCGATTAAGACAATCTGGCAATTATGCTTCAGTGCATCGAACAGCATTCCCGCAATATGAATATCAAGCATTGATACCTCGTCTACAATTACAAAATCAGCATCCAGCAATTCAGGTTCACTGTAATTGCCCGAGTCATCTGCAAACAGATTCAGAGCCTTATGGATCGTCGAAGCATCAAAACCGGTTGATTCTGTCATTCTCCGCGCTGCACGCCCTGTCGGTGCGCAGCACTTAATGTCCTTGTCGTAATTGTTTTTTCGATAGATCTCAATTATGGCTTTTTGAATCATTGTTTTTCCTGTTCCCGGGCCGCCGGTAATAATAGATACGCCGTTTGTCAATGCCGCTTTTATTGCTTCACGCTGTTCGGCAGCAAATATAACATTGAATTTTTTCTCAGTTTCGGCAATATCCTTATCAATGTGAGTGTAGCTCGGAACTTTCACATTCCGTTTGCGCTTTATAATCTGATATGCTAAATCCGATTCGGTTTTAGCCATTTCAGAACGATACACAAATCCGGCATAAGAAACCAGTCTTCCTGTATATACAAGCTTTGATGCACGGTTTGCAAGCATCTGCTCGGTAAGCTCAGGTGTATTCAGTAGCTTTTGACACTCACTGATAAACTTGTGTTTCTCCATACAGATATGTCCGTCTTTCTCGGCATTCATAAGTGTGTAGACCAATGCCTGATCCGCACGCTCGGTTGAAGTTTTGCTCAACCCGAAGCTCATCGCAATCTTGTCGGCTTCAATAAAGCCAATACCGGAAATCTCGCAAAGCTGATACGGATGGTTTTTTACGATATTCATTGTCTTTTCTTTGTAATGCTGATAGAATTTTATGGCTTTATTTGCCGTAATTCCGTGCGGCATAAGAAAAGCAATAATATCTCTTGCGCCACGGTTGGCAAGATATGAATTATATATTTTTTTCAGTTTGTTTTGGCTGATACCTGATACCTGCAAAAGCTTTTCGGGTTCTTTATCGAGTACATCAAGTGAATCGTTACCGAAAGCATTGTAGATTTTCTCTGCAACCTTTGGACCGATTCCCTTTATCTGTCCCGAAGAAAGATAACCGATAATTCCTTCTTTGGTATGAGTTATAACTTCCTCGTAGTTTTCAACCTCAAACTGAATACCGTGTTTGGAATTTTTGCTCCAGTGTCCTTGAATATCATAACGGATATTGTCTGCTGTCGGTAAGCAATATCCGACGGCTTTTACCTGAGTTACAATATTTCCGGTACTGTCCTTGACATTTTCGCACGGATTGTATACGGCAACCATATATTGTCCGTTCGCCGCCGTACTGACATCGTGCGGATAAATTAATTTTTCAAATTGACATAGCATTTTTTGTCTCCTTTCCGATTTGCGTTGTTTATCATACCGGCACCAGAACTTTTCTTGTTTTGGCAACATAGTATTCCTCATCTTCAACTGAATAGTTTTCGGCGATGGAAACAGCTTGTTTTACAAGCCTGTCCGCCAAAGAATCAAGTTCCTGTACCAGACTGACACGCTCTCGCAACTCACTCATAGACCAATCCTCAAAATCTTCACCGTCATCTGTGCCTCGCCCCGGATAAACGGAAATGCTAATCGGTACAACAGTATAATCAACTCTTGTCGGCCGCTTGCATTTGCCGCATATATTGCCGGTTTCAGTTACAGAACTGAAATTGTTCTGACCGCAGTGTGTGCAATAGGAACGGTATTTCGACGGCTCACAAAAGCCGTGATATAAAACAAGGTATCCGCCGTTTCGACCGTTCATTCCTGCCTGCCAGCGATAATTATGCTGCTCGTTAAATTCGTCCAGCAAATCATGAAGATAATCAAAAAACTCCTGAGATTCCGTCATTTCATAAAGCTTGTTTTCAATCTCACGGCTCAACCCGAGCTTATATATTTTGAGATTGCAGGCATATGATGTGGAACGGTTCCAGGAGTTTGCTGTGTAGTATCTGAAATGATTTTTAAGATACTCTGTCATTTTTTTGCGGTTTCGCATATCAATCTTTTGAGCAAATTCAATCATTGGTCAGCACCATCCTGTCGATAAAACTGTCCGGATCTACCGATGAGAGTGCCATATGCTTTAAGTCGAGCGATATCTGCTGCTTTGGCGCACCGTTTGCGGTTGCAATTTTCTTGACAGCCACAAACAATTCTTCGTCAAAAACAACGATAGGCATTCCAAGACTTGCGGCTTTGCCGATTTCGCCTTTCATACCTTCGCTGATTCTGTTTCCGCATACATACAAAATATCGCACTGTTCCAACAGCTTCAGTCCGAACTCAAGCGCAAGCGCTCGCTCCGCTGGAGAATTATCTCCGAGAATGGTGGGCAATACCGCATGAGGTGCTTTGCCGTATACGCACATATGCTCAGTTGCATAACTCACATAGCAGCGTGCCAGCTCAATGTTTTTGAAAAACTCATTTACGGTCGGTGCTTTCAGAGGGGAGCAAATATATGCCTTTCTGAATGTGCGGTTGTAGTTTAATAGTTTCATAGTCATTTCTGCTTCAAAACTGCTCATTAAAATATTTTTGTCCATAAAAACTTTCCTTTCTTTGTTAAAGTGGCTGTACCGATACTTTAAGTTTTCTGCTCTCGGAAGTAGATACCACACTATCATAAATTTTCGGGTAATCTTTTTTGAGAGCAGAGGTATTGGTTCTTTTACTCTTTTTTGTAGCAAAATCAATTAAAATCTTGTCTGTGGTCGTTGTCAAAATACCGTGTTCGTGATTCTTCATTAATTCTGCAATTCGCACTGAATGTGCTTCAACCTCCGATTCATATTTTTTTATTTCCGAATTGCAGTCTGAGATTTTTCCCTGCAAATCAAGAATTTTTCTGAGTGGTTTTTCATACTTTGACGGAAATTCAACGGTCGGAAGCGACGGTACGCTTGATCCGTATATTTTCGCCAAAGATTCCATTGCCAGTTTGGGAGCAACACCTGCCATTGTAGGCGGTTTGTCATGAATTAGACTCCAGTTCCATTCTTCAAGGCGCTCAAAAATCATATCTTCTTTTGCTTTGTCGCGTTCAATTCCCGGTATTGCCATATCCGAATCCGGATTATTGCCCCAAATTGTAGAAAAGGCACCGATGTTAACATCCAAAACAGCAAGATAAAATCTGAGCTGCAATTCATAATAAAGCGGAATAGCGCCATCATCCCAAGCAGAAGATTTACGATAGGTGCAGCTTTTGCATTCGAGAATGCCCGCCTCACCGTCACTTGCACGCGTAAAGCGTCTGTCAATGTCGGCTAACGCATACGGGAAATCGGCATGCTGATACATATAGGTATCGTCTGTTACTTTATTGCCGGTCTTTTTTTCATAAAAATGTGCGGCAATCGGTTCCAGAAAATGTCCCATTTCAAGCTGGTTTTCATTAAGCTTTGCCGGATTTTTAATGCGGCCTTTCTTTACCATCCAAAGTTCCAGCGGCGTAACCCACGGGGAAACACCGAATACCGCTGCGACATCGCTGCCGCCTATGGTGTATTCAATATCGCCTTTTGGTCCGTGCGCTCTGCATTCAAGCCAGCGTTCATTGGTCATACCGGCCGTATCGCAAAGAATATTCGGGGCAGACATTAGTAATCCACCGCCTTTGCAAGATCAAAATCTTCCCATCTCAGACTCAATGCCCGCGCCATATTTTCTTCTATGGTCAACATTTTGCCTTCGGGGACACCTGAGCTTTTTGCAATAAACGGAATCTCCTGCATAGCCATAAACACATCATGAGCCGTAGCCGGTCCGTTTCCGCACGCCATTTCGTACATGCTTATTGCCTCGACTGCCGCTTTTTTTGGCAGACTGAGTTTTTTACAGATACGAGTCATAGCATTAACCGGATAACTGAGCGTTACTTCCATGAGTTTTTGAAGTTTTGCAACCGAATCTCCGAATTGTGCGAAAAGCTGATCAAGCGATGCGTCAAAGTCCGCAATCTTTGATTGGTGCCTGTGATCGACAGCGACGCAGCCTCCGATATGGATCGGATATTGTCCGCCGACCAACAGTGCGGAAACCTTTGCTGAGGCAACACCTGTATCAGAGGTGATAAATCTTATTCCCGGAACGATTTTTGAAGCAAATGTGCCTTTGCCTTGCGCAGCAAGCACTTTCGCATATGCACCGAGCAAATCTTCCTTTTGTGCCGGCATAGTCCATTCGGCGCTTGTAAAGGAATGATCCGCATATCCGGTTACAAAGTTGTTGCCGGGAAAGCGTGCGTCCAGCTTTGTTTTGAGTGCATCCAACAGTTCCGGAATCGGCAATATCGAATAATCCGACGCATCGCCGGAATGTACTGCCGACACCTTTTCATCACGGATAAGCAGTAAAGCGTCTGCCGAATACAGCTTATAGCAGGAATTCAATACCTTTGCCAGAACCTTTCGCTCCAGCTTGGCGAGAGAATTACCGCTGATTTTAGCCCGATCAAGCAGGCTTTTGTAGGCTGTGTCACGGATAGGATAGTTTTTGCCATCCACTTCCATAGCAAGCCCCAAATTTTCTGTCGTGTCCTCGATTGCGTCTGATGTAACCTCACTTGCAAAAGCAGATGTGTTTACATACAGCGGCGACGCCTTATCCAACGCGTTGACTTTCAATGCGTTAACAGGGCATCTGGTCCATTTTGTGTGTGCCTCCTGTTCTTTGTTGTAGTCCTCTAATGAAAGAAGACTGCTGAATGTTACATAGTAACCATCCTGACATTTTTGCATCATAATAAATGCTCCTTTCTTTGATTTACGGTTTTACCGCTTTTGATTTATATAACAAAAGCCGGCAAACCATAAAGGAATGTCGGCTTTTTGTCCAAAATGAATTGGTATGAAATAAAAAAAGTGCCAGATAGCACATTTGCGTGCTAAATGACACTTTGAAACTCTGATATACTTTGATTTCTCTTTAGAAACCTTGAAACTTATACAATTATTATATCAGATTTTTCGCAAATAGTCAATCCATTTTCAAAGAATAGAGCATAAAACTGAATTTTAATTTTTGTTAAGCTGAAACAAACACATAGCAAAAAAGCCGATCACTCCGCCGAGCATCAGACCGATAATAAACGATAGTAATGCACTCATGATTACACCTCCTGAATTTGCGCGTTAAAAAAGGGTACTGCCGAAGCAACACCCTTTTAGGTTAAACTATGCAGTTGTTCTGCTTAGTTTCCACATACCACGCTCGGTATGAACGAAATAAGCAGGATTATACTGCAATGTCTGGCGGATTTTTTCTTTCCACCATTTATTTTGTTTTGCCTTTTTGTGTTCTGCAAGCTGCTCATACAAATATGACAGCGGTACGGATTCAGTTTTTTCTTCAAGAACTGCCGCTACAACATCGCGCCATGTAGCACCGGGCATATCCCGTATATCCGAATTTTGTTTTTTACTAAACAGTATCGGAAATATGAGTGGATTGTCCTTGCGCACAATCATCACATATTCGTGCAGAATAGGGATAAAATGTCCGCTGTAGCTTATATTATCCGAAAAGCAGTTGTGCTGTGCCTTAATGATAATGTTTTCGAGTGTTCCGGGCTTTATAATTTCGGAAATCATACTATAAAGTTTGCCTTTCTTTTTTATATCGCCCATAAGAACTGCCATTCGTCCGCCTTTTTGCAAGGCGCTATACTGTTTCATCATTGCATAATTCATAACTTCAACAAATTTATTCCAGTCTTGTATGCGTGAAAGGTCATGCTCAATCGGATCATATCCGAATTTACTCATAACATCTGACGCTTTATACATAACATCGGAATACACAATAATATCCCAGTATGGCGGATGCCAGAAAACAAACTCCGGGCGTTCGGGAATATCGCAGTTCAGAATGTCAAAACCGCTGTGCAAATCATAAATGTTGCTTTTGATTTTGCAATTATCGGCAGCAGCTTTTGTTGTTCCGCTTCCGCACATATAATCGCATATTTCGCTCGGCTTAAAAAAGGATATTAAATCCTCAATAAGCTTCGGGGAACAATTCCCACGATAACGGTTATTTCCGCCGATGCCTCTCTCAGGGTATGAAACAATGCTTGTAAGTTTCCTGTCGGGCATAATTTATACCCCCCTTAGTACCAAAAACTATCTTGGTTCTGCCTGGATTCCGCTTCTTCAGCCGGAAACTCATTTTCTCCGATTATAACGCATTCGGAGGTCAATGTTTCGGTAATAACATAAGGTGCGCTGACAATGTCGCTGATCTCTTTTGTATTCAGATTAACTTTGCAAGGTGTTAAAATAACACTGTCATTATCGTATACTGAAACAAAGAAAGCGTCTTTTATGATAGTTCTTTGCTTTTTTTCTGCATTCTGCCGCGCCCAAATCAACAATATCAGATGAGATATTATTACACAAGTGATTGTGTTGGTAACAAAGAAAGCAGAGCCGTAGCCTTTCAACAAGATATTTAATGCATTGAACTCCATAAGGAAAACGCCTATTAACACTGTAGAGTAAGCTTTAAGACTCAATCCTAAACAGGAAGCTCCAGCGTAAATATCTCTGATTTGTTTTATGTATCCGGTCAGAATAATAAATCCGCCGATACATTGCAGATGTTCATAAATCATTTTTCATTCTCCTTACTTGAATTTTCATCTTGTTGGTTTTGATGTTCAATTGCTTCAGCGAGTCTGTTAATGGCAGCTGTAAGCTTAGGTAATTGAACTTCAAAAAATCTTTTTCCGTATACGGTTTCATGAAATTACATTGTTTTTATTCTCCTCGCTAAATTGTTTTTTTGAGTATTCCTCAACCATTCTGAATGCCAGTTCAGATATGCTTTGCCAATAGGCCTCCCAGTATGTATCATTTTTACTGAGTGCAGTCCGGATACGATCGGGCAGATCCTTATCGGTTATCATGGCATTGTACTGCTTGTCTGTCATTTTTTCAACTTCATCCCACTGTTCAATTTGGGATACAAAATCCTCAATCCTTGATTTACTAATATAGGCATTGGCAAAGTCTGAAACAACAGAATCATTTACCGACACACTATGAGATGTGATATCGACAAGATAATGACTTGAAGAATAATATCCGTCAAGATAGGCTTCATAATAATCATTACCATAGTCCTCAATGAGTTCGTCATCATCAAGCCAACGCTCAACACTGCCGTCCTCTTTTTCATTTTTGATTTTTTCACAAAGCTTTTTCTTTGCAAGCATATAATCAAGAAATATCTCAGTTGTATGACCGTAATCATCATCGTATGCCCAATCCTCTTCAAGAGAATAAATTGTGATTTTGCGTCCGTCAGTCTTTTCTGTGAGACTTTTTATCATGTCAGGAGCCATAATAACGCTATCCAATGTAATATCGTCAAGCTTTTTAGGTGCCTTATACAAATCCGAAAACCTTTTTTCCAGTTCTTCAATATCTTTCGGACACAGCGGCGGATCAAATTCACAATAAATATCCGGAGTTTTATTATCGGTTACCTTGTCTGCGCCATCTCTGATTTCAACAATTCTGCCGAACAATCCGGAATACTCACTGTTATTTAAAGCCACAATTTCTTCGCCGATATAATAAGTCTTACCGTCATATTCAAAAGGTTTATTTATTTTTTTTAATATCATAATAAAGTCCCCCCTTAAAAGTGACAGTCTACGCTGACCAATACAGCATTGTCATCCAAAGAATTATAGAACTCATCAAGCATATTACGCCATTCCTCAAAAGAACTCTTGCCGGTTTCCTCGTCTACCGTACATTCATCACAAGAATGATAAATCCCATCCTGCAAATAGGCATGAGCATACTGTGAAAATATGTGTTTGCACATATCTTTTATGCCTTCTCTGGTCAAATATTCCGATAAGGTTTCGCCCTTACTGTATAATAAATGCCCATAAGCACTGACGCCGTTTTCTGTGATTCTGCAATAGCGTTCTTCCGGAATGATCCCCGTTTCAAAGATTTTCTTATATTCTTTGTATTCCCGGATTGCCTCATTAAAGATACATCGGCGCATCTCTTTCCATTGAATATCTTTTTTTCGTGCCGCTGAAACCCAACAATATCCCTGTGGAGCTTCATAATAATCATCGGGATAATCACGGTCGCCGATAGTGAAGTCTGTGCATTCCTCTTTGACAAGAAACATTTTGGGCCAACGACCGCCTATGCAATACCAATCATAAAAAGCATCCGGATTATATACATAGCCATAACCTTCATACTCGTCGTTATAGTCCATGTATCTTTCCAGTTCAGCAAAGTCCTTAAAGCTTTTATATAGCTTTTTATACGGATAATCAGTAAGTGCCGTCATTTTCTTCGCTGTCTTTGAGCGTTTTTCGTGTTTAAGCTGTCCGAAATATTTTTGATATACAAGTCCATCACGGATGATAAACTTATCGAAAATAATACGGTTATGAACGCTGACAATTTTGCCACCCGGAAGTTTTATACAATCTACTGACTTATTTTCATATTCATTTTTTAAGTCATCCGTATGATCTTCAAAATCCAGGTATTCAGGATTCTCCGTAGACTCGCTGTATGGTTCAAGAAGTTCATCAACCGCTTGATAAACTGCTCTCGCGAATGTATTACTCATTCCCTTAAATCTGCCAAGATAAATTCGATTCATAATTTTTGATCCGATGCTATCTTTATCACATCTTTCAAGAGCGGTCTCTAAGTCACTTATAGTATTTTGTATTTTACGATCTGTTTCTATATCGGTTTTAACCTCCGGTATATCCACTGTTACCAATGTTCTGCTATGCATAATATTTTTTCTTCCTTTCATTTTTTGATATTATGCGGGTAACAGTGGAAAATCCATCAGTTACCCGCATAGCGTGTTTTTATACCCTTATATGTCGCTTAATCACTGATGTAAGCTTAGCGGGTAACTGTTCAAGATCGGTAATATCCATAAAGGAATCACCGTATATTCTTTCTATACTTTCTTTGTCGTCGCCTATGGCAGCGGCTATGAGAAGAACGCCTTTGCGTCCATACTCGTGTTTTATTCCGCGCAAATCCTCCTCGGCAGCTGTCCCATGATATCCGCTTGCGGCAGGCTGACCGTCCGACACCAAAAATAAAATTTTGATTTCTTCCGGTCTTTTGGAAAGCTGCTCTGCAACAAATCGGAGAGCAGCACCGTCGCGATTGCTTCCGCGCGAGCTGATATCCATGAGCCTATATTTATCGTCGTTATCAAAGCCTTCAAATTCGGCATATGAAAACAATTCGACGATTTCCGTATAATCTTCGGCATATCCCGTTGAATGACCGTATACCATAATCGGAATATTAAGGCTTTCACAGAAATCGTGCAATATGATTGCCGCCGCTCTTGCATAAGTAGAACGCTGGCAGGAACTCATAGAACCCGATTCGTCAAGCAATACGCCGATTGATATTTCCGGAATTTCATTCGGAAGTGCATTCTTGTAAAACACCTTACCGTCGTTTCGATACAACGAGTGAGCATCGAGCCGACGCCCCATGATCAAACCCGTTTGTTTACCGCCGCGTCGGTTTTCTTTAAGCTGTCTTACCAGAGAACCTTTTAGCTGCTTTGATATTTTAAGCAGCGGTTCTGCCACTTGGTTATAATATTCGATTAACTTCTCATCAACCTCGTTGATACGATTTACCCGAACATTTACACCGGAATGCACATTTCCGTATGAAATGTTTTGTGCTGCCTCGTTAAGCTCTTGCGTTCGTTTGCTTTCGAGTTCCTTACAAGCAGCTCGTTCAGCCATTTTCTCAAGGACCTGTTCAATATCACTTGCTGCGTTTGAGTATATTTCCGGTTCATATTCGTCATTTTTTTCAACCGAACCACCAATAGGATCCGAAACGCAGTCTGTCTGTTCGTGAGGAAGACGACCTTTTTCGGAAGATGTAACATCTTGCTTATGTCCGTCATACATTCCGTTGCCGCTATCAGCGTCTCCATCTGATATTTCACCAGTCGAGTTGTCTTCTCCAGACTGAGATTCGTTTCCCGAATTTTTCGTTTCAGTCTGGGAGGAGTCATTTTCGTCAGAATTTTCCTCGCCGTCAGAATTTTCTCCTTCGGCAGAACCGTCATCTGAGTTCTCATCATCTGACTTTTCAGCCTCTTGGAGTTTCAAACGAGTTTTAGCACGGTTCTTTCCGGTTGCTGATGCGTTGGATTCGTTTCCTACTGACTGCACGGGAGAAGTTTCACCCTCGGCAATTTCAGAAGATGCCGATATTGCTTTCAGCATTTCTCCGAGAGTTTCCGCAATAGTTGCAGTTCCTCCTGCAGCTTCAGCTTCTGCTTGTTTCTCCTTGCAATACTCAAGATAACTGTGTATGTAATCCCAGCACCTTATGAGTATAGTGTTGGTAACATCGAACCGCTCTTTTGACGAAGTTCCAAGCAGCGCTCTGTCAATATCCGAAAGGAGTGAAAAAACGATTTTGATACGCTCATCTGTAAGGGGTTCATCACCGTATTTTATCTCACCGAATTTCGCATAAGATAAAATAATCTGCAATATACTCTCGCAAATATGTGCATCTCCATTGTCCTCATACTCAATCATTTGCGTTACGGTATCCATAGACTCAAAATGCTTTTTTCTGACGCATTCAAGACCGTACTTTAATGTTCCGGGAAAGTTTGCAAGCATTCTGTTTTCTATGTAGCCGTCTTCAATAATATTCTGAATATGCCGCACAATAAACTGCACCATTTCAAGATTTTTCTCGTCGGCTGCGATATAGTCCCAAATAGCGCGCTCATTCATTTTATCAGATGAGCTTTTCAATATTGGGGTTGCCGGATACCAGTAATGCCCTGCGAACGCATTTGTATGAGTTTGTTCGCCGAGAAAATCGGTATACAGTACATGTCCGAGTTCGTGAGCAAACAATCCCGCCACAATGTTGTAGCGGTTTTCTCTGCCTTTTGTTTTGGTTACAAACTTGTTTCCGCAGTTTATGCGGATAAACTCGTTATTTGTGCAGGCAATGCTGCCGTCTTTCGAGTTCCAATACAAATTGACACGGACACGGCGATTGTATTTATACCGTTTTGTTTGTGCCGTTGCAATGTCTTCAAAATGTCCTGCAAGAATACGGGAAGAGAAGAACTGCCGGTCTGTAATAGAGCTGCGTTTTTCGTTTAAACGCTGTTTTACTAATTTGTGATTCACCCTTGCCATTATAGGGTAGCCTCCTTTCTTTGTTTATGCTGTTGCTTTATGCCGTTTTGGGGCAAATTGGGGTTCAAGCACCGTTGCAATAAGTGCCTCGCGGTCTGCCTCATCGGAAGTTGCCTTGCTGACAATCGTATGAAGGGCAGACTCATGAATATCACCCGTAATTTCGGAACTGATAATCCAGTCTATAAGGCTTCTCATACCGACATTGCCATCACTGATACCGGATTTTCTGCAATATTCAGCCATGTCATTTACAACTTGTACCATCTGTGAAATCTGATATTCGTCAGTTGCGCCTGTCACGCTCATGGCACGCTGGACCATAACCTCCGGTGATGGAAGTTCAACATCCCGTACCAGACTCATTCTGTCTATAACTGACTGATTTAGTCCGCGGCAGCCTTCATAGCTGACATTTGTAGTAACCACAACAACCGCATCAGGATGCCGTTCTATGATTTCACCTGTGGGCAATGTAATTGAACCGGACTGTTCAAGCAATGAGTTAAGTCCGACAAGTACACCCGGCTGAACAATGGTTGTAGGTTCCTGCAACTCGACTACATAGCCGTTTTTCAGAGCTTTCAGGAAATCCGTTTCAGTATAGGTATATTTTTGCCCACCTGAATTGTTGTTTTGAGCAGGCTTGGATAATTCTTTGATTTTATCCGTTACAATATCCAAAACCTTTCTCATACAGTCCTGAACCGTGGCAGACTCATTCTTAGTACCTGTTAATGCTTCATATACTCCCGCCGGATCGTAATCCATATCGTCAAGATCGGGAAGATTTAAGAGCTTTGATACATTTTCGTAATTGATACCGCCCATCGCTTTAAGCTGCTTTCGCTGTTCGTCAATCACTGCATCGCCGGTTGCCATATCATCTGTTTCGGGGAAAATCTGACCTATGAAATCAAAGATTTCCGTTCCTGCGGAACAGGTGTATTTCACATACGGCAGATTGAGTCCGGCTGCAATCGCTTTTGCACCCATTGTCTTACCGGTTCCGGCAGGACCTCGAAGCAGAAAATTTCGCATCTGCATCGGTTTGCCTGTTGTTTCTTTTGCGTGTTTGCAAATATCCACAACTTCTTCCGGAACTACATACCATTCGGGAAGCTTCGGGATCAGCGACTGCTCCTCTGATGAAAAGGTACGCTTATCAAATTCATACTGTCCCACAAAATCACTGAGTTCAACAACAGTGCTTGCTTTTTTAATAGTAGCAGGTCCGGTGTTTGCGAAAATAGTAAATTCGCCGGCTAAAACCGAAGCGGGAGTAAATGCTCCCGAATCAATCTGAGCCTGAGCCACACGCATCATATTACCGGCTTTGTCAATATTGGACTTAATATGTGCCATACAGGTTTCATCTTTGATTCTCCGATAGGCATTGTCGCACAGAATCCCCATACTCTCGTTTGTGAGCGTGGTGTCGGGAAATCCCGCTAAAAACTGATCGTAATATGTGTCAAATTTTTCTTTGAACTCGTCATCATTCATAAGCACAGGGAACATAGCCATGATTACGGCTGCTCCGTCACGCCCGGATGAGTTTAGGACATAAGTTTCAAGAACTTCCGTTGACTTATCATATACACTTGCCATAATAGCCCCGGAGGAGCTGTCATATACAACGAGGTGATATGCGTCGGGATCCATTGCGGATTTGTATTCTGCAACAGTCCTATGGTCAATTACTCCAACGGCACCGAGTCCGGAGCCATTCATACAGCTGCATACTGCATTTACGGCTTTAATTACCGTTGAACACAATGTAGCCGTTGTTCCGTCACTGTATTTTGACGAGATACTGATTTTTTTATTTGCCAGCTTATCAAACGGTTCAGGGAGAGAACGGCTGAAATTGAATAAATTGTTTACGTATGTACTCATACTTTCTTAATTCCTTTCTGCATTTAACTGCGTAAGATTGATTTTAATTCCATCATCGCTTATTGCAGTATGACTGACTCCGGCACGCTTTAATTCGGTACATATATTGTCCCAGCTTTCCGGCGTCGGTAATTCATCATCGGATATAAGGATTTCGGTAAATCCTTGCCCGATAGCCTCACTGCATTTTTCGTTTATGGAAATGATGTGAGTATCCACCCATTCAAAGGCAATTAACTCGTAGTTTTGTTTTTCGGATTCTTCTTGGGGCGGAATATCTTCAGTTTCTTTTTCACTGCTGACACAAAGCTCATCATATCCGATGTCCTCGTATTCAATTCCGATAACCCGAAAATTGTGAAGCTGTACCTTTGCCCGTTTATATCCGCCTGCATGGTTAAGCAAGATGTAAAGCTCCGACATAATGAATACCTGTTGCTTGGCATTGGGACTTTCCCAAATCCAGCGTGCATTCGGATATTCGTTTGTAACAAGCTCTGTAATCCGTCTGAGTATGACAGAATACGCAAGAGCCTGAACATCCTTTTCATTCGGAAGTTTAACATCTGTTTTTGCCTGCGGTGTTTCGGGCAAGGTATCATTGGTGCCGGTTTGAGGTCTTAACAGCAATATGATTGCAGCTGCAAATACTGCAAGCAGCATTAACAGCAGGATCGGCCATAATCTGCATATAAAAGAAAGCAGCATAATACAACCGATTAAAATAAGAGCCTCATGTCCTAAATTGTTCTTTTTGTCATTGTTCATCCTGTGCGCTCCTTTCCGGAGTCTTTTCGAGGAAGATATATGACGATATGACCTTTTGAATCTTTACCGTCAATTCCGTCATTTACAACAGCAACTGCACGGAACGGGCAAAATAAATCATCAGGAGAGTTTTGCATACCTGCAATAACACCCCCAAAAACTGTTTTTGTTCCTTGAATCGGAAGAATCGACATATAACCGCAGAATTTATATGGATCCTCAAATACCATAACACAGTATTGAGTTTTCAGTCTGACGGATTTCACAATCATTTCGATTTCTGAATCCGTCAGAAAATCTTCGGTTCGCTGTCTTAATACAGTTTTGATTTTGTTTGCCTTTTCAGATTCGGACAAAGCACAAAACACATCGTTTGTCATAACAAAACCTCCTTGAAACGCAAAAACGCACATGAGTATACTTACGGTAAAGTAACCCATGTGCGTTTAATACGCTTGATTCATTGTGCTTACATTCCTTCGTCAAAGAAATCGCCTGCACCGAAATTTTCATATCCTGAAAAATTATCGGGCATTCCCTGAGCCGGAGGAGGAGTAGGCTGACTGCCTGCACCGGACATATTTTGTCCGTTTGTGGAGCTTGTGTTCTGCTTATTCTGGTTATTGCCGTCTTTATTTGAGCCGCCGCTTACGGTATACTCAATGTCGTCAACAATAATCACCATAGCAGTTTTTGTTTCGCCGGTTTCCTTGTCGGTCCATGTATCTTCATCCAATTTCCCGATAAAGCTTACATAGGAACCGTCTTTGAGCTGCATTTTCTTAATACGCTCACAAACCGCACCGAATGCTTTTACGCCGATATTAAACCAGCGAGTATTGTTTTCGCATCGGGTATCGTAGACCTTTTTGCCGATACGGAATCTGACAGATTTTCCGTCCTCCGAATACTTCAATGCTTCCTGACCGTTATATCCCTTTGATACAACAGCGTCCGTTACAAATGCTTTTATCATAAAAAGCGCTCCTTTCCGCAGGTTTTTACCTGCAATAAAATTATTATATTTATTTCAACCTGCAAGCAGGCGGAAATCGTGGGAATTAATATCTGCGCGACTTGCGCAGAAAAAGAAATAAAAAAAGTGCCAAAAAGCACCTTGACAGTGCTGATTGACACTTTGAAAACTTGGATAACTTTGATTTTACGATTGAAAATCCTGAAACTTATGTGCTTATTATATCACATAAATGTCATTTCGTCAATCGCTTTGAATAAAGTTATGCCTTTTTTGCTTTGATTTCTTTTTTTACAAAGTCCAAAGCCACCCACGCCCGCTCTTTGTCAAAGTTGAATGTCCCGTCGCTGTTTGAGTTGGTTTCAATATACTCTCTGATCTCATCTAACATTTTAAGCAATGTCTCTTTCGTTATTTCCATTACCTCACCTCATTTCCTGCTTCCACTGCATAGTAGCTTAATATAACATATTCCGTGTCATTTGCGTATACCGATGTTTTATCGGAAAGATAAATCTTTATTTCCACGCCTTCTTTAATGCCTTTAATCTGACTGTGAGGATATACTTTGACCGTTTTATCATCACAGAGTATCGTGAAATATTTGATTCGTCTTAAAAAGCGTGTTTTACAAACCGACTGACATATACCGGATACGCACATATATTCTTCCACAACACAATTATACAACAAAATACCGCCGTTTGTAATCAGAAATACTGAAATTATTATAACCGGAAGCGAAATGTATATATTCCTGCTGTCTGCTATTAGTATATCATATAATATGAAAATTAGCACACCTAATAAAAATCTAAGAATGACCTGCTTTTTCAACGCACTTGGAATTTTTGCGAGTTGTTCGCGCATATATTTCACCTCACAGCATAACAATTTTCTTTTTACGCAATAGCGACATAATCGTTTCGACGGTAGTATCACGGGCCGAAGCGTGTTCCATCTGAGCTTCCAAAACATTATCAAAAATATTTGCCGGAGTATATATTGTTTCTACAAGTGCCTGACGATTATCTGCATATAGCAAATCCTTTTCAGGCTGAATGTGGTTTTCACCGAGAAATACCAGCTCAGCCGTAGACAATCGTATTCCTGCAAAGTTAAGCCAGCGCATCATAGATTTCTCCGCTTTTGTGAGAAAACCCGCAAACCCTTTCTTTGCCGGTACACAAACACATCTTGTAAGAATCCTATACCACGAAGCTTGGCATTCTTCGATTTCATATTCAGCCAATCCCATTTTTGCAAGATTTAATATATCACTGATTTCTTCATCAGTATCACAGGCAGCAAAGCCAAAACGGCCGGCAAGCCAAAGCTTTGCGGCATTCCCCGAAACAGTATATGTATAGTCGCCGCGGCGTACCTTAATTAAATCTTCCGTAGAATCTTTTTCTGCAATTCCTTTAGATAAGTATAGCATCTGCTCATCACCTCTGTTTAATTACACGAAAAAGAACTTCAAATTGCAACTAACTAAGCAAAACAAGTGCAACAACACATAACGCGATAGCTATGATGACACAACCTATTAAGATTACAAGCTTTTTCACCATAGTTTTATCCAAGCCCTGATGTAGCATAACTGAGTCTTTCGGCGTTACATCATCATAATACCCGTCATAGTTATCCGAAACAGTTTCAGTTGCTTCTTCGCTGAACAGCTCTGCATCCGATTCTCGTTTTTTCTTGCATTTAGTTTTTTTCTCTTTTTTCTTTTCTTTCTTGGCTTTCTTCGACGGTTTTTCCGTTTCCGTGTGAAGATTGAAGTCAGACAGTTTTTCGCCGCATTCCAGACAAAATGATATCTTTTCATCAGGCAGCACTGCACCGCAGAACGGACAATATTTCATAGATATATTCCTCCTGAGATCATATTAAAAAAGTGAGTCCTCACCTGAACCCACTTATACACGATATTATTATAGCACATAATGTTTTTCTTGTCATCGGCATAGCTGTGCCAATTTTGTGCCACTTTATAGGCGTAAACAGGCAAAAGAATAACGGCTGTGTTTCAAGCCGTCATTCGTATAAACAGGTACACTATATAATCGAGTCGAACGATTGCGGACTTTCCGCAGTCTGTCTCGGTTTGGAATTGGATTGAGTCTTAAATGAAGCAGCATAATATGCTGAAAGCCACGCCTCATAATGGGTTTTAGTCATCAGCAGTAATTCACTAAGCGAGTCAAAGGTCATACTGACTGCTACATGATTTTCAGGTTTGTTTCCAAACCTCGGTACAATCAGTCCTTTTTCATTTTCTTCTCCGGGACCGCTATCCGCAACAAAGAGAATATCGCATTTACTGCCGCAGATAATCTGCGCTGTCCTTGAAAGACTCATGCCGTCAGCTCTTGATTTACCTGCCTTTTTGAGCCGTTCCGCTGATGTCCCGCCAAGGCATTGATATAGCGGCGAAGTGTCGGAGGCCTTTTTCTTGTTTTGAAACATATATTTCAGTTCTCCGCAAGATAATTTCCGACACAGCTCCAGCAATTCTTCGACAGATATGTAGATGTTAATTCTGTTCGTCTGACGACTGCCGGCAGGTTTGCTCATATCATATGAAGCAAACCCAAAATGTGCCTTGCCGATAGGAAAGCTATCATTTAAGCTTTCAACAAAACAGTTTTTTGCATCTTTTCGGATTATTTGATTATTTTTATAATCTTCGGACATAAGTTATTTCCTCCTGTTTTTCGACTTGTTTTTTTGCTTTTTCCATTTCTTTTTCTTAACCTTTTTGTGATACACTGTTTTGGGCTTTTCGTCTTCATATTGAAGGTCGATTTGTTCCATAAAGGGCTTGATTTGATTGACATTGTTTTCAAATTGTTCCATAAAATCATTTTGTGTGTCGTAAGAGCAATAAAGGCTCGCAAACAGAGCATTCCACAAATATTCTGTTGTTTTCGGCATTTTAAAGTTCTTTTCTGCTTTTCTGCAAATTTTGCTGAAATTTCCGAGAACCATATTCCACTTAATATAAAACTCGTCCTCAATATCTATGCCAAACGAAGTAAACCATTCTCTGACCGTGTGAGTTACAGAGTCGTCGCCACAATGAGGCGGATCAAAAATATATTGTATTTTACTGTAATCCCAAGGATTTGACAGGTCGATTTGGGATGCGCCATCTACGGAAATTATCCGTCCTATCGGGAACATAGCGCATACTGTAGGTTTTGAGCTATGCACCATACATTTTTTATCTTTGAGCAAAGGGCAGCGTCGTAAAGTTCCTTGCGGTTTTAGCCTTACAATCGGAAACCGTGAATCTTCACCGATATATGTGTCGCAATATTTTCTGACAATATCCATAGGCTGAAGTTCCAATGCTTTTGCGATATTGAATAAATCTTTAGGATTGAGAAGTATGTCATCTCTGTTAATACAGCATTTCCCACACATAGTGCAGTTAAACTTAAACGGTTCATCCAAACCGATTTTTAATTTTTTAAGGTTGTCATAATAATATTCCAGTCTTTTATCCATTATATTTTCCTCCTATGATACCGTGAACAAGGCTTTATACCTCGTTCACGGCAATGTTTTTATTTTGTTTTGAGTCTTTCGTTCAGAATTTCAATCAACTCTTTCATATTTGTTTCAAACTGAGGTTGAAACGGTTTTGTCAGATCATATGCAAAATGTCTGTATTTCAGCGTTTTTGAAAGGATAAACTCCCAATCGGAGATACTGTAAGGCTTTAATGCATTTAGTATTCTTGCGATCCGGGGAAGAAGTAACTGCTCTGCATTTAATGCTTCCTTTTCATCATCTCTGAAATAATCGCGCATCCAATCTTTCACATTCACAAGCGAACCGTTAGGGTGATGACTGCGTTCGGTTGTGTAGTTATATACAAATCCGTTTTCTGAAGGATATACCCAGAACGGATATAAACGACAGGTTTTCGGTTTTGATTCTTGAATACTGCAACGATTGCCCTTCAAAAAAATGCACGCGTCATCACTGCCGATTGTTTTCAATGTAAATACCGGAAAGACTGTGTTTTCAAGCAAATACATCTTTGTATATGTCTCGTAAAACTTCGATATTTCAAGTTTCAGGTACTTTGACATATTATAGGCGTCAATAGGTTCAATAACAACTGTTTGAGCCACATGACGGCAGCATTCACCACAGCGCTTGCATCTGAACCGAACCTGGTCTGACAATTTGACCTCTTTTGAATTTTTTATCTCATACATAAACTTTGCTCCTTATAGATTTTCAAATTTATATCCGCTTTTATTGATCCATGTTGAAATCAAACCAAGATTTCTGATTGCATCATTAGGATATTTCAGTTTTTTCTCGTGGCCGTCATACTCATAGATTAAATCATTCGGAAGTTTGCCCAGAAAATCCGTAATGACAACAAGCGGTTTATGAAGAAACTTTACGCTTTTGAAGTGATATTCGCCGAAAGGGGTATATCGTATTTCATAACCCAGCAAATTATCATCATATCTGCATCTGAGAAGGGTAATATGCTCACAGTGTAGCTCGTGCAGCATATTGTTTTCATCAAAGAAATAAACTCTCTTATTGATTCGGGTGATATTAACCTTCTGAAAATCGTGATTGACAATAGGTTTCATAGCCTTTTCCTTATCGAATTTAATTGTTTCAAATCCAATTGGATTGCAATACAAAAACTCGCTGCTGTTATCATTTTTGATTTCCAGAACATCTGAAACCGACATTGACCGTCCTCTGTAACCATTAGGAAGTGCAATATTAAATATTTCAAATACTTTTTCTGCGTTTTCAGCGTCCACATCCCCTTCAAAAACAATTTCGTAAAGTTCTGCCGGAAATGTATCTCCGAAAGTCACCCTTATGGCATTAAGAGGCTCAAATAAAAGTCTGTTATCATTCAATTCGGGTATCATCTGATAAAGTGTTATGTTCATAATTCTGCACCGCCTTTTTTCATAAGCATTTCAGTCGGCTTATTTTGAACAGAATATGGATATAGGCATTTTTTGTCGTCCGGAAAAACATTATTTTTATCCGGAATGATAACACGCAGTACCTTGCGCCCGTTTTCTTCAAACTCTTTTAAGCGAACCGTACAGTCCTCAAAAACGCCTTCGATTTCATCTCCGTCTTTGAACGTTCTTCCTTGCTGCACCCACAAACCGAAAGTATTAAGTATTCTTCTGATGTTTTCATCAGAATATTGAATAACCATTTGGAAATCCTTATGATTATACTTTTCCATTCCATGAGTGTGTGCATTACAGGTGTACTCCATAAAACCGTTTTCAATATCACCGCAAAAGGCACATGACGCACCATTACGGCAGCAGTGTATGATCCAGTCTATTTTGGGTTTGTTATTCATATAAATTTTCTCCCTTCATTTTGCAGATTTGATTTCTCTGCTGTTTTTATCATGTGCTTTAAGATAACCCCGCATAATGTTTTGTTTTGCTTTAATCGCAAATGATAGATGGTATTGAGTGTTTCAAAATGAATCTCATTCTCGGAAACCTGTTTGTATTCAAGAACGGCAGAAGTTCTTCGGATTCCGTTATCTTCAAGAATAAAAGCGGAACTTCCGATTTCGAGAGGCTTTTGAAGCACACCATGAATTTCAATAACTTTTTTATCCGATGTCATAACAATTCTCCTTACATAAATCTGATTTCTAAGGCAACATTTTCGCCTTTGCTTTGTTTTGAATAAACAGGATAGCAGCCATCTCCGTAACCGCTGGAAGAAAAAAATCCATCTTCGGTAATCCACGCATTTTCATTTCCAAGATTTTCACAGAAATTATTCCATGCAGCATCGTCATAATCCGGTTTATCAAAAAAGAATCCTGCAAAGCCTGCGTCAACACCAATCTCTCCGATTGTTTTCATAGCAGATTGCTTTGGAATCTTTCCGTCAAGATATATTCCGATTATGGCCGCGCGCCCGTCTTCTGACCAAACAACGCAAGTATAACTGCCTTGTTTAATTGATACCTTATTCATTCGGCACCACACATCTCTGTCATAGCAAGGATCTGTAATGTCTACGGTTGGACCAAATGATAGTTTTCCTATTGTTTTCTTTCTCATAAAAAGACCTCCTAAAGAAAATGGCGGAGCTTTTATCACTCCGCCGCATAATGTGATTCCGGATAGTTTTAATCAGAAATCAAGTCTTCAAATTCTGCTTCTGTCAGTGTAGGTATGCCAAGCTCACGAGCTTTTTGAAGTTTGCTGCCTGCTTTTTCACCGACAATAAGATAATCTGTCTTTTTTGTAACCGAAGATGCCGGAACTGCTCCCAGTTCAATCAGCTTGTTCTGGATGCCGTCACGAGTGTAGTTTTCAAGCTTTCCGGTTGCAACAACTGTTTTTCCGTATAAAGGTGTGATTTTTGTACTCATAGTTTTATTCTCCTCTTTGATAAATTCTATTTTTGTGAGTAATGGACGCCAAAGCATTTCTTCATCTTTATCCGCATACCATTTGTGAATGTTATTATTCATTGTTTCGCCGAAGTCTTTAAGAACGGTAAAATCAAATCCACTCTTAATTGCATCTTCAAACGCATTCCAGTCTCCGCCGAAGTGTTTGTTGAGTATTCTTCCGGCAGAACGACCTACCATCGGAATGCCAAGTCCTGCGATAAACTGATTAAGTGTGCATTTACGGCTGGCATCAATAGATTTCTGCATTCTCTGATATGACTTTTCACCAAATCCATCAGTATCTACGATTTCATCATGATGTCGTTCCAGCTCATAAAGATCACCGAAATTCTTCACCCAGCCGTTGCTGACAAATGTTTCAAGCGTTGACTCTGCAATGCCATTGATATTCATTCTGGTTTTATCACAGAAATGAACAAACTTTCTGACAAGCTTTGCCGAGCAATGCTGATTATTGCAGCGCAGCACGCGGGTTCCTCCGGAAGTTTTGTCAATTTCAAGGGACTGACCGCAGCACGGGCAAACCATTGGAAGACTGTATGTACCGCTTTGTGTCGCATTTTCAGCAACCTGCGGAATAATCATATTTGCCTTGTAGATTTTTACTGTATCACCAATACCAAACTTAAATTTCTCGAAAATATCGACATTGTGCAGACTTGCGTGTGTTACAACCGTTCCGTCTATGGTTACGGGTTCTAAAAGAGCCGTGATACTTACCATGCCGGTTCGGGTTGTTGCCAGTCTGACACCAAGAAATTTGGTATCGTACAGTTCATCCTTCCACTTGAGCGCAATCAAACGATTTTCGTGATGTCCTGTCGCGCCGAGTGATTTTCCGTAGGCAATATCGTCATATTCCATAATCAGTCCGTCAACGGGATATCCATAGAGCTTCGGTTCAAATCTTTCAACTGCGGCTTTGATAATGTCCGCCGTGCTATCAGCGTTTAAGTACACATGAGGCACCGTTTGAAATCCGTTGTGTTCCATAAACTCAAACTCATCTGTTTTGGTCAAAGGCATATTGCTTTCCGACACAATATCAAACGCAAAAAATTCCAATCTGCGCTCTTTTGACTCGTTTGAGTTTAGTTTACGCGTACTTGCCGATGCAAAGGCTCTTGGAAGTGTGTAAGGCTCATCCAGACCGAGATTGATTTCATTGAAGTTTTTATAGGACACGACACCTTCGCCGCGCACTTCAAACTCGGATTTTTCCGGAATTGTAAGAGGAACATTCAGAAATGTCTTTACCGTATGTGTAACATCCTCACCGACAATTCCTTCAGCCCCTCTGGTAATAGCCTGTTCCAGTTTGCCGTCCTTATAACGGAGAACAATGGTTAAGCCGTCCAGTTTCCAGGACAGCAAAACATCTCTGCCTTTTGCAAACTTAATTAAATCATCTATGGATTTTGTTTTATCTGCCGAAAGCATCGGTTTTGAGTGTGTGACAGGGGTAAGTGATTCCAGAATTTCGCCGGATACTTTTTGCGTCGGAGAACCCGAAAGCGTAAGACTTGTTTCAGTCTCCAGCTTTGCAAGTTCATCGAATAACAAGTCGTATTCACGATCCGTCATTATCGGATCATCATTTTTGTAATAGGCAATGTCTGCCTCTGTGAGCTTTTCGATAAGCTCCTTCATTCGCATAATTTTTTGATTATATGCCATTTGTGTAACTCCTTTCGTGTGTAAGTGTAATTAGTTTTCTTTTTCGATAATCAAATGCAAGCATTCTTCAAGGCTGTGGTTTGCTTTCTGATCTACTTTAACCCATCTGCATATTCCGGCAGAATAGATATAAAGAGTTCTTTATAGCGTTCACAAGCATATGAACAAAGCGGACCTCCGGCATTAAGTGATACTTCAGACCATGCAATCAGTTCTTCTTCGGGTACATTGTATTTTCCCGTAATAAACCGATTTCCGTCGTAACGAGGGCAATCCGGCTGCAATACAAGCTTCATTTCGGTTTTAGATGTTACTTTCAGTATCATAGCTCCCTTTTTCTCTGCAATAGCATTAATGAGCTTAGATAAATAATGCCGGTTTGCATAATATTTAAGAATACTTCGGAGCTTGAATATCGCGCGGAGCTGAAGCTCTCTTTGATCATCGGTTAATTTATCCGACGCAATGATTTCTGCAATGTACGGTAAAAGAATGATATCATAATCTAAAATGTTTTTACTTTCATTCATTGCAACCAACTCCTTTGCCTGCATACAGAACGTCGGGACCAAAATCCAGTCTTCCATCGCCGTCTTCAAATGACATCTGCGTAATTGTTATTTCCGGATTCTTGGTTTGTTCCGAATATAACTTTACAGTATCAATTTTCATGCCGTCCAATTCGGAAATTTTGCCGTTAGCGTATTCCTCATCGAAATACACACCTTTGTACCGCGCATCAAAACCGGTTTCCGAGCGATTTATACCGCTTTCATCCCAGTTTAAGCTGGCAGTTTTTCCGGACTTCAATTTGACTTCAATGTAGTCAATCACCAAGTCCTGCACATTTGTTGTTGCTTGTAGATACAAAATCAATGTAATCTACCTCCTTTGAAATAAATTTTTATATATAACGAGGGCCTTGCGGCTTCTCGGAATATATCGAGCTTTGAGCCGCTAAGGCTGTTTCTGTATATATAAAAATGCACTCATCGAAAGAAAACTTTCTTTGAGTGCATTGTGAGTAAAAAAACTCGTGTTAAAGCCACAGGGAATAACCCTGCAGCTCTCTGTATTTGTGCCTCTTATTAAAGAGGCAGCAGAAATAAAAAAAGTGCCTAAAGATTAAATCCTTAGACACTGTGAATACTCTGATAAACTATGATTTCTTTTTTTGAAACCTTGAAACTTATATTGTTATTATACCAGATTTCCAAAATAATTTCAAGTGTTTTTATAAAAGAAGTTTCATTATTGCACATTAAGCTGCGTTTTATACTTTGCTTCTGCCTCAAGCAGAACCTTTCTTGCCCTGTTAAACATTGCAGAATCGACTGCCGGAGTATCCCAATAACAGAAGTCAGTCATTTCGCGCTCAGACGGATCAAAATTCGGATCAACCGACCTGTAAATTCTGGTGTAGGCTTCTTTACGGGCTTCTTCGTAATCCATTCCTGCTTCAACTTGTGTTATCAAGTCTGCAAGCATATTTCTTACATTTGCTTCTGCAGCGACATAAAAATCCGGTCTGAGGTAAATATCCCTATACTCAAAAATTGCATTGCACGCAATTGGAGAGAGGAGGCCATACCCGTATCCGCCTGCCTGACCTGAAAGAACGGCATTGTAAATTAAATTATTTGCTTTGCTTCTCGCTTCAAGATATCCGAGTCCCTGCGATACTTCGTCAAGTATATCGCTGATTAAATTCTCGGTTATGAGTATACTTTCCTCGGTTGCGTTTTGCGGAACAGAGGATCTGGGGATTTCTTCTGCCCGAACGGAAACAGATGCCGTAATCAAAAGTGTCAGACTGAGAACAAATGCAGAAATTTTAATTGTTTTCTTCATATCGAAAACCTCCTTTTAGGGGAATCTTTTGTCCCTTTACTTAATTACACGAAACTGAGAGTGATTTTGCAACCTTTATAATTTGTTTTTTTATAAAGCGGATAAAGAGCAGTTAATCTGCACAAAAGAATTTGATTATCAAAAAAATAACTGACACAAAAGCGTTATTTTACAAAAACCTCTTGATATTATTCCGATTTTGGAATATAATATATATAATTATGTTGAGGAGACAAACACTATGAAATATATATCTGTTTCAGAAATTGCGAAAATATGGGGAATTTCCGTAAGGCGCGTCAATACTCTGTGCAACGAAGGCAGGATAGAGGGGGCACAAAGGGCCGGAACCATTTGGATTATTCCGGATGACGCAAAAAAGCCTGCTGATGCACGAGTGAAAAGCGGAAAATATATAAAGAAGGTGAACGAGAATGACTGAAAGACAAAATATTGAATGGAAAGAAATATGGAAAGACGATTATCTTGCTTGGATATGTGGTTTTGCTAATGCTCAAGGTGGAAAACTGTATATTGGAATGACTGATTCCGGCGAGGTTGTAGGTGTGAAAAACGCGAAAAAACTGCTTGAGGATCTTCCAAACAAAATTCGTGATGCAATGGGTATCATTGTTAATATCAACCTTTTAAACGAAGGCGATTCTGAATATATAGAAATTGAGGTGCCTCCGTATCCAATTGCTATTTCCTGCAAGGGTTCATACTACTACAGAAGCGGCAGCACAAATCAGAAACTGTCCGGTCCTGAACTGGAAGCGTTTATTATGAGGCGCCGCGGAGTTACATGGGACAGTATGCCACTGCCTACATTTACAATAGCAGATGTCGATGATGGAGTTGTCAAGCGTTTTAAGCAATGGGCAGTTAACAAAGGGCGAATAAATAAATCGGTGTTATCGGAAGATAAATTTGTTATGCTTGAAAAACTACACTTGGTAAAGGACGGGTATTTAACAAATGCGGCTATGCTGCTTTTCAGCAATGATCCGGAAAAATGGCAGCTGGGCGCTTATGTGAAAATAGGTTTTTTTGAAACTGACTCCGACCTTGTATATCAGGACGAAATACATGGCTCTATATTGGATCAAATTGATAAAATAGTTGAAATTATTTATTTGAAATATATGAAAGCCAAGATATCCTATGTCGGTATGCAGCGCATTGAAAGGTATTTTGTCCCGGAAGAGGCCTTGCGAGAGGCACTTCTGAATGCTCTCTGTCATAAAGATTATTCAAGAGGCATTCCGATTCAGATAAGTATTTATAACGATAAGCTGTATATCGCAAACTGCGGTCATTTGCCTGAAAATTGGACTGTTGAGAACCTTTTTGAAAAACATGCTTCACAGCCTTTTAACCCGAATATAGCATACGTGTTTTATCTTGCCGGCTTTATTGAAAGCTGGGGACGTGGAATTGAAAAGATTTGCACCGTATGCAAAAATGATGGTGTTTTTCAGCCGGAATTTACTGTTCACCCGCAGGATATCATGATAAAATTTTCAGCGCCGGAGGATAGAATTGTACGCACCTCAACCGATAGGGTGACTGAGAAGGTGACTGAGAGGGTGACTGAGAAGGTGACTGAAGCAGAGAATCAGCTGCTTGCACTTTTGATGGAGGATCCTGCCTACACATATGAAGCTCTGTCAAAGAAATTAAAAGTCAGCCGGAAAACAATCGGAGGTTTGATAAAGTCATTAAAAAGCAAAAATATAATTTGCAGAGTCGGCTCGGATACGAAAGGTTACTGGCAAATTACGCTGAAGAATTAGGTGGTGCAAATGAAAAATAAATTCAGAACAGCAAGGCAATTAAAAAAGTTAAAAGTTATTGAGGCCGCCGAATTGCTGGGAATTTCTCAGCCGACATTAAGTGCATGGGAAACAGGAAATAAAGCGCCATCCGTTGAGGGAGTAGAAAAAATGGCGGACCTGTACGGTGTTACGACTGATTTCTTACTCGGACGCACAGACAGCGAACATAGCTTTGATAGTAGAACCATACTTAATAAAAAGCTGTTGCCGGTTATGCACGAAAAACCTGTGTGGTCTGCAAGGCACGGGTGGCTGCTTGTTGATTATATAAAGTCATGTTTGATAGGGTGTAATATTACAATTCCTTTTGAACGAGCAGAGGAGTTGTTTATAGTTCCGCCTAAATTTGCTGAAAGTAGTATCCCGAACTCAGAACCGCTTTCAAGGAGTGAATTACAATACGGTCTGCAAATATGGGTTGAGCCAATCTCTGCTGACCGCAGTTTGAGGGAAGAACTGCGAGGCTGGTATCGTGTAAAGCATCATGCTATTGAAAATGAATGCGGCAACCGTTTTTCATTGGATAGCTATGGTGCAAAATGGCTTGCATTTTCAGAAAAATCGGAGGACAGGAAGAAATGAATGATATAAAAGAAAAGTATACCTGCGATGCTTGCAGATATACTTTTGAATCGGATAAATTGCCGGATCGTTGCCCTGACTGCGGCAAATTACAAGTACGCAGGGCAAGCGAATCTGAGATATATGAATATGAACACCGTTTTGACAACGAGAAAGAGTAAAAAATTTTTGAGTTGAACCGCCGTATGCCGAACGGCACGTACGGTGGTGTGGAGAGCGATTAAATTCGCCCTACTTGATTGTTGTATGTTTTTTTGTTTTAATTTTCTTTTTCTGCCAACAGATTTTTTGTAATAATAACCTTTTGTTCGTTTTCCAACCATTCAACACTTGCACCGAGATGTTCGGAAATGAAACGAATAGGCGTATATGTGCGGTCGTTTTCGATAAACGCAGGAGAATCAAGCTTGATTTCCTTGCCGTTTACCTTCACTGTCGCTGAGCCGATGGTAATAAGAATCGTTACATTCTCATCGGTTTTAAGGTTTTTGCCCGTAATGGTTACAAGCTGTTTTTCGCCGTCCCATTCAACCTTTGCGCCCAAGTTTTCGGCAACAAACCTTGCCGGAAGCATTGTACGGTCGTTTACGATTTTCGGAGCAACATCGTTTGTTTTTGATTTGCCGAATACCTGTGCGTCTTTTTTGCCGATTGTTAAGATAATCTGATTTATCGAATTATCCTTTTCCGTCCATTTTGCATAGAGTGTGAAGCTCTTTGTTACCTTTGCGGAAAAATCGTACTTGGTTTTGAGTTCCTTATCCGAGTACCAACCGTCAAAATCAAAGTTTTCCTTTGTCGGCGCTGTCGGCTCTTTCATAACGCTGTTTCTTGTAACGGTCTGATTTGAAACCTTGCTGCCGCCGTTTGATTCAAACGATACGGTGTAGCGAGTTGTTCCGCCGCCACCGCTGCTTGTGCGAATCGGTGTAATCACAAATTCATCAGTTGCTAATTGATGCGTTGCATCTACGGTTGCACCGCTTAATACGACCTTAACGGTATATTTTTTACCAACCTCAAAGTTGCCGCTTAAAGTATAGTTTTTACCGTCTGATGATGCAGTAATATTAGTGACTGTAACTGTATTGCCTTCACTATCATTTATGATAAAGTTTTCAGTTGAAAGTCCTTCCAAACTCTTGTCAAATACAACATTGAGATATGATCTTCTTGCCGTTCCGGCACTTGCATTAACAGGAATTTTTGCTATGGTAACATTGCCGGGAACAAACTCTATGGCGTAGTTTTTCGCGGTAAGTCCGGAAGCCGTCGTTGCGTTCTCGTGAAGTCCTGCTGTTGCCGTTTCGTTTATCTCGTCGTTGTACTTGAGTACAAGCGTGCCATCGAGAACGCTCTCGTCCTCACCTTCTATGAAACCGTCGTAGGAAACCGAAAGCTCGGGGTTGGGTTCGCCGTAGATGCGGCTTACGTCGTTTACCGTGACTGTGAGCTTTTTGGGTACAACGGTGAGTATTCCTGTGCCGGAAAGCGTGAGATTGAGGTTGTCGGTTTCGTTCTCGGTAAGCTCTGCCGTTATTTCATAGCCACCGTCGATGACATCTGCGGTCTTTTCAGCACCCTCGCTCCTAAACGTTGCGGTGGAAGCGAACGCCGCAAGCTCTTTTTCTGTGATGAGGCCGCTGTCGCTTTCAAGCTTAAATTCCGGAGCAGAACCGTAAACCTTGGAAATGTTCTTCGGCTTTACTGTGATATTCGCACGGCTAATCTCAAACTCGCCCGTACCGTTTACAATGTAGTTGCCGCCCTCGACGTTGGTTATCATAACCCTTGCCGTCCCGGCGTTTCTGTTGTCTCCAAAGCTTACAGTGTATTCGGTGTCGGGGATAATATCCTCGCCGTCTCGGACGGTAATGTCGGTAGGCTCGATGTCCTTTCCGTTGTAGACGTACTCGCCGCCGACCGTTACGCTTGCCGTGACTTCTTTCTTGGCTATCGTAAACTCAACCTCACGCTCACCCTTGAAGTTGCCCGTGCCGATGACCTTCAGCTTGTATGTACCTGCGTTTGTCGCACGGTTGTTTTCAATGTCGTAGGTTGCGTTAAATCTCTCGAATTTGACGTGGAATACCGTCTGCACCTGCTCTTTTGTGTTGTAGGTGAGAGACGGACCGAGAACGATATCTGCATCGGCAATGTCCTTGTGTTCGATTGTCACCTTGACGCTCTTTTCGCCTATGTCATTGTGGTTGCTGTCGCCTATGACTCTGTACCAAACGGTGTACTCTCCGGCGTCCTTGGCCATGGGAATATCTCTTACCCAGCCGCCGTCTCCGAGCTTATACTCGAAGCTGCCGCCGGTCGCCTTGCCCTCAATCAAGAGTCCGTGCGAGAGAGCGTCATAGGTAAAGCTGTTTGACGCAGGTTCGGTATCGATCACGGAATCGGCCTTTGCTATGCTGAAGTATCTGACAATCGGCTCAAAACCATAGTTTCCTTTGGCGGTTACGGTAACCTTTGCGCCGTCCTCGGCGTTTCTGTTGTTCGAGTAAGCAAGCTCATAGTCCTTGCCCTCGGTAAGCACTGTGCCGTTAACCTTTACCGTTACGGACGGCGTCTTATCGGTTCCGTCATAGACGTAGCCGTTCTCCGGAAGCTCAAGGTCAATAAGCGGAGTCTGAGCGGAGGGGGTAATCTCGTATTCGAGCTCTGTCGTGCCGCCGAAGTTGCCGTGACCGGTTACGGTTATCTTCTTCTTGCCGACGTTCGTCGCATCCTCAGGGTATGTCAGCGTATATTCATTGTTCTCGGCAAGCCCGAGTGCCTTGTTTTCATCGTATTTGTATTCACCGTCAATATACGGAATTATCACCTTTCCGGTGTACACAAAGGACTCGCCGTATGTGAAGGTAATGTCTTTGTCACCGATTTCTCTCGGGGTGACAGTTACATGAACCGGTTTTTCGGCACCGTAGTAATAGTCCGGATATGTCGGTGTGAATACAACGGTGTAATCGCCGCTTTCTGCCACAGTGGTCGGCGCTTTGCCGTCCTTAAAATTCCATGTGCCGTCAATTCTGCTTCCGTCAACCGTTGCCGTGCCGTTGATACTGCTTTCCGGAACAGCTTTGCCGTTGTAGGTGACTTCAATGGGCTCGACGGAAAGCGTGGGTCTGTCTTTGTCGGCAATCTCAACCGTGAAGGGGAGCTCATCGGTGCAATAGTTGTGGTCTTTGGTATAGATTCTTACCTTGATCGTGTAGCTCTTGCCGACGTCATCGGCGCTTAGACCATCGGCGATTGCAAATGTAATACCGGTATTATCACATCTTATCGTGCGAATGATCCGGCTGTCTCCCGTGCTGACCATATCCGAAACGATTTCGTAGTCCGCACGGTTCACATCGCCAAAGTAGCTTACAGTAATGGTTTTCGCATATGTATCAATGTAGCGAATCTTGTGCGTATAGCCGTGAAAGTCGACGTTCTCTATGCGTGTCGGCGTTATGCAGCCGTAGGCTTTGTTTCCATCAACCGCCAATTCGTAATTGCTTGCGGCTTTTGTGTCACTAAGCTTAATAACCGCCGTTGCAGAGACCGGTATCGTACCGAGGTTTCCGCCGACATTCTCACTTTCGTATACAATGCTCTCAACCGTGTAATCCTTCTCGGTGAGATCAACCGTTATGTTAGCGTCTTCTGCACCGTAGAATTCTATGCTTTTGATATTCTTTGGATCACCGTTCTTTGTGCCGTCGTATACCTTGGGAAGGCAGACGAGCTCATAGGCAAGCTTGTATTTGGCAACACGGCATGTTATTGTGCCATAATCCGAATCAAGGTGGTTTTCATCGCCGAACACCTTATAGTACACGGCAAATTCTCCGGCATCGCGGCTTGTAAGCGGCGCATCCGACCAAACAGCCGCGGCATTTTCGGGATCGTCCGTGGTATATTTCATCGTACCGACCGCTCCGATGACGCGGCCGCTTGTGTGAAGCGTCTGCGGTGTGTTGTCATTCACCTTGTATACAAGACCGGTTACTGCAGTAGGTGTTTCATAGTCAACACCTTCAACAAGAGATGCTTTATTTACCTTAATTGACACCTTACCTGTTGCCGGAGCATACATAACATCATTTGGCGTAAATGTCCACTCTGCCTCATAATCGCCCGCATCGGGAGCAGTATCGGGAGCGTTCCATGTAAACGTACCTGCAACATCAACATTATTTGTTTCGTCACGCATACTGCCTGACAATTCAATACTGCTTATTTTATCGCCGTAAGTAATCTCGTTCTTGTCAAGAGTAGGCTCGCCCGTCGGCACAAGTTTATTTTTTGCACGTACCGTTACTGTGACAGTAAAATCAGCGTAGTTTTGCGCAATTACCTTTACCTTAACTGTGGCGATTTCTTCAGAAGCTTCTGTATTAACCATTTTGACCGGAACCGTCAGAATACCGTTTGGGTTAATGCTTACAGTGCCGTCGTCAATGTATCCGTTGTCTACACTGCCTATGCTCTCCAGTTCATAACTCGTTGTTCCGTAATTCAATCCGTTCGACAGCTCTTTCAAAAGCTGCGAAACATCATATGTGTATGTGTGTGCAACGCCGTTTCTGACAATCAGTCCGCCGTTATCGGGTTCATAGCCCGTCGGCAGAGCGGCTTTGTTGATCTTGAAGGTCTTGTCCGTTTCCGAACCATTCAGCGTAACGTCCTTTTCCGTCGTGCCGTCTTCAAAGACATAGCCCTCATTCTTCAGCTTGATGGTGAAGGAGATGGTTTTTTCCTCTTCGCCGGCATCGGCGGAATCATAGTGGGCGTTGAGCACCTCATAGTCTGTGCTCTTAGCCAACGAAAGCGTAACACCGGTATAATAGCTGTCCGCACTCTTAAATGTGATTTTCGCATTTGCAGGCAGATCTGTTGTTCCGTCGTATGTCTTAATGATGTCTCCGACCGAGACCGCTACTTTGAGCGGTCTGACCTTCCAATCGGCAGACTTACTCCCGGTATAATCGCCGTTGTCTGTTGCCTTGATGGTCAGCGTACAGGAGCCTACACCGGAGAAACTATCGCCGCCGGCAATGGTGAAATCCACGCCTTTTTCCAGCTTTTTGCCGTTGTATGTCACGATAAACATCGGCACACCGGTAGCAGTCACATAATTAAAGGCCGCTTCATTGCCATCGGGAAACGTGATCTCGGCATTGCTTAAGTTCGGCTTGGTGACGGTCAGCTTTTTGTGGCTGCTCGTCACCGAATAGCCGTCCTTGGTGGCGGTGAAATAGATGGTGTATTCTCCAATCGCATCGAAGGAGTAATCTTTTGTATACTTCCCGCTGCCATAGGTCGGCTCTGTCAAGGTGATGGGCGTTGTTTCGCCCGTCTTCAGGATGGAGAACGTCACCGTCACGTCCTTCGCATTGCAGCTGGCGCAAAGCTGGACGGTCGTGCCGCGCTCCACCTTCGGCGAGTTACCGGTCAGGTTCTTGCCATCGACCTTCAGATTCAGGGTCTTGGTGGTGATGGGAAGGCTATTGATGATAACGTTGTTCAACTGTAAGCCATTGACATCATCCGAGGCATACCACTGGTAAGTGCCGTCCGCATTCGTGACCTTGAAACCAAGGCGGGTAGGCTGCTGCAGGATATCCTTCCACTGCGTGGTATCGGCTAATGTCAATTCGCCAATCACGGCGGGGAATCTCGACCCGGCAAGCTTTGCTCCACTGTGGGCAACGACCTTATTAATGCTGGCCGTGACCGTGTTTTTCGTGTTACTGAGGGTAGTGGTGTAGTTCTTTCCTTCAGCAACCGCGTTGATATCCACTGTTCCGTTGATGGAATGGCCGTTCAGGTCAAGTCCCGTGTCCTGCGTGCCGTCGATGGTATAATCGCCGGTCACGTCGGTCAGCAGTTTGAATTCTGAGCCACCATCTCTGTCTGCGTCAAGGGCCGTTTGTAAATTGGCAAATCTCCGCCGCAGGCGGCCACCCTCGCCACCGTTCAAGCCTGTTTCAGCCACCGCGGGCACGTTGCAGTAGGGGCAGGCAGTGGCGTTTTCGTCAAAGCCGTTCTTGCCGCCGTGGCTGCACGACTTTACCACCAGGTCGCAGGTCTGGGAAGTGGCTTCCGCCAGCGTGAGCTGCGTGTCGCCACGGTAGTAAGCAAGCCCCGCTTTCTGGGGAAGCAGATCGCCCAATGTGATGCTGTTATTCAGCCGCAGACCTTGTCTCAAAATCTTTCCGCCGTGCAGCTCGACTGTGCCGCCCCAAACCTCCAGCTGGAGCA